>JAABUH010001135.1_pt1 | contig 31927 bp, 25 predicted proteins | sample 5559121 | NCBI WGS metagenome assembly JAABUH01 (sample SAMN10711871, study PRJNA513364) | rock metagenome | isolation source: Antarctica rocks | place: Antarctica: Victoria Land, Battleship Promontory nord | collected 2015-12-28
TCGGGACGCATGGGCGGGCTCCTTTCATGGCGGCACAACCAACCGCCCTACCATGCGCCCAGCCCGCGCCTGCTGTCAAACCAGGCCCGGACGATTACTTGACCGACTCTCTAGGAAAGGAGCGCGGACATGGCCTGGACGATCGCCCGACTCACGATACTCCTGCTGGTGCTCGGTGCATTGGCCCTGCCAGCGACGGCACTGGCCGCACCGGCCCTCACGGTCACCCCCACCGCAGGCAAGGGGGGCACGACCTTCACCATCCGCGGGAGCGGCTTCGCGCCCAACGCCAAGATCATCGCCTTCATCGAGAACGAACTCGGCGCGCGCTACACCGACCCCGGCGCGATCCCCGTCGCGGTGGGCGCGGACGGCACCTTCCAGTTCGATGTCCCCACGCCGCCGGAGACGATCCCCGGGCGCTATACGTTCGTCGTCACCAGCGGGCCGAACGATCCCGTGCTCGCTCGCGTCGTGGCGACGGTCGCCACGCCCCACGGCGAGATCCTGACCATTACCCCCGCCAGCGGATCGCCGGGGACGACCTTCACCCTCGACGGCGCGAACTTCAAGCCCGGCGATCGCTTGCTCTACGCGGTCGGCGGCAAGAGCGAGGAGCCGCTCGTCGGCGGGCAGATCACGATCGCCGCCGACGGGCGGTTCCAGGCGCGCGTCGACTCGACCGGCCTGGCGGCGGGTCCCTATGGGGTGTACGTCGGCTACGACAACTCGGGCGATACCAATCTCGCGAGCGGCGTGTTCACCGTCGCCGGGGCGGGGATGCCGGGGCTGCCGAACACCGGCGGCGGCGCGGCGAGCGCCGGGCGAGGGCCGGGAGGGAGCCTGCTAATCGCCCTCGTCTTCGCAGGGCTGGCGGGCGGGGCGATCGTCCGCCGCCGGTGGCGGGCATAAGCCTGTCGCCCGCCACCGACCGTCGATGGCGGGCGACTAGCGGCCCCCTCCCGGCCTGTCATATACTGCTGGCCCACATCTGTAAGAACGTGAGGGAGACGATTCGCCCCGGTCGAGGCCGGAACCAGCCGGACGAGCGGCATATCAGCAGCGTGAATCTGGGGGTCCGTGCCATGAGCGGTAAGCGTGTCACCCACCCCGTACCGGCTGCTCGCGGCGACCATGCCCACCGGGTCGGCACCGCCGGCCCCGCCGCCGGGCCGATGCCTGCTCGGCGCGCGGCTGCTCTGGCTGATCGCGACCGCCCTCGCCCTGGCGCTGGTCGTCGCCGCCATACCCTACGGGTACGAGCAAATCCAGCTGGTCTGCGTCGCCCAGCCGTGCCCGGATTATCAGCTCACGGCGGAGGACGCGCGGGAGTGGGCGGCGCGCGGCATTACCCCGCGCGCGCTCGCCGCCTACGACATCTTGGTCGGGGTCGGGCTCCGGGCCGTCGTCTGCTTCGGGATCGCCGCCGCCATCGCCCGGCGCCGGTTCGACGACGAGCGGGCCTTGCTCGTCGCCCTGCTCATCGTGCTGCTCGGGGCGAACGGGGCGGCGGATTTCTTGTCCGACACCCCGACGATCTGGCGAGGGGCGGCGGCGCTGGTGCAGGCGCTCATGGAGTGCGGCCTCGTGCTCTTCTGCTACCTCTTCCCCGACGGTCGATTCGCGCCGCGCTGGGCGCGCTGGCCGGCGGCGCTGGCGGTCGGGCTGACGCTCCTCGAGCAAATCTTCCCCGGCACCGGGCTCGATCCGAACGAATGGCCCTTCCCGCTCAACGCGCTCTGCGCCGCCTTCGTCCTCGGCGGCATGCTCGCCGCCCAGGTCTACCGCTACCGCCGCGTCTCGGGGCCGCTCGAGCGCCAGCAGACCAAGTGGGTCATCTTCGGGGTGGCGGCGGCGGTCGGCACCCTGCTGATCATCCTGCTGCTGAACGCGCTCTTCCCGTCGCTGGGCCGGGCGGGCACGCTCGCCGACGAACTCGGTGGCACGCTCGCCGACGAACTCGGTGGCACGGCCATCGGCGTCTCCCTCCTGCTCATCCCGGTCGCGATCGGCGTCGCGGTCCTGCGCTACCGCCTCTTCGACATCGACATCCTGATCGGGCGTACGCTGGTCTACGGCACGCTCACCGCCAGCGTGATCGGCCTGTACGCGCTGGTTGTCGGCGGGCTCGGCGCGCTCTTCCGGGCGCACGGCAGCCCGATTGTCGCGCTCATCGCCACCGGGGTGTCGCCACCATCTTCCAGCCCCTGCGGTGGCGGTTGCAGCGCGGCGTCAATCGCCTCCTGTACGGGGAGCGCGACGACCCGTACACGATCCTCTCGCGCCTCGGGCAGCGCCTGGAGAGCACGCTCGCGCCGGACGCCGTGCTGCCCGCGCTCGTCGGGGAGGTGCGGGCGGCACTCAGGCTCCCCTACGCGGCGATCAGCCTCATCGATGGCGAGGGCGAATCGATCGCCGCCGTGTCCGGGACGCCGACGGAGGCACCGCTGCGCCTCCCCCTCACCTACCAGCACGAGCCGGTCGGCGAGCTCCGGCTGGCCCTGCGGGCACCCGGCGAGGAATTCAATGCGGATGACCGGCGCCTGCTCGACGACCTGGCCCGGCAGGCGGGCATCGCCGCCCATGCCGTCCGCCTGACCGCCGATCTCCAGCGCTCGCGCCAGCGCCTCGTCACCGCGCGGGAAGAGGAGCGCCGCCGCCTGCGCCGCGACCTGCACGACGGCCTGGGGCCGCAATTGGCGGGCTTCACCCTACGCCTCGACGCGGCGCGCAATCTGCTGCGCCGCGATCCCGACGCAGCCGACCGGGTGTTGGACGATCTCATCGCGCGGACACAGGAGGCGGTGAATGATATCCGCCGCCTGGTCTACGCGCTGCGCCCGCCCGCCCTGGACGATCTCGGCCTCGTCGGCGCGTTGCGACGGGCAGCGGCGCAATACGATGGGGGTGGTCTGCACGTCACGGTCGACGCGGCGGGGGCGTTGCCGCCGCTCCCTGCGGCGGTGGAGGTCGCGGCCTATCGCATCGCGCAGGAGGCGCTCGCCAACGTCGCGCGCCATGCGGGAGCGCGGCGCTGCACGCTGCGGCTGGAACTCGACGGGGCCGAGGCGTTGTGCCTGGAGATCGGCGACGATGGCCGGGGCATCCCCGCGACGCGCGAGGCGGGCGTGGGCCTGACCTCGATGCGCGAGCGCGCGGTCGAACTCGGCGGCAGTTGCGCGATCGGGACAACGGCGGGGGGCGGCACGCGCGTGCGGGCGCGACTGCCGCTCAGGGGCGCGGCGGGTACGCTGCGACAGGAGGCGGGGGGCGGGGAGCCGGACGGGTGGACAGGCGGTTAAGGGTGGCGAACACGAGGTCGAGGGCTGGGGTGTTCCCCCGCCCAACGAGCACCGCCCCCGCCCTCCACTCGCGCCGGCATGGGGGAGCTATGGACGACGAGTGTATTCGCATCGTGCTGGCGGATGATCACCCCTTCTTCCGGGACGGCGTGCGGCTGCTGCTCGACTCGGTCGCCGACACTGCGGTGGTGGGGGAGGCGGCTACCGGGGAGGTGGCGATCGCGCTGGCGGAATCGTTGCAGCCCGACGTGATCCTGATGGATATCAACATGCCGGGCGTCAACGGGATCGAGGCGACGCGCCGGATCGTGCGCGACAGCCCGCATGTCAGGGTGCTGATCGTCACGATGTACGAGGACGATGAGTCGATCTTCGCGGCGCTGCGCGCGGGCGCGCGCGGCTATCTGCTCAAGGGGGCCAACCAGACCGAACTGCTGCGGGCGATCCGGGCGGTGCAGGGGGGCGAGGCGATCTTCGGGCCGACGATCGCCCGGCGGCTGAAGGGCTACTTCGCCGCGCCGCGCCCGGCGGTGCCGTGGCAAGCCTTCCCCGATCTGACCAACCGCGAGCGGGAGATCCTGGGGCTCATCGCGCTCGGCACGGGCAACGCGGCGATCGCCGAGCGGCTCTTCCTCAGCCCGAAGACCGTCCGCAACCACATCTCCAACATCTTCAGCAAGCTGCAAGTGGCGGACCGCGCCGAGGCGATCGTCCGCGCCCGCCAGGCCGGCATGGGGGAATAGACGCAAGGCCCGTGATGCGACCGCTCCGCCGGGCGTCGCGTCCGGGCGCTTGCTTGTCAGTCTACCCGCTGACACATCCTGCCCGGCGGCGGACACCAATAGGCCGGGCGCAGCATTGCGAGCCGCCGCCCGCACCTGTCAGGCCGAATCCAGGCGTGTGCGGCAGCTCACCTTTCGCTTATGCCGCAACCCTGTCCCTTCACGTACCAAACTCCACAAAATTGACAACGCCGTTGATACGCAATATCCTTGCGCCGGAAACTTTCGTGCCGGACCGGGGAGGGTGCGATGGCCGAACAGACACCCGTCTACGTGATCAGCGTGGCCGCGCGCCTCCTCGATGTCCACCCACAAACGTTGCGGAACTACGAGCGCGCGGGCTTCCTCCAGCCGACCCGCACCGAGGGCCGCCGCCGCCTCTACTCGGTGGAGGATATCGAGCGCCTGCGCCATTTGATCGGCACGGTCGAGCAGTTCGGCCTCAATCTCGATGGCCTCAAACTCTTCCTCACCTTGCAGCAGGAACTCCTGCAACTCCATGCGGCGCTCGATGGACCGCTGACGAGCGCCGAGAGCGCGATGTTGCGCGCGCGCGTCACCGACATCCTGCACCTCCTTTCCACCGCTGCCCCGGACGACGAGGGCGCGCGCGGCGACTGAACGCCACCGCTGACGCCGCTATCGGTATGTATAGCCGTGCTCTCCGGGTCGCCCCTCGTCCTTTCCTGATTGCCGCTTGAAAACGTCCACCTATCGTGCAACAGCATGGTATGCAGAACGTCACCCGAGCTATTCAGCTACCCGTATCGGTGCTTATCGTGGCATTTTTCTTGCTGTAAGTGAACCAGGAGGGTTTATTATCGTACAGCTTAGTAGCGGGTTGTGTGCCGACCCGACGAGGCAAGAGTTGCCAACACAGCCACACGCACACGCCCTCACCGTAAGCATGATGACGGCGCAGCCAACGGTGGGCAGATTGTTATCTCGGCCAGGTCCGCAGGGGGTGCCGATCTGGCGTGGCCTAGAGCTAGGCAGCAGCAGGGAAGGCGAGGAGGGCGTGGCACAAGCATAAGGCGATGAACCATGACGGTGTGAAAGCGGGTGTCAGGATGTGGAGGAAGACGATGGCAGAACCGACGATGCGCGAAGTCCTCGATCGCCTGGAGCGGCAGGAGCAGGAGCTAGCGGCGCTACGTGTGATCCGTGCCGAGAAACCGCGCCGCAAGGGCTTCCTTGGCGGACGCCTGGGACGAAGCCTGGTGGTGCTCACCACCGCCTTGATCGTGGCCCTGATCCCGCTCTCAATCCTCGCCGCCAATGGCTTCACCGATCTCCAGGGGACCGTTCATGACCCGGACATCGACACCATCTATAACCTCGGCATCACCACCGGCTGCGTCCCGGATACGCAGTACTGCCCGACCAACAATGTGACCCGTCAGGAAATGGCCTCGTTCCTCGCGCGCACCGCGTCCCTGAACCGGATGGCGTATACCTCCCTGCCGTCGGCGGCGGCGAGTGAGAACCTTGGTGCTGGCCCAACACGCAGTTACATGACTGTCAATCTGACGGTTCCGGGTCGCGCGGGCGGCGCGGCGATGCTGATCAAGGTTGACTTCACCGGCTATGCCTACGCGCGCTCTGCCACCGTTGGCGTGTCGAACCCGCTTTGCCCATGCTTACTGCGCGGTGAGCTCACGGTTAACGGCGAGACGGCGGGCGCGACCCCGGCGGTTCCGGCGCAGATCGTCACCCGTACTGTGGTCGGTGCCAATAACAACGCTGTCGTTCTTCCGGGTCCGGCAGAGCGCACCGACTTCTCCGGTTCGCGCGTCTTCGTTCTGGCACCTGGTGACTACACCTTCACCATGAGTGTCGTTCGTGAGACTGGCACCGCAACCGATGTTGGCTTCGGTTTCGGCAACATGCAGGCTGAGGTCGTCGCCTTCGCGGGGACCGGCGCGCGCGCCACCCTGCCGTAAGCGCCGATCCGACGAACAGCAAGCAGGGCGGGCCGGGGAAGTTTCCCCGGCCCGCCCGCTCATTTGCAACACCGGCGATGATCTTAGCGCATGGTCGAGGGGAGGATGCCCAGTTCCGCGCGGTACTTCGCCACGGTGCGGCGAGCGATGCGGATGCCCTGCTGCAAGAGGCGGCTGCAAATCTCGCGGTCGGTCAGCGGCTGCCCCTTCGCGCGCTCCTTGACGACCATCTCCCGGATCACGTCCTTGATCGACAGGGAAGGGGTGAAGAAGTCGCTGAACGGGATGACCTTGCGGGTCGGCAGCATCACGTACTTGTTGGCGGTGGCGCGGCTGACGGTCGACTCGTGGACGCCCACCTGCTGCGCCACGATGGCGCGCGTCAGCGGGCGGAGTTCGCGCACCCCGCCGCGCAGGAAGTTGCCCTGCAACTCCACGAGGCAGAGCGCGATCTTGCGTAGCGTCTCGCGGCGCTGCTGGATATTGGCGATGAAGACCTTGGCGCGCGAGGTGAACTCACGGACGTGCTTCTTGTCGGCGTCGCTCACGCTCGGCGGCGCGCTCTTCTGGCTCACCGAGACGGCGATCTGCTCGTAGAGGGGGCTCATCCGCAGGAAGAAGTGCCGCGCCTCGACCACCTCCACCAGGAAATCTCCCTCATGCAGGGAGATCACCACGTCCGGGGCGACGTAGGGTGCGCTGTTCGGACTCTTCCAGGAGCGGGCCTCCTGGTTCTGCAACGGGAAGGGGCTGAGCTGACCCCGGATGAAGTCGCGCGCCGCCTCCACCTCGTCGGTGCCGATCGCGAGCGCCCCGGCGATGTAGCCGTACTTGTGCGCCCCGAGATCCTCCAGATAGCCATCGACGATCTGCCGCACCGAGATCGGCACCTGGGCGTTGTTGCGCTCCAAATAGTCCAGTTGCAGCATCAGGCACTCGCGCATGTCGCGCGCGGCCACGCCGACCGGGGCGATCTGCTGGATCATCAGCAGAATCTCCTCGACCATCTCCTCGGCGACGCCGAATTCTTTGGCGACAGCTCGGATGGACATGGTGAGGTAGCCGCGCTCATCGAGGCTCTGCACCAGGTATTCGGCGATCGCGATCTCATCGTCTTCGAGTAATGTGCGCGCATCGGAGAGGATCTGATCGCTCAGACTCGCCTCGGAGGCGATCAGCGTCAGCGGATCGAAGTCGTCCTCGGCGATGCCGTTCGCGGTCTGCTGCGTCAGGATTTCGGGGTGATCCTCGTAGCTCGTCTCCTGATGCTCCAGCTGCTGATTCGTCAGGCAGATCGTGCAGAACGGGCCATCAACCACCCCGCCACAAAGGGGGCAGGTCTCCTTATCGTCCATCTCCAGAGCCGGATTCGCGAGCATCTCGTCACGGATCACTTCTTGCAACTCTTGCCGCGATAGGCTCAAGATATAGTTCGCTTCGATCAAACTCGGCGAAACCCACGCCCGCATCTCGGCGGACATGTCCATGCCGACGTCCATACGCATACCCATATCATCCCTCTTACCGGCAGGGCAGCAGCCGGACCGAACGAACCCGCGCCTCCCGGCTCGTGCCGATGCGTCGAACTCTGCGATGAGTATAGCGTGGATCGGTCCGACTCGCACGCCGATGGCATATTTCTTGCAGTAAATATCGCGTTCACCATTTAGCCGATTGGAATAGCCTTTTTACTCGCACCCCGAAAAGCGCCCCCGGGACGACCGCGATCGTGCTATGCTGCGGCGCAGGGCGTGCCACGCGCGCCCGCTCCACGATATAGACCGAGGCAAAGCCCGCGAGGAGGAATATGCCAGCCATAGCGGTCCCCGCCGACAGCATCACCGTCGAGGAGGCGCTGCGCCGCGTGCTCGACGCCACACCTGTACTCACCCCGCGCCGCGTCCCGTTGACCGCAGCGGGCGGACTCGTCCTGGCCGAGGCGATCGAGGCGCAGGAGGACCTCCCCCCCTTCCCGGCGGCGACGATGGACGGCTATGCGGTGATCGCCGCCGACGGCGCGGGCTGGCGCGAGCTGATCGGCGAACAACTCGCGGGCTACGTCGCCGACATCGTGGTACGACCCGGCACGGTCGCGCGGATCACCACCGGCTCCCCCCTGCCGCCGGGCGCGGACGCCGTGGTGATGGTGGAGCGCACCAGCGAGGCCGACGGGCGTGTGGAGATCGGGCAGGCATCGATCAAGGTGGGCGAGAACATCCGCCCGATCGGTGTGGACATGGCGCGCGGGCAGCGCGTCCTCGACGCCGGCACGCCGATCGGCCCGGCGGAGATGGGGCTGCTGGCGAGCCTGGGCATCGCCACGCCGCTCGTCTACCCACGCCCGCGCGCGGCCCTGCTGAGCACCGGCGACGAGATCGTGGAGCCGTGGGAGACGCCCGCGCCCGGCCAGATCCGCGACGCCAATCGCCACGCGCTCGGCGTCGCCCTCGCGGCGCTCGGCATCGAGGTCGTCAGCTCAGTGATCGCGCCCGACGACGAAGCGGCGACGCGCGCCACCCTCAGCGCGGCGCTCGCCGAGGCCGATGTGCTGATCACGTCCGGCGGTGTCTCGATGGGGCAGCGCGATCTCGTCAAGGGGCTCCTCGATGAGCTGGCGACGGTCCGCTTCGGGCGACTCTTCATGAAGCCCGGCAAGCCGCTCCATTTCGCCACCGCGCCCGACGGCACGCTGATCTTCGGGCTCCCCGGCAACCCGGTCTCCGCGCTCGTCGGCTTCGAGATCTTCGTCCGCCCGGCGCTGCTGAAGCTGGCGGGGCATCCGACGCCGGTTCGCCCGCGCGTGCGCGTCGTCCTCGATGCGGCGATCGCCTCCGGCGACCGCCCGGAGTTCCAGCGCGCGATCGTGCGCCAGGGCGCGGACGGCCAGCTGCACGCCAGCAATACCGGGGCGCAGGCTTCCTCGCGGCTGGCGTCGATGCTCGGCGCGAACGCCTTCCTCGCGCTCCCCGCGCGCAGCGAACCGTTCGCCGCCGGGGAGACGGTGGAGGCGCTCCTGACCGGCCCGCTCCTTGCCTGAGCGGCCGGGAGACGGGAAGATTTGAGGGAGAACGACGCGGTATCGCGTACGGTCGAGCGGTCAGGAGGAACGATGTCCGGCGATGCAGGGCGCGCGCGCGCCGCGATCCGGTCCCCGCAGGAGTTTTTCGGCTACGTGCCCGGCGATGCGCGCAAGCTCCCTTCCTGGCCGCAGGTCGTCGCCTACTTCCGCGAACTGGCCGACGGGAGCGCCCGCCTCCACTTCGATGATCTCGGCCCGGCGACCGAGGGGCAGCCGTTCGTCGCCGTGACGATCGCGGCGGAGGAGACGATCGCCGACCTCGACGGCTACCGCGAGATCCAGCGCCGCCTCGCCGATCCCCGCCTCACCTCGCCCGCCGAGGCCGAGGCGCTGATCGCGCGCGGCAAGACGGTCGTGCTGCTGACCTGCTCGATCCACTCCAACGAGGTCGGCTCGACCCTGATGGCCCTCGCGCTGGCGCACGATCTGGCGACCGGCACGGACGAGCGGGCGCGCATCATCCTCGACAACGTGATCCTGATCCTCGTCCCCTCGCTCAATCCGGACGGCTGGCAACTCGTCTACGACTGGTACACGAAGACCCTCGGGACGCCCCACGAAGGGATCGCCCCGCCGAGTCTCTACCATACCTACACCGGTCACGATAACAACCGCGACTGGTTCATGTTCACCCAGGTCGAGACGCGCCACGCGATCGCGGGGGTCCACCATCGCTGGCATCCGCAGATCGTCTTCGACCAGCACCAGATGGGCGGGGAAGGGGCGCGCTTCTTCGTCCCGCCGTATATCGACCCCTACGATCCCAACGTCGATCCGATCCTCCAGCAGGAGATCAACCAGCTCGGCTACGCGATGGTGGCCGAGCTGACCTCCGCCGGGAAGGAGGGGGTGGCGACGGCGATCATCTTCGACGCCTTCTCCCCCTCGCGCGCGTACCAGCACTATCACGGCGGGGTACGGATCCTCAGCGAGGCGGCCTCCTGCAAGATCTGCACGCCGATCACGATCGCCAAGGAGACGTTGCGCGAGGCGCGAGGCTTCAACCCGCAGGTCGCCGCCGCCAACCACCCCCTCCCCTGGGCGGGCGGCGAGTGGACGATCGCGGACATCGTCGCCTACGAGCGGATCGCCACGATGGCGTTGCTGGACAATGCCGCGCAAGGGCGCGAACGCTGGCTCCGCAACTTCTACCTCGTCCATAAGGCGGCGGTCGAGCGCGAGGCTCCCTACGCCTTCGTCATTCCCACGACGGGGCGCGATCCGGGCGCGACGGTCGAGATGCTGCAAGCGCTCCAATTCGGCGGGGTGGAGATCGAGCGTGCGACCGCGCCGTTCACGGCGGGCGGGGTGCGCTACGAGGTCGACACCTACGTGATCCGCCTCGCCCAGCCGTATGGGGCTTTCGCCAAGACGCTGCTGGAGATCCAGACCTATCCCGATCTGCGCCTCTATCCCGGTGGCCCGCCGAAGCCCCCCTACGACATCACCGCGCAGACCCTCGGCCTCCAATTCGGCGTGGAAACGGCGCAGATCGATCACCCGTTCGGGGCCGATCTCCGGCGCATCGGGCCGGACGAACTGACCGTGCCGAAGGCGCAGAGCGGGGGGGCACAGAGCGGCACGGCGACCCTCGGCGCGGAGGCGAACGACAGCGTGCGCGCGATCAACGCCATCCTCGGCGGCGAGGCCGGGGCGGGGGCGACGGTCGCGCGCCTGACCGCGCCCTGGACGGTCGGCGAAACCGAGTATGCGCCCGGCACCTACGTGCTGCGCGACTTCGACGCGGCGGCGCTCGACGCGCTGGTGGGGCGCTACGGGCTGAACCTGCGCTTCGCGCCGGACGATGCCCCCGCCCCCGAGGCGCAAAGCCTGCGGATGCCCCGGATCGGCCTCTATCGCTCCTACCGCGCCAATGCGATGGACGAGGGCTGGACGCGCTTCGTCCTCGAAGGATACGCCTTCCCCTTCACCACCGTGCGCGACGCCGATCTGCGGCAGGGCGACCTCCTCGACCGCTTCGACTGCCTGATCCTGGCCCATCAACCCGCGCGCGAAATCCTGGATGGCAACAGCGCGCGCGAGTACCCGGCGGAGTACAGCGGCGGGATCGGCGAGCGCGGCGCGGCCAATCTGCGCCGCTTCGTCGATGCGGGCGGGACGCTGATCGCGCTCGATGCCGCCTGCGAGCTGGCGATCGAGCACCTCTATCTGCCGGTGACGAACGTGATGGCGGGCCTGAAGGCGGAGCAGTTCTACGCGCCGGGCGCATTGTTCCGCATCATCGTCGATCCGACCCACCCGCTCGGCTGGGGCTTCGCGCGCGACACGGCGGCGCTCTACCTCAACGGCCCCGCCTTCGAGGTCCGTACCGCGCCCGGCGAACGCGAGCATCCGGCGATCGTGGCGCACTACCCCCACAGCAACACCCTCCTCAGCGGCTGGGTGCTGGGGCCGCAGCACATCGCCGGGAAGGCCGCGATCGTGGAATTGCCGGTCGGGCGCGGGCGGGCGATCCTCTTCGGCTTCCGCCCGCACTTCCGCGCGCAGACACGCGGCACCTATCGTTTGCTCTTCAACGCGATCTATCGCAGCGGATTGGCGTAGCGCGGGGCGCGCTCAGGCGTCGGTCATCGTCGGGGGGATGCGCCCGCTCCCCTCGGCGGCGAACGCGCCGACGGCGACGCGGCAGCGCGCCAGGGCGAAGCGCAGCTCGGCCTGCCCGGACGCGCCGAGACTGTCGTGCAGGCGCGTTTCGAGCGCGGCGACCTCCTGGTCGCAGTAGGTGACGAGCGCGCGGCCTGCGGAAGTCACGGTGACCTCGACGATCCGGCCATGCGTGGGATGCGGCGCGCGCGCCACCAGCCCGGCGCGTTCCAAGCGGTTCAGGATGCCCGCCACCCCCTGCTGCGAGATGAAGCTACGCCGCGCCAGATCAGCGGCGGAGAGGCCCGGTTCATGCAGCAGCAGGGTCAGCACGGTCCACTGGGTCAGGGTCACCCCGAAGTCGCGCAGGGCGTTATCGATCACGACGCGCAATTCATGCTCGGCACGAACGAATTGGTAGACGAGCCGATCGTTTAACGGCCTCTCCATTCGCCCTCCCCTCGCACCCATTGCCCCTCGCCAGCGTGTGTCGCGCATCGTACCACAGCCTCACGGCGCGCTCACAGATGCTCCCCCGATTGCGGCTCACGCTCGTGCGGACAAACAGCGCGACCGGTACGAAAGGACACCGCGACGGCGACCGAAGAGACAGCGGTATACCCGGGGCGCGTGGGGTATGTTTGGGCGAGCATGGGCCATAATCGAGGCGTGAAGCGAAGGAGGACCGGATGCAGGGCCAATTCCCCGCGATCGAGCCGTACGACAGCGGGATGCTCGATGTCGGAGATGGGCAACAGGTGTACTGGGAGTGCTGCGGCAACCCTGCGGGCAAGCCCGCCCTCTTCCTCCACGGCGGTCCCGGTTCGGGCTGCACACCGAATCAACGGCGCTTCTTCGACCCGGACGTCTACCGTATCGTACTCATCGATCAGCGCGGGGCCGGGCGCAGCCGCCCGCTCGCCAGCGCGCCCGACGCCGATCTGCGCGTCAACACCACCGCGCACCTGATCGCCGACATCGAGGCCCTGCGCCTCCTCCTCGGGATCGAGCGTTGGACGGCGATTCTGGGCGTCTCCTGGGGCACGACCCTCGGCCTCGCCTACGCGCAGGCCCACACACAGCGAATCGGCGCGCTGGTGTTGGGGTTCGTGACCACCACCTCTCGCCGCGAGGTCGAGTGGCTCACCGAGGGGGTCGGGCGGATCTTCCCGCAGGAGTGGGAGCGCTTCGCCGCCGCCGTGCCGGAGCGATTGCGGCACCTGCCGCTGGTGGACGCCTACGCCACGCTACTGGCCGATCCCGACCCGGCGGTCCAGGAACACGCCGCGCGGGAGTGGTGTGCCTGGGAGGACGCACACGTCTCCCTCGCGCCAGGCCATCAGCCGAGCCCGCGCTACAACGATCCCAAGTTTCGTCTGCGGTTCGCACGGCTGGTCACGCACTACTGGCGGCACGCCGCCTTCCTCGATGAGGCGCAACTGCTCCGCGACGCGGCGACGCTGAACGGCATCCCCGGTGTGCTGATCCACGGGCGCTACGACGTCAGCAGCCCGCTGGAGACCGCCTGGCGGCTCAACAAACGCTGGGACACCAGCGCGCTGCACATCTTCGACGATGCCGGGCATGGCGGCGGCGACACCTTCATGCCCACGGTCATCGGCGCGCTGAACCGATTCGCCGCGCAGTGACCGCCCGGCCTGATATGGCGAGCCACCCCCATTCTCAGCGAGGGCGGCTCGTCATGTATCGGCTGTCTGCGGCTGGCGTGTCAGGCTTCGCGTGCTGTCGCGCTGTCCGGGACGATCACGCGCTCGCGGAGTTGCGCGGCGGTGTAGAGGCGGTAGTAGGCTCCGCGCTTCGCCAGCAATTCGCCGTGCCGCCCCTGCTCCACGATCCGCCCGCCGTCGATCACCGCGATCACATCGGCCTCGATGATGGTGGAGAGACGGTGGGCGATCACCAGCGCGGTGCGCCCGTGCAACGTCCGCCGCAACCCCTCCTGCACGATCTGCTCGGTGCGGGTATCGACGCTGCTGGTCGCCTCGTCCAGGACAACGATGCGCGGGTTCGCCAGCATCACGCGCGCGAAGGCGATCAACTGGCGCTGCCCGACGCTGAGGCCGCTCCCCCGCTCGCCGACCTTCGTCTCGTAGCGCGCGGGGAGGGCATCGATGAAGTCGTGGATGCCGACCTGTTTGGCCGCTTCTTCCACCTCCGCATCGGTCGCGTCCAGCCGCCCATAGCGGATGTTCTCGCCGATCGTCATCGAAAAGAGGAACGTGTCCTGCAAGACGATCCCGAACTGCCGCCGCAACGACCCCAGCGTCACGTCGCGCACATCGTGTCCGTCGATCGCCACCCGCCCGTCCCAGACATCGTAGAAGCGCGGCACCAGGTTGATGATGCTCGATTTTCCCGCCCCGGTCGGCCCGACGAAGGCGACCATCTGGCCGGGCTTGATCGTCAGGTTGAGGTCGCGGATCACCGGGCGATCGGTATAGCCGAAGGTCACATGCTCGAACGCGACCTCGCCATGAATCCTCGGCAACGGGCGGGCATCCGGCGCATCGGTGATCTCCAACGGCTCGTCCAGCACCTCGAAGATCCGCTCCGCCGCCACCGTCGCCGCCTGCAACGAATTGTAGCGGTCGGAGAGGGTCCGCACCGGGCTGAAGAAGCGGGCGATGTAGCCGACGAACGTGGTCAGCACACCGATCGTCAACTCGCCCGAGAGGACGCGCCCGCCACCGATGACCAGGATGAGCATCGTCGCGGTGCCGCTGAGCATTTCGACCGCCGGGGCGAGGATCGAGTTGAGGCGGAGCGCGTGCGTATTGTTGCGGTAGACCTCATTGTTGTTCCGCTCGAAGCGCGTGAAGTTCTCCTCCTCGCGCCGGAACGACTGGATCACGCGCATCCCGCTGATGCTCTCGGCGGAGTAGCCGGTCAGCCGACTCGTCGCCACGCGCATCGCCCGGTAGACCGGGATCGCGTAGCGCCGCCAGATCATCACGACGCCGATCATGATCGGGAGGATCGCATAGGTGATGACGGCCAACTCGCGATCGAGCGAGAGCATGACGATGATGATGCCGATCAGCACCATCATGTCGGCGAAGAGGCCAATGATCCCGTCGGTGAGCAAGTCTTGCAGCACCGAGACATCGCTCTGAATCCGCGAGATCAAGCGCCCCACACCGAGCCGATCGAACGTCTTGAGGCCGAGGAGTTGCATGTGCCGGAACAGTGCGAAGCGGAGGTCGAAGATCACGCGGTAGCCGATGCGCGTCGTGGTGATCCCCTGGAACCAGCGCGCGAAGAAGACGACCAGGACGCTGATCAGGAAGAGGCCCACGACGTTGAAGATCGGGCGCGCGTCGACCGGCGCACCGGGGACGCGATGACTCGCCACATTGATCGCGTTATCGACCACCCGCCCCAACAGATAGGGCAACGCCAACTCGCCGAGGGTCTGCACGGTGATCGCGAGGAGCGAGAGTGCCGCCGGGACACGATAGGGATAGAGGTAGCCGAAGAGGCGGCGCAGGCTCTGCCGATTGAGCCCGCGCCCGAGATCGTTCTCGCGGTCATCGAGCGATTGCGGCGCTCCTTTCGGCGCGATCGCCTTGGCGGTGCCCGCCGACATAGTCGGATTCTTCACGAAAGAGTCTCGCTTTCTCTCGTCCGCTGGTGCGGCTCAGTCATCCGCCTGCAAGCGCTCCACCACACTGGCGTCGCGCGTCTGCAAATCGTACGTCTGCCGATAGATGCCCCCCTCCACGAGGAGTTGCGGGTGGGTGCCGCGCTCGACGATCCGCCCCTCGGAGAGGACGCAGATCTGATCGGCGTTGAGGACGCTGCTGACGCGCTGCGCGATGATGAAGGTTGTCCGCCCCGCCATCAGCGTGGCGAGGGCGATCTGGATCTCGCGCTCGGTCTCCATATCGACCGCCGAGGTCGCCTCATCGAGGACGAGGACGCGCGGGTTGAGGAGGAGCGCGCGGGCGATCGCCAGGCGCTGCTTCTGCCCGCCGGAGAGGTTCACGCCGCGCTCGCCGAGGACGGTGTCGTACCCCTGCGGCAACCGCGCGATGAAGTCGTGCGCCTGCGCCGCGCGCGCCGCCGCCGCCACATCGGCCTCGGTCGCGTCGGGGCGGCCATAGGCGATGTTGTCGCGGATCGAGTCGGAGAAGAGGAAGGATTCCTGCGAGACGAAGCCGACATTAGCGCGCAGGGTCGGGAGATCCCACTCGCGCACATCCACCCCATCGATCAGCACGCGCCCCCCGGTGACATCGTAGAAGCGCGCCATCAGTTGCACGATGCTCGTCTTCCCGCTGCCGGTCGTGCCGACCAGCCCGATCGCCGCGCCGGGCGTCGCCTCGATCGCGATGTCGCGCAGGATCGGTCGCCCGCCGCGCGCGTAGGAGAAGGAGACATCCTCGAAGGTGACGTGGCCGCGCACCGCCGCCGGGCGATACGGTTCCGCCGGGGCGACGATGCGCGGGCGGCGGGCCAGCAGTTCGTAGACCCGCTCGGTGGAGGCGAGCGCCAGGGCGACATTATTCATGATCGGGCCGATCTGGCGGATCGGGTCGGTCAGCTGATTCAGGTAGAGGTAGAAGGCGAGCAGCGTCCCGGCCTGTAAATCGCCATTGAGCACCTGCCAGCCGCCATAGGCGACCACCAGCACCGTGCCGACCCCGGTGATGAACGGCATGTTCGCGTTGGCGAGCGAGGAGAGGCGCGCGGCCTCCATCTGCCGCGCGAACAGCACCTCCCCGGCGTGGGCGAACTTCGTCTCCTCGTAGTGCTCGCGCCCGAACGCGCGGACCAGCCGCGTCCCGGACAGGTTCTCCTGCAAGACCGACATCGCCTCGCCGAATTGCCGCTGGGTCCGCAGATAGCGCGGACGCACGCGGGCGCTGAACGAGAGGGTGACGGTGAGCAAGATCGGGATCATCACCAGGACGATCAGCGCCAGCCGCAGATCGAGGGTCAGCATGATCGCGGCGGTGCCGACGATCAAGATGGCGGTCTGGACGATCGTGCGTAGCGCGGGGGAGTAGAAGCGGCGGATGTTGCGGATATCCTCGGTCAGGATCGAGAGGAGTTGCCCCGACTGTGCGCTGTCATAGAAGGAGAAGGAGAGGCTTTCCAGGTGCCGATAGAGCTGGTTCCGCAGCGCATAGGAGACACGCTCGCCGAGCCACTGCGTCGTCACGCTGCGGACATACGCCGAGGCCGCCGAGAGGATCGAGACGCCGATGACGCCCGCGCCGAGTTGGTACAGGAGCTGCCGCTGCCCGCCACCGATGGCGTTGTTAATCACCGCGCGGATCAGCAACGGCAAGGCGAGCGAGAAGCCGATGCTCGTCAAGATGCTGATCATCGCGACGATCGTCATGGCGCGGTTCGCCCACATCAAGACGATCAGCCGCTTGACTAGGTAGCGGACGCTGTATTGCTCTGCCATGCCACCTTCCTGACCCACACCACCCTGTGTAAATCTTACGGTGTCGCCGTAGCGATGCCCATCATACACCAATTCGCGCGAGGAGGATCGCACACGCGACGAACAAGCGTGATGCGCGCCACGAAGCGGACGTTGCTCATGCTATAGTGCTGCACATGAGCGCGGCGCGATCCTGATACGGCGTGAGGGAGGCGAGCGATGCGATGGGGCGGATACGGGCGAACGCGCGGCCGGGCGACACTCCCGCTCGTACTCCTGCTGCTGAGCGGCTGTGGCACCCCGGCCAGTACGGCGATCGCGAGTCTGGTCGAGCCGACCGCCACCGCCACCCCCGCGCCGACCGCAACGGCGACCCCACGCCCGACCGCGACCGCCACATTACCTCCCACCGCCACCGTCACCCGCGTCCCGCCGACCGCCACGACGACCACCGCGCCGACCCCGGCGCGGACCCCGCCGATCGTTCCCACCACGCGCGCCACGGTCGCGCCGACCGGCACACGCGCCACCACGCCACCTGGCAGCTACGCCGCCGACTGGTCCACCTGGGAGAGTGGCGACGACCCCGCCGGGCAATTCCGCCGCACCTACCAGCGGGCACGGGACGAGTATCGGGTGACGGTGCTCGAAGAGGATCAGGAATGGTCGTTCTTCGCGCCGGAAGGGCAGACCTTCCAGGATTTCACCCTGGAGGTGGAGGCGAACCGGGTCTCGGGGCCGGACACGATCGGCTACGGGCTCGTCTTCCGCCGTCAGGCGCGCAAGGAGGGCGCGGCAGCCAGCGAGCGTTACGTCTTCTACGTCACGCCGCAGGGGCGCTATAGCCTGTTCCAGGTCAACGCGGACAAGACGCAACGCACCCTCCGCCCGCTCGATGCGCCCGGCATCCCGAGCGTGATCGCGGTCGGCGACGGCACGAACCGCCTGCGCGTCACCTGCCAGGGCACGAAGATCGTCCTGGCGATCAATGGGGTGGAGGTCTTCACCCTGAATAACGCCACCATCACCCAGGGGGGCGAGATCGGTATCTTCGCCCAGACGCCGGCGGGGGTGGCCGATATGACGGTCGCCTTCCGCCGCCTGGCCCTGACGCCACTCCGCTAACAAAACGGCGAACGACATCTTTGCGATAATCAGGTCGCTCGGCTCGGGCCGGGTACGATGAGGGGAAGGGAGTCACGATGACCGTCGATCAGGGGTTGTTGCTCTATATCGGCACCTACACGAAGCCGACCGCGCCGGAGCGCCCGCGCTCCGCAGGGATCTACGTCTATCGCTTCGCGCCGGAGACCGGGATGCTGACCCACCTGCACACCGTCGGCGATGTGCCGAATCCGTCCTTCCTGGCGATCGACCCCACGGGGCGCTTCGTCTTCGCCGCCAATGAGGAGGCGGGGATCGACGGCCACGATGGCGGCGCGGTCAGCGCGTTCGCGCGCGATCCGCAGAGCGGCGACCTGACCTTCCTGAACCGCGAAGCCTCGCACGGCGACCATCCGTGCTATGTCGCGGTCACGCCGCACGGGCGCGCGGTGGCCGTGGCGAACTACAGCAGCGGCAGCGCGGCGATCCTGCCGATCGGCGCGGACGGGCGGCTGGCTCCGGCGAGCTACGTCGATCAGCATAGCGGCAGCAGCGCCAACCCACAGCGGCAGCAGGGACCGCACGCCCACGCGATCCCGATCGATCCGAGCGGCCAGTTCGCCCTCTGCCCCGATCTGGGTATCGATCAGGTCGTGATCTATCGCCTCGACGGGACGGGGCAGACGATGACGCCGCATCGTCCGGCGGGGCAACTCGTTCCGGGGACCGGCCCGCGCCATCTCGTCTTCCACCCGACGAAGCCGATCGCGTATGTGATCGGCGAACTCGCCTCGACGATCACCGCCTTCAACTGGGACGCGGAGGGGGGCGCGCTGACGGAGTTCCAGACCGTCTCGACCCTACCGGGCGACTTCAGCGGCGAGAGCACCTGCGCGGACATCCACGTCGCGCCATCGGGGCGCTTCATCTACGGCTCGAATCGCGGGCACGATAGCCTCGCGGGCTTCGCGATCGATGAGGACAGCGGGCGTCTCTCCCCGCTCGGCCACACCCCGAGCGGTGGCAAGACGCCGCGCAACTTCGCGATCGACCCCTCCGGCCACTTCCTGCTCGCCGCCAATCAGGGGAGCGACAACGTCGTGATCTTCCGCCTCGATGCGGCCACCGGGGAGCTGACCCCAACCGGCGAGGTGGCGACGATCCCCGCCCCGGTCTGCCTCGAATTCCTGCTCGCCAGCGCGCGCTGAGGCGAGTCGCGGCCCGATGCTGCACACGCCGATCTGTGCCCTCCTCGGCATTCGCCACCCGCTCTGTCAGGCCGGGATGGCGAACTACACCTCGCCCGCCCTCGTCGCCGCCGTGTCGGCGGCGGGGGGGCTGGGCGTGCATGGCGGGTTGGGGCGCTCCACCGCCGAGGTACAACGCCTCTGTCGCGAGACGCGGGCGCTCCTCCCCACCGCCCCATTCGGCATCAACCATGTGATCGACCGGATCGACGAGGCCGCGTTCGCCGCGTCGCTCGCCGAGGGTGTGCCGGTGATCAGCCTCTCCTGGGGCGACCCTGGTCCCTGGACCGCGCGCGCCCACGCGGCGGGCGCGCGCGTGATCGCGCAGATCACGCGCCCGGACGAGGTGCCGGTCGCCCTCGCCGCCGGAGTGGACGCCCTGGTGGCGCAAGGGACCGAAGGGGGCGGACACAGCGGCTTCCTGCCACTCGCGGAACTGCTGCCGACGACCATCGCAGCGGCCAACGGCGTGCCGGTCCTGGCGGCGGGAGGGATCGTCGATGGCGCGGGGCTGGTGGCGGCGCTGGCGCGCGGGGCAGCCGGAGCCTGGATCGGCACCCGCTTCCTCGCCACGCCGGAGGCGGCGATCAGTGCCGCCTGGAAGGGGGCGATCCTGGCCGCCGGGACGGACGCCACGGTTCATACCGCCGCGTTCGATCAGCTCTGGGGGCAGCCCTGGCCCGGTGCGCGCGTCCGCGCGATCCGCAACGACTTCACGACGGCGTGGGACGGCCAACCGGACGCCCTGGCCGCGCAGCACCCCACCGTGCAGGCGGCGGTCTGGCGCGCGGAACGCGACGACGACCCGTGCCTCATCGCGCTGATGGCCGGGGCTGGTGTGGGCCAGATCCAAACGCTCCGTCCGGCTGGCGCGCTCGTCGGGGAGCTGGTGGCGGAGGCCGAGGCGATCATCGCGCGGCTGGCGGCGCTGATCCGCGCCGCTGGCACCAGCTCAGGCTGAACCACCGCAATCGTCGCCTCGTATCACTGTGCAGTCGCCATAGACAGGACAGCGACAACTCGGTACTATTCGACTCCCAGGCGATGACTGTGGGTTGGGTGCGGGATAGGTACGGGCGGCGAGCCGGAGTCGTCGGTGGGTGCCTCACCAGCGTCGTTGCCACGATAGGGAGCAACTGATGAGCACGATAGGCACGCCCGGTGTCGGCGCAGTCGGACTCCGCATCGATGCTTAACCCCGACTCGCTGATGTCGATCGCGTTTCGCTATGCCCGTTGGCTCCGCGAGACGGACCAATGGGAGGCGATGGACCTCTTCTCGGCGGTGATCCACCCGGCCCTCGGGCAGCTCGCTGGCATGGGCAAGATCAAGGTCGCCGATCTCACCCCCGCGATCATCCGCCGCACGGTGCTGATCGCGAGGCGGGACCGGATCGACGACGAGAATGCGCTCGGTGCCTGGATCGACTTCTTCGATTACCTCGACGCCGAAGGGGTGGCCTACCCGACGACGCTCCTCGATCACGTTTCCTGAACCGCACCCCCTATCCTCTCGCTATCGAGTCCATAGCGAGAGTCAGCTTCCATATCTCGCTAGCGTAGTGTGCCGATATCACCTCACCTCGCTAGACTCTAGTTTTCGCTACCTGTGGGCGGTGGGTGCGGGGAAAGGCGTCGGGCGCGACGCGCCGGTAGTGTCGGGTCGGGGGGCTGCGACCGTGACGCGCCGGAAGCGGTGTAGCGCACGATGCCCCCCCTGTGCGCCCTGGTGGCGGGCGGGCCCATCGGCACGAACCCGGGGGCCGCTGCCCCTGGTGTGGCTGCCGGTGCGCGGGCGCGGCTCGGCGCGCGGGGGCGCTGTTCCCCGGGCTGGGCGTGTGCGGCGGGCGCGGGCGGCGCGCGGCCACGGCGGCTACCACCCGATGGCGGTCGACCTGACCGGCTTCTGACGACTGCGGCGGCACAACGGCCCGACCACGCAGTATCACGGCGTGGCGGGCCGCGCGCTCCCGGCGCTCCCCGGCGGCCTGAGCGCGCGGGTCGGCAGCGTCGGGGGCCGGCGGCTGGCGCTGCCACTGGCCTTCGTGCGCGCCGACGCTGGCGATCGCGATACTCGCGATACCTTTACGGGCCGATTCACCCGGTATGTACCGCCCGGCAACAACCATAGCGGGATAGCGTCGCTCGACTTAACGCTCAGCACCACCGAGCTGACCATGATCTATACAGCAGATGGTAGCGATCAACCTCTTCAGCCACCCGGAAATGTTGCCCCCGGCCTTCACGGCGCGCATCATGCCGTTCGCCATCTATAGACATCGCGGTACACCGCGACAGTCGTATCACGCGCGTCCGCTACACGACGGGGAGCCTGACGCCGACAGCGGCGGAAACCGAGCTGAGTGGGTTGATCGCGCTCATATTTCGCATCATTCGCGCCCATCCCGAGACCGAGCAACTCAGCGGTGGAGTAGGCTGCACTGAACACACTTCCGGCCATCGGACAGAAACGGAAGGGGCGCGATCGGGAACGCTGTTTGATAACAGCGTTCCCGATCGCGCCCCAACTCAAGAAGCGTTTGTAGTCAGTCGCTACGCGCCCGCGCCCGCCAGCGCGGCCTGGATCGCCGCTGCGGCATCGGCGCGCGGCACCAGTCGATCCTCGCGCGTGGCGAGGGCGCGCAGCTTGACTTGCCCGCGCGCGCGCTCATCCTCGCCGACGAGCGCGACGAGCGGGACGCCCTTGCGGTCGGCGTAAGAGAACTGGTCGCGCAGGCCGCGCCGCTCGTTCAGATAGACCTCCGCGCGGATCCCGGTGGCGCGCAGTTCGGTGACGAGCGCGAGGGCGTCCTGCACGCCGTCATCCGTGCCGCCACGCACGATCGCCACCAGCACCTGCGAGACGGTGCGGATCGGTGGCAGCAGGCCGAACTCGGCGATCACCTCGAAGGCGCGCTCCAGGCCGAGCGAGAAGCCGGTCGCGGGGACATCGCGCCCGCTGAACGAGCCGATCAGGCCGTCGTAGCGACCGCCGCCGCCGATCGAGCCGACCTTCGGGCGCTCGACCGCGATCTCGAAGACCGGGCCGGTGTAGTAATCGAGGCCGCGCACCATCGAGAGTTGCAGCGCGTAGTGGTCGCGCGGCACGCCGAGCCCGCCCAGAAATCCGAGCAGGCGTTCGAGGTCGTCCGCCCCGGCGATCACGTCCGGGAAACCCGCCGCACGCTCGCGCAACTCGGCCAACACCTCGGCATCGGTCCCGCGCAGGGTGACCAGTTCGAGGACGCGGTCGGCGGCGTCCGCCGCGATCCTGCGCGCGATCAACTCCTCGCGAACGCCATTCGGCCCGATCTTCTCGATCTTGTCCACGCTGCGGTAGACCTGTCCCGCCCCCTCGTCCGGCACCCCGGCCAGCTTCGCCAGACCGGTGATCACCCGCCGATCGTTGATCTGGATCACGAACTGCGGGAAGCCGAGGGCGCGCACCGCGTCCGCGACGGTCGCGATCGCCTCCGCATCGGCCAGCATCGAGGGGCTGCCCACGGTATCGACGTCGCACTGGTAGAACTCGCGGAAGCGCCCGCGCTGCGGACGATCGCCGCGCCAGACCGGGGCGATGTGGTAACGCTTGAAGGGGAGGACGAGATCGTTGGCGTGCAGCGCCGCCACGCGCGCCAGCGGCACCGTCAGATCGTAGCGCAGCCCGACCTCGCGCCCGCCGTGATCGGTGAAGCGATAGAGGAGCTTCTCGTCCTCGCCGTACTTGCCGGTGAGGGTCGCGGCATATTCTAGGGCGGGGGTGTCGAACGGCTCGTAGCCGTGGCGCTCGAAGACCTCGCGCAGGATCCCCATCACCTGCTGCCGCAGGAGCATCTGGGCCGGGAGGAAATCGCGGAAGCCGCTGAGCAGTTGCGGCTTGATCAGCGCCCGCCCCTTGCCGCCGGTCTTCGCCTCGGCCTCGCCATTCGCCGTCATGGCCCCTCCACTCGTTGTCGCATCATCGCACGGGCACCTGGTGCGCGGTCGGCGCGCCGGACAGGCAATTCTGCGTAGTGGCCGCGCTGTTACCACCAGCAATGCATACCCCACGCCAGATCATGGCCGTGCGGGCGATCATAGCGGAGTGCCGGGCCACACGCCAACCGGCCGTTCGGACAGCCGCTCGGGCCAGGCTCGTCGATTCGCGGTCAGCCAGCGCACACCGTAATCGACGAGCGTGAGTTACGCAGAAATGAGCACTCATCGTCAAGTCTCAGGACCGTCCACAGTCGCCAGCGGCGCGGCTGGTGGTCGCGCGCGAAAACCGCGACTGTCGTGCCGATCGCTGTCAGCGCAAAGCGTCGCTCTTCATAGTTCGCGTCGCTCAGCCGCGCTCCCACCCGCGCGACCCAATCCCCCAGGCTCGCCAGAGCGCCCCCCTGCCGTTCCCACGCCCCGAATCGCTCTACCAGCGCCTCGCGCTCGGCCAGGAGCGCCCGCTTCCGCTCGCCCAGCACCTTCAACTCCGCGATCAATGGCGTGCTAGCGTCGGGGTCGTCAAGGACGGCGACGGCGGCGGCGATATTGCCCTGCCGCTTCGCAACATCCGCGAGCGCCCGCTCGACCGCCACGCGATCCGCCACAGCCGGGTCACTCTCCTGCCGCTCCGCGAGTCGCACCGCGATCAGCTCCGGCGTCGTGAGGATACGCACCACCTCTGCCCAGACCTCGCGGTCGAGTGTCGGCGCGGAAATCGAGAAGTTGTGGCCGCATTCGCGGTGGCTATCGCCATTCGAGTTCGTGCGGTAGAGCTGATACCCGTTCCGCCCCTTACCGGTCGCGCTCAGCGACACAAGCGCCCGACCACAATGGCCGCAGCGGGCGAAACCGCCGCGCAAGAGGAACGCCTCAGGGTCGCGATTGTTGCGGCGACTCTCGACCTTATGTCGCCTCAGCACCGCCTGTACGGCCTGCCAGACCTCGCGGTCGATGATCGGGGGGACAACACCCTCCGGCATCGGTATCTGCTCCTCCTGCGGGCGGCGCACCGAGACAGCCCTCCCCTTGCGACGCTCGGTCGCCCACGTTAGCGCAGCGTACTCGCCGAGATAGGCCCGATGGTGCAGCAGGACGCGGACGCTCGCGTGCGGCCAGTGGGGAAGCCCGGTCGGGCTGGCGATGCCGTCGCTGGCCAACCCATGGGCGATCGCCCTGATCGACCGGCCCGCCAGCGCCTCGCGGAAGACCCGCCGGACGATCGCGGCTTCCGCCTCATCGATGCAATAGGCTGTCCGATCGTTGGCGTACCGGTACCCAAAGATGGCTTTGTTCGATCCACGGAGCTTCCCGCTTTGCAACTTCGCCACAAGCCCGCGCTGCGTCCGCTCCCGGATCTTCTCGCGCTCGACCTCGGCGACGAAACCCCGGCCACTGAGCAGAAATTTGCCGATCGCGGACTGGTCCAGCGGCTCGGTGACGCATTGCAGATGGGCATCCTCCCGCTCCACCTCGTCGAGCAGGATCGCCAGGTGCGCCTGGTTGCGGCTGAGGCGATCGACCGCGTGGACGACGACAGCCCCGAACTCGCCCCGCCGCAGGGCCTCGCGGAGGGTGGTGAGCTTGGGCCGCTCCCAGAGTTTTGCCCCTGAAGCCGTCTCGATGTACACATGACCGTCGCCAACCACATAGCCTTGCTCAGCGGCGAACGCGCGGCAGCGCGCTTCCTGGGTCGCGAGACTCGACCCCTCTGCTTCCTGCCCTGCCGTGGAAACCCTGCAGTAGATGGCGGCGCGGCGCTGTGCTGATACGACGCCCCGACCCGACTCCGTAACGACCATCGATCTACTCCTCTCCCAACGATCCCACGACCCGATAACCCGTCACTTGACGCCGCCCGCCCGCGCGATCACGGCCCTGAACTCGACCACCTTGCACACTGCGACCCCAAGCGCCGCCGCCAGCCTGCTGATCGTCGCGGGGTGGGGCGTCCGCCGGCCTCCCTCGACCAGGACGACCGTGCGCGGCGCGACACCTGCCCTGGCCGCCAGCGCCCGCACGCTCAGCAGCGCCCGCGCCCGGTGCGCCTCCAACGTCCGCGCCCTCATCGCCCCCCCATACCGTGCCGCCTCGCGTCGGGAATGGCAGCACATTCGGCGCGAGCACCGCCCGCCGCTCTCTCGCGGCTACCAGTTCGACCCCGCGCAGGGCCACATCGATCTCCGTCCGCGCGTCGACCAGCCGCCCCGGCTCGACCTCGCCGGCGACCGCCAGTTCCGCCGACTCCGCGAACTCCCCGACCAATCGCTCCACCAAGCTCAGTCGCTCGCCCATGATCCCTCCTCGGCAATGCCGCCAAGCGTGTCGGTCAGGCTTTCATCTATACTACGATTGTATCACAGCGAGCGCGCGAACTCAACCGTTTTTCCCCGTCGGAATCAAGGGTTTCTCAACCTCTACGCGTAGGTTACAATCCGCCCGATCACGTCGGCAATCTCGCGCCACATTGCGGCGGCAATCCTCGGGCCGTCCTTGGTCTTATGGAAACACGATCCCACCATACCGAAGGTCGCCTCGAGGAGCTCCGCGCCTGGCGCGAGTTGTCGACGGCGCTCCCGATCTCCCCATTCCGCCGTGAGGAAGCCGCACTGCTCCCGTACCACGCTGGTGATATCGGTCGCGGAGAAGCGTGCGGCCAAATCGGCGCTGAGGTGGAGCTTCATCACCCGCGCGAAATGCGGACGCGCGACCTGCGGCCAAGGCACCGACACCATTGTCTGCGACAAGAGCGTCCTGCCGATACCGCCCAACTCCGCGAGCACTCGCTTCACCAGGATCAGGGCGAAGAGGCCATCGGCGGCAGCCCCAATGACGCCAGCGATAGCCTCGTCCGAGAGCGCCGCGATCGCGGCAACCTTCTCGGCGTCCGTGGCATGCTTCTCCAGCAACGCCTCGCGGAGGGCGCGCGGCACCAGCAGGTAATTCTCCAACTCACGCCACCCCGAACCGAAGTGCAGGTGAGAACGACATGGTCGCCCTCGGCCAGCGTTTGCCGCGTGCGGTGGCAGCGGGATTGGACCTCGCTGGTGCGCGTCGCCAGCCCGGCGAAGAATGGTGCGATCCGCGCCCGCACCTGCTCCGTGGTACCCGGGCAGGTATGCGCCGGCACTGCTTCGCGCGCCGAGGCCCGGAGCGCCTCGTCGAAGTTGCCGTCCGGGCGATAGGCCGGCAAGCGCCGCACCCGCAGGGCGCGATGAGGGGTCGCCAGGTCGTCGCGCAGCGCGTCGCCGTCATGCGCCGGGCCGGTGTCCCCGATCACGATCAGCGCCGCGGCGTGGACAGTGCGCACTTGCCGCAGGAAGGCGGCACTGGTCGCTGTGGTGCGCGTCCCGGTTGGCGCCAGGTGCTCGACCGCCCCGGTCTCCAGGCAGACCGCCGAGGAATAGCGGGCCTGCTCCCCCGGCGCGCGCAGGTGGCATCGGCCAAGGCCGGCTGCCCGTTGCGCACCCACTGCCCGCGGAGGTCACCGTCGGCGCGGCAGTGGGTCGCGTCCACAAAGACGATCGTCACCCCCCACTCCCCCGCCGCAGTCAGCCGCGTCGCATCGCCCTCGACCAGGCGGCCCGTTTGGCCTCGGCGGCCGTGAGCCGCCGCTCCTGCGGGCGTTTGTAGCCACAGCCCAGCCGATGCAGGGAGCGTAGGCAGGAGCGGCGGCGGCGCCGGCTCCCCCAGCGGGCCGCGACGAACTGCTGCACCACCTGCCCGTTCCCGTTCGCCACCTCGACGCCGACAGCGGTCGGGGCGGCCTGCACCGCCACGTTCAGGCCCGCCCGAGCCGCGCTCCAAAGGGCGGGGGCACCATCGGTCTGCGCGAAGGCCACCAGCTCGTCCCTACGGGGATGGGCGGCCCGCTCCAGCACCGCAGCACCCGTGGTGGCGGACTTAGCCCTGCGCCAGCGGCCAGCGCGCGTGCCAGCGCTCCCGTTCACGCGGCGTCGGGTCGCGAGAACTCCGGGCACGGACTGGCCGTATGGCCAGCTCCCAGCGCGTCAACACTCCCGCAATGTCGACCACCCGCCCTCCTCCTCCCGTCGCTCCGACCACGGGGGTGCGCATAACCGACAACCATGGAGTTTCCATCGGCGCTTCAGTTTAGGCGGCGCGGTGAGCGCGTTGCGCCTGCCGCACGAGCCGCAGGGAAAGTGGAGCGGCGCGACGAGCGAGTTGCCGCTCTCGAGGCCGCGCTCGCGGTACCCCTCCTAGCCCGGCCACTCCCCGCGTTGCAAGAATCCGAGGCGGGGGCGGCACCCCGCCGCGCCACAAAGGACCCGGTAGATCCGCTGCCCGCGCTCGGCGGGCCTCACCATGCGCTCGAGGAGCGCCGCCACCTGCGGCAGCGCCCCGATACACTCGCGCTCGCCATTGCCCTTCCTCGTTCAGCCACCAGTCCGCCGCCATCGGGCCATCGGCCAGGTCGGCCATTTCCTGCGGCCAATAAAGCTCAACGACGGTGCCGCTCCATCCAGTCTTTTGAGTAGTCGACGAGCGCCCACTGCGGCATCAGCAGCGCGGGCGCGGCAGCGACCCGCCCCGCGCGCACCAGCCCGGTATCGCGCGCGAAGTCGGTGCCGAGTTGCGGGAAATCCTCGGCATCGACATCGAGCGTGTCGAACGCGATCCAGCGCCGCTCGCCGTCGACCATGATCGGCGCACCGGTGCGCCCCAGGCGCTTGCCGGGGAAGGTCGCGCGGGCCTCGGCCAGGTGCAGCGACGTGTTGTTGCCGTGCCCCACGCCGAGCAGCAAGACCGAGCCGCCGCGCTCGTAGAGGCGCGCGAGCGGCGAGCCCTCGCCGAGGCCGGAAGTCAGCGCGTGCCGCGCGGTGATGAACGCGGCGTCGCGCCCCCAGGCCGCGAACGAGTCGTGCGGGTGATCGCTGCGGTGCACATCGGGCGTGCTGCGAAAGCAGTCGGGGATCGCGCCCATCCCGCGCGTCGGCGTGGTGGCCGGGTCGAAGGCGGGCATCGTCTCGCGGATGATCGGCCACCACGCCTCCGGCACCGGCGGATTCTGCCAGTCCGCCGGATCGGTCAGCCCGGTCGAGTGCGTCGGCATCACCAGCGTCCCCGCCGAACCGACCGCCGCCCGCAACGCCAGCACCACCGCCTGCGCCCCGCCCGACACCCAGCCAAGCGCGCTGAGCGAGGAATGGACGAGCACCGTCATGCCGGGAGCCACGCCGAGCGCGGCGAGGTCGGCGGTCAGCGAGGCGACGGTGGCCGGGCGCTCGACACGCGCGATCTGCTCCGCTTCGCTCATCGCGTCCTGCCCCTCCCGACCAACATATCACGTCGCAGACGCGCCATTCGCCTGATTGTTTTACGCACCGTAGACGACCTCGCCCCCGACGATCGTCGCCGCGACCTCGGTGTTGAGGATCTCGGGTACGGGGATCGCCAGGATGTCCTGCGAGAGGAGGACGAGATCGCCGAGCTTGCCCGGCGCGATCGTCCCCTTCAATGCCTCCTCGCCGGACGCGAAGGCCGCGCCCGCGCAATACGCCTCCAGGGCATGGTAAGCCGAGAGGCGCTCGGAGGGATACCAGCCCCCTTCCGGCAAGCCCGCCGCGTTCTGCCGCATCACCGCCGCGTGGATCCCGGCGAGCGGGCTCAGGTTGTCCACCGGGGCATCGGAGCCGAAGGCGAGGACCGCGCCCGACCGCCGCAGCGTCTCGAAGACGTAGGCGAAGCTGCCGCGATCCCCCCACCAGCGGTCGATGCCGAACATGTCCGAGGTGCAGTGGATCGGCTGCATCGAGGGGATCACGCGCAGCCGCGCGAAACGCCCGATGTCCTGCGGCGTCAGCACCTGGGCGTGCTCGATCCGGTGGCGCAGGCCGCGACCCAGGCCATCGGCCTCCGCCTCCTCGAAGATATCCAGCAGCAGCCGATTCGCCGCATCGCCGATCGCGTGGATGCAGGAGGCGATCCGGTGCTCGGCCCCGCGCCGGATCAGGTCGCGGATGTTCTCGCGCGTGCGGACCGCGATCCCGTGGTTGTCCGGCTCCCCGGCGTACGGTTCGAGCATCAGCGCCGAGCGCGAGCCGAGCGCGCCGTCGGCGAAGATCTTGAGGTGGCCGAGGCGCAGCCATTCGTCGCCGAAGCCGGTGCGGATGCCGAGGCCGATCGCGTGGTCGAGGAGATCGGCGGGGATGCTCTGATAGATCCGCAAGGTCATCCCGCCGCGCGCGCGCAGATGTTGCAGCGCGGCGAGCGCGTCCGGCCCCTCCATCGAACCCGCGCCGGTCAGGCCGAGGCGATTCGCCTCTCGCATCCCCGCGCGCAACGCCTGCTCCACGCCATCGGGCGTCGGGACCGGGCTCGCCTCGCGGATCGGGCGCATCGCCCCCTCGATCAGCAGCCCGGTCGGCTCGCCGTCGGCGTCGCGCATGATCAGGCCGTCCTCCGGGTCGGGCGTGTCGCGCGTGATGCCGACCGCCTCCAGCGCGCGACTGTTGACCCAGAGCGAGTGGTGATCCTGCGAGGAGAGCGCGGCCGGATGGGCCGAGACCTGGAGATCGAGGTCGAGCTTCGTCGGCCAGCGGTTATCGTGCAGGAAGTTGAAGTTCCAGCCGCCGCCGCTGATCCACTCGTCCGGCGGGGTATCGTGCGCGCGCGCCGCGACCCGCCCCACCGCCTCGCCGATCGAACTGACACCGAGCAGCTGCACGCGCGCGAGTTCCAGCGAGAGGCCGAGGAAGTGCAAGTGGGCATCGATCATCCCCGGCACGATCGTTCGCCCTGCGGCGTCGAGGCTCTCGCCGCCCCCGAGCGCCGCGCGGACCTCGTCGTTCGTCCCGACCGCGACGATCCGATCGTCGATCATGCCAACCGCCTCGGCCTGCGGGGCTGCCGGATTCATCGTGTGGATATTGCCGTTGTAGACCGCGAATTTACGGACCATGCCCTGTCCCCTCCCGCCGTTCTCCGTCGTTCGTCGGTCCGCGCCACGGCGCAGCCCTGTGGTGCCGAGTATCGGGGAGACACGCCCGCACGGCAAGTCACCACGCGATTCGGCCAGCGATCTTCAAGATATCTTCAGCAACCGCTCAGGATGGATTCAGAACAGTCCACCAGAATAGGAGTGTGGGGTATGCACCACCGGAGCACGCGGGTGCGCCGACAAGCACTGAAGGGCAACGACCCGACAAGCATCTTGGAAAGGAACACGGCTACAGATGGCTGAGGGACAGACGACATCACAGCACGACGCACAGGGCGTGACGCAGCCACTGACCCCTTCCCCGTTCGTGCGCTGGCGCAAGACGATCGCGGCGAGCGCGGTCGGCCTCGGCGTCGGGGCGTTGCTGGTGACCGGGGCGCTCGCCGCCCCACCCGCGACGCCGAGCGCCGGGAGCGGCACTCCCACCACGCAAGGGTCGAGTCGCGGGGCGAACGGCACGCCAGCGGCAGGCCAGAACGGCGGGGGAGCGCCTATACCGGGCATGGGTGGCCGGGGACCGCAGGGTGGCCCGATGCACGGCCCGCTGGGCGGCGGTAAGGTCACCGCGATCAGCGGCAGCACGATCACCGTCCAGCGCGGCGGTCCCGATGCGAACGGCGCGACGAGCACCGTCACGGTCAGCGGCGATACCACCTACCTGGTCAGCAACGCGGGCAAGCTGAGCCTCGGCGCGCTGAGCGACCTCAAGGTCGGCGGCACCATCCGCGCCGAGGGGGCCGCCGACAGCAGCGGCAACGTCACCGCGCTGCTCGTCAGCATCGCGGCCCCGCAGGTGGACGGGGCGGTGACCGCCGTGAGCGGCAACACGATCACCATCCAGGAGCGCGGTCCGATGGGGCAGGGCGCGACGCAGACCGTCACCGTCGGCGGTGGCACGCAGTACGTGACCGGTGGCCCGGCCAGCAGCGCCGCATCGAGCCTCGGCGCGGTCACGGTCGGCACGCACATCCACGCCGAAGGGACGCTGAACGGCGACGGCTCGTTCACCGCGACCCTGGTGCGGGTCGAGCAGGCCCGGACCATGCCGAGCGCCGCGCCCAGCGCCGCCCCGAGTAGTGCGCCGAGCAGCGGCACCCCGACCACCGGCAACAAGGGAATGTCCGGCGATCAGGATGGCCCCGGACGCATGGGCCAGGGACCGAGGGGTGACGGCACGGTGACGGCGGTCAGCGGCAGCACCGTCACCGTCCAGCGCGGTGGCCCGAACGCCAGCGGCGCGACGAGCACCGTCACGGTGACGAGCAGCACCGTCTACCTCATCGGCGGCCCCGACCAGCTGAAGAAGGGGAGCCTGAGCGACGTGCAGGCGGGGATGCGTATCCATGTCGAGGGGAACGCCGACAGCAGCGGCAACATCACCGCGCTCGTCGTGCGCGCCGAGACAGCTCCGACCACCACGCACTAACCCCACTCCTCACCGAGTACAGATGCGGGCCGCGATCCGATCGGATCGCGGCCCGCGCCGTTTGCCCACGCCCGCGTCCCACTCGTCGG
>JAABUH010001136.1_pt1 | contig 31857 bp, 46 predicted proteins | sample 5559121 | NCBI WGS metagenome assembly JAABUH01 (sample SAMN10711871, study PRJNA513364) | rock metagenome | isolation source: Antarctica rocks | place: Antarctica: Victoria Land, Battleship Promontory nord | collected 2015-12-28
CTCTTACCCCTCCTGAAGTACATCTGCCTGACCGAGATTCCATCGAAAACGCATATCCACGCCAAGCATTACCAACCTATCCAACTCGAGATGGCTGACCACGTCTACTGGCACAGTTTTGGCTCCCAGTTTAACATTTCGCCGTCCCGGAATATCTCCCTTGCCATCCTGTCCGTCCCTGTCCTCTTCCTCGCCTGGATCTACACTCGGCCTATCTACGTGTCTTTCCGCAATGTCCGAGGTTAGACCCTAGCTGTTCATCGTCCCCAGTGCTCTACCAGCTAACCTGAGCTTCTTCTCGACTTCCTCCTTCCGTCCCGTTCCACAACGTCACGACCAGGCAGCTGACATCTCTAGGCCCATCACCGCACCACTGGTTCTTTGGCAACCTCATCGACATGCTCAACTTGCCCACCGGCACACTCCAATCTTCCTGGATCACGCAATACGGCCCCGTCCTGCGCTATACCTCCATCATGCGCCGACCCGAAGTCATGCTCGCGGACCCTCAAGCTATCAAGTACATATATGACCATCCCGAGCTCTTCCGCCAGACAGACTCGGCCCAAAACCAGGCGCTCAACCTCACGGGAAAGAGTCTGCTTTGGAGTATGGGCGATGACCACAAAAGGATGCGGAAGGCTATTCTGCCCTCATTCGGTCCGGCGCACCTGAGGGAGCTTGTGTCGGTATTTCGCGCCAAAGCTACCGAGGCCAGAGACAGGATGGAACAGGGCGAGACGGATATGGCCAAGCTCGTCAACCAGATCACGACCGATGTCATCGGCATGGCGGGGTTCAATCATGAATTTGGATCGCTGAGCGAGGAGAAGAGCGAGCTGCTCGACTCGTGGAGGGCGATGCTTATGGGGTTCAGGGATCGGTCTTTCCTCGCGGTGCTTCAGTATACGGGCGTGATTGGCATCATCAGAATCTGGGTGAGTGAGTGGCCATCATAGCCTTCATCGCCCGATCCAAGAAGACTTGATTGATATTTTTGTGAAGCAGAGGACGACAAGACAGGAGAGGATCGATAAAGCACGCGGGATGATGCTCAAGATCGGGCAGGTGAGCTACGACATTCCCACATGACTGCGATTATGTGAAGTTCCGAAGCTGACGTAACCATTCCCTCAGCCCTGGATCGACCAGAAGCGCTCCGAGATCATGCTCGAGACCCAGCTTGATGGAGAGGTGAAGAAGGACAAAGTGGTATCGAAGGATCTCCTCACCATCCTGCGTGCGTCCGTATCTCTTGGACCTGAGCTTTACCCCTCGAACCCTTCCGTGACACTTTTCCCTCGACCCCTTCGCCTCGCTATAGACCGAGCCGCGTTGATATAACTCCGTTGGCGATGCAGTACGAGCGAACATGGCCATCGACCTTGCCCCTTCGCAGCGCATGACGGACGAAGAGATTCTCTCCCAGATCCCACTGTTCGTAAGTCTGCCTCTCTCTTTTGCTCTCTCTCTTGCAGCCACTGAAGCCGATCTGCAAAACCAGCTCCTTGCAGGCAACGTCACCACCTCGTCGACCCTGGCTTGGGCGTTCGTCGAGCTCGCCAAGGATCATCACATCCAGGATCGTTTGCGGGACGAGCTCGCCGGGTTAGAGGATGAGCCATCCTCGTGAATTCCTTTCTTAGATGACACAGTTCGCCATGCCTTGTATCCCGGATCCTCCATGGCAGGCCGTGCAATTACACCTTGGATGTAGCCCATTTATGCTCTTCGCTGACGATTGATGATCGATTGATTGCCAGGAACACACTCAACGCCCTCCCCTACCTCGAGGCCTTCGTACACGAAGTCCTCCGGATGTACCCTGCTGTACCCGACCAAACCCGCCAGGCAACGAAAGATACCGTATTACCCCTCTCGGAGCCAGTCAAAGGGCACGATGGGAAGATGATGGAGTCGGTGGTGCTTGACAAGGGTACCCAGATTTTCATCCGTCAGTCCATATACGTTTCTTTTCATACTTCTCAACCTGGCTTGCCTTCTTTGAGTTTTGTGTATGGATGCTAATCTCAGCGATACTCTAGCCATTTTATACCTGAACACCTCCAAACCGTTTTGGGGCTCAGACGCAGACACTTTCAACCCAGACCGGTTTCTTAAAGCCTCTCCGGGAATATTGAAGAGCTTACCTGGCGTCTGGGGAGATATCATGACGTTTGGTGGCGGGAATCGGAGCTGCATGTGAGCTGGACGGCTCTGGGCAGTGGTCCTGTCAGAAATAAGCGCGCTGAACACACTTCCTGATCAGAGGGTACCGCTTCGCCATTTTGGAGATCAAGGTCGTGCTCGCTGTTCTGGTTCGGCAATTCTCCTTTCACCTGCCATCTTGGGAGCCGACATTCGAACGGTTTGGGGGGTGAGTTGGGTCCTCCTTTACCTACCCCGATCATCCTTCAGGTGTTCAAAATGGAGCTGACGGGCCTTGTCTGTTTACTGATATAGGATCGGAATCACACGGGCCCGCGTAGTGGGCGAGACGGAACCCAGGGCCCCACTAGTCGTCCAGCCTCTTATGTAGTAATGTCATTATGGGAAATAGTCGACTTGTTCCCCATCTCCCTGTCTGGATGAGCAGTTCGGTCAAAATGCACATGGCCAGCACTGATGAATTTGTTGTAGCTATTTTCCCTCTTTCTCAGTCATCTCACCTAAACCAAAGCCTAAGATACGACTCAACTGGCCACCGACTCATTCTCCTTTCCTCACTCGACCGAATGCCTAGATCAACCCATCTCACCAGCCCAGGATGGATGATCAGACTTCCCTGTACCCTCCGTTGCGCCCGATTGTCTCCCGCCTCTTACCTCGGGTCCTCACGCCAGTTGCTTCCCTTCTTAAGCTTCCCTTCTTAAGCTTCCCTTCTTAAGCTTCCCTTCTTAAGCTCAAGTCGCCTTGCTCAGCCCTCGAAAGGGCGCTCGAGGCTATAAAAGACAATCACGGAGTGAGGTCTCAAGTCGAAGTTTGAGTGTGGTGTCGAGGAACCGTGTGTTCCCACGCTGTTCCCGGAACTGCCGTATGAAGCTGTCAGTGAGAATGGGTAGTACAAGTCGAGGTTCACTTGTGACATGGATAAGGAGGAGGAACGGTGATCCCTTTTTGAGCGCCGTCATCTTCCTCTCCCATGAGATCGACAGCCTCAGGTCCACCCGCCTAGGTCACAGCTTTGCTCCCATTTGACATGCTTTGATCGTCATGATCGTCATGATCAGAAGCCTGTTGTCCTCCTCATTGTCCGCGTCGGGTGACGGGGTGACTCGTGATGGCCTTCGGAACTCAAGGCATGGTTGGCGGCACTGGATGGACGTCGTGCTTTTGGTTTCCGATCCTCATTGCACAGTCGAGTCGTTTACGCACGATTAAGAGGATTTCCGCTGATGCACACGATAAGGTTGGGGAGTCAATGTGGAGATCATGATTGTATCAGCGATTTATTAGCTCTGAACGCTGACAAGCAGCTTTCAGTCACACCCGTCTGCAGAGATGTGGAGGAGCGCGGTTGAGAGCATTATTTCTTGTATGAGGACGTTTTTAAGGGTACGCGAGCTACGAGCATCAAAAGTCGTTTGTTCAGGCCAGCTGGTAAGCTCCCAAAGCCTAAATACTACTAACTCCTCCAGCCCCTCGTCCAATATCATCACCCATTCCCAAATCCGGTTTACCCCCTCTCTTTCCGACCAGACACCCTCCAGAAACAATGTGTTCCATGACTGAGTATCCATCACCTTGCCTTTTGGGCCTGACGTCGTGCGGGCAGCATACCAAAGAGCTCATTGACCGGATCGGGGGGGGTATTTCTGAAGGTGAAAGACAAGCTCATCGTGTGAGGCGAAAGGTCGGCTGGAGGTTTCACGAGTTGGTCGGATGATTCGAGGGAGTAATTCAATAAAATCTTGGCGGTTGGAATAGCGCTCGGTCCGGAGCACGTTGTCATCCAGCTAATCTGGTGGGGATGTCAAGTAGACCTGAGGGCGTATCTAGCCAGACAGTCGTGAAGAGTAGTATCGAGCAGGCGAGGATTGACGGGTGGATGGTGCAGACTTTCATCGAGCCTGGGGGGTCTGAATTGATGGTGGCAGTCAACTCTATGATGTTTTGAGTCGATATGGTGACAAGGTCGGAGGGGCCGGGTAGTTTATGGACGTTGAGGATTTGGGCCAGGTTGAGAGACGAACCGTTCACCGTTCAGATGGGAGATGGAGTGCGGAGGCTACATGGCGTCGCTGACATGGTCTACCGGGGAAGTATGGCTGGTCATCAAACGGGTGTAGTAGAAGTAGAAAGCTATTAGAGAGCGAGCGATTGCCTGAACAACAAACTCAGGATTTCGGGGAATGGCAGTTCCTTAAGACTGCTATCGCCTAACCAATTAATATAGGCTTGCATCTTTGGGCAATCCGCTAACGGTAATCAGCCTCGCGCGATTTTCCTTACGGTTATCCCTTCCATCATTCTCAATCATCATGTCACGCCACCCTTCCGACGCATTCATCCAATTCGTCTACGCGCTTTCATCCCTCGTCCTTCCTCCACGACTTGAATACGATGTGCCATCCTCCAGCACCTCCACGACAAGTCAAACCGCTCGACGTCACATCGAGCCTTGTCAGTTGTCGTTGAGCGATCATTTGCTCGGTGATTTGCACAATCTCATCAAGAGTCACATCGAGCATGTCGGTGAATCCCCCTCACCTGGTCTTATCACGCCTGCTTTCGCTCAGTTGGGGGAGATTTCGAACCGATTCAGGGCGTTATCCCGTGATGCCGCCAGTGAAGCCTCTCGCGAATACGTCTCGGGCGAGTATGGCGAATCCCATTTTCTTAAAGCATATCTGATCAACCCACTCAATGAAGTCCTTCGACTGATCTTTCCCAACGACCGTCTCTATTGGCGATTCGTTGGTACTGGTCCCGGTGGAAAACCTGATATCGAGCTCATCTTAGACCCGTCGAATGGATTACCCAAACTCGAAATCCGCAGACTCGCCGTGGCGGAAATCAAGACGATCGAAGCGTTCTCCGAGAGACACGTCAGTAGCCTACGAACGGGTGTGTCGTTTGGCGAATTCATCATGGATGACGGGAATACGATCTACAATTACAGGACAGAGCGTCCCAATTCGTCGCAGAATCAGAGGGGTCACCCAAGCAGGGTGTTGACTCAGGTGAGTGACTTGATGGAAAAAGGAGGTGACGCACTGATATGTCTTGGTAGTCTCTCGGTGAGATGTTCTCATGGATGTTCTCCCGGAACGTCTTGTTCGGTCTCACCACCAACTACAACCAATGGATTCTCTTCCACCGCGAATCATCCTCCGACGGAATCCACAACATCCTAATATCCAGAACCGTATCGGCATCTTCGCCTTCCGTCCCATCGGCTATCTGTGATTCACCACTCGGTTTACTACTGGGAGTCACGGTGAAAAGCTTTCAGCTGTATCGAGCATCGGATGAAGCTCTACGCGGGGTCGATCCGGCAGAAGGGGATTCAGAAATCCCGCGGTCGAGCTCGAAGACCATACGTCTGAATGTACCACACGAGACGCAGGTCCGCTCGGGGTACTCTAGTACCGGTGGGACTTCTGGGTTTGGTTTGGAAGGCGATGGTCGGGCCAACCAAAGTGCTGGAGATACCGTTCGTCGTAGTCACCTGTGTCACCCAATGTTGACGAGTTCTAGATCTCTCTGTCCTACGAGTATCGAACCCCTCCCCGCTCCAGGTTCCAGTCACCGTTGACTCCGCTATCCCCCTCAAATATGCTCGGTTCCGCAGAAGCCTTACGCATCCAAGCGACATCAGGCCCCGAATTGACCGACAGCCAGCTCCCTCTATCCCCCAAGGCTTCTCCGGACCTTCTGGAAATGTCTCCATGCCAGGTGGGGTGATTGTGGCCGCGCGAAGCTGACTTGTCATTAGCTCGGTCATTCGTCGTACTTGGTAGGTACCTCGCAATCGAACGCCACCACCAATAACAGCTCCATCTACTACGGTCCCTTCGTTCCCGGGCCAGGTTGGGGTCTTCCCGTTCTGCGGTCGTCCGGGCCGCCTACAACGCCACCTTCCGACCCTTTTCGTTTGGTGATCGGTGACAGGCGTGGCGTCGGATCCTTATGGACAGTTTTTGATTGTCGTACAGTCCCGCCGCAACGGCAACAGCAACCTCTCGTGGCGAAGCTTGCCGACATGGACGTGTTCCCATTGCCAGGAAGAAACGGTCTCGGCTACAGCCGATCCGACGCTCGACGTGCTATCACAAATGAGGTGACGTTGATGCAGGGACCTCTTGCGCATCTCCAAGGGCAAATCGTCCCAGCCTTTCTAGGCTTAATAGGATCCTTACGACCCGACGGCGGCGAGGTCTGGTGTGCGATTCACGCGGATGTGGGGGTCTCAGTTGCCCAGAAAGACCGACTCAATCCCAACACCGGGTGAGAGCATTTATCATCCCCTTCTCTCTGATCATCGTTTCACAGGCTGTGCTAACATCACCCCCTCAGAGCCCAAGTTCGGATGCTGTACGGAGCCTTGCATCTCGCAGGCGTGATCCACAGTGACGTCACTTGGCGGCATGTGCTTCGACGTGGAAACAGCCTACGTATAATCGATTTCGAAAGGGCTCTGACGAGGCTCGGGCACCAAGACGACAGAACCTGGCGTGAGATGTGTGAAATGGAGATGAGCGCCGTGGAGATCATGTTGAGCGATCCTGTTTATTGACTCGGTACGATGGCGTCGTTAAGTCTGACTGTACTAGCCATCCTACATTGATCATTAGGCTGATACCAGTGTTCATATCCTGCATAAATGTTTATACCGCATGTATTCTGATCTCGAGAACAAATGCGTACTTCGTTCTCGGATTCTTTCTCCCGACCCTTCCTCACGTTTGCATCGCTTACCGTTCGGATGTTAGACAACCGCACAGCGATTTGAAAAATTGACTGCTTACAGCCGATCTTAAAATCTCTCACGTCGACTGGAGGATGTTCGGTGCATACTGGCAACGGGTTTGACTTTACGATATCGAACAGGGGAATAGATCGAGGTGATCATGAGCCAAGTCGGAGGGTTATCGCTCGATTGGTTCGAGGCAGAGTTCTGTTCACTCATCCCATAATGCTCCGCTCAAGCCTTCTGAACAAGGTCGAATTGTCATTTTGTTAATCAGGCCTAAAGCATTTGTACGGTAAAGAAGATGAAGCCCGAGCGTACATTTTGGTGAGCCCGCCAAATCCTCTTAAAAACAGCTCGTATCACGCGCTCGAGCGTAGTGCAACACGAAAAACTGAGAGTGAGAGCTCACCTTGAGCTTCGAGTCGCCAGTGGTGGACACCGTGAAAGCGGGGCGATAGTCCCGATGGCGAACCTTGTTCGTTCAGTATGTGGGAGGTGATTGGAGCCTGACGACACGAAGATATGGTACCCACCTTTAGATCGATTTCCCAGCGATACCCCTTTCATACAGAGATGACTCACCGCCGAATCATTAGAGGAATTCCGCGGTGATGTCAGCTCCGCCGATACCAACGCCGCGGCGCTCGGACGATGTCAGAGTCGCTGTTTAGCCGTCGACTGATCGCGGGGATCTGACCTAAACCGGATAGGGAACAGAAACCGACTTTGTGCTAAAAATACCAAACGGGGCGTCCGAACGCTGCGTGCCCTAACCCCTTAAATCGTTCATCATCTACATACCGAAATATGCAGTAACTAAACCTCTTAACCCTCGAGATAGTCAACATGAAGGGCGATTGTTGAGAGGTTAAAATGCGCGTCACGCCTGCCGCCGTTTGAAGCGTCCCGATGGACTGTTCAGCCAAGCAAGGTCAAACGAGTCACACGGGCTTGTACTCGTTTGATCTGCACAGAATACGCTATGCCCAAATGAGGAATATCTGACATGCGTCCAGTCGAGTAGTCCTCCGCCGGGTCAATGTCTCCGTCAGGGATTTCAAAGACCGACATCTGGTTGTCTCCACTCTTACTCAGCTCGTTGCAATTCCACCTAGAACCAATTCCACTGCCCCACCTGCTTCGCTTTCACCGCAGCATCATGTCCACACCCGAATTCGATGTCATCTTCGTCGGCGCCGGCTTTGGCACTATCTGTACCTTGCATCGGTGAGATTGCTTGACGTCGGCACGGCGTACATGATCGCTGATCGTCGCAGCCTACGGAAACTAGGCTTGAGGGTCAAGATCTTCGAAGCTGGGCCACGTTCCGGCGGCGTCTGGTACCGGAATTGCTACCCTGGCGCCCGCGTGGACAGTGACGCCCCTCCCTATATACCAGTTGTTCGACAAAGAACTGTGGGAAGATTTCACCTTCGCTCAACGCTACCCGGACCGCAGTGAGCTGTGTCGGTACTTTGATCACATCGACGCGAAGATCAATTTCTCCAAGGACACCGAGTATTCGAAGAGAGTCCAGGGGGCCCGCTTCGATGACATGACAAATAAGTGGACCGTGGTCTGCTCCGACGGCACCAGAGCGATATGCCGCTGGTTCATCCCCGCCATTGGATTTGCGGCCAAGCCGTACATCCCCAAAATTCCGGGGATGGAGAAATTTACTGGAGCCATGCATCACACGGCTGTGAGTTTTATCGCGCTACAAATGCAGGCAGTTCCTGGCTGAGCAAGGTTTTCAGCTTTGGCCTCAGGAAGGTGTTGAGCTCGAGGGCAAGCGGATCGCCGTGATCGGTACAGGCGCAAGCGGCATCCAGGTCACCCAGGAATGCTCCCCCGGTGCGAAGCAGCTCACGGTCTACCAGCGGACGCCCAATCTCTGTCTTCCGATGAATCAAAAGCCACTACTAACACTTTCGCCGGGTTCAATTTCGATTTCGTCAAGAAGAAGGCTTTCGATGATTCAGCCGTGGAGCGCCAAGATTTTTACCGCAGCCTGTGGGATGAGGGTGGCTTCCGTTTCTGGCTCGGTATATACGAGGATACGTACCGTGACGAAAAAGCCAACTATGCGGCATACCGGTTCTGGCGCGACACCGTCCGACCGAGAATACTCGACGAACGTAAAAGGGAGATCCTCGCCCCGATGCTGCCGCCTCACCCGTGGGGCACCAAGCGACCATCACTCGAGCAGAATTTCTTTGAGTGCTTCAACGAATCGCACGTCGACGTTCTAGATATCGAAGTCGACCCCATTGAGCAGATCACGGCGACGGGCATCCGTACCAGGTCCGGCGACTTCCGGGAGTTCGACGTCATCGTCCTCGCCACGGGTTTCGATGCCGTCACGGGCTCGCTCGCTCAGCTCGACATCTGTAATCACCATGGCGAGTCGATTGAGGATCACTGGGGCGATGGACTGAAGACATCGATCGGGATCGCACTGGCTGGTTTCCCCAATATGTTCTTCCTATACGGTCCCCAGGCGCCGACAGCTTTTTCCAACGGCCCTAGCACCGTCCAAGTCCAGGCGACCTGGATCGACCAGGCGATGCAAGAGATTTACAATCTGCACATCGAGCGATTCGAGGCCACCAAAGAGTCTGAGGCAGATTGGACCCGCCGCGTCGGGGAGGAATGGTACGATACTTTGTTTCCTCGAGCCAAGAGCTGGTACCAAGGCTCGAACATCCCGGGGAAGAAGGTCTAGCCGCTGAATTGGGTGGGAGGCATGCCCGCGTACATCAAGGCTTTGAACAAATCGCTCGAGAACGGCTTCAACGGCTGGACAGCTGTCCCAGCGGCAGTATAGGTGGTTGGGTTGAGGGTTGAGCTGGGGTTGCGGTCCCACTGCGGGAATGGGCAGCTGCGGTCGTGAATATCAGTCCAATACAACATATCCATCGCAACTTAGCTCATTGTCACAAATGAAATGCGAACTTTGCCTGTCGAGGTTTGAACGCTGCATGGGACACGAAGATTGGTGGCAGACTGATGGTGTATTTGCACATTTGGAAATCCGCTTGCGGTCTTGGTCTATTACAGCGAGTATGGGGCAGGAATAGCGCGTTAATCGGCGGGTCTCTCATTGAAGGAGGACTTCCATGAAAGGAGGACTCGACTCTACTGTTGATGATACGACTCGAGGATGCCGCACCGCCTTGTAACGAGGCGTGCCTCCAAGAAAGCCGACGCCTCATATTTTGGCAAACAACTCCTACTTTTTACAGCAAAGACTACGTTTTACAGCATAGCCAACAAAGACGCTACCCTCAGGGATAGTCCGACACACCCCCCCACCACTACCCGTCCTTGACCAAAATGTCTTCTCCGCCCTCCTGCTCGATGTGGACGACTTCTGCCTTTTCGTCGAGCTGAACACCGCCCTCGAGCTGGGCGATACGATGCCCATCGCCGTGTGTCTCGGCCGACTTGAACTGCCATGCCCAGAGATTCATCTGAGCGCATCAGTGGAAAGTTCTCTTGGTCCACGAGGTACTTACGGCGAAGAGCTCGTCCACTTCCTCGAGACTACGTCCCTAAAATACATTTGAGCCCACCTCGGTTATTTGTACGGAAAGTGAAGACGACCTTCAACTCGGGTACGAATACGATCACGAAAATGAATGCCGCCAATGAGATACCCCCCAGAATCCAACCGACCTTGGCGCCAAGGTTGTTCGGGGCTCCTATGATGTACGGGAAGGCATATGTGACGATGAAGGCCGCACTAACGTCCCATGCGGTGGCGATCGCGATAACTTGAGAAACGGTCAGGCATGGGTGGGCTTGAGGAATGACCCATGCTCACTCTTTTTCCGCATTGAGACACCACCGATCTCAGACGCGATGAGGTCTAATCGACGTCAGCGAGGTTGCCGCCCCTTGACTGATCGGTACTCACATGAGGGAGAGCTTGATGAATGCATAGAGCAGAATGAAGCTGGCCACGACCATATTGACGTCGCCCTGTGTTTTCGTCGTCCTTTCCCCAATGCCGGCGACTATACAGTTGAAGAAGGTGTCGAAGAAGGTCCCGATGATGAGGAGGGTACGGCGGCCAACTTTGTCGGTAATCAGAAGCGCAATGCCAGAGGCGCCGACGGCGAGGACATTGGTGATCGTTTGATAGGTGAAAGAGTTTGCACCGAGTCCCATTGACAGATAGAAGCTGCCGTGATGGTTAGCATTCTTCAAATTGATTGAAAATGGGTAACACTCACGTTGGCCCATATGAGTTGACGAATTGGGTCCCAGTGGTCTGTTGGAAAAAGAAGAGCCAAGCGGCGACCTGACAGAGGCGGACGATGAAGGTCTCCCTGCACCGACACAAGGCAGACCTACCGAGACACGCCTGAAGTAATTGCCCCTAAAAAGGTCAATCCACTTGCCACTGTCCATCGCCTTGGCTTCCAGCATCATCTGCTCCAACACTTCAATTTCTGCGATGTTCACGGCCGACCCATCAGGTCCATGGCTTTGATGGCACGTTCTTTCTTGCCTTTGGAGATGAGCCACCTCGGAGACTCTGAAGCACCATTGAGCGCGAGGCGGATGGAAGAGAAAAACTCACCGACGCAGAAAGGAATTGTCACCAGCATCGCCACTGCAGGGATCGACTGTACTCCCACCGGTACCAACCATCCAACCGGTCGTGTCTCGTTGACATACGCCCGGCTCATGACAGTGCCCCAGAGATTACCAATCGATGTGACGATCATGATGCTGCCTGCGAAGAAGCCGCGGAGGGGAGCCGGCGAGATTTCAGCTTGATACGAGGGCACGGCGTTCTCCACCATGCCGACGGCCAAGTAGGCGATAACCCGGCCCAGGGAGAAAACTCGCCAGTCATGGCTTGTCATTTCGACTACGCGCGAGTCAGTGGCATATTCTTCTCGACTAGCAATGGAACTCGGACTCTTCATCCACGGGTAGGAGGGAGAGTACTCACCAATGAGGGCAATGATTTGGATGACGCCGACGATATACATGATGTTGCGGTAACCCACCCTCTCCAATATTGGTTCGAAGATCATCGTTCCTGTGAGTTTGCCGACCCATGGGACTAAAGTGCCGAGCATCAGATCTGACCAGGCTTTGTTTCAAAGACCGGCTCACCAGAGTTCAGAATGGACGTCTGTGAGGTCGTCAAGCTGTACTTTCCCGTGGCCGCATGATATGTGCCGAACGTTCGGAGCCAGCTAGGCAAGGCTTGGAGCGACCAAAAGAGCCCGTGTCACTGCAATCGATCCGTCAACGATTACAATAAGACGAGACGAGCCAACGTGGAGACGTACATGCCAAACATGAGATCGCCAAAGGCGCAGGAGAAGCAACAGTAGACAAGATACGGCGTGGCTTGCCGCCCTACTCCAGTTGGAAAGATCGCCATGTCGGTCGACGGAACAGCAATCAAAGATGTGGCGCCCAGCTTGTCCGACATATATTTACTATCTGTGCAACGCTGCATATTTGATCTCCGCCCATTCTGCCGGGAGCGACGAGTTGGAAATGCTCCTGGCCGGATAGTGACATGATCTTTACGCCACGCTCCCGGACATTCGAACGGCTATTAGCACGGTATTTCACTTACACGCTCCTAATCGAGGAGTATGGTAACACACACTCCACACAGTAAAAAGACAGCATCACGCTGCAAAGAGACAGCATCACGGAGTAAAAAGACAGCATCACATGCCGTCGTGGACCACGACAGATTTCTGCCCCATCATGGCTGTCAGACGACCCAACTTTCTGATCATCCTGGCCGACGGTACGTGCAAAAGCAGTTGGAGTTCTCCGCTAGCCAGCGCGGAGTTCACGCGTCAGACTTGGGCTATTCGGACGTGGGATGTTATGGCTCCGAAATCAAGACGGTACGGCGCTTCGCTTGCGGGAACTAGGAGAGTATGCCTGACGAGCTCTTTAGCCAACCTTGGACTCCCTCGCCGCGCAGGGTGTGAGGTTCACTGATTGTGAGGCGGAACAGGCGAATGTCGTGATCTGCGGCTGACGGACGCCAAGTCCATACGGCATCGGCCTGCTCGCCTACTGCAGGTCCATGTTGATGTCGGGAACAGATCATCACATCGCGGGTAGGCGTCTAGCGCTTCATGTTGACCGGGACCGTCAAACGAGCTCATCCTTTGGCGTACAGGAATCGGCGCCATGCGAGCATATGCAAGATGAATATGCCCAGAAGACGTGGGGTGGGAAGCCGGGGCTCGAGTTGGTTGCAACACCGTGATGTAGCTGACCGCAAGGGGCTATCTCCTCCGACAGGTTGCTGCTCTTCCTGAAGTCCTTCAAGACGCGGGCTACCACACCATGATCTCCGGCAAGTGGTACGTTCCTTTCAGCAGACATCTTATCCGCGGGTTGTGAACCTTACAACCTTGGCGCAGGCACCTAGGCAGGACGCCAGACAAGATTCCCGCTGCGTGAGTACTCCTGTCATCGGTGGATATTCGCCAACTTGGGTCTTGGGGGTTCGACCGAAGCTACTCATTCCTACATGGATGTCACAACCACTATGCGTGGGAGCCTCAGTTCCGCGAGAACAACAAGGAAGACGAGGTACGTCGCATCTGGCAAAGGGGACCCAACGCTGATCTCCAGCAGTTTCTCCGAGACTTCACTGAGGGCATGTACACCAAGTACCACATGTACAGTGAAGGGGAGGATTTCATCACCCCGACCCGTGAGAACCGTTTCAAGCCGTCACAATCTACCTGCCATTGATGCTTTCTCCAACAAGAGAGGCTGGATTCCCAAAGAAGCCGGGCGGCTTCTATTCGACAGAGACGTTCACCGACAAGCTCCTCGAGTACATTGGCGAGCGGCAGTCGGATCCAGCGCTCAAGGAAAAACCCTTCTTCGCCTACTATCCCTTCACGGCTCCTCACTGGCCGCTCCAAGCCCCTCAGGAGATCAGGGACAAGTACAAGGGGATGTACGACGATGGCTGGCACAAGCTCAAGGAACGGAGACTCGCGGCGCAAGTCAAGCTTGGCCTGATGGAGGAAGGTGTCGTTCCGAGGCAGATGGACAACCCGTTCAACATAGAAGAGTGGGACGAGTTGTCTGCGGAGCAGAAGGCCAAGAGTGCTCGCGCCATGGAGACAGTACGTGGCGTCGGGCCGAACGCAAACTCATGGATTCAGTATGCGGCAATGGTGGAAATGATCGACACCAATGTCGGCCGGGTTGTCAAACAGCTCGAGAACGATGGCGAGCTTGACAATACTGTACGTTGGCGCGGACTTGTCTTGGTATCGCTGATGGGAGTTGCAGTTCATTTTGTTCATGAGCGACAAGTGGGTAGCCATAATTCCAGACAATTGCTTATCTCTGTGCTGCGGAGCTGAGGGAGCATCTTATGAAGCCTTTCCGTACTTTGGGCCGCAGTTCCTCAAAGTCGTCAACAGGTACTACAACAACGACCTCGACAATATCGGTGAGCCGGACAGGTGAGTTGGGAGCTTTCCCGAATTACGAGTCAACGCCAACGTTTCCCCAGCTTTGTTTGGTACGGCAACTTCTGGGCACAGGCTGCGACAGCGTGAGTGGACCGAATGTTCCCACCGGCCTGATGGATGGTGCATCAGTCCTAGCAGGCTGTACAAAATGTATACTTCTCAAGTGAGTTTGGCCTCTATGCTCCGGGAGCGCTCACTCCTCCCCCACCCAGGGAGGGATTCGCGTGCCCTTCATCCTGCGGTTCCCGGCGTTGAATCAACTTCCCAACGCCCACCCTGGCTCGGTCAACGATCCTTTCTGCACTGTCATGGATCTGTTTCCAACAATTCTCGAGCTCCCCGGCGTGTCTGTCCCTCAAGGCAAGTTCAGGGACCGCGAGGTTGTCCCGATTCGCGGTAAGAGCTGGTGCGACTGGGTTCAAGGGCGAAGAGAGGCGAATCCATGGAAAATCCTCTTCCTACGTAAGTGGACAAACATCGCGCCCCTCTGGCCGGTGTGGCCATTTTGCTGAGCTGACGTCGGTGATAGAGCCACCGCAGGGTAAAGGGGACTGGGAGCTGTTCAACCTGAAGAAGGATCCCGGAGAGACCACGGATCTCGCCAAGAAAGAGCCGGAAAAGCTCCAGGAGCTCAAGGACGCTTGGCACAGGTACGTGGCGGACACTGGCGTCGTGTGGGCGGATCCGGTCAACACAGGGGAGGTGGTGGATGGAGACGAAACTGGGGATCCCAAGGCGTGGATGAAGGCTGGGAAGAGGGGATATCTGTAATCACCTGATCGCACTATGAATGGGGAAAAAAAGTATTGGTCAAGCTCCAGCGGGGCACATCCCTTTCGTTGAGTCGTCATCACCAATGCACCCCTGTGTCACCTTTTCAATTCCCCCTTAACAACAATACGTCATGGATGGCCCATACATCAGCTCAGGTGAGCGGAAATACGTCCGGATCACCGGAAAATGCTGACCCTCGGTGGTAGACTGACATACAAACAGACGACTCATTTCAAGATCTTGACTTGAACCCCCGTTCAAACGACTCGCGTCATGAACCCCATCAGACTTTCAAACCTTGTCCGCGAGCTGGTAGGATCTTCGCGAAGCCGCACGTTTTCCGTCTCGCTTCGTAGCAGCGATGATTTTCCCAAAGCGGTACATCCCTCGCTGCACAAGCGGACTAGCGTGTTCGGACACGCAGTGTCAGATCATGCGAAGGAGGACGAGTCCAAAAGGACGGGCCTGCCTGAGAGAGCGATCACGGACTTGAGAGTACGTTGCGGTGCCCTTTCACGAGTATAAAACCGCTGACAGCAAGCTTGTCCCGACTCGATGGGGTTTGTCTGCTTTTTCCAGATCTACTCGCCTAGCGTTCCGCCCCAGACCTGTTCTCACTACCTCAACGCCCGGTCATCGTCACCGGCGGCGGCCTTGGGCTGGGCCTTCCTCTCATCCACGCGCTTCTGGGAAGCGGCGCCGGAGTCGCTGCTCTCGATCTCCTCCCCGAGCCTTCCGAGCCCGCATGGTCTGGCGACGCTGCACTCGCCGAATCGAAAGGCCTGCGTCTCACATACTATAGCCTTGACGTTACGAGTCAGAGTCACGTCGTGTCCGTCTTCAGGCGTCTGTTTGAGGAGGCACCCGCCGGTGCTCCAGTCAGGGGACTCCTTGTCAGCGCGGAGTTCAACCAGCTCAAGCCTGCCTTGGACTACACGCGGGATGAGTTCCGAAACGTGATCGACGTCAATCTCATCGGATCATTCCTCTGTGCCCCAAGGTTTCGCCCGGGAGTTTATGGCTCGCAATGGCGATAAGGGGATGAATGGTGGCCGTGGGATAGTCACGATCAGTGAGAAAATGATGAATCGCATGGTCGGTAGGGTAAAATCTGAGCGAGACCCTTGAGAAAGAAAGCTGAAAGCCAGAGTGGAGGGGATAATTAATCCATAAAGCAAAAGGTGAAATCTTGGGACGACGGCAAACCCTAAAACTAGCCGGATGACCGGGATCTCGCCCCAGACTCTTCCCGGTAAGGCCCGCTTGGATCCCCTGGTCACGTGACGTCAACACCAAAGCGATTGGATCCCATCCACGTGATCGGCATAAACAGATGTGTGGTAAAAGGAAAGTTCAGAAGGTGTATCTCATTTACTCTCTTCGCACGTCCGTATACGATATTGAGACTGCCGGATGATAGGTTGTTGTTTCATCGTATTACGAAACCTGTCGTCTCTTTATCCCCACCGCTTTTGCGTGGAGGTCTTCATGTCCTGGTAGGCTGGACATGGGGCGAGATGGATACCTGTTGGAAGGTTAACTAAAAGATACCAATCTCCATCGGTCGGGCAAGCGGACCGATAAGAGAAAAAGGCTCTATGGTTGAAACCCGGCAAATTGTTGAGGTACGAGAGCCAAGCCCTTCTTTATGACGGAAAGAACGTACCGCAGGTATGTCCTTCCGGATACCGAAAATTTCTCGACTTGCATAATGGTGTGGAAGGAGAGACGTCACAAAGATCCAATACCGCTCCAGGAGATCGACTGAAAGACTTGAGGACACGCCGATTATTTACTGTGGCGCAGATTCTTTGTTTCGGTAAAGACTCCGGGATAACGGCGTGTCGATGGGGGATATCCCGCTTCTTCGTACATCTACACGAACCGCTTGACCTCGGAGACATATTCATATTCGCGAACGATTACTACCTATCCCGCTCTCCCGAACCCAGAAATAAGCTGCGCCTAGTACGTGAGCCCCGGCTGAACGAGCTCGGCGTCCTTCTCATCGACCTTGTCCTCGTGTTCCTCAATGGCCAAAACATGCGCAACCTCACCGTCGAACAGGACGGCAATATCCTCGAGGGTGAGCCCTTTGGTCTCGACAACCAGGAAATAGGCGATCACCAGCTCGCAGACGTCCAGTATGATGAAAACGACATAGATTTTCCAACCGATCGCGGCGAGAGCGACGGGATTGACTGGAAAATTAATTGTTAGTCTGATAGGATGAAAAGGGTGCTGACAGACGTACCCAAAGCGTTAAACAAGGAGCCAGCGTTTGTGATGATAGCGTAGATAGCCAAACCCTTGGTTCGCAGATCGTACGGGATGGTCTCGGGTAGGTCTTAATACAGGCGACAAGCTCGTCAGATCGTGAGTGCGCATCTGAATGAAGCTCGGCTCACACAAGAAAGCCAACCGGAATGCCAAAACGACAAAGGACCCAGCGAAAAGGAAGAGGAAAGGCAGAGCCGTATAGGCAGCACCAGAGTCCCCGGTATTGACGAAGCCGGCCTTGTCAGCGAGTCAGCGATCGTCCTGTTTGCGTAGACCCGGCCAGTGCCGTTGGTTTACTCCCACAACACCCCGTGAAGATGGAGAACGTGATGATGGCAAGGGTGCAACCCCCAACAATAGTTTCCTTCGACCGAGTCTCTCGACGAGTTGACCACCGACCAAGGCCATGATGAGGGCAAAGAGACTATTCCCGGCAAGGATGCCTTGGATCTTGAGATTGCTCGTGAAGCCGATCGAGACGAGGATAATGGGCGTGTAGTAGGCCAATAAGTTGTTCTATCGCAGGTATTTAACGAAGCTGCTAGGGAAACGGACTGGGAAGACTCACTCCGCTCATTGAAAGAGCCCAGGCGAACCATGTGATGGACCACAGACGTTTGCGATTCCCGGGAGTCTTGACAAAGTCGCTAAATCCAGCTTGCACAGTCTGAGTGTCCAGGTCTACGGCTGATACGATCTCGGCCATTTAGTTCATGACCAGTTCGTCCGACTCGTCACCATTGGCATGCAGATCCAGCCGTTCCCATTCCTTTCGGACAGCCCCACGACATACGCGGACCGTTGGGGATGGGATTAGGACCAATCCCGGTGTGGCGTTAGGGAGAGAGAGAGACGAGGAATCCAATCCCATGTTGATTTCATCTGCTTTCCCTGTCATCGAGCGCATCTCCCTATCTGATCTCTTCTCTTCTCCAAGACCTCTTCCACAGTCCACAGCAGTATACACACAGTGGTCTAGCGATAAAATCTCTCAGTGCTATAATCGGCGGATGGCCTTGATTCCGCTTGCTGGCCGAGCTTACATGTCTTCTGAGGTGCGGGCCGCGTCCCCCGCACGAGCTACCTTTCCAGCCTTGCGACAGCGGCCTCGGTATCCTGTGCCCCCCTTCTTGACCTCCCCCTTTCCAGACACCAGGAAACCCCGGGTGCATTTCGTAGGACCAGATACATCGGAGGACATGCATGCTGTCCAGTAATACTCATTCCATTTGCTGACTAAAGAGAGGACTTCAGTTGCGGGGGAGGATCCGCTCGAATGACAAGAAAGCCAGATTGGGCGGCAGGTTTTGGGACTTCGACTCACTGAAGACATCTATAATGATGTGGAACCTCTCCGGTACGATGCGTCTTGATTCGTCGTCCTCGAGTTGAGCCGCCTCATCCACCGTGGCTCGAACCAATATGGTTGGCGCCCCCCATGTAAGTTGCTTTTCGGATTGGAACTGCGTCAACCCCTGCATTCGCTAAAACTCTCCCACAAAGAAGGAGGAGAAGCTGTGCAATCTCGAAGATCAAGACACAACTTACTCAAACTTAGAATGCACCGCGGGAGCAAATTCGCTTCCGTCGGACTGAACTAGAATCTGACCCTTTGGGTGTCATGACACTTCGCTCGACAAACACCAAGGATGGCTGTCAGAACGTCGCAGAGGCTTGACTACTCACTATACCTGGTAACGGGTCGAGAGCTCCTGCCACCTGGGAAGGTGTGTGTGCGTGCGGCGATAGTCACGCACTAAAATGACAAAGCTGAATGTCTAGGACTACTACGAGTCCCTCGAGGAGGTGAGTCGTAGCTGTAAAGGATCGGCGGGACTCTGTTCACAGATAGTCAGTCACTTCAGGGTGGGGTTACCGTCGTTCAAGTCCGAGAGAAGAGTGTTGACACTGGCGAGGTGACCCTTACTTCATGAAAGGCACAAGCATAGATCAGCTCACACGGGTTATCAGTTTATCGACATCGCACAACGTACAAAAGCCATCACAGACAAGGTCTCTCCCCGTGCTTCCCTTCGAGAACACACTAACGTCAGCAGTATGGTGTCCCCCTGCTCATAAACGACCGGATAGATGTCTGTCTCGCTGTCGGTACGGTCTCACCGTTACCACAACTGGCTTTCCTGACGCGTGCAGGTTCCGCCGGGGTCCACATTGGCCAGACCGACTGTCCCCTCCTCCTGGCGCGTTCACTGCTTGGACCCTCTGCCATCATCGGTGTTTCTGTATCCACTAGTGACGAAGCCCGCCGAGCCTCGGCACAAGGCGCAGATTACGTTGGTATTGGCAGTGTATGGCCTACCACCAGCAAGGATCTGAAGGGTAAAAGGCATCTTGGTCCGGGGGGAGTTGGAGCGGTGTTGGATGCGCTGGATGGATCCAAAGTTGAGGCTGTTGCGATTGGTGAGTGGAACCTTTGATTGCCGAATTGATCAAGAGGTGGAATACACTTACCGAATCTCCCACACCTGCTGCACGGATCCGTGTCGCCGTACGGGGGGAGAGCTCTAAGCGGCGTGGCTGTGATATCCGACATTATGTCATCGATCACTCCGGAAGGAGAGGCGAGAGGCTTGAGGCGTGTAATTGATTCGTTCAAACGAGCGCAAACGTCGAGACAAGGTCAACGAGTTGTCTTCAGTACAAGTTCTCGATTTGGGCGCCCTGCAATCGAGCAATTATTGAAGGCCGTATCAGCTATGATGCTTGTTGTGCGCAAGGAGACGCCTTTGATCCACCAGGTTGCGTCGAGTCAATACACCCTGGTTGGAAGGCTGATCGATTGCATAGATCACCAATAACGTTGTCATCAACGACTCGGCCAACGCCACACTGGCAGTGGGAGCTTCACCTATTATGGCGACGAATTCGAAGGATGTGGTGGAGCTCAGCCCTGCGATAGGGGCGCTCTTGATCAACTTTGGGTGCGTGCAGTGTTCTCCCTTCGGGGAGCTCTCTGAGAATGAGACAGGACGATCACGGACAAGGAGGGTATGCTAGTTGCTGGTGAGAGGATTAGTGCAATCACTTTTGGTCTGATGGGGATGCGCAGGTAGGCAAGCCAATATCAACTTGAAACCACTTGTGTTCGATCCCGTGGGCGTGGGAGCGACGACATTCCGGCGGGACACATCAAACGGTGGGCATCCTTTTCGTCGGGTTTGGCCAAAGCTCAGTCAAACTCTTGACCAGAGCTTTTCGATCATTGGCAGCCAACTGTGATCAAGGGGAACGCCGCGGAGATTGGTGCCATGGCCGAGTTGACTGAGGTGAGTTGACGATTACCTGTGGAAACTGCTTCTAACAGGTTTTAGGTGACCAGCCGGGGTGTGGATACGACTGGTTCGGGGTTTGCAGATCCGGCTTCAGTTGTGCGAAGTCTGGCTCGGAAGCGAGGTAGATTCAGACATGAGACGTATCGCGAGCGTTGACACGTCAGTAGCGGCTATCATCGTTCTAACCGGAGTCTCAGACTATTTGTCGGACGGTGATATCGTACTCAAGGCGTCCAATGGTCATCCCTTGGTCTGTCCTCTTGCTTGTCCGAAAAGCGCGCCCAACTGATCTAGCCGTAGCTTGGCACTATTACTGGTTCTGGCTGTATGACCGGGACTCTTATCGCTACATTTTGCGCCGCGGCTAAATTGCACCACCTCGCCACGGAACAGCCGTTTGAAGAGGCTTCCCAACTCACTCACGGCAACATGCTGATTGGAGCACTGGCGGGGTAAGTAGGCCCAGTCGATCGATGCAGCAGGCAAAATCTCCCGAGCTGACGCACGTAGCGTATTGGTGTTCACCATAGCAGCAGAGGTGGCTGCGGCCCGGAAGGATGTCAAGGGGCCGGGGACCTTTCGAGCGGCGTTGTTGGATGAGCTATATAACCTGACTCCACAGGTCATGCTGTCGCGAGCAAAGGTAGAGGTCCTCGGTTGAGCATACAGCATGAACCGCTGGAATGCGATTGCATTCGACCGGGATGATTCGCTTCGGTGTCATGTCTCGCCACTAGGATCTAACCTGACGAACACGGTGGTTCCAATCGACTGAAGAGCTGTTGGACCACAAGCTCATGTAGCAGAACCATCCTTTTGCATTCGGTGTGCGCCACTTACACTCAACCGGAAAGTCGCCTTATCACCGTCTCATATTACTATTTCCCATATCAGGCAATGATCTTCGCGCTCCTCCAACTTGCACCTTCAATATCTACTGGTCCGCTCGGATCACAGCGTCATGCATAAACAGTCTCTGTATCGCATTGATGTCAAAGATATCACCACGATATGTTCAGTCCCATCTCCCAAAAGTCCCGCTCCAACCGCACACACTCGTGCCATATCGTTGTGAGCTTTGCCAATCGAGTTGGACTTGGTGGATCCTCGGCTACCCGTCTTTCCAAGTTCTCTGCCCAATCAACTCAGCGCAGTATTGATACTACCCGTTTGAGGCAACTGTGACTCACCGATCCCTCTGTCTACCGCTGCTAGGAACTCTGGACCAGAATAATCCTCCATCCATCGTCGGTACGGGTTACCTTCCAATTTGGCTTGTCCTGTCTCGACGCGGCGACGGAGCCATAGTCCTACCTCGCCATACCCAACAAGACAGCTTGCGACGGCCACATATAGCTCGAGGATGTCGCCTTGGGATCCGACATCGAGAATGTACCGCGCATAAGCCGCACAAGCGGCGGACTCGGGAGTGGCGAGGAGCCCAGGAAGGGTGATATCGAATCTGGAACAGTACTATCGTAGTTGATCAGCGAAGCGTGATGAAGACGGAGCGCGACTGACGGCGACATGCATATCGGACTCCTTCGCAATGTGCATTGCGATGTCGGTGAAGATCTTGATGTCCTCGAAAGAGCTCGATTTGTACGCACCGAGACTATGCGCTCGTGCATCTATTCCCAGTTAGTATGGTCTGCCTAATCGGTCAAGCGGGACCGCACAGCGGTGGACAAACAATGTCGGAGATAAAGATAGTCCTGCTTGATGTAATGCCGGAAAGAATCTTGCGCCAAGGTACCCTCGCCCAGTTGAACGACAAACGGATGTCGAACCTAAGATTGACATGGGGATCAGCCTGTGCAAGCCTATATGTGTAAAGGGGCTTCACATAGGACCTCCAGAGGGGCAAGTTCGATTGTATGAGATGTGACAGAAAAGGATGAGGGTTGTGTGATGTGGGTCTGAGCGGCTTAGCAGTTTTAACCAGAACGAAGATATCTCGTCTCACAGTGATAATGCGCGGACGGAACTCAGATGCGAGTGATTGAGAGGCCCGTGACCCTTCCCGAACGGATACGCCGAGGCAATTGCCGACCGTGTGTACGCCGTCGCGCGCTTACACATCCTCTCCTCGAAAGTTGACTCTAATTCTGGATCAGCGCCCCGCTGTACGCGAGACCCACACGAGCTTCACCATCCGACGGCGACCCGTTAGGCTCGATCGCCCAAGCACAAGCTAATGCTGAAGCCAAAGTACACCCCGTACCGTGCGTACTCAAGCTCTCTATCCTTCTGCCGACAAATAGCGAGTGCCTCTTCTGACCCCTCCGCACCAAGATGTCTACGACCACCTTTTCCCACTCTTTCCCGTCACCGATCGCAGCCATGTGCCTTCTGAATCCGTTCAGAACCTCGATTGCGTCCCCATTATCATCCCCTTCGTCCCAAAACACCGCAAACTCGCCATCAATCGCCGTCACCTCCTCACGTGATACCGCCAGGTGCCCTCCTTTCAGCAGGACCATCGGGACGTCGCAGACTGCTGCAACCTTTTCAGCGAGACGTATCATGTCGTCTAGACCGGACAGCTGTCCTTCCCATGCCGCCAACCGCTGAGCTTCCGGGATGTTCGGCGTGAGCCAGTCTACAACCGAGAGCAGCTCGGCTTTGATTACATCTATCGCGTCGTCAGGGAGGAGAGTATGACCAGACGTCGAAAACATGACCGGATCCAGGATGATAGGGGGTTTGGATGAGAGTTTTTCAAAAAAGTTTGAAATCGCGTGGATCGTGGATGCGGATGTGAGCATGCCGAGTTTGATCGCTTTAGGCGGTTCGTCCTCAAACACGGCTTGAAGCTATCACGAGTCACGTTTATAAGCATCACACCGTGCTGAGTAGGATAAACCGTCGTGTTGATGCAGACCTGCTTATGGACGAAATCTGCCGGGACCTCGTGAACAGCTTGAACCCCCAGCGTATTCTGCGCCGTAAGTCCGGTGATGACAGACGAGCCGTAACAGCCAAAAGCAACGATGGTCTTCAAGTCTGCCTGGAGTCATTTGGAGGATTCAGCCATCCGGGTGTGACGATGGTTTAAGTCACCTGTATTCCCGCAGCCCCACTCGAATCGCTTCCTAAGCGCATGTCATGTCAGTTGGTTCGAGAAGACTGGACAGGCTGACCAGCTATGGTGAGAACATGAGGCTGGGACTTTACGATCAACGAGAGCCGTGACATCATGTACCGAAGGTGGCAAGCAGGTGTCCTGAAAAGACGATTATGAGCAAAGGCTCTGTTTTTGCACCGAGAGTAGAAAGAGAGATGAGAATGGTGTTCAAGATGCTATGACGGAAGTTTTAATAAGCTAAAGCGTCATAGCCACATGAGTTAGACTACGGGGTAATTTCCGGGGATTTTTTTGCCGGTCCCCGAAATCGTTCATGCTGATGACCATAGATCTAATTGGCCGTCTTTCTCTAGACATACCGCTGACTTGATTCTCCCCGCGCCCAACGGCATGCTCAACGCGGATAGGAAAGATTTGGCTGAGAGTAAGGTCATTCGGAAGGTTGACCTTACTCTCATGCCCATTCTTACCATGACGTTTGGTCTACAAGTCGGTTTCCTTCCCCCCTCTACCACCTCTTTGTACACTGATGCGTACGTCAGTATTATGACAAAGCAGTTCTCGGCAATGCAGCAGTATTTGGTATTCTTACCGATCTGGTGCGTCCAGCTATCACCACGACCAATTGTTTTGAATGATCGAATCTAGAACCTCCAACAGGAACTCAAGGGCGTATTCACCACGACTCGGTACTCCACCGCCACTGCCGCAGTGCGTTGGCAGCAGCTCTTATCAGAACGTTTGACATTGACCAGAGCATAGTTCTACTATGGTTACATCGCTGCGGTCCTTCCAATGGCGTTGCTTTTCGCTCGTCTACCCCTTGCCAAATCCGCTGCGGTAGCCGTCTTCATCTGGGGAATCGTCTGTATCCTCACTACCGTCTGCACCGACTACCGCGGCTTTATCGCTCAACGCTTCGTTCTGGGTTTGGTTGAGAGTGCGGTCAGCCCGGCCTTTGTGGCTATCACGGCAATGTGGTACAAGCCATACGAGCAGGCCAAGAGGCTCGGTACGTATTGGCTGTCTCCATGCTCTTCACTGAACCAAGCGGTCTCCAGGTATCTGGTATTCCGCGACCGGTGTACGCTCTTGCTCTCGGGAGTAGTTACGATCTGATTGGCGCAGATCATGTCCATGGTGTCTGGAGTTATCAACTATGGCATCGGCCATACCAAAATGGCCCACCCCTGGAAAGCCTTGTTCGTCCTCCTGATTTCCACCTCTTATCCTCACTGCTTGACATAGGTACTTCTTCTGCGGTTCCGTAACCATCGCTTGGTCTCTCGTCATCTGGTTTCTGATGCCTACCTCCCCACTGCAGCCGGGACGGCTGTTTAGCCCTGACGAGCGAGAAATCCTTCTTAGGCGATTCGAGTCAAATATTTTCTGTAAAGAACGGCAACCCTTCAAGCTGAACCATGTCATGGAAGCAGTGTTGGACTACAAGACGTGGCTTTTTCTGCTCATGGGAGCTTCGATTTACGTGAGTGATACGCGAATGTTCGAGGGGTACCCATTCAGCAGCTCTCGCAGATCTGTAATGGATCTGTCACGGCGTTCGGAGCGAGAATCATCAGTGGCTTTGGATATAACTCGTTGCAGAGTACTGCTCTCCTAATCCCGGGGGGTGCGGTGACTTGCGTTACGGTGAGACATGATTTCTAGGGCACCAGGGTCTTGCTGAAGATCGGATAGATCTACTTTTTCTCTTACCTCGCTGACAAATATCGTAATATCCGCACGATTGTGAGCAATCTCTTCATCTCATAAGACCTTTGAGCTAATACGCCTTGAGCTCCTACCCCTGTCATGCATCCCGCCCACTGTGGGAGCTCTTGTCATCTGGCTAGCACCCTGGTCACCGACTGCCGGCCCCCTGATCGGGTACTACCTGGTTGCCGTCAGTTCCGATTCGAGATCCGTGATCTCGCCCTTGACGTTACGTTAGTCTTTCGGCGCTCCATATGTCCTCCTCCTCACTCTTGCCGCATCGAATGTTATGGGCGCGAGCAAGAAGGCGGTGACGGTGGGTGCGATCTTCATCGGGTACAACGCAGGCAACATAGCCGCGGCCTAGTGAGGCATCATTTGGGTCACTTAGGAGTAACGCTGATGCTTGTCAGTCTCGTTGTTGCCCGTGAGAAACCCATCAAGTACCGTTCGACCTGGATCTCGGTCATTGTGGGTATGACGTTCGCGTCGCTCGCCTCACTGTTCCTTCGGTTTGTCTACATTGGGGAGAATAAACGACGTGATCGTCTGGCCGCAGCCGAAGCTCGAGGGGGTAGCGATCCTCTGTTTCAGGAAGGGGAGCAGACGAGTCCTGCGAATTTGCCGCCAGCGGAATTGAGCGAGACGCCAGGAATATACGTCGACATGACAGAAAAGGAGAGTTGGGGGTTCAGATATATCTACTAAATCGAATGCTTCCCAGCCCGGAATCTTGTCCCGCTTGCGCGGAACAAATGCAGTTGGATTTAGAAGGGTAAGTGGATTTGAAAAGCCGTGTACATCGACAGCTTGAAAGCAATTGCAGGCCAAGCCTGTAGTCCCATGTTTCCCTTTGTTTAAACCTCGTAGTCCAGTTGATGTCACATATTACCTCGACCCCTCTCGACCACTCGCCCACCCTATTGTCTTCTCTTATCAGACGCGTTGTGACCATCCGTCCATCCTCAAGCAAATGGAGCATCACTTCTCTGCGAGTCTGCCTCGCGCAAGCCACATTTACTTGTGACCCTTAACACACCCGCCGCGACGAACGCGATCCAGAAATGGTCCTCCTCCGTCAACCAGACCGTTGCGCTGGGACCCCATGTCGCTGCCAATGTGTTTGTGTTTAATGCCTTTAACACGCTTGGGATTCCCATCACCTCCACACCCATCACTTTATACACCGCAAACACCGTATGGTACATGTCAAGCTCGGTCCATCCCACCAGCCGTCTCGACCTATGTAACCTATGTAATACGTCTTGATCGTCATCAAGTTGTCCCCGAACGGCCGGTACTGAGCTCATTGAAAAAGGTAACTACGTAGAGGACATTTCCCAAAGTATGTTTGCCGTAAGCGGAGAGAGTTCGGGGGGGAAATCCAGGGGGGGGGAGAAGCAATCTTCATAATGTGCATGGAAGAAATATAAACGGCGTCTGGGCGCCGTAAGTTAGTGCATGTTGTCTGTAGCTTTTTCTGACACGTCTAGCCAAGATATGAAACTTATCCCGCCAGAGGATACTCCCCAGCAGCTCCTCGCCTTCAGCATCGACCCAGAGCAATGCAGGACGATCAGACGTCTCCGGAGACGAATACAGACCGAGGGAAAGAGGGGAACATTTCCGGACTCACTGGGGAACCCTCTCCTCGCTCTCAGGCCGCCCTAGCATCGACTCCCGCCGCTCGGCAACTTCCCACATCAATTCCCACTCATCCAGATCTTACAACACTATGACGCTGCATGATCGCTTCCTATCCCTTGCTGCCCTCCCCACCGCTTTCAAATCGCTCCACCTCATGCAGCCGCCGCTTTCTGCTCTGCAGCTACCAGACTTGCCGAAGCCTTCCTCTCCAACCCCTCAGACGATACGCTGCTCCATTTCCTCGCTCTCCCCAAGATCAGACTTGTCCCCGGACTCAAACGAGGGCAGGGAGTGAAGCAGGGGTTGGAAAGGTACCCCAGGGTGGACTGGCCAGAGCCAGAGCGCAGGGAAAGCACAGGGAACGGCAGGAGAGCGCCCACGGCTGTCAAACAGGTGGAGATGGGTCGCTTAGGGTCGGCAGCTCGCATTCGGAGTAGTGATACCTCTATGGCAGCTGTAGACGCTTCTGCGACCGAATCCCTTCGCTCGAAACACCCCACAGGCCACCCAGACCCATTTGGACCGTCCCTCGGTCCTCAAAGCGGCGCCATACCCTCTGAGGACGATATCCTGGCCGCTTTGAAGTCATTCAAGCCCAAGGCCGAGCACCGAGTCGACACGATCGAACACCGCGGTAATCTACTCTGGCGCATTCAAACCCTTCGTCTTTCAAGCGGTGCGAATGCGGATCAAATGAACGAGCATTACGAAGCTTTCACCTCACTGGTTTCTGGAGCAGCTTCGGCGGGAGCACCTCTCGCAGACTGGGATAAAGTGCGAGCGGTTCCTTTTATCGCTCGACGACGATCTCGAGTCCGTTCCCCTTCAGTTTCATCTCATGCCGTCGACCGAACGATCATGGAGAAACCTTGTCTCAGCCTACAAGTCCCTCGCCGACACTCTGCGTATGAAGCAGCAACGCGATGCGTCGATCAACGCGATTTATCGCGCTTCATCCCCGCCGTCTCGATCATCCACATCGTTCAAGCCGAAAACCGATGACGAGAAGAAGCAGAAAGGGAAGAATAAAGGAAAGAACGGCAAGGGAAACCCGAAAGGCGGCAAGAGTGACAACGAGTCCTCTTCCTCCTCTAACAGGTGCAATTGGTGCGGTATCCCAGACCACACCGAGATCGATTGCAGGAAGAAGGCCGCGAACGAACCTTCTCGAGCGGACATCAACGAAGCCGCTAGACAGCTTAAGGACCGACGTGGCCAAGTCCACCACGTTGATGCTCAGTCCTGGACAACTCGCGAAAACATATTTCGGTTACATCAATCACGTCGCTCCGTTCTCCGTCGGCTCGGACGACTTCCTTGTCGACTCTGGTGCGAAGCACCACCTCGTGGCCGATCGATCACAGCTGATCGACACGACGCCCACGACGCCCATTACCTTTGGGTTGGCGGGATCGGGTACCCTTCTCAGTAACACGAGACGAGACATCCCCGTCGGTGGCACCCGAATCAAAGACGTTTATCACGTCCCTGGAGTCCGAGTGCCAACCCTTTCGGTCCGGAAGCTCCAGAATCAAGGCTGGAAGGTCGATTTCGACAAGAACGTCATTGTGATCAATGGCTCAACCTTCCCCATCCGTACCAACAGCCTCCCGATGGTCCGTCTGCCTCGGACGGATAACATCATACCTCGTCCTCTCGGCTTAAACGCCTTCGCTGTTCGCCACACCGATTCGCCTCTCTTCCTCGAGCACTGCAGGCTCGGACACATGTCCAGAGAGCGTCTCATCAACTTGGCGAAGGGCGGCCACCTTCGGTACGACTTGTCCTTCGAGAGATGTACGCACAGCGTCGGGGATCCCTCTCGAAACATCCCTTAAGGTCGCGATTCCCAAACAACCTCTCAAACAGGTGGATCAAGCCGTACTTCCACTTCCACCACCCCCAACGATCACGATAACGCCTCCTGAGCCTGTGGTAGTCCCTACCCAGCAACAAGAGACTCACATCGAGACAGGGGAGCATGAGGTAGGGGAGCAGGATCCGGAACAGGTTCAGAACGAACCTTCGGTCAATCCTCGACCGATCAAGGCACGACTACGGGTCCCTACACCGTCTCGACGGAGTCTACGGCTCGACAGCGCCTCCAACAACGCCTCTCATGAGTGTAGCGCTCGATCAACCTTTCTAGCCGCCGAATCAGCACTGATCCTATCAATCACGCCCGTCGCTGACGAACCCAAGTCCCTAGCCGAAGCTATGCGTCGTCTGGACGCGAAGCTCTGGTCTGCTGCGGTTTAAACCGAGCTTGATAACCTTATCGAGAAAGGGATTTGGGGAGAGACTAGCCTACCGCCAGGACGAAAGGCTATCGGCTGCAAGTGGGTGTTTAAGACAAAGACCGACGCCGATGGCAACGTCATCAAGCACAAGGCTCTACTAGTCGCTCAAGGCTTCTCCCAGCAGCCTGCCATTGATTTTGAGCTCACCTATGCCCCCCTTGGTCGATCCACATCACTCAGGATCCTCCTCACGATTGCTGCAGCGCATGATCTCGAGATTCATCAGGCCGACGTCGAAGGAGCATACCTCAACGGCGAGCTCGATCGCGAACTCTACATGCGAGTTCCTCAGGGCTACACCGCCTCATCTACGGCTCAAGAAGACGCTCTACGGACTTAAACAGTTCGGCAGAGAGTGGGGGAAAGTGCTCGGCGACGCTCTCAACGAGCAAGGCTTCGAGCGATGCGAGAACGAATGGGGAATCTACGTCCAAACGGACAAGAGCGGCGTTCAAGCGCTCTTACTCGCCTACGTCGACGATCTCGTCATAGCAGCTTGCTTGACCATGGACATCAAACGCATTCTTGACGGGCTAGCCGCTAAGTGGAAGATCAGCAAGCTTGATCTCGCACATTCTTGGTACCAAAGTCACTCGAGATCGATCCCAGAGAAAGCTCTGGATCTCCCAAACCGCATACATCGAAAGTCTGGTTACCTTGCAACGCTTTACGGGTCCCCGATCAATTGGTGCTCGAAGCGACAAGCTACAACTGCAGCGTCGACCATGGAAGCAGAGTACATCGCTGCTTCAGAACCAACCAAGGACATTATCTGGCTCAGGAACCTCTTGGGCGAGCTGGGATTGATTCAGGATCGTCTACAACTTTGTACGTCGATAACCAAGCGGCATTTCGACTTGCAGGCAACCCTTCCACTCATTCCCGCTCCAAACACATTGATATCCATCATCATATCATCCGCGAACGCGTCGAGATGCGAGATATCGATATTTCCTACATCGAGACGGCCAAGCAGCGAGCGGACGTGCTTACCAAGCCTCTGTGAGGTCCACAGCACGCCTTAGCACTCAAAGCAGTCCGCTTAGAGAAGTTAGAGAACAGGGATAAGAATTGGGAGACGGGCAGGGACCGCAATTACGGCGGCCGCGACGAAAGGGACTTGGATGACGAGCTCGAAGGGCAAAACGACGGCGAGGTCGTCAAGGGGAGTGTCAAAGGCAGGCCTATATGATTCCCACGCCTGACAGCGTGCCTATTACTTAGATCGACTCAAGTCTTTCACCCTATGAATGACAGTTGTATAAAGTCACGAAACTCCGACTATCATAACGTTAAAGCTCAGCTTTAACATCTTTCGATGAGTATCACGTGAGCAGTCTCCCGGCTGACGTGTCAAAGGGAAATACCCCCTTCTGGCTCCCCTCCCGCCGCCGGCCGCGTAACTGATCTTTTCTTTATTTCACCTCCTCACCCGCGCTCACTCAGACTGGCCGCTCCTTCCCCATCCACACTCTGATAGGCCGCTCTTCCGCTATCATGTCACTTCCCACAACAACCAGGCTGCACCGACTCACGACAAAGCTTCGTTCCTTTCGTCTCGGCACGATCAACGAGCAGTCGAGGGAGTTTATAGGTCATGAGGAAGGAGGTACCACTGCCACCACCGCCGTCTCGGAGACAGAGGTCTGGAAGGTGTGGTGTGAGGCGGCGGAGGCGGCGGAGACTTTGGGGGATGCTCCGCTCGTCGAGTCGCCGGATACGCGAGCTGATGATCCCCATGCCAAGTACCTCACCATCACCGCCTCCAATACCCCCTTGACCGCGCTCGAATCTACGCTGACTCGCAAGCTTGAAACCTCCGACATCGACCCAGAGAGGGATGTCGACCTCGGGTCATGGGAGACAGTCTTCCGCCATCAACTATTCACCTCTCGTTTCCCAACCGAACCCCTTCAGTACCCCTTGTTCACCCAGTTGTGTTCCCTCATCACCTATATCTACTCCCTACTCTCCCCCGCCGACTTTCCGTCGCGTGGTTGGATCAGGTCTCCGGAGTCCGGCACAGCACGATTCGATTACCAGGTCCTGGCCTTTCTCCATACATCCGTTCTGAGCTTCAACTGCCCAGGATGGGAGGTCAAGAAACCCGGAGTCTATGATGTCACTCGAGCACGCAGATTCTGGGATGTTCTGAGACACTACCATATCCAACTTTTCAGTACGGGAGCGGATGGGACGGTTGAGATTGGGATGAGGTATCTGATTAGGAGCGATGCTCCGCAGGTTGGGGCGATGGATGGGAGGCCGAGTTTACAGAATGATGATGAGGTGATCCTTCTCCGGATCTTCATGCAGGTGAGTGATGTTCACCCGCATTCTCTTTAACCCCTTA
>JAABUH010001139.1_pt1 | contig 31829 bp, 28 predicted proteins | sample 5559121 | NCBI WGS metagenome assembly JAABUH01 (sample SAMN10711871, study PRJNA513364) | rock metagenome | isolation source: Antarctica rocks | place: Antarctica: Victoria Land, Battleship Promontory nord | collected 2015-12-28
GGTATACTCCGTTGCCCCCTACTGGACCACTCGCCCACTGGACCACTCCGCCCACTAGGAGGTATTTATGTCCACCGCGCCGTTGCTCGCCGTGAGTGAGTTACGCAAGGAATTCGTGCTGCATGTGCTCGGCGGGAAGCGGGTGGTCGCGCTGCGCGGCCTGTCGTTCACGATCGCGCCGGGGGAGTTCATCGGCATCCTGGGGCCGAGTGGCGGCGGGAAGTCGAGCCTGCTGAAATGCCTCTACCGGACCTACCTCGCCACCGGCGGCGCGATCGCGTATGCGCGCGCCGCTGGCACGACGCTCGACTTGGCAAGTGCCAGCGATGATGCGATCCTGGCGTTACGCGGCGCGGAACTCGGCTACGTCTCGCAGTTCCTCCGCACCGCCCCGCGCGTCACGGCGGTCGATCTCGTCGCCCGCCCGCTGATCGGGCGCGGCGTCGCGCGCACGGTGGCGCAGGAGCGCGCCGCCGCGCTGCTGTTGCGGCTGGCGCTGCCGCAGGATCTGCTCGATGGTTACCCGGTGCTCTTCTCGGGGGGCGAGCAGCAGCGGGTCAACATCGCTCGCGCGCTGATCGCGCCGCCCCGCTTGCTCTTGCTGGACGAGCCGACCTCGGCGCTCGACGCGACGAACCAGGAGACGGTGCTCGAACTCCTCCGCGAGACGCACCGCGCGGGGACGACGATCGTCGGCACGTTCCATGATCTCAACGTCTTGCGTCGCCTCGCCGACCGCTATCTGCACATCGCCGACGGACGCCTGATCGGTGAAGGGCCAGCGGCGACGCTGACCGGACTGACGGCGACGGCGGTCGCCTGAGCCGCAGGGGAGGGGAAAAGGAGCTATGGCTGAGGCCGAACGGTTCTTGTTGACCAACGCCCGCATCGTGGGTCACGATGCGGTGATCGATGGCGGCACCGTCGTCGTGGAAGACGGGCTCATCGCGGAGGTGTCCGCACGCGCCTATCCCGCCGCCCCCGATGTGCGCGATCTCGGCGGACGGCTGCTGTTGCCGGGGATCGTCGATCTCCACAACGACGCACTGGAGAAGGAGATCACCCCGCGCCCGCGCGCCGCCTTCGAGCGCGACTTCGCCCTGCTGCACCTCGACCGCAAGCTCGCCGCCGCCGGGGTCACGACCGAGTTTCACGCCGTCTACTTCGCCAACCGGAATGACATCGGGCGGAAGGTCGAGTACGCGGGCGAGGTGGCGTCGACCATCGCCGCGCTGCGGGGCACCCCCCACGCCGCGATCGACAATCAGGTGTTGCACCGGCTAGATGTACGGACGCCGCATGCGCTCGAAGCGCTCTTCGCCGCCCTCCCCCGCGCCACCGTCCCCTTCGTCTCGATCAACGACCATGTGCCGGGGCAGGGGCAGTTCAACGATCTCGTCGCGTATCGCGCCTACGCGCGCAGCTTCATCAGCGGCACCCCGACCGAGGAGGAAGTGGACGCGGTGATCGCCGAGCGGATGGCCCGCGCCGCCGAGACCGAAGCCTTCGCGCGGGCGATGCTCGAACGGATCGCGGCGGTGGGGCGGCAGCACGGCATGATCCTCTGCTCGCACGACGACGATACGCCCGAGCGGGTCGATCTGATGGGCGAGATCGGCTGCACGATCGCCGAGTTCCCCCTCACCCACGCCGCCGCCGCGCGCGCCCGCGAGCGCGGGATGCTGATCGCGATGGGTGCGCCGAATGTCATGCAGGGGCGATCGCTCAGCAACAACGCCAGCGCCCTCGATCTCCTCGCGTACGGCCTGGTGGACATCCTCGTCGCCGACTACCACGCCTCTTCGCTGCTGGCTGCGGTCTTCCTGATCGTCGCGCGCGGCCTCGCCGACCTGCCGACGGCGACCCGCCTCGTCAGCGCGACCCCGGCGGGGGCGGTCGGCATGCGCGACCGTGGGGCCATCGCGCCGGGCCTGCGCGCCGACCTGATCGTGGTCGAGGAGCACGGCGGGCTGCCGATCGTCGCCGCCACGCTGCTGCGCGGTGCGCTCAGCTACGTGGGGGGACCATTCGCCGCCACGCTGAGCGAGGCGAATCGCAGCCCGCTCCCATCGCTGGCCGACTAGAGCAAAGCGTAATAGGCTTGGCTTGCCTGTTCCCAGTCCGTAGGCGGAGGTGCTCCCAAGCCGGGTCTTGGGGCTTCATGGGTATTTCAACCCCGGAGCAACGGGCCAACCATGCTGCACGACGGCGCGACAACACGACGTCAGGGGGCGGCACGGCTGATACCGTGCCGCCCCCTGTCCGTTCCGCACTCCTGCCATGACGGATGCGCCTGCCACGTCGCCGCCCCTACGCGCTGTGGCTCCGCGCGCGGAAGAGGCCGGGCAGACGACCCCGCGCGACGGCCCAACTCGGCCACCGCACTCCGCGACTGAGTTGCCACACCGCCCCGCCCACGAACAGCAGCAGCAGGAGTAACCGGACCGCCACCAGCGGCTGGAGGAGGTAGCGCGCCTGCCACGCGATCAATTGCCCGATGTTGTCCGGCCCGGCGAACGTCGAGGTGAAGAGGATCTGAAACGAGGCGTAGTAGTAGGCGATATCGTACAAGGCGAACGCGCGCCAGAGCGGGACGGCGGAGCCGAGCAGCGCGAGCGCGAAGTAGACCCACAGGCTGTACTGTGGCGAGTAGATCTTGTTGGTGAAGAGCCACCAGAGGAGTAACGCCCCGCCCAGGGGCAGCGTCACCGGCGCGGGCGACCGTAGGGCGAGGATCGCGCAGACAAGGCCGACGATAAGCAGGAGCACCAAGCTGGCGCGGCCCACCTGGGCGGTCGGGAGCGACGGGAGCAGCGTCCAGAGGCTCGGTTCGGGCCGTCGCGAGGCGTTGAGGACGAAGAAATAGGACCAGTTATCGAAATGTCGCACGGCGAGCGGGAGATTGATCGCGACGCTGCCGACGGCGAATAGCCCGCCGATCGTGGCCGCCGCCCGATACTGCCGCGCCCGCACCCGCTCGATCACGATCGCCGCCAGGAAGACGAGCGGGAAGAATTTCAGCCACACCGCCAGCAGGAGCGCGAGGGTGCCCCACACATCGCGCCGCCCCTGATAGGCCAGCAAGGCCAGCGCCAGGGTCGCCAGCGCGGCGAAATCCCAGTTGAGGCCGGTGTAGAGGAGCAGGCCGGGCGCGGCGGCCAGATACCAGGGGCGCGCGCCGGTCAGGCGACCGACCAGCGCGATCGTCGCCAGGGCGCAGCAGGCGAGGAGCGCGTAGCTCAGGGCGAAGTAGAGGCGCAGATCGGGCGCGTAGCCGAGGAGGTAGACCAGCCCGCCGGTGAGCGCCGGGTATTCCAGCCGGTAATCGAGATAGGGGTGTGGGTGGGCGCTCAGGCCATCGCGCAGATAGAGCCAGATGATGTCGGAGTAGTTCAGCGCCTTGTAGCCATAGTGCTGGTAATCATCGCTGTGCGCGACACCGGGCGCATGGAGCCAGTAGCCGAGCAGGAGGAGCGTCAGCGCCGCGAAGAATGGCGCGGCACGGCGCAATCCAGTCCATACCGTCGCCTGACAGGGCCACGACACACGCGCCCAGGTTGGCCGCTTCCAATCGTTCGCGATGACCCGCATCTGCTGACTCCATCGGGCGGCGCACCGCCCACACTTCCTCGATCAAACCATACACCGTGCTCGTATCGGCGATCGGCGCCGTACCGCCTGCGCGTTCTCAGTCCGCCGCCAGCGCCAGCATGGCGACGGCGGCGATCCGCTTCTCACAGACGGCGTAGTGATACTGCCGATCCTCCCACCGCTCGACCGTTTGCCAGGGTTGCGACGTGACGAGCGCCGCGAATTCCTCGGTTGTCAGCACCGTCGCGCGCGCGGGCTCGCGATAGCAGACCCTTTCGCCGCGCAACGTGCGCGCCACGACCGCCGCGATCCAGAGGGCGCGCAACGGCAGCGCCGTCCAGAAGCGCGATCGCGGCTCGGCGATGAAGCAACGTCCGCCAGCACCCAACACCCTGTACATCTCGGACAGCGCGCACTCGCGCTCGGGCAGGACGGTGAAGAGGCGGGAGGCGACGATCGCGTCGATCGACCCGCTCCGCTGCATCAGCGCGCGCGCGTCCCCTTCCACGAAGCGGCAATTGGTGAGCCCCTGCGCCGTCGCGCGCTGCCGGGCGTGGCCGAGCTGCGCCGCCGAGCGGTCCAGGCCGATCACCCGCAAGTCGTCGAAGCGTCGCGCCAGTCGCCGCGCGTAGAAACCCGGCCCGCAACCGATTTCCAGGAAAGACTCGTGCTCGCGGGGCGCACCGGCGGGCCAGAGGGTCGCCACGATCTGGCTGGTGTGATCGCGAAAGAACCACTCCCGGCAACTGCTGTAAATCCAGGGGAAGCGCTCGAAGAGGCTGCTCGGCTCCGCCCCGCGCCGCTCACCATCCGTCGCGGGGCGCGGGTGCCGCCCGCGCGCCAGCCCGACGAGCGCCGCCAGCGCCAGCGTCAGCGGGCCGACACCATAGGCGAGCGCGCGTGACCAGCCGCCCGCGCCGGGCGACCACCACTGGAGGTAGAGGAAGCCCGCGCCACTGACGATCGCCAGCGCCGGGACGAGCAGGCGCGGCCCGACGAGCGGGATGAACGGCAGGAGCAGCAGGGCGTACCAGGGATAGGTCGGCGTGGTGAAGGCGATGAAGATGCTGAAGAGGAGGAGCGCGCGCGCTGGGATGGCGCGCGGAGAGGGCAGCGGGCGCAGCCAGCACCAGAGCGCGAGCGCGCCCATCGCCACCACCAGCAGGCCGCTATAAAGCTGTGCCGCGTCGGGGAAGAACGACCAACTCGGGCGGGGCAGCGCGGCGGGCAACCGCGACCAGAGGTGCCGGGCGAGGTTGAGGAGGTAGTAGCGGTCGCCGCTGGCGATCCCTTCCTCCTGCACGTAGCCGCCCAGGTAGCCAAACACCTTGCCGCCGACACTGAGGAAGGGGAGGTAGGCGAGGGCGACCGTGACGGCACAGGCGAGCGGCAGGCGCAGATCGCGCCGCCGCCGTGGATCGAGCAGCGCCGGGAGGGCGATAAGCGCGTAGAACTTGGTCAGCGTCGCGCAGGCGAGCAGGAATCCGGCCTGCCAGGGACGCGCGCCCAGCCGCGCCCGTGAAGCCAGGACGAGGAAACAGATCGCCACGATGTCCACATGGCCGCTGTGCCCCAATTCGAGGATCAGCAGCGGATGCCAGGCGTAGAGGATGACCCGCTCCGGGCGCAGGCCGAGGCGCAGCAACAGGCCGCTCAGCGCCAGGATCGTCACCAGATCGAACCCGGCGAAGGCGATCCGCGTCCAGGCGACGCTATCGGGGTGCAGCGCGTAGACGAGCCGAAAAACTCCCTGTGCCACCGGCGGGTAGATCGTCGGCACCGCGCGCCGATTGATGTGCGGGAAGATCGCCTCATCGCGGTATGCAGCGAGCGCCGGGTCGTCCGGCACGTAACGATAGGGGTTGATGCCCGCCGCCTGGACCCTCCCATCCCAGATATAGCGGTAGATGTCGTCGGAGATGGTCGGAGCCTGCGTGGCGAAGGCCAGCCGCGCCGCCACCGCCACCAGCACGATGATCGCCAGCGCGCCGCGCACCGGCACGCGCCGCCACCAGACCCACGCCGCCGCCAGCCCGTAGAGGACGAGTTGCGCCACCAGCGCGATCAGGAAGCGCTGCGGGTGCGCGGGCAGGGACGCAGGCTGCGCTAACCCCGCCGCGAACGCGACGATTCCCAGGCCCAGCAGCAGGAGGACGCCCAACTCGGCCAGCGCAGCGCGCCGGGAGCGTTCGGGGCGATCGAGCGCCGCCAGTTGCCCCCGGCCGGAGCCGAAGGCGTGCCGCGCGCGCGTGGCCAGCGCGCCGGGGGTATGGGCCGCGAGGGCGTGACGAACGGTGAAGAACGCCATCGGTCAGTTCGCCGACGGCGTGTGCGCCGCTCCGCTCGCGGTGGCGCGACCCTGCACGATCCGCTGCGCCCGCAAGCCCTCCTCCGCCGCCGCGAAATAATCCGCGATCGGCCCCTGCTGCCTGATCCAATCGATGTAGCGCCCGATCCCGGTCGCCAGATCGACCGTCGGCGCGTAGCCGATCGCGGCGGCGCGCGCGATGTCCGAGGTCAGGTAGCGGATCTCGCCCGGACGGAATTCGCCGCGCGCGAGGGGGGCGATCGTCACGCCGAGCGATTCGGCGATCGTCTCCGCGACGGCGCGGATCGGCGTGGCACGCCCGCTGCCGATGTTGACCGGCAGGCCATCCAGCGCATCGCTCTCCGCCGCCAGCAGGTTCGCCCGCGCGATGTCGCCCACATAGCAGAAGTCGCGGGTCTGCGCGCCGTCCTCGTAGAGAATCGGCGGCTGCCCGCTCAGCAGGCGCACAGTGAAGATGGCGATCGCCCCGGTATAGGGATTGAAGATCGACTGGCGCGGGCCATAGGTGCAGGAATAGCGGAGCGCCACCGTGGGGATGCCGGTCTGCCGCCCCCAGGTGAGGGTCAGGCGCTCCTGATCGCCCTTCGTGATCGCGTAGACCGTCTCGCCGCCGATCGGCGCATCCTCCGTCGTGGACACCGGCAGCGCCACCGCCTCGCAGCGCGGGCAGTGGATGGCGTAGTCGCCCGCTTGCAACCGGGCCAGCGGGCGCGTGGCCGGGAAGAAGTGCCCGTGCTCGGGGCAGGCGGCGGCTCCCTCGCTGTAGACCGCCTGCGACGAGGCGACGATCACCTTGCGGATCGGCAACCGCTCGTCGCGGATGATCTCCAGGAGTTGCGCCGTCCCGAAGCTGTTGACCGCGACGTACTTGCCCATCTCCGGCATGTAGCCGCCGTACGCCGCCTGGTGGAAGACGACGTCGATATCGCGCAGCGCCGCCGCGACCGCCGCGCGGTCGCGGATGTCCGCCTCGACGAACTCCGCCGCTTCAGGCAGCCAGGCCGGGCGACCGTTGCGATGCGTCTGCGGCTCCAGGTTATCGAGGATACGCACCGACCACCCCTCGCGCAGCAGCAGATCGCTCAGGTGCGACCCGATCAGCCCCGCACCGCCGGTCACCAACGCCCTGCGCTGTCCCACCCCATTGCTCAGCCCGACCATCTATCCAGCCCTTTCATCTTCATCAAGAACGATCGGCGCGATCCTGCCTGTCGCCCCGCCTCAGCCACCGACCTGGACGGTGATCCGGTGATAGCCGGTCGCGCCGTCGGGCGCGATGCCGCGCGTGTCGGCGGTCTGATAGACGCCGTTGCCGTCGACCGCGCGCACCGCCAGCCGGTATTCGCCCGCGCTCGCCGGTTGCCAATCGAGGCTCCAGAGGGTCCAGACGATATCGGACTTCCGATAGTCGAGCCGCGCGTCGCGCCAGGTGCGCCCGTCGTCGGTGCTGACCTCGACGCGGCTGATCCCCCGGTCGCCGCCGAAGGCCACGCCGTGCAGCTGCGTGGCGGCACGCGCGGCCAGCGTCTGCCGATCGCTCGGGGCGTCGAAGCGGGAGAAGGGCTGCGGGGTGAAGGTCGGTCCCCACCCCTGGCGCTCGTAGAAGCCCTGCTCGTCCTGCGCCACCACCTCGATCCGCGTCAGCCACTTCACGCTCTTCTCGCCGAACCGTCCCGGCACCACCAGCCGGACAGGGTAGCCATGACGCGGCGACAGGGGCGCACCATTCATCTCCCAGGCGACGAAGGTGGTGGATTCGAGCGCCTTGTCGGGCAAGATGGTGTCGACGTAGTTGTCGGTCCCGTGCAGGACTACTTTGGCGAACGTCCCGGCGACGCCGACCTCGGCGAGCAGCGCGCGCAGGGAGATGCCGCGCCAGACGGCGTTGCTGGCGAGGCCATCGCCCACATCGTTGCTGATACAGGAGACGGTCGCCTCCTGGGTCGTCACCGCCGGGAGCGCGGCCAACTCCTCGAAGGTGAAGGTGCGGGCATTGGCGACGAGGCCATCCACGCCCAGGCGCCAGACCGAGCGGGCGACATCGGGGTCGAGGATGTTCTTCGTCACGCTGTAGAAGCGGTCATTCGGCGTGATCGCCTGGACATCGGGGCCGCGATAGCGCGTGCCGTCGTAGCCGAGCGTCGAGATGCTGTGGAGATAGCGCAGCAGTCCGCCGGTCGCCGCCGCCGCGACGATGGTCGCCCCGCCGCCGATGACCGCCCGCCGTCCCAATCCGGCGGGCGCGGGCGCGGCGTCGGGCGTCGTGGTCGCAGGGCGGGTGGTTAGCATACGATAGGCGACCATGAGGACGAACGCGAAGAAGGCGTAGGTGATGAACAGTCCGACGATCGTCAACACGGTCGCGGGGGCCGCAGGGAGGCCGCGATAGTTCGTGTTGAGGACCATGTACAACGGGACGGTCGTCGCCAGCCACGCAACAACCCCCGCCCCGGCGATGAAGCGCGAGGCGCGCTTCCCTTGCCCGCCGTCGCGCGCGACCAGTGCACCGTAGATCGCCCCCACCACAAGCCCGGCCACGATCTGACCGAGCAGCACCGAGCCGATCCCGACCTGCTTGATCCCGTTCCCACCGTTGAAGCGATTGATCAGCATGAAGAACTGATCGAGATTCAGGGTCGGGATGAAGACATCGCCGAGCATCTCCGCCGGGGTGGGGATGCCGAGGAAGAGGCGCGTCGCGCCCATCAGGAGGGTCATCGCCAGCGCCGCGAACAAACCCGCCAGCGCGCCGAGCGCGAGCGCCTGGGGTGTCGTCGGCCCGGAAGATCGTCGGCCCGCGCGCGCGCTGCCGGGGGGTGCCTGCTCAGCGATCATCGGAACCTCCAGCACTAGGGAAGATCGGCGGCGTCGGTGTTATAGGCAGCGGCGCGGCCAACGGCCCATACCGCTCGAACAAGCCGCACGCGATCAGCGCCGCGCGGGTCGCCGGGAGATCGTCGCGCGTCCGTGCCATGCGACAGAGTTGCGGGAGATCGTCGGCCTCATCGATATCGAAGATCGGGGCGCACCAGCCGACGGACAAGCTTAGCGCCGCCGCCCGCGCCGCGATCTGGCGGGTCACCGTGGCGGTGCTCATCGGGATGCCGCCCAGCACATCGTGCCAGCCGCGCATCCCGATCAGGTAGTAGCCCCCATCGGAGACGGGACCGAGGACCAGATCGTGCGCCGCCAGGAGGCGGAACGCCTCGACGATCGTCGCGAGCGGCAGTTGGGGCGAGTCCGAGGCGATCAGGATGGTGCGCCCCTCGCCGCGCCCCGCCGCGCCCGCGAAGAGCGCCACTTGGCGTGCGGTCCAGTCGCCTGGTCCCTGCGGCAGGATCGTGGCCCTGGCTGCGGCGTGCGGAGCCACCAGCGGCCCGATCTCCGGCCAGGCGTCGGGCGGGGTGATGTACCAGCCGAGTGCGTGGCCATGCCGCGCGCCGAGCGGCGCGAGGCGCGCGCCGAGGTCGCGCAGGAAGGCGCGATACAGGGTGATGGCCTGGGGGTGGCCGATCTGCTGGCCGAGGCGGGTCTTCGCCAGTCCGGGGCGGGGAGCCTTGGCCGCGACGTAGAGGATGTCGCGACCCCTCATTTGCACGGACATCAGCGCACCTCCCGCAACGCGGTCGCCGCTGCGGCCTGCCAGCGGTGATGGCGCAGGACCGTGCCGATGATGCACCAGCCCGCGCGCACGCTCCCTTGGATGGTGCCGCCGACCTTCGACACGCCGATCCGCCGGTGATAGGCGACCGGCACCTCGCGGTAGCGATACCCCGCCCGCGCGGCCTTCACCATCATCTCGACCGACCAGCCATAGGTCATCTCGCGCGGATCGAGGGCGAGGAGGTCCGCCCGACGGATCGCGCGCAGGGGGCCGAGGTCGGTGACCCGCACCCCATAGAGCCAGCGCATCAGGCGGGCGGCGAGCGCGTTCCCGAGCACCTGTTGCGGGGTCATCGCACCCGCCTCGCGCCCCGACGCCGCCCGCGCCCCGACGACCAGATCGGCCTCGTTCGCGAGGAGCGGGGCGAGGACGCGCGGCAGGTCGGTCGGCTCGTCGGCGGCGTCGCCATCGAGCAGGACGATGATCGCGGCGTCGGACGCGGCGAGTACCCCTGCCAAACAGGCCCGCCCGTAACCACGGCGCGGCTCGCGCACCACCTCCGCCCCGGCTTCCCGAGCACGCGCGCCGGTGTCGTCGGTCGAGCCGTTGTCCACGACGATGATGCGGTCGAGCACGATCCCTTCGAGCGCGCGCAGCCCCCGCACGGTCTTGCCGATCGCCGGGCCCTCGTTCAACGCCGGGATGATCGCCGCGACCCGTGGCCGCGCCTCGCCCGGCGAGCGCAGATCCCTCGCTCCATCCATAATCCCGCGACCTCCAGGCCCGCGCTGCGGGCGTTGCGTGATGTTCGGGCGTGCCCTGTCGTAGGAATAGGGCACCTGGGTTCAACTGTAGGGGGGAGTTCTTGCCTGCCAATTACGCGAAGATTACGAGAGTCTTAGCGATCTCTTACGGGAGTATTACGCACGCCGCGCGCCGTGGGACCAAAGAGGAGGGATGTGCGACGATATGCGTGCGGCAACCATCGCTTTGCCTTGTTCTGTCAGGGCAAAGCGGCATCGGCTGCGCCCCTCCTCGCCGGTGTCTGGTTACTGAAGGATTGCCTTGGGAACGTAAGGGCTACGTAAGATGTATTGTCTATACTGATCAGCAAGCCCCCGTAGCCGCCCCGCATCGCGGGATCGCAACGCGGCAAGGGCCGAGGAGAGAGAACCCGGATGGTAGAGGCGCATCAGGTAAATCCGGCGCAGCGGGAGACCATTCTCGTCGTCGATGACGAGGCGATCGTCCTCGATGTCGTCGAGCGCTATCTCCGCCGCGATGGCTACACCGTGCGTGTGGCGCGCGACGGACCGAGCGCGCTCGCCCTGGCGCGTGGGGAACATCCCGACCTGATCATCCTCGATGTGATGCTGCCCGGCATCGATGGCCTGGAGGTCGCGCGCCGCCTGCGGCAAGAGAGCGCCGTACCGATCATCATGCTCACCGCACGCGGCGAGGAAACCGATAAGCTGCTCGGCCTCGGCCTCGGGGCCGATGATTATGTCACCAAGCCGTTCAGCACGAAAGAACTGGTGGCGCGCGTGGCGGCGGTGCTGCGCCGAACCGGGTCCATGCGCGTCGCACCACCCACCACCGAGGGGCAAGCGCTGATCGTCGGCACGTTGCAGATCGATGTCGGCGGGCGCACCGTGCGGCGCGAGGGCCAAGTGGTCGACCTGACCGCGCGCGAATTCAACCTGTTGCTCTATCTGGCCCGTCATCCCGGTCATGTCTTCACACGTCAGCAGTTGCTCGACCAGGTCTGGGATTTCGAGTTCTACGGCGACCCCAGCACCGTGACGGTCCACATCCGTCGCCTGCGCGAGAAGGTCGAGCGCGACCCGATGCACCCTCAATTCCTCAAGACCGTCTGGGGCGTCGGCTATAAATTCGAGCTCTGACATGCCCACGCGGGCGCGCGGCTCATCATCGAAGCGGTGCCTGATGGAATCGATCCGCCCCCGACCGCTGCCGCCGCCCGAGCGCCTCGTCGCCACGCCGTCATACCGCGCGCTGCTGCCGCGCATCGGCGCGATGGTCGTCGCGGTCGCGCTCCTCTCCCTGCTCGCCTTGCGCTGGCTCGGGGCGAGCCCGCAGGATACGCTGACGATCGCGGCGTTCATGCTCTTCTCCGGGGGCGTCTCGATCGCGGTCGGCTGGCTCACGATCCGCTACACCCGGTTGCGGCATGTCGGACTGCGCCGGACGATCATGGTCATCGGCGCGCTCGGTCCGCTCTTCATGATCCTGAACATCGCCTTCACCGCCCGCCTCATGTTCATCTCCACCCACGACCTGCGCCTGCTCACCCTCTTGCTGCTCTTCGCGATCATTCCGGGGCTCGCGGTCGCCTCGCTGCTGAGCGGGCGGATCGATCAGGCGGTCGCGGCGCTGAGTGCCGGGGCGAGCAAGATGGCGACCGGCGATCTCTCGACGCGCGTCCGCTCGGACGACATCGCGGAGCTGCAATCGCTCGCCGCCTCGTTCAACAGCATGGCGACGCGACTCGAAGCGCTGGCCGAGGTGCGCGACGAGGCCGAGCAGGCCCGGCGCGACCTGATCGCCGCCGTCTCGCACGATCTCCGCACCCCGCTTGCCTCGCTCCGCGCGCTCGCCGAGGCGCTCCACGATGGCGTGGTGGACGACCAGGAAGGGGTGCAGCGCTACCTCGGGCTGATGGTCACCGAGACGGAACGCCTGAGCGGCCTGATCGACGATCTCTTCGAATTGGCGCGCATCGAGTCGGGCACCCTCCGGCTCGATCTGGCCCCGCTGATGGTCCAGGATCTCCTCTCCGAGGCGCTAGAGCGGATGAGCGCGCAGGCGGCACTGAAAGAGCTACGCCTGATCGGCGCGGTGGAGGGCGAGCCGCCCCCGGTCCTGATCGACTCGCAACAGGTGACGCGCGCCTTCCTCAACCTCGTGCAAAACGCCATCCAGCACACGCCCACCGGAGGCGAGATCGCGCTCGGCGCGCGCCACGCCAACGGCATGGTGCTGGTGGAGGTGCGCGACACCGGCAGCGGGATCGCGGCGGGTGATCTCCCCCGCATCTTCGAGCGCTTCTACCGGGGCGACCCGGCGCGCTCGCGCGGTGCCGGGGCGGGGCTCGGACTCGCGATCGCGCGCGGCATCGTCGAGGCGCACGCCGGCACCATCTGGGCCGAGAGTGCGCCGGGCGGCGGGACGCAGATCCGTTTCACGCTGCCGATCGCCCGCTGAGGGGCCGAGCATCGCGCCCGGCGGGCCGAATCCCATCGCTCCCCTCGCCGTGTCGGCGAGCGGCCCCTTCAGCGGGGCACATTTCGTCCGGCGACGCGCCTCAACTCCATTGGCATTGTCGCTATGGCGTGCTATGCTGCCCATAGGCGACACGCAAAAGGGGCCACCCAGTACTTTTTGCCTTCGCAGGTGAAGTACCCTTCCCTCTATCAACCGTGGCACGCGCGCGTTACGCTATTCAGGGTGACATGCTGCGCGCGGATGACGTGTGCGGCGAGGGGCGAAGCGCCGGAGAATGGCCCGTCCCGAGTTGATAGGCAAGGAACTGTGGATACGCCATGAAGGTTGTGCTCTTCTGCGGTGGCATGGGGCTCCGCATGCGCGAGGCATCCGAACGAACCCCCAAGCCGATGATCCCGATCGGGAATCGTCCGCTCCTGCTGCATCTGATGAAGTATTATGCCCACTTCGGGCACACGGAATTCATCCTCTGTCTCGGCTACCAGGCCCACGTCATCAAAGACTACTTCCTCAACTACAACGAGGCGCTCGTCAACGATTTCGTCCTCGCTGGCGATGGCTCGATCCAGTTGTTGAAAAGCGACATCCGGGGCTGGAAGATCAGCTTCGTCCACACCGGCCTCAAGGCGAGCATCGGCCAGCGCCTGCGGGCGGTGCGGGAGTATATCGGCGACGACGAATATTTCCTCGCCAACTATTCCGACGCGCTGACCGACGCGCCGCTGCCCGAGATCGTCGCCACCATGCAGGAGCGGGACAAGATGGCGACCTTCCTCTGCGTGCAGCCAACCGCCTCCTTCCACTTCGTCTCCCTTAAAGAGGACGACCTCGTAGCGGACATCCAGGATGTCAAAAGTACCAACGTTTGGATCAACGGCGGCTTCTTCGTCTTCCGTCGGGACATCTTCGATTACATCGGGCCGGGCGAGGAATTGGTCGAGGAGCCCTTTAAGCGGCTGATCGCCCGGGAACAGCTCCTCGCCCACCGCTACAACGGCTTCTGGGCACCGATGGACACCCTGAAGGATCGCGACAATCTGCAAACGCTCTTCGAGAGCGGCCAGCCGCCGTGGGCGGTCTGGGAGCAGCGGGAGCGCGCCGACGCCGAACTCCTGGTTCGCTGATGCGGGCGCTCTCCTTCGATCAAGTGGGCAGGCCAGCGCTCGATGCCCGCGCGCAAGCGGGTGAGACGCCGCTCGATATCCTCGCGCGGGGGGACGGGCAGTCCCCGAACATCCTCGTGCTCGGCGCGCACGCGGACGACATCGAGATCGGCTGCGGCGGCAGCCTGCTGCGGCTGCTCGCCGAGCACCCGCACAGCGCCGTCCACTGGGTCGTCCTCAGCGGCAGCGAGGCGCGGGCCGAGGAGGCGCGGGCCAGCGCGAACGATCTCCTGGGCGCGGGGACGCAACGGGAGATCGTCTGCGGCGGCTTCCGAGACGGCTTCTTCCCCTATCAAGGGGCGGAAATCAAGGACTTCTTCGAGGGGGTGAAGTCGTGCTTCACCCCCGACATCATCTTCACCCATCGCCGCGACGACGCGCATCAGGATCACCGGCTGATCGCCGAACTGACCTGGAACACGTTCCGCGATCACCTGATCTTCGAATACGAGATCCCGAAGTACGATGGCGACCTTGGTCAGCCCAACGTCTTCATCCGCCTGAGCGAGGAAACCTGTGAGCGCAAGGTGGCGATCCTGATGCGCCACTTCGCCACGCAGCGCAACAAGCACTGGTTCACGGACGATCTCTTCTTCGGGCTGCTGCGACTGCGCGGGATGGAAGCGAACTCGCCCACCACCTACGCCGAGGGCTTCTATTGTCGCAAAGTCGTCATCTGAGGGTTGGACACGGGGTCGCCCGCCGCGCCCCACGCTGAATGGAGCAGATCGTGACTACGAGTACCACCGCGCCGGAACAGGCTGCGACGACAAATACCGTCACGCCGGGTCCGCCGACCTGCCGTTTCTGCGCGGCCCCGTTGCGGCGCACCTTCGTCGATCTCGGCATGTCCCCCCTCTGCGAGACGTTCCTGACCCCGGAGCAGCTCGATCGCGCCGAGTCGTTCTATCCGCTGCACGTCCGCGTCTGCGACCAATGCTTGCTGGTCCAGTTGCGTGCGTACGTCCCGGCGGAGGAGATCTTCACGGAATACGCCTACTTCTCCTCCTACTCCGACAGCTGGGTCCGCCACGCCGCCACCTACGTCGCGATGATCAGCGCGCGCCTCGGCCTCGACGGCGAGAGCCAGGTCGTGGAACTCGCCAGCAATGACGGCTATCTCCTCCAGCACTTCATCGAGCGCGGCATCCCGGTCCTGGGGATCGAGCCGGCGGCCAACGTCGCGGCGGCGGCGATCGCGAAGGGCATCCCCACGCGGGTCCTGTTCTTCGGGGCCAACACGGCGCGCACGCTCGTCGCGGAGGGGTTCACCGCCGACCTGATCGCCGCGAACAATGTGCTGGCCCATGTCCCCGATCTCAACGATTTCGTGGCCGGGATCCGGCTCCTGCTCGGGCCACAGGGAGTCTTCACCGGCGAATTCCCGCACCTGCTGCGCCTGATCGAGGGGCATCAGTTCGACACGATCTACCACGAGCACTTCTCGTACCTCTCCCTCTACACGATCGCGCAGGTCTTCGCCGCGCACGGGCTGACGATCTTCGATGTGGACGAGTTGCCGACGCACGGCGGGTCGCTCCGTATCTACGCTCGGCACACCCGCGAAACATCGCGGGAGATCACGCCGCGCATCGCGGCGCTCCGTGCGGCGGAGACGGCGGCGCGGCTGGACCGGATCGCGGGGTACGATGGCTTCGCCGTGCGGGTCGAGGAGACGAAGCGCAGCCTCCTCTCCTTCCTGATCGAGGCCCGGCGCGCGGGCAAGTCGATCGCCGGATACGGCGCACCGGGCAAGGGCAATACCCTGCTCAACTATTGCGGCATCCGCACCGATCTGCTGGACTACACGGTCGATCGCAACCCGTACAAGCACGGGCGTTTCCTGCCCGGCACGCACATCCCGGTCTACCCGACCGAGCGCCTCGCGGAGACCCGGCCCGACTACATCCTGATCCTGCCGTGGAATCTCCAGAAAGAGATCGTGGCGCAGTTGGACTACGCGCGGGGGTGGGGGGGGCGTTTTGTCATCCCGATCCCGGAGGTGCGCGTCCTCTCGTAAACAGTACACAGCACGTGGAAAGGGGCGATCGAGGGACCAGGATGGATATCTTCGTCGAGCTAGAACGACGCCAACGGGCGGCACAACCGATCCGCGTCGCCGTGGTCGGCACCGGCTTCTTCGGGGCGGGGCTGGTGCGGCGGCTCGCCGCGATGCCGGGACTGACCCCGGCGGTGGCGGCCAATCGGACCCCCGCGCGGGCCGAGGCCGCCCTGTTGGCCGCCGGGATCGCGCCTGCGGCGATCTGCCGCACCGACGATCTGGCCGTCGCCCGGGCGGCGCTCGATGGCGGGCAGCACGTCGCCACCGCCGACCTCCACCTCCCGGCGCACCTCGCGGGGATCGAGGTGGTGATGGAGGCGACCGGCGATGTGCTGGTCGGGGCGACGCTCGCCCTGGAGGCGATCCGGGGGGGGAAGCATTTCGTGGCCGCCAACGTCGAGACCCAGGCGACCGTCGGCCCGATCCTCAAGGTCTTCGCCGACGAGGCCGGGGTCGTCTACAGCGACGTGGCCGGCGACGAACCGGGGATGTTGAAGGCGCTCCACGCGCGCTGCGTCGGGCTCGGCTTCACGCCGATCGTCGCCGGGAACGGCAAAGGCGTCCTGAAACGGTATGCGACCCCGACGACCCAGGCCGAATTCGCCCGGGCCAACAACCTCCAACCGTGGCTCGCCACCGCCGCCGCCGATGGCACGAAACTCGCCTTCGAGATGGCGACGGTCGCCAATGCGACCGGGATGCCCCCGGCTGTACGCGGCATGGTCGGCCCCGCCACCACCATCCAGAACCTGATCGCGGACTTCGAGCGGCACGGCCTCCTGGCGCACGGCCCGATCGTGGATTATGCGCTCGGCGATCTGCGCGGCGTCTTCGTGATCGTCCACAGCGACGAGCCGCAGTTCCGCCAGGAGTTCCGCTACCTCAAGATGGGCGTGGGGCCGTACTATCTCTTCCACGACCCCTACGTGCTCGTCCACTACGAAGCCCCGCTCTCCGCCGCGCGCGCCGTCCTCCACGGCGCGGCGACGGTCGCGCCGGGCGGTACGCCGGTGGCCGACGTGGCGACCTTCGCCAAGCGCGCGCTCAAGGCGGGGGAGCGCCTGGATGGTATCGGCGGCGAGCACGCCTACGGCCTGATCGTGCGGGCGGACGAGGCGCGCGCCGAGGGGTTGTTGCCGATCGGACTGGCGAGCTACGCGCGGCTGACCCGCGACATCGCCCGGGATCAGCCGGTGCCGCGCGATGCGGTCGCCTTCGAGGAGGATAATCTTGTGCTCGAGCTGCGCCGCCAGCAGGATACGCGCCGGGGAGCCTGAACAATAGCCGGGGCGGAGCCGCACTACTGGGGCAACTATTGTGTTTCTATTCGCCATCCGGCGTCCGGCGATATGGCCGAGCGCCGTATGGCGAAAGGATCAGGCAGATGAAGGTATTGGTCACCGGGACGGACGGCTACATCGGCGCGATGCTCGCGCCGCTCCTGACGGCGCGCGGGCACGAGGTTGTGGGGCTGGACACCGGCTTCTACCGGGATGGCTGGCTCTACGGCGACCCGGCATCGCTGACGCAGATCCGCAAGGATGTGCGCGCGATCACCGAGGACGACCTGCGCGGCTTCGATGGGGTCATCCACCTCGCCGAACTCTCCAACGACGCCCTCGGCCAACACGACCCCGAGCTGACCCGCCAGATCAACCATCGCGGCAGTGTCGCGCTGGCGCAGAAAGCCAGGGCGGCTGGCGTGCCGCGCTTCGTCTATAGCTCGTCGTGCAGCGTGTATGGGGTCAGCTCCGACAATTTCGTGACCGAGGAGTCGCCGACCAATCCGCAGACGACCTATGCCGAGTGCAAGGTGCTGGCCGAGCGCGACATCGCGTCGCTGGCCGACGCGGCGTTCGCGCCGACCTTCCTCCGCAACGCGACCGCCTTCGGGGCATCGCCCCGGATGCGCTTCGACATCGTCCTCAACAACCTGGCCGGACTCGCGTGGACGACCGGGGAGATCGCGATGACGAGCGATGGCACCCCCTGGCGCCCGATCGTCCACGTCCTCGACATCGGCGAGGCGATGGCCTGCGCCCTCGAAGCGCCGACAGAGGCGGTGCGCGGCCAGATCTTCAACGTCGGCGACAGCGCACAGAACTACCGGGTGCGCGAGATCGCCGAGATCGTCGGGACGGTCTTCAGCGACTGCACGGTCATTTTCGGCAAGAACGACAGCGACAACCGTAGCTATCGCGTCGCCTTCGACAAGATCCGCCAGCACCTCCCGGCCTTCCGCTGTCGGCGGGACGCGGCATTCGGCGCGCGAGAGATCCACGACATCTTCGCGCGGATCAACTTCTCGGCGGACGATTTCCGCTTCCGCGCTTACACCCGCCTGAAGCAACTCGACTATCTGCTGGATACCGAGCAGGTCGCGGCGGACCTCACCTGGAACCTGGCGTGATCTTCGAGGAGACGGCGCTGCCCGGCGCGTATATCGTCCAATTAGAAAAACGCGAGGACGAGCGTGGCTTCTTCGCGCGCAGTTGGGATCGGGCGGAGTTCGCGGCGCACGGCCTCGCGGACATCACCGTGCAGACCAATATCTCCTTCAACAGCGCCAGGGGCACGCTGCGCGGGATGCACTGGCAGGCCGCGCCCTTCCAGGAGACCAAGCTGGTGCGCTGCACGCGCGGCGCGCTCTACGATGTGATCGTCGATCTCCGCGCCGACTCGCCGACCCACCGGCGCTGGATCGGCGTCGAGTTGACGGTGGAGAATCACACCGCGCTCTACGTCCCCGCCGACTTCGCGCACGGCTTCATCACGCTGGCGGACGCGACCGAGGCCACCTACCTGATGTCGCGGGAGTACGCGCCCGGCTACGATCGCGGCGCGCGCCACGATGATCCCGCGTTCGCCATCGCGTGGCCGAGCCCCGTGCGCGTCATCTCCGAGAAGGATCGGGGCTGGCCCGACTACCGAGGTAAGCGTTAGCACCAGGTATCCAGCAGCGAGTGGTCGAACGCGACCGACAATGCCGCCCCCCGCGCGGTCAGCGTAAGGACGGAGCCCCGTACCAATCGTGGGAGAGCAAAACCCGTGCTATCACCCTGGTTAGGCGCGATGGATAACGGGGCAACAGCATCGTTCATATCACCGGTATCGCATGTTGGCTGACGCCCCCATCGGTTGATAGCACCTTATTGAGCGACGTAGCCGCCATCCACCGCCAGGATGTGGCCCGTGACGAACGACGCCGCCGGCGCGCACAAGAAGATCATCGGCCCGACGATCTCCTCCGGCGTGCCGAATCGGTCCATAGGGTGCTTGGCGCGGAAAGCGTCGTAGAAGGCGGGTTCCCGGGCGACCTGCGCCGCCACCCCCGGTGCCTGGATGACGCCGGGGGCGATGGCATTGACGCGCACGCCGGTGGTCGCCCATTCGACGGCCAGCGCCCGGGTCAATTGGACCACGGCCCCTTTGCTGGCGATATAGGCGGGATTACCCGAATAGCCGATCAGGCCGGCGATCGACGCGATGTTCACGATCGCGCCCGACCCGGCTTCGATCATCGCGCGACCGGCGATGCGACAGCAAAGGAACATCCCGGTGACGTTCACCTCGAAAATCGCCTGGAAGCGCTCCCGATCGTAGTCGACCGCCGCGCCGCGACTCCCGAAGCCGGCGGCGTTGATGAGGATGTCGAGGCGTCCCCAGCGGTCGAGCGTAGCGCCTATCTGTTGCTCGACCGCCGCCTCGTTCGTCACATCGACCGGGAGCGCCAGGGCTTCGCCGCCCGCCAGTGCCAACCGCGACACCGTCGCCTCCACGCCAGCCGCGTCGCGATCGGCGATCGCGACGCGCGCACCGGCGGCGATGAAGCCCCGAGCGATCGCGCTGCCGAGCGCCCCCGCCCCTCCGGTGATGATCGCCGTGCGGCCATCGAGCCGGAAGAGGTCGGGGCCAACACTCGTCGCGGCCGGGTGCCTGTCGTGCGCCATGTCTTCGTCCCCCTCATCATGCGTGACCGGCCCGCCGCCCACATTCGTCCCGCGCGGCGGGAACGGAGTCCTGTTGCGATACTCAAGCTCGACCGCGCTCACCGATCCGCTGCGCGCCTTGTGCTGCGTGACACCGGCATACACGGTCAGCGGGGCAGAAAAACGGCATCTCCACGGCATATACAATGCCTTGGGAGCGTTGAAACGGCCCCTTCGCCCTGCCGCTGACACGGCCATGCCGGGTACACGCCGGGCCGCCGCGGTTATGGCGAGGCGGCCTCCCGCGCGATGCGATCGAGGCCGCGCAGGAGATCGCGCACGAGGGTGAGGTGCGGCACGGGTACGCCAACCTGCGCCGCGCGCTCCACCAGGTCGCCGAAGACCGCCTCGACTTCGAGCGGGCGACCACCGAGCAGATCCTGGGTCATCGAGGGCAGGCTGCCGCCGCGCGGCAACGGTCCGGGCGGGATCGCCGCCAGGGTCTCGGCCTCGGATCGGGTGACATACGTCCGAATCGGCGGGAAATTCGGGTAATTCCCCACCGTGCTCCCGTGCGCCGTACCGATCGCCGCCGTCTCGCGCACCAGGGCGAGATAGGCGCGCAGGAGATTCCGATCCGCGAAGATGTGCGACGCGGGCGTGCGCGCGAGGACGGAGACCCCGAAGACACCCGCCGCGTTGCAGGCTTTCGACCAGAGCACGCTGCGGATGTCGTCGGGGGCCGTGGCGGGGAGGCCCGCGCGGGTGAGCGTGTCGATCGCCCGCGCCACGCGCGCGGACGTACCGCCCGCCAGTTCGCCAAGATAGGTGGCCCCGAGGCTAGTCACCGCGACGTCGCCAGCGGCACCGCGCTCCCCGCTGAGGATCGTCGCCCCGCCGACGACACGCCCCGCGCCGAACGCCTCCGTCAGCAGGCGTTCGGTCGCCATGCCGTTTTGGAAGCCGGTGACCCAGGCCGCGTCGTCCCTCGAAGCGGGCCAGGCGGCGCGCACGGCGGCGATCGCGTCCGGTAACTGGTGGCCCTTCGTCAGGAAGATCAGCCCCGCCCCGGGCGGGAGTTGCGCCGCCGCAGTAATGATCCCCACCCGGCCCGGGCTGGCCGGGGCGGGCGCGACGGGGACATCGGCGGTCACGGCGCCATGCAGGCGGATCAGTCCAACATCCAGCAGGCGCGCGGCGGTTCGCGGTGTCGCCAGGAGGGTGACCGCCTGTCCACTGCGTGCGAGCAGGCCAGCGAAGGTCTGGCCCAGGGCACCCGCGCCGACGAGCGCGAGCGGCGCGGACGATTCGACGCCGCTCATGGGCGAATTGCCGCGCGCGTGAGGGGATAATCCTCACCGCTGTTACTCGCCTGTCGCATCTGCTCCCTCCCCGCGCTTCCCACGCCCGCTGACGTGCTGCCGAACATCGCGCCCTAACAGGTCAGCCAGACGATCGGTCGCTCGACGAAGTGCTTGATCCGCTGGAGGAACCGCGCCGCCGGCCCCCCATCGACAAGGCGGTGATCGAATGTCAGGCTGAGCGACACCATCTTACGCACGCCCACCGTGCCCGCGTCCTCATCCACGACCACCGGGCGCGCGACGATACGCCCCAGGCCGAGGATCGCGCACTGCGGCGGGTTAATGATCGGGGTGAAGGCGTCGATCTCGTACATGCCGAGGTTCGTGATCGTGAATGTGCCATCCTCCAGGTCCGCCTGCGACGCCTTGCCCGCCCGCACCGCAGCGATCAAGCGCGCCGATTCCTTGGCGATGGTCTGCACCGATTTCGCCTGTACATCGCGCACAACCGGCACGAGCAGGCCGCGTTCGGTGTCGACGGCGAGCCCGATGTTGATCGCCTCGTGTCGCACGATCCCCGCATCCGTCAGCGAGGTATTCAGGTCCGGGAACTCGCGCAGCGCCACGGCGACGAGCCGGATGAAGAAATCGTTGTAGGAAGGGGTAGGGTCGCCCTGTTGTGCCAGCGCCTCGGCGAGATCCGCCCGCGCCCCCACCAGGGCGCTGGCATCCGCCTCGGTCGTGAGCGTGACGGCGGCGGCGGTGTGCGCGCTGTGCGCCATCCGCTCCCCGATGACCCGGCGTACCGGCGTCAGGGGTGTCGCGGCTAGGGGTGCGCCGCTCGGCACCAGGTTGAGAGGAGGGGTGATGCTGACCGGCGCGGCTACGGCGGTATCCGCGCGCACGGAGGCGGCCTGAACATCGCGCGCGACGATCCGCCCGCTCCGCGATGAGCCGGTCAGCGTGACCCAATCAACCCCAAGCTCCGCCGCGAGGCGCTTCGCGCGCGGGCTCGCCACCGGCATACGCTTGCGCCGCGCGCGATCGAGGGCCGCGCCGTCGTCCGCGTCGCCCGACACCAGCTCGTCCGCCGCCCCATTTGTGGACACCATAACGGTGGGTGCCGCTAGCGGAAGGGCTGGCGTGCTCGCCCCCTCATCGCCAGAGGGCAGGCGCTCTCCATCCTCCAGGAGATAGGCGAGCAGGGTGCCGACCGGGAGTTCTTCGCCGAGGTGCAATGCCTGATCGGGGATATGCAACGTGCCGCTGTCGAGCGCCTCGACTTCGGTCGTCGATTTGTCGCTCTCGACGAGGAAGAGATAGTCCCCCTCATGCACCGGATCGCCGTCGTGCTTGAGCCATTCCACCACGGTCCCGGCTTTCATGTCCCAGCCGAGGCGCGGCATCACGATCTCGATCGCCACATTCTCCTCCTCTCCGCGCGGTGGCCCTCGCCGCGTGTCTCGCATCAAGCCGTTAGCAAGTCGCGGATCGCCCGCGCGATCGCCGACGTATCCAGGGTGATCGCCGCTTCGAGCGGCGGACTGTAGGGCACCGGTGCCTGCGCGCTCGTCAGGCGGGCGACGGGCGCATCCAGATCGTCGAAGCCGCGTTCCATCACCTGCATGCCGATCTCGGCGGCGACCCCACAGGGGCTGTAATCCTCATCCACGACCAACAGGCGTCCGGTTTTGGCGACCGAGGCGAGGATGGTGTCGATATCCAGCGGTGCGAGTGTCCGCGGGTCGATCACCTCGATCGCACGGCCCTCTGCGGCGAGTTCGTCGCAGGCGGCGAGGGTACGCGGGACCATCCCCCCGATGGCGACGACCGTCGCGTCACGCCCTTCGCGCGCGATCCGCGCCTTGCCGAAGGGGATCAGGTATTCCTCCTCCGGCACCGGTCCTTTCAGGTTGAGGACGGCGCGGTGCTCCAGGAAGAGGACCGGGTCATCCGAACGGATCGCCGTTTTGAGCAATCCCTTGACGTCGTGCGGGGTGGTCGGCACGACCACCCGCAGGCCGGGGATGTGCGCGAAGAGCGAGTAATAACTCCCGGAATGGTGGGTTGCCGCCGAACTGCCGATGCCGACGCAGCCGCGCAGCACGATCGGCATCGTGAGGCGACCATCGCTCATGTACTGGATCTTGGCCGTCTGGTTCAGCAACTCCCCGATGGCATCGAGGCCGAAATCGACGAACATGAAGTCCACGATCGGGCGGGCACCGGTCATCGCCGCGCCGGTACAGAGGCCGGTGAAGCCGCGCTCGCTGATCGGGGTATCGCGGAGGCGGGCCGCGCCGAAGCGCTCGAACAGGCCCACGGTCGTGCCGAAGTTCCCGCCGCGCGCGCCGATCCCTTCGCCGACGACGAACGTCAGCGGGTCGCGGGCCATCTCCTCGGTCAGCCCCTCCAGCGCGGCGGCGGTAAAGGTCATCTCGCGCATCGCGTCCTCCTTCCCCTAGTCCGCACTGAAGACGTGCGTCGTGGCGGTCGCCGGGTCGGGCCAGGGGCTGGCCTGTGCGAATTCGACCGCCTCCGCGATCAGCTCGCGCACCGCCGCGTCCACCGTGCCGATCTCCGCCTCGGTCGCGATCCCGTCGCGCAACAGCTGGTCGCGCAAGCGCGCGATCGGATCGCGCCCCTTCCACTCCGCGACCTCTTCCGTCGTGCGATACCCGGCGTCGCGCATCCCCTCGGAGTGCGGGCGCGTCCGATAGGTCTTGCATTCGAGGAGCGTCGGGCCACCCCCGGTGCGCGCGCGGACGACCGCCTCGCTCGCCGCCCGATGGACAGCGAGCACATCATTCCCATCCACCTCGACGCCCGGGAGGCCGTAACTCGCCGCCCGCGCCGCGACGCTCGGCTGGCGGGTGACGGTGCGGAAGGGGACTTCCGTGGCATAGAGGTTGTTCTCGCAGACGAAGATGACCGGCAAATCCCAAATCGTCGCGAGGTTCAGCCCCTCGTGGAAGGCTCCGTTGCCGACCGCGCCATCCCCGAAGAACGCGACACTCACCCGGTCCGAGCCCTGGAGCAGGGCGCTGTACCCGGCCCCGGTCGCCATCAGGATGCTCGGCCCGACGATCCCGCTCGTGCCGAGCATGCCAACCTCCGGCTTGAAGAGGTGCATGCTGCCGCCACGCCCGTGCGAGCAGCCCGTCACCTTCCCCAGGAGTTCGGCGATCAGCTCGCGTGGCGGCACCCCCTTCGCCAGCGCGTGGCCGTGCCCCCGGTGCGTGCTCATGACGGTGTCCGTCTCGCGTAGCTGCGCGCAGACCCCAGTCGCGATGGCCTCCTCGCCGATGTACGTGTGGCAGGCCCCCGGGATCTGCCCCGATTGGTGCAGGCGTGCCAGCTGTTCCTCGGCGCGACGGATCTCCAGCATCTGTCGGTAGAGGCCGAGGAGCTGATCCTTCGTCAGCCCGAGCGCTGTCGCTGCCTCGATGTCCGTGACCATCGGCGTCTCCCTTCACCCACCCACATCCATGTAGTCTTCGTCGCGGTAGTCTTCGTCGCGCTTCTCGTGGTATCCGGGTCGCCACGATCAACGCGGTACTCCCGCAACGTCGAGCTCGTTCGCGGGGCAGCGGGGCCGCTCGCCGCGCAACACCCGCACCACCTCATCGGCCCCCTTGGTTCGCACATCCTCGCTCGCCTCCGCCGAGCCCCAGGCGATGTGCGGCGTGACGGTCACGCGCGGGTCGGCCAGCAGGGGGTGATCCGGCGCGGGCGGCTCGGTCGCGAGGACATCGAGGGCCGCCCCGGCGAGCCGCCCCGCCCGGAGCGCCGCGAGCAGGGCGGCCTCGTCGATCAGGCCACCGCGCGCGGTGTTGATCAGGTAGGCGTGCGGCGACAGCAATGCCAGCGCCGCCCCGTCGATCAGGGGCCGTGATCCCGGCGCGAGCGGCAGGTGCAGCGAGAGGTAGTCGACGGTGCTCAACAGCCGTTCCCAACCCACCGGCTCGGCCCCCGCCGCAGCGATCGTCGCCGCCGGGAGCTGGGGATCGTGCGCCAGCACCCGCAGGCCCAGGCCACGCGCTTTCGCCGCCACCGCCCGACCGATCCGCCCGAAGCCGAGGACACCCAGGGTGGTCAGGCCGGGCCGCCGCATCGTGCTAGCGGTGCTGCCATCCCAGTGGCCCGCCCTGGTCGCCGCCGCGTAGGTCGGGATCCGGCGCATATGCGCGAGCAGCAGGGCGATGGCATGCATCGAGACCTCGTCGATCGCATAGTCGGGGACATTCGTCACCCAGATACCGCGCGCGGTGGCGGCGGGGAGATCGATGTTGTCGAGCCCGACTCCGACCCGACTGATGATCTTGCAGCGTTCGAGCGTGCCGATGGTGGACGCGGTGACCGGCTGGGTGGTCACCAGCAGCGCATCCGCCCGGCGTACCTCCGGCGCGTCGAGCGTGTCGACGAAGGTTACCCGCGCCCCGGCCTGGCGGAGGGCCGTTTCCTCCAGGGGGGACTCACCGAGCCCACGGTAGGCGATGACAACATTCGGTGCGCTCATTGTCCCTCCTCTTCAGTCCAGTCTGCGTTCTAGCCCTTGACCGCGCCGGCGGTGAGACCGGAGACGTATTGCTCCACGAAGAACGAGTAGAGGATCGCGACCGGGATCGAGCCCAGAAGCGCCGCCGCCATCAGCGGTCCCCACGGCAACAGGTCGCCACGGACGAGCTTGGTGAGCACCCCGACCACGAGGGTCCGCGAGTCGTCCGACGAGACGAGGACCAGGGCGTAGATGAACTCGTTCCAGGAGAGGGTGAAGGCGAAGATCCCCGCCGTGATGATGCCCGGGATCGAGGCCGGGAGGACGATGCGTACAAGCGCCTGGAAGCGGGTCGCGCCGTCGATCATCGCACACTCGTCGAGTTCTTTCGGCACGGTCTGGAAATAGCCGATCAGCAGCCAGGTACAGAACGGGACGAGAAAAGTCGGGTAGACGACGATCAGCGCGAGCGGGTTGTTGATGAGGTTGAAGCTGACGATGACCTGTGCCATCGGGATGAAGAGGAGCGTCGTCGGCACGAGGTAGACGAGGAAAATCGCCCCGCTGAAGAGCGAACTCCCCGGGAAGCGCAGGCGGGCCAGGGCGTAACCGGCCAGGATGCTGATCACCATCGAGATCGCGGTGCTACAGACCGCCACGTAGGTCGTGTTCCAGAACCAGCGCCCGTAGGCCGTCTCCGTCAGGAGACGCCGGTAATGATCGAAGGTCGGCATGTGCGGGTAGAATGGGTTGATCTGGATGTTGGTGAGTTCGGCGTTGGCCTTGAACGAGGTCGCCAGCATCCAGTAGAACGGGAAGAGCACCAGCACGAGCACGAGCAGCACGGGCAGGTAGATCGTCAGACCCCGCAGGAGCGCGCGCGCGGCGGGAATACGCATACTCATCTCGCCAACCTCCGTACATTCCAGACCTGGAACAGGATCAACAGGAGCATCACCGGCAGCATGTACAGCGAGATCGCCGCGCCCTGGCCGAGGAGCCCCGATTTCAGGCCCGTCGAGTAACTGAGCGTTGCCAGAACCTGGGTACTATTCGTCGGGCCGCCGCCGGTCAGCGCGTAGACGATCTGGATATCCGAGAAGGTTCCGATGAGCGAGACGATCAGCACGACCGTCAGGACGGGGAGGACCAGGGGGATCGTGATCTGCCTGAGTTGCACCCACCGCCCGGCGCCGTCGATCGAGGCGGCCTCGTAGAGTTCGCGCGGGATCGTCTGCAAACCGGCGAGGATCGTGATCGCCAGGAAGGGCGTGCCGCGCCAGATGTTGACGATCATGATGCTGCCCATCGCCCAGTTCGGATCGGTGAGCCAGGGCAAATCCTTCGTGATCAGGTGGAGATGCCGCAGCAGCCAGTTCAGGCTGCTCAGGTTGGAGTCGAACAGCCAGAGCCACGCCATCGTGCTGAGGACGCTCGGCACGATCCAGGGCAGGAGCATCGCGGCGCGCACGAACTTCCTGCCGAAGAATTGCTGATTGAGCAGCAGCGCCAGGGCGAAGCCGAGGATCAGCTTGACGACCGTGGTGACCGCCGTGTACCAGATGGTGTTCCTGAAGGCCAGGCGGAAGATCGCGCTATCGAGCTGGTTCCTGAAATTGGCGAGCCCGACGAAATGGCCCTCGTTGCCCACCGTCGCGTTCGTCACGCTCAGCCAGAGCGAGAGCCCGAACGGATAGGCGACCAGGACGATGAGCAGGACGGCCACGGGGGTGAGCATGATGTACGCCTGTGTGGCGTCGCGCCCCCGGAATATCTGCCAGCGTTCCCGCGCGGCGCGCTGGCCGCGCCGCGCGGCGGCGTGTGAGACCCCCATCCTTCCCCCTTTGCAACGACCGGGCGCACATCGCGAACGATGCTGGTGTGTTCGGCATGGCAAGCCGTCGCCGACGTTTCCACGACATCGGCGACGGCTTCCGCGCGGGCTCAGCCGCCTTTGAGGAGTACGTTGTATTCGTTGACCGCGAACGCGATCGCGTCCTTCGGTGCGGTGCCCTGCGCGACCTTGGCGAACATATCGATGATGATGAACTTGTTCTGCGCCGCCCCGACAACGCTCGTATAGGGGCCGGGGGAGCCGGGCACGCGGGCGGTCTTGGCGAGGGTGCGCGCGCTGGCGAGTTTGGGATCCGTCGGCCAGGCTCCGTCCACCGTGTCCAGCATCGGGAACGGCGGCAGGTTGTAGCCATTGCCCGCCTTCGTCCAGGATGTCTGGAAATCTTTCGTATAGAATGCCGCGCGCAGGTACTCCTTGGCGGCGTCGACATTCTTGGAGTAGGTGGGGATGCTCCAGAACTGCATGCTCATGAACTGGAATGCGCCCCCGGCACCCATCAGCGTGGTGCCGTGATTCGATTTCCCGGCGAGCCCCGCGTCGTTCTTGAGGAGTCCGGCGTAGATCGTGTTCGCATTGTTCGTCGCGGCGACCTGCCCGGAGGTATAGGCGAGGTTGTTCCCCGTCTCATCCCAACCGAACGCCTTCTCGGAGAGGGCATCGGTGTAGTACTCCTTGAAGAAGGTCAGGCAGTCCATCATCTCCTTGGAGTCGAGGGCGAGGGTCTTGCCGTCCGCCTCGAACTCCTTCGCGCCGAAGTCCCACATCAGCGAGTAGTTGTGCGTCGCGCCATCGGTGACCGCGTGGCCCAGCGTATGCCCGAGCGGTGCGCCCAGCGCCTTCAGCTTCTTGCCCGCCTGATGGAGTTCCTCATACGTCGCCGGCCACTTGTCCACCCCGGCCTGTTTGAAGAGATCTTCGCGGTAGATCCAGTATTGGCCGTAGATCGCCGCCGGGAGCGCCTTCCACTTGCCGCCACGCACCGCCACGCTCTTCGGGCCGTCGTACCAGCCACCGACCGTCTTGCCGAATTCGTCCGCGATGTCGCTGATATCGAGCAGCACGTTCTCATTCGTCGCGACGTGCTGCGCGTACATGTTCATCAGATCGGCACCTTGCTTGGTCTGGGCGTTGGTCGCCAGTTTCGCGTCCCACTGATCGAGCGCGACCGTGTCCTTGGTGAGTTCGATCCCCATCGCTTTCGCCCAGTCGTCCATATTCTTGTTCTGGGCGGCCTCGGCCTCGGGGATCGACGGGGCCATCCAGAGGATGGTGAGCTTGGTCCCCTTGAGCGACGTACTGGCGGGCGGTGTCGTCCCGGCCCCCGCAGCCGCCGGCACGGGGGTATTCGCGGCGGGTGCCCCGCCACAGGCGGCCAGGAGCCCGGCGAGCGCGACCGCGCCGCTCGTCGCCAGGAAGTGTCGTCGTGTGAGCATCGGATGTTTGCCGGATGTGGTCTCGTTGTCCTGCTGCGACATCGTCCCTCCCCTTTCCCACAAACCATCGATCGACCAGCCCCACATGGTGGTCGACAGGCGTCAGCGTATGGTCGGCGTCGCACCTTCCTCCTCTCTGCCATTGCCCGCGCACATCAGCGGTGCGGATGTCGTGTCCATCCCGGCCCGCGTTCCGGTGCCACCGGGCCGTTATTGTTCCCCCGCCACCGGGTGCAGCGAGGCGAGGACGCGCTCGTATGAGCCGCGCAGGTGGTCGTCGATCAGCACGCGCGCGGCCTCGCTGTTGCGATCGCGCAAGGCGTTCAAGATGAGCTGGTGTGCCAATCCGGTGATGACCCGGAAGTCGGCGTCGGCGACATTCCGACTGAGGAGCAGGATATGGACCTGTCGGCGCATCGTGATCCAGCACTCGTGCAGGCGACGATGGGCACTCGCCTGGTAGAGGAGTTCGTGGAACTGGACATCCAGTTCCGCCGCTTCCTGTTCGGTGATGCCGCGTGTCGAATAGGCTTCCATCATGTCCACGATCTGTTGCATCGCGGCGAACTGCTCCGCCGTGCCATGCTGGATCGCGCGCTCCATCGCCAGACGCTCCACGACCAGGCGAAGGCTATAGATCTCCTCGGCATCCTCGCGCGTCAGCCGGGCGACGAAGGTGCCACGGTTGCGCTGGATGACCACCAATCCCTCGTGTTCGAGCTGGCTCAGGGCCACGCGGACGGGGCCACGACTGACGCCGAGCATTTTGGCGAGCGCCTCCTCGCGCAAACGCTCGCCGGGGACGAAATGACCATGCACGATCGCGGTACGCAGGCGTCCCGCCACGTCGCTGGATAGCCCCCGATTGAGTGGTGACGACAGGAGCGTTTCCAAGGTTTCCATCACGCACCCATCTCTCTCGCTGCGGGTTAGCCCCTCAGCGTGGCGAGGCCCGCCGCCGCCCCGGCCAGGATGAAGCCCATATCGCTCCCACCGGTGACAAACTGGAAGCCCTGCGCCGCGCGCCGGACCATCTCCTCGGGGCTGCTGCACGAGAGCCCCGGAATCGTCCCGGTATCGCGGCAGGCCCGGACGATGCGCTCCAACGCGCGGGCGTGTCGTTCATCCTCGTTCGCGTGGCTCGGATGGATCCCCATCGAGAGCGCGAGGTCCGCCGGCCCGGCCCAACACCCGTCCACGCCCGGCACGGACATGATCGCCTCGGCGTTCTCGACCGCCTGGATACTTTCCAGTTGCACCGCGACGAAGACCTCATCGTTGATCCGGTCCGCGTAGTCATCGCCGTAGCGCGCGGCGCGTCCCCAGCCCCACGAGCGGTTGCCGACCGGTGGGAGGCGACAGGCCGCCGCTGCGGCACGGGCCTCCTCCACGGTATGGACCATCGGGACGACGATCCCGAGGACCCCCTCGTCTAGCAGCCGACCGATCATCGTGTAGTCATTGCGGGCCACCCGCGCCATCGGGATGGCGGAGCCAGCCGCCATCGCCATGAGGCAGGCGATCGTCGAGTCGGGGCCGAAGGAACCGTGTTGGTTGTCCAGCAAGATGAAATCGATGCCGCTCTGCGCGAGCGCCTCGGCGGCGAGCGGCGAACCCAGACCGAGCGAGTAGCCGAACGCCGGCTTCCCCTGGGCCATCTGCTGTTTCGCGGTATTTGCGCGCATGCATCCCTCCCCGTAATTCCGATTTCGCGCACGTCACGGCGATTAGTCGCGTCGTAGCCGGGCGTCGCCACCGGAGTGGGTGCCGCCTGCATTCATCGCCAGGTTGCCCCCATCCATCGGCAGCACGCAGCCGGTCACGAACGATGAGGCATCGGAGGCCAGGAACAACGCCGGGCCCTTGATGTCATCCGGCACCCCGAGTCGCCCGAGCGGGATGCCGGTGAGGAAGTTCTCGCGCAGTCCGGGGGTCGCATCCATGCGGAGATCGAAGGCCGGATTGGTGATCTGCGCCGGGGCGATCGCGTTCACGCGGACGCCCCGCCCCGCCCATTCGGTGCTGAGTTCGCGCGTCATCTGCACGACGCCGCCCATCGCCACGCTGTAGGCGAAATTACCGCGCCCGAGCGCGCTGATCCCGCCGATCGAGGCCATGTTGATGATGCTGCCCTTACCGGCCCGTAACATGCGCCGACCGCCCTCCTGGCAGGAGCAGAACTTCCCGATCAGTGCCCCTTGCAGGACCTCTTGCAGCGCCTCGATCGGGATGTCCTCGGGATGATAGAGCCGATTGTTGCCGGGGATATTCGCCAGGACATCGATCCGCCCGAACTCCCGGTCCAGCCGCGCATACATCGCCCGGATCTGGTCGATGTCGCCGACGTCGCAGACAACCGGCACCACGCGCCGCCCCAGTTGCGCGATCTCGCCGGCGGTGCGCTCGAGTGTCTCCGCCGACCAATCGCAGATCAGCAGATCCGCACCCGCTTCGGCGAAGGCGAGCGCCGTGGCGCGGCCCATGTTCTGCCCCGCCCCGGAAACCAGGGCGACGCGACCGGTCAGGTCGAACAATTCAAGCACCATGCGCGCGCTCCATACGCTGCTCCTTAGAGCGTTGCCGTCGACTGCGCCCCTCGCTCGCGCGCGTTGCCACGAGCATGGGCATGACCGTCACCGGCATGTACCGGAACTCGCAGAAACCACAGCCGGAATATTTAACTGTTGACGTAACTATTCAGCCTGAAGGGCGGGCAGCGGTGGCTGCCCGGCGCAGGTCTGTTCGAGGGCGGTGAGGACGTGCCGGGCCTGCTTCCGCAAGGACGAAATATAGCCCCGGATGCGGCAGAAGGCGT
>JAABUH010001140.1_pt1 | contig 31809 bp, 35 predicted proteins | sample 5559121 | NCBI WGS metagenome assembly JAABUH01 (sample SAMN10711871, study PRJNA513364) | rock metagenome | isolation source: Antarctica rocks | place: Antarctica: Victoria Land, Battleship Promontory nord | collected 2015-12-28
GGTGAAGACAGTGTTTTGCTCTGGAAAACTTTCTGAATCCTGTCATGCAACACACTTCTGAAACAGAAGCTGCTCCTGCAATCATTTGTTGTATCTTTGTCTTGGTTCATCCTAGTCAATCTGTGACGGCTTGTATATGATGCGCCAGATTTGAAGTTTTCTATGCTGTTACTTTAGGTGTATAGTCAGTTTGGCCCAAGTGAATGCTACTCATGGCTGTGTCTTCAGCGCTGGGCATGCTTGCCAGCCTGGCCAGCTGCTCAAGGCACAATCAAGGGGTGAGAAGAACAGGAGGTCCCCTTACCCTTAAGAGGATCAACAGCTCAGCTTCCAGCTTCCCTGCCCTTGAGTGTCAAGATGGTCTGACTTAAGGATGTCAAGGGGCCCTGCCTTGGGAGACACACTGCGGTACTGGGATTGCTTCTGGCTGAGCTGCAGGTGGATGCTGCTGTAGTGGGGATGCTTCTTGTTGTACTGGGGATACGTTTTGCTGCATTGGGGGTGCTTCTTGCTGTACTGCAGATGCATGCTGCTGTAGTGGGGACGCTTCTTGCTGTAATGGGGATGCTTACTGCTGGATGAGCAGGATCCCATGGCTTGACAGTACTGTTAGAAGAGCTGCACAGGGTGCGCTTCTGCGGGGATTGCGCTCCAGGTAGTGTTTGTACTGGGAATCCTACTGGGAATGCAACTTGCTGAAGCGCACCCTCTTCAGCTCTTCCTAGTACATTGTGGGACATGCGACACTGCTCAACAACAACTTCGACTTTCTAGTTGTTGCTGACTTGCCAAATGCTAGTTGCCTGCGTTACTGATTCTAGACTAGGAGTATGCTGGTTCTCCAGGCTTGCAAATGATCATATTGGTCATGACCGATACACATGCCTCAACAATGATTACATGTCCTTGTGTTCACATACTGATCACTTGGAGATGCTGTAATTGCAATGTATTTTGCAATACCTTACTCAGCGTACTCAGCAGCCATACTCTTGAGTTTTGGTTGCTCAAGTCTGTTGAGTCAAGTCTTGCAGAAACGATTGTGGCACTTCAATGATATGCAGTTGGTCCTGTCAAAGCAACAAGCCTGTGTGTCATACAGGCATGTGTCAAGCATGCCAGCTTACTTGTTGCTATCAATCGAGGGCTGACTGGCACATTGTTTCTTTTAGACAGGCTGAGTTCAGAACGATGTTGATGTGGATGAAAGACATTGACCAGCACACAAAGGGGCTCCCGGAGTCCATGGACAAGGCATATATAGTTACAAAAACACCGCTGTTCCTAGCTAGCTATGTTGTTCAGGGCAACCGAGTCACACTCAGACCTGTGGTGAGTCTTGAGGCAGTGAGGGTAGGCAGGAGAGCAGTTTCTGCAGGAGCTGCCAGGGCTGTAGGGCAGGCCTGGGGAGAGCGGCTGCAGGCATCTCCTAGCATGGTACAGCTAAGATAGAGGGGCTGGGGGCACACTCCTGGCGGCACATGACCTAAAGGCTGTGATAGCGAGCCCTTGCTTAGACTGGGCGGGCGCAAGTGTTGAAGCAATTGTTGCTGAAGCCATGCAGCTGAGGCATCATGTATGTCTGGCTGGCTGCATAGCTGCACTGCAGGTTTCCTGATAGCAAGACCAAGATAGTTCCCCCCCCCCCCAACAGTGAACATAATGCCTGGCAGTTTGGTACAATTGCAAGCAACACCGTTGACAACCGTGTCTTGCAGCCTATCAAGTCCATCTGGATTCTGCTACCTTATCTCAGATGCAGACTCAAGTGTTTGCTTATGCATTGTCACTAGGTGCACCTCCTGGCGCACGATCAGGCACATGAGTTCGCATCTGAGAAGACATGAAGGATGAATGTCACGCTTCAACCATCGACATCATTCAGCGAGAGGCTGCTGCGAGTCGTCTGATGGCAGACCGTGTCACGCCAAGCCTCCCAAATTATTAGTAATTAGACTTGGTGCAGCTGGGGCACAATATAGCCATCACAGTTGAATGCTAGAAAGGTTTGCAGTCCTAGTCATACATGCAAGACACTGTATCATGCCATACCTTCATCTGCAAAACATCTACATAATTGCGTTACTAGCAGGTCTTGCAGCACCGGTCATATAGGCAGGGCAGGCCCTAGGGGACTGTATGACTGATGGAGATGTGGTACAATCCTCTGTCCCATGTACATGACCAATGACCAGGACTGCAACACATGCCAACAATGGCTCCCACTGCTCCTTGGGGTGCAAAGATTACTCTATGTTACAGACAAGCGGTACAAATCGTACTTCTCAGGCTTGCTGTCTAGACAGGAGGCTGCATTACCACTCAGTTGTCAAGCAATAGACCTGATGCTTGACAGTCAACTAATAGAACAGCCTTCTGGCTTGTGCCACAGCTGTGTTTGAATATGCCATATATGACCTTGCAATTGCCAACAAACTGCAAACAGCTTGTGCTGAGTGAGCAGCTGAGAGGCAAGCAAAGACATCTGTTTGTGCCCCATGCGAATGGATTGTGCCTATGAATGCCTCCAAATATGTGCTGCATGCCTCTTGTAGTAGTGGTTGCCACTGGTGCTTTGTTGATCAACAACCACAAAATCTCCAGTAACAGCAGCATGGTTGTGGTATGTCAGAGACAATCTTTCAAGGCTAAATCCTAAATGTCAGTATCTTGGAGGTTGTGCCTGTATCTATACAGTGACACACCCTGAAGGGTTTTGCCGTGACAAGTCTTTACACGTGCTCATCTGTGTGCTAAAAACAACAGTACAATGATTCAGTTGTCCTCTCAACAACCGCTTTCAGCAATGCCATGAGGTTGACAGGTGCAAGCAATGCAGCAATCTGTAGCAATGCCAACATTTGAGCATGTTCCTGATCAGACCTATCACCACTGAGAGCTTGTATGGTTACAATTGGCACTGCATGACATTAGCCAAGCCACATATCTTCTGGGTGAGACTACTGCATTAGAGCCACACAGCTGCTTGCATAGTAGCACAAGCAAGACATGCGTAGATACTTGAATGTGAGCTTGGAGTCTGCATTCAGACACAACACAATCATTGCAGTTGGGGGATCAAGGCATGGAGATGGCCTTAGAAAGAACAGTCCTCAGCTTAAAAAGGGTGCATGACGGGGGCTTACATGTTACCTTGTTCCTCTTGCACTGACTGCTGCAGCAGACTTCCCTCGCATAGGTCCAGGGTTGCCATGCCATGAACACGGCAGCCGTTGACTTTTTGGAGGAAAGCCTGTTGTAGGCAAGCATCAACATCCCTCCAAGCATGCTGTAGAGCTGAGGACTCTCAGACTGCTGGTGCCCTCAGCTCTACAGCATGCTTGTAAGAGCGTTGGTGCCCACCTGAGTCTGTATGCAGTCCATCAAAACAGGCTGGACCTTTGTGCACTGCAAGCCCTCTTACTGCACGACGATCCAATCTGCTTCAATGGACTGCAGCTGCCTACAGACTCAAGTGAGCACCAACATTCTTCCAATAGAGCTGTAGAGTTGAGAACCCAAAAATGAAGAGAGCAGACAGCGGCAGGCTGTAAGTCTCCTCCATTCAAGCAGACTGGACTGATGTGCCTTACAAGAACTTGTAGTGAGCTCGTGCTGAAGGTGCAAAAGACACTACAGTGAGAAGAGCTGCAAAGGGTGCGCTTGTGGGGATTGCATTCCAGGTAGTATTGGTACTGGGGATCCTACTGGGAATGCAACTCGCTCAAGCGCACCCTCTTCAGCTCTCTCAGGTACAATGTGGGACATGCGACACTGCTCAACAGCAAGTTGGACTTTCTAGTTGTTGCTAACTTGCCAAGTGCTAGTTGCTAGTGTGACTGATTCTAGACTAGGTTTATACTGCTTCTCTAAGCTTGCAAATGGTCATATTGGTCATGACCAATACACATGCCTCAACAATGATTACATGTCCTTGAGTTCACATACTGATCACTTGGAGATGCTGTAATTGCAATGTATATTGCAATACCTTACTCAGCGTACTCAGCAGCCATACTCTTGCGTTTTGGTTGCTCAAGTCTGCTGAGTCAAGTCTTGCTCTAACGATTGTAGCACTCCATAATATACAGTTGCTTCTGTCAAAGCAACAGGCACGTGTGTCATACAGGCATGTGTCAAGCATGCCAGCTTGCGTGTTGCTATCAATCCAGGGCTGACCGTCACCTTGTCTCTTGTAGACTGGCTGAATTCAGAACGACGTTGAGGTGGATGAAAGACATTGGCCAGCGCCCAAAGGGGCTCCATGGACAAGGCACCATTGGTCAACAAAAACAGCATTGTTCCTGCTAGCTGTGTTGTTCAGGGCAATCGAGTCACACTCAGACCTGTGGTGAGTCCTGAGGCAGTGAGGGGAGGCAGGAAAGCTTCCAGTAGCAGTTTGTGCAGGAGCTGCCAGGGCTGTAGGGCAGGCATGGGGAGAGCCTCCACAGGCATCACCTAAGCATGACACATATGCTCACCTGGCAGTCTATGTGACTTGTGATTCAGTTTTCAAGTTTCCACGCTGGCCAAGCACTTTGTCATTCTGTGGTGTGAGGATGCAGGAACTGCGGACGCTGGAGCTGCAGCCTCTGTCTATGGAGTCTCAAGCAGCCATGGCGTTGCTCAACTACCTGCCTCTCACCCCCTGAGTCATCCCCCGGGTACCCCTACTTTCTTGTAAGTTTGATCACCTGGAGACATGTCACTGTGATTGACAAACAGCAAACACTGCTCGAGCAATGTTGAACAAGCCAACAAGAAGAATACAGAGATGCTGAGCCCAACATTGTCAACATGTGCAAGTTACTTCTGTTCCAGCGTGAGTCTACATCCAGAGAGCTTCAGGCTATCTCATTGTGTGTTTCCTTGTTCACCTTTATGAGCTTTTAATTCAAAACAGCTTAAATCCAACCAACAGCATGTGTGCTGATTGTGCAGGTGATTGACACCCTGAGCACGTCATCCCACATTGAGCCCTGGACAGCCCGGGCGGCGGGCTTGGTGTTTGCCCAGTACTTCTGGTTCATGCACTGCTTCCTGCTGACCACACACCAGGGGGAAGCTGTGCAGCAGCTGGTGGTCAGCATGTTGTCTGACAGGAAGCTGGAAGTGCAAGACCTGGCCGCTGCCTCCCTCTCAGGTTGGCTCATCCCCATGCTGTTGCATATCATCATTCATTATGATCACAGTATGAACCATGGTAACCATCAACTAATCTCATCCAACATCAGATCAAAAGGAACTGTACACCCCAAACCTAACTCGAAAACGATGAAGTGTACTTCTGGGTTTGGTTATGTTTGTGATTATGATTATGGTTATGGTCATGGTTATGGTTATGGTTATGGTTGGTTATGGTTGTGGTTGTGGTCATGGTCATGGTCATGGATATGAAATACAATCATTGTTGCTTGCTTGGCAAAAACTGATGCCTGAGTTGCCTAAACCCTTTAACGGGGATTTGGTGCAATTTTAGTCAGGCCTTGAATTTTTTTTGGGAGTGCAGTTACAGTTGGCCAGCTGTACACATTAATTCCCACACACAGACAGTTACAACAGGGTAACGACTTGGCAAACACAGCTGCAGCTGGCTGGAAACGTGCCACTCGCTGTCTGGCCCAACGGAGTGCAACAGGCAAGCAACTACACAAGTGCTTCTGCTGTAATGAGCCTTGCCATGCCAACAGAAAGAGCATGTAGGCAAGTCGGGCCTGGAGGCAATAAGATGACTTGACTCCATGTCTGAAAGTCACCTTCTTTCCTTCAGGCCCGACTTGACTCTGTGCGCTCTTATTGTTGGCATGGCGAGGCTCACTACAAGCAGAAGCACACTTGTCGCCAGCAACAAGGCGACTTTTGCAGCCATCGTGAGTCACAAATTGTGAATCCCTTATGCATCCGATCAGGAATGTTCTTGATCAGACCCATCACCAACTGAAGTTTGTATGAATACAGTTGGCGCTGCAGCATGTCAGCCAAGCTGCTACGTGTCTCTCGCTGTGCCTGCTACATTTTAGCCACACAGCTGGTTGCACAGTAATACAAGCAATAACCTGAATCTCAAGAGCAAACACAGTGGGAATTCCAATTCCTTCGAAGCAGACATGCGTAAATACTTGAACTGACATTGTGAGCTTGGACTCTGCACTCAGACACAACACAGCAGTTGTGATCAGGGGATCAAGGCATGGAGATGGCCGTAGTAACAGCAGTACTCACCTGAGGATGATTGTGTGTGAGCGGGGCGAACATGATACCCCCATCCACTGACTGCTGTAGCAGGCCCTTGACTTGTGTGAGGGAAACTTGCTACAGCAGTGAGTGCAAGAGACAAGTCAAGGGCTGCCCTGGGCTGCCATGGTCATGACACTCAGGTGAGCACCCTGTTCTAAAACCGCTTACTAAGGTTAGAAACGCTCGGCGACCTGCATCGGGAACGATCGCGTTGCCGAGCATGCCCAAACGCTCGGAGTCGTGTTTGCTTTTGGTCTTGACCATACGATCTTTGACCGGAGGTTCCTTTGGCCAGTCGAAACACTCTCTCAACGGTATGTTCCACGTGTGTGTGTACCCTCTCTTCCAAGCCAAGCAATACCATCTGAACCTTGCGTGATGAGCACCAACGGAGTATGCCGGCAGCACAATCCAATTAAGATCATACGCGAGCTTGCCGAACTCGACCGCGATCACGTGCATACCCCCTGATGCCACGATCTGTGGAGTGTTTTCCATGAACACCAGCTTTGGCCCGAACTCTTTGGTGATTCGCAGCAGCTCGTAGAACAGGCTGCTATGCTTATTCATGAACCCGTTGCGCCGGCCTGCCGCAGAAAAGCCGATGCAAGGGAAACCAGCGGCGATCATATGGAAGCGTAAATGAGGCATGACAGCTTTTCGCACCTCTTTGACGTCGTCGATCACGGGAGCTGGTGGTAATGACTCATTTTTGATATGTTTGATCAACACTTTCTGACTAGACCGTTCAATATCACAGTACAGCCGCGGCTGCGAAATGTCTGTAGGGCCAGGGCGAATCCACCAATGCCACTGAACAGATCGATGTATGTCGACATTCACAAACTGTGAGATGACATTAGAAACTATATAACCGAAATATGATTTCAGTCTGCTTACATGTCGGAGTTCAAGTTGCCATGGAGAAATCTGGGTGAAAGCTTAGACTTCGCCATGACGAGTGTAGACTTTGCAACAGCCAATAAGCACAAGCGGCATTGAAGGAACAACCTCAAGAAGAATAGCGGCCAGCTGAAGAGGTACGCAAAATCAAGGTACAATCCATTTGTGGTCACCAAACGCTTAGACCACATGCTCAGAAACAGTAAAAGTCAAGGCTTGGGCTATCCATGACTAAGCGGTTCAGGCTCAGGCTCTTTGAGTCATGTCCTGGCAAGAGCTCAAAGGCACACAGCTGTCACTAGAGTATATGTTGGCATGCTGGCAAGGTGGGCACGGCCAAAAACTAGTAAACTCTACGAATACTTTGATTAGTTAGTCACTGCCTTTCTCATTTGAAAATCTGCATGGCATCATGTCTGAACATCAATGGACTCACCTTGCAAATTTCATGCCTTAAGCATGCTTTTGTTGTACAGCCAACTTGGTTGCCATTGAGATCCATTTCCCTATGCAAAAATGATCAGTTTGCTGAATGGAAGTTGTTGTTGTGTTCATTGCGGCCCATGCGGAGCCAGGTCATGAGATAGATTTCTTTTGTTGACTTTGCAGATGGGGAAACACTGCAAAAACAATGATCACTTTGAGTGTGACCATCCATTGTCATCACAGCATTTCCTGTTAGCCACCTGTCAACAGAGTTGTTCTGACATTCGCTTTCATGAACAGCAGGTCTGTTTTCGAACAAGCCCTGGACATTCTTCCCACATTAGAAACAATTTATCGGGCATCTGAAACAAATAAACGATATTCAAGGTGTCTCACATGCAATGCTGGCAGGTGCATGGTGATTCCCTGTTCAGAACGGTGACACCAACAGTGGATTATGGATATGCAACAAAGCAAATAAGCCCATCATAGCCTTTCAACAGGCTCCACATCATTCACAAGAAATGGATATCCAGAAACTTGAAAATTTTCATTTCAGCTGGCTGACAGATCCTGAACACACAGCAATCAATTTCAGTGCTCTCTAGGAGAGCCTTGGCAAAGAAATTGAAGATTGAATGTTTGACACATGACATATACATTCGATGCACACACACCACTCAAGATGACAGGCTCTACATGCACACTACTCTACCCATGCGTGCAACCCAGTTCGTTGCATCACCTGAACTCTAGTGCAGTGACAGCAGCACACACAGCATTCCTGTTCTCTACCAGATTTGGGCGTTGCCTTCTGTACAAATCCTCATACCATTCTGGATGATTGCTCTTCCAGCATGGCCGCAAGACATGGTTCACATAGCCTTTTAGGTGTCCTGACTGTCGTTTTGGGAGCTTTGATGGCACAACTTCTGCGAGTCCCTCAACAATGTCTGCAGCTTCATCCAGCAAGACAGGTAAGATATCATCCTTAGGCCAAGGAACCCACACAAGAACACCGCAACAGCGCTGCACGATGTCAAATTTGCTGGCACTGTGTTGGCAAGGGGTGATGTTCTGACTGTGTGCAAGTGCAGGATTAAGGTGCAAATATCGTATTGCGGCAACAGCCACATTCAAGGGGTATGAGTCAGCAAATCCAAGCTGTTTGAGGTGGTACTTACTCAACTTCTGTAGCTTCTGCAAAGCCGCATTCACAGATCTTGTGCAATCAGCTGAAAGACGCGTTTGGAATGGCAACAGATCACTGGCTAAGCAAGCATGCTTTCTCAGCCCAGAGCCATTCACTGCAAAAGTCTTTTGACAATGAGCACAATGCTCCACCTCCTTGCGCTTGCATCCCCCTGATTTCTTGACATGCCTGTTGTAGTGTCCAATCTGCTTTGTGCAGTAGCCACATTTGGGACAAGTGAGCTTTTGAACCATGTCATACTATTAAGACGTGAACTTTACATTCCTTTTGAGACCAACAGGAATGTCATTATGACTGCCCAGAAATGCAAGCAAACAGCTTTCTTTGCAAGGCAAGGGTGCTCCACTCATGCTCAGCAGCATACTTGAGGCGGTCATGTGTGCTCTTCACTGCATGTTGCAATGGTTGTAGCCTCCACTCACGCTCATGCCATTCCAGCATGTAGTATTGCAATGTCCATGGTTGTGGCTGAGTTTGTCTGCCCCCTGTGTTGGACTTGTTGAGTCGCTTGACAGCAGCCAGACGTCTCTTCTCCCAGTCATCCTCTTGATTGCGACTGTGTCTCCTGTAATGCATTCCAGACATTGTAGTTACCAGAAGAGAAAAATAGGCAAGAATTGCAACGACCTTGCTGTGGTCTATTTGGTCCCACTAACTTTGAAACTTGAAACTTAAGTTACTGAGCCAATTGCAATAGTCCATGTAGTTTCATAATTATGGACACTTACAGCTGAGACACAAACAGCTGTTTGGCAACTGGTCAGCTGGCCCAGGCCTCGACGGCTTTTTTGGCCGCCGCCAGGGTGGACCTAGCTTCAGAGATCTGTCATCAGTGGTCGAGTCATTTGCTTGATTGCTGAAATACCAATTAGGCACAGCTGTTTTACAAGCTGCAGCATGCAAACATCACTTGTCGGTGGGCGAGTCATTGCAAAAATCATAACCCAGTTAACAGGTCGCGTTTGTCCATAGCTTGATTTGACTGGACAATTGAAACAAGTCAATTGCTGCTGTTGTTCAAAAATTGAAGTGATCCTGTGAGCAAGTTTTGGCAACACTGATGACCCAATCAACAGGTGGCAGTTGTCTATAGCTGAATTTGACCGGACAACTGTGACACCTCAATTGGTCCTACTGTTCAAAGACTGAAGTGATCCTGTATGAGCAAGTCTTTGCAAGACTGATGACCCAGTCAACGTGTCGCAATTGTCCATATCTTGTTTTGAATGGACAGCTGCAACAACTCAATTGGTCCTGTTGTTCAAAGAGTAGTGCTCATTGGAAGACTGATGACACTATCAACAGGTTGCAGTTGTCCATAGCTTGATTTGAATGGACAAGCCAGACACCTCAGCTGGTCCTACTGTTCAGGAGTAGGTTGATCATGACTGAGCAAGCTTTTCAGATACCAGGCTTTCATATCATTCGCCATTTCTATCGTCCCATTGTCAGATGTCAGATTGCAACCTTTTGCAAACAGGTGGGCAGACGCTGGATGCAAAGACCAATGATCATAAAAAGCAGTATCAACAAAATCTACATGTCGCAGTAGTCCAAATCTTCTTGTAAATGGACAACCAAGACATCTCACTTGGTCTTAATGTCCAAACACTGGAGTGATCATGATCCATTGTTACACCAAAATTTGTTGTTAGCTAGGGATTGTTGCTTGAAAGGGAAAGCTTGCCTGGTAGGACGAGCTGTAAATACTGGCCAGTCAGCCCTCCCTTGCTTTAGCTTCCCCGGGGCGCTGCTAAACTGGTGTTGCCCTACACAAGTCAACACCAAGTGTCAAGGTTTTGTCAAACTGATGACCCAGTCAGGATGATGCATTTGTCATAATGGGACAAGCGTTGCTGCGAGTTCAAGGAGGACAAAAAACATGTCAGTCCTTGTCATGTTGCAACATGGCAAAAATTCATATGTGTCCAACCTGTGAGTATTCCACTGATTGTCTTGGTAACTACAACAAGCATGTCAATAAATACATTCCATGCAAGCCCAAGCAAACAGAGGAGTGCCACCAAAAGCTGCAAAACTTGAGTGGAATAATATTTGAAGACAGGTAGAAGCAGCCCCCGTGATTGATAGACACAGTCCGCACAGATAAGTCTCTGAGTTGTGCGTCTAGTTCCATCTGTGATTACGTCAAGCTCACTCACTCTGTCAGTTTCAACAACCGATCATGGAACATTTAGAATGCTTTAGCTGTGAGCTCATATGTGCAGACCGCTGCTGGACACGGTCTGCAAAAAAGGATTCATTGAACTGTGCATCAACTTCAAGCTGTGAGAACATCAATTTTATGTAGTAGTCACTGTCTCTGTGCCACTGCACAGATACAACATTGAAATGGTGTGAGCTCATGTCTGCAGACTGTTGCTTGACACAGTCCGCAGAAATGATTTCCCTGCTGCCTCCTTCTAATGGTGCTGCACTACCGAAGCGTACCTGCTGCTGATGAGGCTTTTCGTGACGGAACAGGGGTTTGCATGTTCCTGAGCGAGGTTGCTCTTGTGACAAAGCTGGACGAGTACTGTACTTGCTTGATTGCGTAAGCAATTGACACGGTCACGTCTTGCAGCCTCATAACTTCATTGGCTGCTGAGTGTCTGCTGGTCACAACCGAGTGCTGCCAGCGAGATCGACGGCTGCACGCGCGAAGTTATCATGTCTGACCAAGCAACTGCGCTACAGTCGGACAAGCTTCGAAGAAGAGAAACACGACGTGCTGTACCCAATCAACCCACTGCGGAAGCTTTTGCTCTGAATTCCCGCCAGCGATTCCGAGCCACAACACATGGAAGACATGTGACCCATAACGGTATTACACCGTAGCAGGCTGCTGCATGATCGTCAGCGGGCGCCAAATCTTTGTTTCATGAGCAACGTCGACATCAAGGAGCAGCAACAAGGCGTGTAAGCATCCGTGAAAATCTTGAGAGAAATGCATTGGTCAGTCCTGCAGCCTGCGTCAATCTCACTTCCTATATGCGCCACTCCTTCTCATTGAGCTCTCTTATAAGAACCTCTCCTCTCAATCAGCAGTGATTGGCGAAACTCTCCTCTCCATCAGCAGTGATTGGCGAAATTTGGTAGCACAACTGGAGGTGGGAGAAATGCGATATATACAACGTGGGCCTGATCATGATAGGTGGTGATCACAGATTTCTCACAAACATCCCAACAGCACTCTCGCAAAAGTGAGGGCAAACCCCAAAAAACCCAAAAGACTCCACGGAGACAATCCAAAGAGACTCTGGGAAGAAGAGCTCGACATACAGTAGCGCCCACCGCTTTTTACCACACAGACACGCCACACAGACACGCCACAATACCAGTGAAACAACACAACACCCCCACAAACATTCCCTTCCCCACTACGTGAGGGCGAAACGTTGGGGGGTGTAAGACATCCCCACCAACACCCCACAGGACGCCACAGAAAACCCCCAACACCACTCCCCCAAAAGCACCTGCTTCATAAAGCATCCCCCAAACCACCCCAACAACAAGTGAAAATCAGGCCCACTCCTCAGAATGTTCACAATTTTTACATGAAAATTTCACAAAAAAAGGCAAAATCGGATGAAGTTATTAGCGCCACGTCCAAGCACCAACTCAACTAATCCAAAACCTCAACATTGCAATATTACAAAATCTCCACAGACATTCCCACCAAGCCACCACCAGACTTCCCACACACACATCCATACAGCACTTCCACACAAGTGAACAACACCAAAGGCAGTTGAGACATCACAGAGACAGTCTATTGAGAGTCTGCCAGAGCTCTACATACCACCACTACTTACTGAAACTTTTCATGGAGCTTTTGTCCGTTGGGCCCCCGTTGGCCCCAAGGACATTAAATTAAAACAGTTTTAATAAAAACCAAACGTTGGGCTTCCTTGTCGACTTCCCATGCGCCCTGGCCTCCTCTCTAGTCAGGGAAGGAGCTAGATACCATCCGATGCAAAAGTCTATCATGGGGAAGCAAAGGCTGTCAGTATGGGCAGCTTGTCTGGTAGGTCATCGCACGCGTGCGCATGTGTGTGACGTCCTGTGAATGTAGGATGGAAACACGGCCACGAGTCGCGGCAGCTTATATTGTCGCTTACTTTGACATCGATTGCGCTTTGTTGCAGTTGCTTTCAGCAAGCAGCGCGGTGTCAGCATTGTCAGGTCTGGTTACTGTGTACTTAGTCTATCGTGGGCGCCACCCATTTGGCGCCGACCAGCTGTTTGGCCCTGCAGAGCCTGGAATTGCATGTCTTTCTGGTTGTGACTGTCCGCGACTCAGACATTTCAGCGAGTCAGAGATGACGCAATTCTGCTGGTGTCCTTAGGTGTCCTTTCTCCTGCAGACACGCAAATAACGCAAGGGCTGAGGACACTCCAGGCAGAAACGCCGCTTGAAGCACCCCCTGCAGAGGCGCCAGGACCAGAGGGGGGTTTTCTGCCTTCACCTTCGCCTGAGCTGTCAATCTCTCAGACCCCTGCTCAAGACGGGGGCACCTGTGTCACATTACGTGCGTTCCAGGAATTCCAGCCCATTGGCCATGTCATGCTCTCAGCACATTGTGTTCATGGCACATGTGGCATTGCACTGGATCCTTTGGCCATATATCTTTGACTTGGACACTTGTGATATGCTATCACTGACCCTTGCGCAATGCAGTGGACTGCTCCCCTGACCTGTATTGCAATTTCGGCGGGCAGTGTAGTTCGATGATTAATTCGAGTCCAGAAGGTTCGAGTCCGGCCATGGGGGGTAAATCTTGCTTCACACCAGGTCAGTGCCAAAACCAGTTCTTCAATCAGCGCCGTATTGACGCTCCTCAATAATTTGTAAGTCAGATGCAGTTGCAACCATCGCCAAATGCATGCATTTTGAGCGTTGCACTTGTCTTCTTCATGTAGCATGTAGCCTTGTTGCCACACAAGTATGGGTACACCTGTTCCAATGCATTCCAAGATTGGGCTCTAGGGTCTCTGAAAGAACGCTGTTCCAGTTGACGGCCTGGCTTGCAGATGACTGCACTGGCTTCCTCAATGCCAATGTCGCCAACAGCGTGTGCAATCTCGTCGGTCAGTGCTGCTATGGGCTGCCAACAAATCATTCCGGTTGCAGAGGCAATGGTAAGCAAGTCGATGACTTCTGCCCTCAAATGCTTGGGCTCGATGCATTCAGCTGATGAATACGAGCGACGTTGTACTGATGTCTTCCCATGGCTGATACTCAAACATCATTACATCTGTGCCATTACGCATTACACAGCCCTGCCTGCGCAACAACTCCAATCAAAACCAGTTAGTTCAACAAGATGTTGTACGGCTGCAGGTGATTGCTTTCCTGGGCTGGTCTGCACGTACACAGCCAAAGCTGCTTATGCTACATGCGTGCAGCCAGTTGCCACAGGACAAGCCTGTGGTGCTCGACTTGATGGCCAAACAGATGCCATAGGTAAGCCAGCTAGCATGATGGAAAGTTGGATGTGCATCAGACTGTCTGCTGTCTACAGCTGTCTCAGGCACTGGACGTATAAGATGTGTGACTTGAGCCAAACCCTTGTGGTACTGCTCCCATTCATCCCAATGATGCCACGGCTCCTAAGTCTGTCCTGCCTCCTCCAGCTGTGTGTGGACCAGAAGACACTTGTGAGAACGAGGTCTGCACAGCGGTCCTGACCAATGCACCCTGCTCTTCGCGAGGTATGCCCCACACACTGTTGACCTAATGATCATGAGCTGGACGAGGTAGATGAGCTGCTCATCTGCTTGGGCTTGCGCTGCAAAGCTGGATCAACTACATCTACCCGTTGCTGTAGTCTGATACCGCTATGTGTCTTACTTGCTTGGGTGTGATGCGTTGCAGCTGACTGCGGCAGTGGGCAATCATGCAATACAGCAGGAGAGTGCACTGCCCCTATTCCGCGGCAGGGCAACTGCACATCTACAGGTCAGCTGCACCAGCATCTCACATGGGAACAGATTCAACGAGCGTGAGGATGCAGACTATGCAGACCGCATGGCTCCCCTTATACTGTTGGCTGACATACTGTCACAAACAGCATTTCCCACATGCTCAGCAGGGTGCTTCAAAGTTTACTCTATGTTGACAGCTAAAAAAATCTGTTCTTGGCTGCAGATGATTGCGCATTCAACTGTGATTGTGGAGAGTCTGGGCTGTGTGAGTTGACATCTGACTTTGACTATGGCTATGAGACGGCCCTGTGCAACACCACAGGTCAGTATTGCTCTACAGACAAGCAAGTAGCTTGCTCTGCTTTGCAGCTGGCCAGACTGTGCGCATAACTTGGTGTTGTTGTACAGATGACTGTCCAGTTCCAAGCTCTTGCAACTCCAGCTATCAGTGCGAGGAACCCTCTACGGCCCTCTCCTCTGCGTCCGCAACAACTGCACCTGCAACCCCAGAATATCAGAGTCAAGCTCAAAGGGGGAGTGCCTGTGTCACATCATGTAACTCCCGCTTTGCATTCGATTCAAACAGCCATGCTCATAGTTACCGGCATGTATACAGTTTTTACACCTCATGCCTCCTTCCAGTTGTATGGCATTTGCAGTAGAAGTCCAGTGCAACAGACTACATGAGTAGACCCTTTCCACAGCATATGTAGCTCCCCGCATGGCACCTGCTGAATGTCGCTCTGCCTGGGAATTGCCTCTTCAAGCTTGGTCCCTAGCCTCTCCCAGCTTGGTCCCTGTCATGAGCATGACTGACACATGTGCAATGCAGTGGATTGTGACATGTACAGCTATCTGTATTGTGACATCAGTGGACACTGCAATCCAATGATCGCCCCTTATCAGTGGGGTGGTGGCGGCAGCTGCCTCACACCAGGTTGGTTCCCCATCAAGTACTGTGCTGGCGCTTCTCAGTCTTGTAATCAAGTGCAATTGCACTTACGCATGGCGTTGCGTGCCTTTCATGTATGCACGTTGCTGACACCATGGAGCACCGGAAGTTACCCTTGCACAGTGTTGCAGCATGAGGTACATGAGGTCAGGTGTCAGACTGCAGAAACAGCATATTCCTAGATATTTGTTTGTCTGACAGGTGACTGTGCCAGCCTGCTCAACGCTAGTGTGGCCAACAGTGTCTGCAACACCGCCGATCAATGCAGCTATGGGAACCAGTTAGGGCTCTACGGTTGCAGAGGCAATGGTAAGCAAAGCATATGAGCACTGCCACACTGCTGGTTGTGGGTGGTGTCAGCTTCTGCGTCAGCTCCTGTGTGTGAAAGAAGAACAGCGACACCTGTAGCTACACAAGCACAGCACTTCATCAATGTGGCTGCTGCATTGGAACTTGACCAGAGACTTGGCTCTTGTCTGGCTGCAGCTGACTGCTTTCCTGGATTGGTCTGCACATACACTGCCAAACAAGCTTACGCTCGCTGTGTACAGCCCGTCCCCACAGGCCAAGCTTGTGGACCTAGACTCAACGGCCAGATAGATGACATAGGTAAGGTGTCTAGCATCCTACATGCTTGGATCTGTGCCTCTATACACAGCTATTCACAGGCTGCATCCCACTGCAATGCACTGGCCTTAGCAACCCGCTCTGATATGTCGATTGGTTCAGACTGATAATGCCATCAGTGCCATCTAGTTAACAGTACTGTGTGTCTCTTTCCATGCAGTGGTCTGTGGCCCAGAAGACACTTGTCAGAACGGAGTTTGCAATGCAGTTGCAACCAATGCGTCCTGCTCCTCTCGAGGTACGAAGCATAGACCTGTGTACTTAGATAGCTGCCAAGTCGCTTCTCCTGTTATGCCGCTGTGTTTCTCACATACTTGGGTGAAATGCATTGCAGCTGACTGTGGCAGTGGACAAACCTGCAACACAGCAGGAGAGTGCACTGCCCCTGTTCCCCAGCAGGGTGCTTGCACCACTTCAGGTCAGTCACAACGATATGGTCACAGACTGCATACTCAACCCACAATTGTTGTTGTGCTGACCAGCACTCACAGGACATGTCCCCTGTTCATGGAGACAACATGCAGCAATATGACTAAGAAACCATTCTTCTTCTCTGGTCTGCAGACGATTGTGCTTTCAATTGCGACTGTGGGAAAACTGGGCTTTGTGAATTGATATTTGACTTTGACTATGGCTGGGAAGTCGCTCTGTGTAACACCACAGGTGAGCATTGCTTCCTTCTAGTAGACATGATGATATCCGGCTGACGTTCTGCTTTGAATGCTGCACGTGTAGTGTCCACAGCGTGCATAACGTGGGTGCTGTTGTGCAGCCGACTGCCCAGTTCCAGGATATTGTGACTCCAGCTATCGGTGCAACATGAACTCTTTTCCTCAAGGCAGGGGAGGGTGTTATTCCGACAGTAAGCACATCATGAGCATGACAGCTGCTTGTTTCAGGGTGACTACTGCAATGAATGTATGACGGGGTTGACTGCTGTTTTGAGATTGCTGTTTTTGAGATTGACAGGACTCTGATTTGTGACCTGAGCATGCTGTCTTGCAGGGGACTGTCCTGAACGTGGTGCATACAGTATCTGTGACAGCACAGATCCCGCCACGGCTCAATGTTCCTTTCCTGTAGAAGCAAATGGTGACTGCGACTCAACAGGTGAGAAGATGCTGTGCTTGACACCCTGTAGTTCGAGCTAGTGTTCTCCTCATGACATGATCGCGATCACCTGCTGAAAAGGGCATTGTATGATGGGGAAGATGCACACTTCTGACATCAGTGTGTGCTCTGTGCAGACCAATGTGACGAGGGGCTGATTTGCAGCGATGCCACCTGTGCTGCAGCCCCTGCAAATATACCCTGCACGAACAGCAGTACGTGTACCACACATATGTCTCATCAGCAGCTGATCAGTGCCTGCACGATATTTCCTGCTTGGCTCGTGGGATGCTTCCCTTGTGCAACTTCAATATGTGTGAAGTGTCCTGGTCTTGCATTTTGCCTGGCTGCCATGTCATCAACATTTGGGTCACGCTATTGTGCATGTCCTTGCACTTGACCCGGTGATGCAGCTCGATGCATACTAAAGCTCCAGAGCTACTGCAGCTTGTGCATGTTTACATGTCATCACACTTGCGTGTGGTGTTGTCAAGAGCTTGACGCTGATCTGAGCTGCAATCTGTGCAGGCGTGTGTGCGCATGGCAGCATTTGTCACTCCTCAGGGTTTTGTTATCTGCCCGGACACCCTGGAGTCAGTTGTGTACTGGACGGTATGCTAAACAGACGCTTTGCCACTGTCTTGAACACCAATCTATGGATGCCGTTATACGACATATTCAACCACATATTCAACAAGATGATGAGAGTGTATGACAGTGTGGTGGGACAGCAAGGGGATTTTGCAAGTTGTGTTGTGGTGGTAGAGTTGGGTGGGGTGAGTGATGGTTTGAGGGGTTGCTTTGTGTATGCGTGCGTACATGAAGCTCTACCTGACTACGCTGCTTGTGAATGTGATATTAAGGACTTGCGTCTCAGAACACCAGGTTGTGCTCGATCGTATTGCCAGTGACCATTCCTTACCATGCTGTACAGGTGACTGTGGCACAGACCTCTGCACTAATGGCACTTGTGTGAGGCGCATTGCGTCTGGACAAGCTTGCATAGAAGGTGAGCCCAAACCCAGAGTCTTTATTGAGTTAGTTTTTTCAAAAACCACAAAATGTTGCAGTTTGTTCCATGATGTCAGGTGACTGTGAGCTCAATATTTCTTCTGGCCTTGCTGGATGTGACGACTGCACTAACATGTGCTTGATGACATGTGCCTTTGTGTTTGCCTGAGATGATGTCTCAAACAAAGTAGTAAAGGTCCGCACAGAATTCTCCGAGTGTCAACTTTGTATTCCCTGCAAACTGCAACTGCAGGAGTTGTGTGTTCAGCATTACCCTCGATGATATTTGCAATGCTGGTCAAACCTGTTAGCTCGGCTGCTTGTTACTGTATAATGATGCTGGATGTGCAGGTGACCCATGTGACTTTGGCCTGATTTGTCGTGCCGATCTTGGCTCAATCTGCGCATTTCCCAGCTATGCTGGGGACGTGTGTCAATCCACTGGTGAGCCTCATGCCAAATGATCAGCATTTCAGTGAGACAAGACATGGGTCAAGATATCCAATGTTGGCTGACAAATCGTACAAGTACTAAGCTATAAGTCTGGGCTGGTGTGCAGCTGTTTGTCAGACCGGATTGCAGTGTGTCAGCGGCAGGTGTACAGCGCCTCTGTCATCTGGGGCCGCTTGCACTCAAGCTGGTAAGCTGATGCATGCTGCTGAGGTGCGCATACATGTTGCACAGAGCTTGCAGGGTGGGTTGTATTGCAAATCACACCAATTCTAGCCAGCGCTGCCACAGTAATGCCATGCCTTGTGTAGTTGTAAGCTGCCTGTAGCTCTTGCAAAAGAGGCAGCCTAGCAGAGGCAAAGTCTGCATGCTGCTGCCCTCTTGCATCTCTACATTCACTGAGGCTTGGGACCTGTTGTTGCAGACCAATGTGCTTCTGGCTCTGTTTGTAATGGCCAGTCTGTCTGTGCTGAGGCCATAGCTATTGGTGGATCCTGTCAGGCTACAGGTGTGTTCAAAAGTTTTCTGCATTTTGCTGTCGCATCGTTCTGATGACGCTAGATTGGCTCCAAACTTCACTGCTGCACCAGCTGCCGTCAGGGCTGCCGCTACCATTAGCAAGACTCTTCAGGCCTAACTCTGCTGTTTTTATTGCTCAGCTGATTGTGCCATCCAAGCTGTCTGCAGCAGCGGGCAGTGCACGGGGGTATCAGCTGGTGCTGCCTGTGTGTCAACAGGTAAGTTGGCTGCTTGATGTTACAGTTACTATGATAGTTTAGTTCATCATGTCATAAGCATATTATATTGTATTATAATCAAGATTATTATACTATAAGAATGATATATTATGTTTATAAGTATTGTGTTACTGTCATTACAAGCTTGAGGCTCTGCTCCTCTTGACAGCACCAACCCGGCCGACTTGCTGTACATGCAGATCAATGTGGCAATGGCTTCGTGTGCAACAGCTCCAGCATATGCTCTTTGCCCGCTCCGATGTATGGGCCTTGTGGCGTCTCAGGTGAGTGGATGCCTGGAACAGGAGGAAGCACCATATGCTTGAACAAATCTCAGGTCAATGTGATCTTCCATGCAGGCGATTGCGAAAGCGGCCTCACATGTTATTCCAATCATGCGTGCTACATTCCCAGCCCTGATGGCAGCTTCTGCAGTGTCTCTGGTAAGCCGTGTGTGGTAAAGTCAGTGTGAGCTGGTGCAAGCCATTGCAGTGCTGCTGTTGCCCAGCCAGCAGCTGGTACAGTCATCATGCTGCTGTATCAAGGCAGCTAGAGCCAGTGTTGAGCACGGCAGCAAACCGCGCCTATGTCTCTCACTTTCACATGCATGCACTCTGCTGCAGGGGAGTGCCAAACGACTTCCTTTTGCAACGTAACAGCATATGAGTGGGACTCGGAATGCACCCCCTTGCTGTCTGCTGGCAGCGAATGCAATGACAACGGTAACAGTGCTTCTGTACTATTCAGCTACCCAGGCTTCCTATCCAGAAGCATGCTCTGTGCTGTACCAACCTGCACTCACTTGCATGTCGCTCACTGCAGCGCAATGAGACAAGACATGCATTCAAAGGACCTGTCCTCAATACCATCTGCCCTAGCCGACCTTGCAGCTACTGTGAACATAGGCATAGGCTGTCCGTTCACAACCTGTGCTGAGGCAGCTGTGCACGTTTGACAGAGCTCTTGTTATGACCAGCTGTATGTGCAATGCAGACGAGTGTGTCAGTGACCTGGTGTGCGACTCACAGAATGAGTGCGAAACTCCTCAAGCTGTTGGCAGCGACTGCAACTCAACAGGTGCAAAGACACCTGCTAAGCCCATCTTGTAATGCAAGCATGCCTGATGACGGTGTCTCTTCGACGTCGCTCTTGGCTGATCATTGAATGCTTGGATGCAGCTGATTGTGAACTTGAAGATCGCTGTGAGCAGGGGGTATGCGCAGCTGGGGGCTTGAGCACCACGTGCTTCACAACAGGTAGTAAAGCAGCAATCAAAGTATGAGTGTCAAATCCAAATATTTGGCCCTGGAACATCCACGGTATATTTGGTTGCCGTAGTCTCACAATATGCCGGCACCATGCACATAGTTCAGGGGTATCGTGCCGGTTTGCATGATTTTGAGAGCATTTGGTATTCAAGACTGGGCTAATAACACAAGCTGGCCAGTGACAGCTGGTCAAGAGGCTGCGACATTGCTTGTCTCCTCAGATAGAGGCTTGATGTCTTGATGCGCCCCCAGATAAGTTGGATCATGCAATGCAGCAGAGGACTGTGGAAATGGCCTTGTGTGCAACTCAGCAAACACCTGCCAGCTGCCTATAGGACGCTACAGCCCCTGCAATGCATCAGGTACAGTGGCTTGAAGTGATGTCAAGGCATTGGCACGGAATCTGCAGAGTTGTGTGTTTGCGTATGTGTAGCTGTGCGACTCAGGATGACAGACTGCAGCATAGTGTATGTTACGTGCTTTGCTACATGACCTTGTGATGTCTGTTCCATGCTGTATGAATGCCCATGGTAGTTCAAACTGCATTCAGTCTGCCACCCAAGCTGCCAGTGCTGTCGGACACAGAGCATCACAGGCTTTGGACTTGGGCCCCGATGGTGCAGGCTGCTTTGTCACTGTTTCCTTGTTGCACTTGTCTGACCTGGCAGACCAGAAGAATGGGAAGCAACTGTACTACACCTCCTTGTGGTGCATGTGCTGAGATGAGTTTGTGCTGCAGCTGATTGTGCTAGCTTCTACACCTGCCGAGATGGGAATGCCTACCAGGAACAGGGTACAAATGTATCATGGGTTCCAAGTCTGATCTGCGATTTGCCGCAGGCAGATGGGTACCCGTGCTATGACGCAGGCAAGTTTCTGCATTCATGTGTCTTGCAGCAGCCTAAGCAGCCTTGCTTGTCAACCAGGACTAGTCAAATGCCAAGACAGCTCATGGCTGCAGACTTTATACAATATGTATATATAGTATAGATTGACAACATATGTATATACATGTAGGCCACTGCTCGGTCTGTTTTCAAGCAGTATTCTTTTGTACAATGTCCAGCTAGTCCAGCAGCTAGATTTGCAATTCAACAGCTGGTTCATGCAGTCTCATGCAAATCCAACTGCTTGTACACACGCCTCTGCAGACCTACAGGTCAAAACATCACTGTGTCTGGTGTAGGTTCCTGCAGCAGGGCGTCGTTCTGCAACTTATCGAGGATATGTACCCCTCTCCTCAGTGAAGGAGAGCAATGCCAGGACAACGGTAAACCAGCTCATGTCTACGTTACAGCAGTCATCCCAATCTTTATGTTGTACAAACCCATTTTCCCGGAGGCTGTGATTCTGTTGCAGTGTTTGCCATGTGACATAGTTTGTGTGCACTGACTGGCCGTGGGTCTGCAGTGGATTGCGCTGCTGGCTTGGTATGCACCTCTGGCAGTATGTGTGCCGTTGGGCAAGCTCGCGGTGCCACATGCAAATTATCAGGTCAGGATCGTAGCAAAGACTCGCAGAGCCCATGTTGGCTATGACCAGTTCGTCGACTGACTCCTAAACCCTAAACCCCATCTTGCGTGTGAACAACAGCCACTCTTGCCCGTGCTGTTGTACAGCTTTCCTCATAAGGCTGTGACCACTCAAATTCATTGCTGACATTTGTGCACCCTTCCCTACCTTCCAATTTCACAGCCTTGTGAGTCAGCAAGCCCTCGGGGATTAGGTGTATAAGTTTCAAAGCCCCAACTTTAGTTTCCTGCCCCCAGGGCTGCATTCTAATTTTCAAAAAGCGCTAGCGCAGTCTGCAGCCTAAAGTCTTAAGTGTGCAAGGCCAAGGGCACAAACTCTGGCAATTTTTTGGCAGGATCTAGCAGACTGCATAAACCCTTTGACCATGTATGGTGTGACTGCAGCTGACTGTGTGTTGGGAGATCGCTGCACAAACATGGCATGTGCTGCCGGACCTCCCTCAGGCTCTCCTTGCACGACCCCAGGTACCTTGATCTGGTGCCTGGCGCGTGCTTTGTTCACGCTGTGATGCCGCCACATGAAAGGAAGTGTGCACTCAGCAAGTGTCATGAATCTTCCCAGACTGACGTGTGTTTCTAAGGGGGTACTGTGGTTCCCAGCTTGCTGTGTTGCTATGCAGATGATTGTGGGAATGGACTTGCATGCAACCATGCCAACACCTGCCAGACCCCTGCAGGCTTGCAAGCCCCTTGCAATGCATCCGGTACAGTTTTCCACCTTGATCAGACATCACATTGCACAACAAGCTGCAATGCTGTGCCATTAATGCATAAATCAATTCTTTGTGCATGCATATTAAACTCCTGTAACGCCCATTGGACTGCATTCTTCGCAGTCTCTGTGTCGCTGTGCTACCAGACTGGAAGCATGTGAAGCGATTTAGCTTGACTAGCGCTCCTATGAGAGGCCACATTCTGAGACGCTGAGTGCTGCAGCCGACTGTGCCAGCTATCTGTCCTGTCAAGACACAACGGTGAGCGATACCTTTGGTGACTACTGGGAAGTTCAGGCGTGCACCACGCCATTCCCAGATGGAGACTCGTGCGGCGAGCCAGGCAAGTCTTCTTCAGTCATGTATCTTCCAGTCTTGCTTGTCAACCATGACAGTTATGGCAGAGCCACCTCATGTCCGCGACACCTTTATGTAGCTGGTGATCACTGCTCAAACTCATTGCGTGTAGGGCAGTATTGTGTAAAGTGCCAAGCTGTGATTGATGAATTGACATAGACCGATTTGTGAAGGCATGCCCGCGTACCTAGCTTTTTCCTGGAATTGTGCACTGGTGAGGGAGCTACAGTCGTCACCGTCTGTTGCAGGTAGCTGCAGCCAGAGATCAACATGCAACTCCTCCTTTGCTTGCGCCCCTCCACTCACTACAGGAGAGCCATGTCAGCAAAACGGTATAAGCTCCTCTTTGCTTCAAGCCAACATGCAGCAAATGCGGGAGATGGTCTGTCAGACAAACATCTGTCTCCGGCTCGGCTCCTTCCATATGTCTCAGACACTTACGATGCAAGTTTGACCCTGTTGACTGATTGGCTGTTGGTCTGCAGTGGACTGCGCTTCTGATCTGGTCTGCAACTCCTCCAAGATATGTACAGCTGGTCAAGCTCTGGGTGCCTCCTGCAGCTCCACAGGTCAGTCATGTCGCAAACAGCCAACCAGCCCCCAGTATGATCAGTTTCCTGACAGAGTAACTAGACTGCCTTCACCCTAAACAGCAGCCACGGCTGCCATGGGTCATTGACGAGGTTTGATGGTCTCCTCGCCTGACCGTTCCCCAGAGACTGGTTTTGCCAGCTGCCCATGGCTTTCTCCTGTCCAAGCAGTGGCCAATGTTCCCAGTGAAGATGTGTGGTGTGACTGCAGCGGACTGTCTGCCGGGAGACCGATGCACAGACAAGACATGTGCTGCTGGAGCTGCTGGGAGCTCTGCATGCGCCACCTCAGGTACTGGCATCTGCCACACATTGTGTAGCTTGGGACACAGCCGCGTGACAGGCTGGCATGCATCGATCCAACCCAATCTTTTGTCCAGTCAAGCCTCACTGTCACTGGAGGCTTTGCTGCCATGCAGATGATTGTGGGAATGGGCTGGCATGCAACTATGCCAACACCTGCCAGATGCCATTGACCTACAACTCGTCTTGCAATGCGTCAGGTATGCAGGCCAGCATGAGGTCGAGGCGCATTGTCGCCAGTAAAGCGCATTACACCCAGAGCTGATGTTGTACAGGCTGCTCCTCAGCGCATGCTATGCTTCACATCCTGTTGATGTGATGCTGTTGCCCCTTCCAGCCTCGCTGCTTTGACATGGGGGCTGTGTCTGCCTTGCAGGTGATTGCGCCCAGCCGCTCTCATGCTCTGTGTCAAATGGCGACCTGTGCCTGCCTCCCAATCAAGAAGGGGACACATGTGCTGGCTCAGGTACAGCTTTTGTTTCCTGACTTTGCGTTTGACCTTGCACTGATGTTGTCACACCAGTCTTGAGACCTTGCTTGCAACGTGGAGGGTTGTAAAGCTCATAAAGCAGCAGCATCCTGTTGCAAAGTTGCTTGACCACTTGCATCAAGCTCAAATGACGTTGCGTAAGACATGTCACAGATTGCCGAGTTTGCAACCTCTACTGGGAAGTCTTCAGGTTGATACTTTGGATATAGGCAAAGTCCCTCAGTCTGAGATGTATGTGTGTATAGGGGACTGCAGCAGAAGTATGGTGTGCAACAGCTCTCACCTGTGCAGCCCCGCTTTGCCTGCTGGTGGTCGGTGCCTGACCCTTGGTAAGGTCCACCTCTCCCCAAGCATTTGCCCTGTTTGAGTGCCGGTGGTCTGAGCTTCCTGATGATTTGCTTCTGCTGAATTGAAAGCTGACAGGTTGTCAAGTGTAGGGCCTGCAGGGTTCTGTGCCTTGCACTACTCAGCTCTGACATTCAATCAGAAGCAACACCGGGTTCAGAGCTTAACTTGTTCCTGGAGATGCATTCTATCTGAATCACTTCTGTATGACTTTACACTTGAATCCTGTTGAGCAGCATCTGCTAGCTTTTGATCTCTCACTCTGCTTTGACCATCCCTTTCAAAGTCTTTTGTTGCAGCATCATAAAATCCCATTCTTGATGCTGCTCCCCTTGCAGAAGGTCAATAACCAGTAGTGTGGATTGACACTGTTCTCTCTACCTTTCTGTGTTTACGCTCAAGCCTGCTGGATGCTGCATTGTGTTGCTAAACTGATCAGCCATGCTTTGAATGTTGTGTCACAGTGAGTCAGTGTGAGTGCTCGTCAATGTGCAATATTGTACCCCACACTGCTGTCACCTACAGATGACTGTGCCGGCGACCTGGTCTGCAACAGTCAGAATGTTTGCACTGATGGCGAGGCTGTGGGTGCTCATTGCAGTGCGACAGGTATGGAATTGGTAAATGCAGCTGATACAGGAAATTTTGGCTACCTGAATTGCCTGCTTACAGCCCTGCTGCAAGCTTGATGCCTGCACAACAATGTCCCATTTTGCATTGCTGCTTCTTGCTTGACGTCTGTCCCACCAAGCCCTCACATGCCTGAATGCTGGCTGAGAATCATACCTGTGTTGTGAACAGCAGCAACTCTGGTGTGTTGCTGCAGTTGACTGTGTCCAGCAAAGCAGGTGTTCTGCAAGCACTTGTGTTGCAGTTGCAGATCAGGCTACATGTACAAGCACCGGTAATCTTCACATCTTGCTATGTGTTGCTGCTAAAGTCTTCACACAGCAACAGCACTTGTTGTGTCATGCTTCAGCACACGTACAGACCATCATCACCAAACTGCTGCAGCCACTTGAGCTCATCATCCTCATCATGAGGACATCTGTGGACCTTTTTGGCATCGTATATCAAGAAATTATGCTTTTAGAGTGCTGTACTATCATGCAGCATCGTGTGGAAATGGCTTCGTCTGCAACCACCTTCAGCAGTGTGCCCTGCCTCAGGGACTCGGCATGAGTTGCAATATCACAGGTAATGATTTGCTATACATGACCAAGTTTTTGCTTCTGTCTCTTAGACATTGAAAGTCATGCTTGCGTGTGAGCAGCCATATACTTTGGGCTTGTGAGCACTCTGTGTTCACACAACTTTTACAGCGGCAAACGATTTCTGACTGACAGTAACTTTCCCTGCACACAAGCCGTAACCAGACTGTCTTACATACCTTGTGCATTGCCCATGCGACTGCTGTACCAGCCAACATGCATGCTGATTTGAGTGCCCATGCTCACAGCGGACTGTGGCTACAACAACACCTGCATTACATACTTTTCATATGGTGATTGGGTTGACGGGGGCAATCAGAGCTACTGTCAGTTCCTTGGGACACCTGGAGACTTCTGCGACACATCAGGTAAGGCTTTTCGACCCGCGTGAGCAGACGTCTTGCACCTGTACAACTCAGAAGGGTTTTATACCTGTTCTTATCAAGTTTGGTTGCAACTGCATGGTCATCACCATGCCTTGATCGTGCACATGCTACGCAAGGCAAGACCATGTCATGTCAGTCGCACATGCAGCAAATACTGTGGTCTATGCAAGCAACATGCCGCAACATCCACATTTGCTATGCAGATGAGTGCCTTGACAATGCGCCATGCATCGAAAACGCTTGCGGTGGTCCAGAGTCAAGTCCTGAGCCTGAAGAGTCCCCCTCACCTGAGGTGATGCCAAATGGAATGCCTTCGGTGGGTGAAAGACGGCATTTGACTCTTTGCACTGATGACACTCATATTGGTGATGGTCGCAGCGTTGACTTAAGCTGCATGATGTGAAACATAAGACGGGCATGTATGTTCCATTAACGACTTGACTCTGCACTCTCACGCTTTCCCTCACAGCAGCATCAGCATGACTGATTAGTCTGATGATGCCCTTCGATGACAGTGGCCTGAAGGGTTTCTGTGAGATCAGCCCTGCTAGGGCCGTGTCTCAGGGCGCACTGTTGCAGCTGGCAGCACCTGCTGCTGCAGACTGCTGATGCGCAAGATGCAGCACTTTGGTGGTCTCAACAGGGCTTGCTGCCATGCATTTCACATGCATCATAGTCAGTGCCTCTGCTCATCTCACCATGTCTGCAACCTGCAGTGCCACAATCTTGCATCTTAGTTAGGGTTTTACACATGCCAAGTGTATGCACAGCTCTCACCAATGCTCTCACCAATGCAGACCCATGCACTCATGTCTGGTGTTCATGCCGCTGTGGCGCTGCAGGCTGGGTCCCCAGAGGAACCTGTTGTCCCCAGCAGCTCGCCCAGCCCAGGTAGCAACTCCACAGAGGGTGACCTCATCCCTGTCGTTACAGCCAGGCAAACCTTGAGTGGCTACAGCCCAGCCAGCTTCAATCTCTTGGTCCAGCAGCAGGTTAGTGTTTCTGGCCAAAGGCCTTGCACAGCATACCTGATTACTCGATTGATTCAAGCTTAGCTAGTCAGCGAGAAGCGCTGGCTAAGGTAGGCGACTTGTTTGCTTCAGCTATTCTTTTTTCCAATAACATCCTTTCCAATCCAAAAATGTCAGCGGTAAGGCTTTGCGTTCTGATCAGCTTTCCAATCACACCACACGTGACTACAACCTGGTGTGTCTGAAATCTTGCTGGCCAACAGTTCTTGACCATCCTGAGTGCCTTGCTGCAGTTTCAGACTGCGCTGAGCAGCAACATCCAGGCTTTGACCAACAGCTCAGTGAGTGTGACCATCCCTTTGTTGACAGCTGGTGCAGACATATCATCTGTGGTTGTGACGACCAAGGTGGCATTCCTGAACGCGCAAAGGAGCAGTGCCCAGGTGTATGTCTCTGTTCTGACCGGCAGCAACTCAGCTGCCATTTTTGGGCCAGCCTTTCCAGCTGTCACTGTGGACGTGGCAAGCGTTGGCACCAGCTATACGTTGTCAGCTGGTGAGCTCACCCTCACTGCTAGCAAGGCCATGCGTACTTGTAGCATCAGACTGCCTACATGAGTGATGTGGATACACTGGGCCCCAGATGTGAAGCATGCACACATTGCATCAAAGGTGATTCAACCCAATATGCAAAGTGGGACCCTGGCTTACTTTGCATGCATGACTGGTTTGACTCGTTGACAGGGCACAAGGCACTTCTAAATCTTGCTCAGCCAAGCTTGGTGATGCACATCAGTACTTGCGCAACAGTGTGTGATCGTAGCATGCTAGTCATGGATGCATCAAAGTTACAGCTTTGGCTCACGAGGCTCTGCCAGTGACTTCTTACTGTATGTTGGCAGGCCTGCCTGACACACCAGGGGCACCTGAAGCCACAGCCAGCCCCGAGGTGTCACCCTCACCTGGAGAAGTGGTCTACCCCTCTCCTCCTCCACCCCCACCCCCACCCCCCCCCTTTGGTAAGCCTGCTGCCCCTAATTTGCTTGTAAATGACGGCTTGTTGTCAGCTCGCTGTCGTATCACACAGTGTGGCTGTCCATGTTCTGGCCAGGAGCTTGCTGTCGCAGATGGGCTGTGCATGACACACTGCTCAAGCTGATGCTGAGCATGCTGTGCATGCTGTGCGGCAGCTGAATGGTGTGCTGGTTGCAGGTGTTGGCAAAGGTGACTTCAGCTGCAGAGGTGCCGGCAGTGGCTTCTGCACAGACCTTGTCAGCATACACTGTGGCCACTTTCACTCAGGATGTCGAAAATCAGGTACTGCCACGTATTCTGCATCACCCTGACAGCATCCCATGACATTCAAGTCACCGCTGCTGCTGCAAAGATGCTGTAAAGTGTTGTGTTGTTGCTGGGATTTGTGTTGGCATTGGAGCACTGCATTCAGCTTTTGATCACTGCATTCAGCTTTTGTCTATTGGCTCGTCTCACCTCATCTGTTGTCTTGCAGTTTGTCGCTACCCTCACTGCCAACATTGAGAAGCTGTCAGGTAGCCCAGTCACAGTGACTGTAGACAGCGTCACAGCTGGATCAGTCAAGATCGCAACCACAGTGGCGTTCCTGAGCGGGGACAGCTCAAGTGCATCCACCTACACATCTGTCTTGAAGAGTGGCGACGTCAGCAGCGTGTTTGGGACCAGCTTTGGAGGCGTTGCGGTGGATGCCAGCTCTGTCAAAAGCGCTACTGTGACCAACCCAAGTGCGTCAGAGCTTTAACATGCTGCCATGTCGGAGACACCGCGTGTATCACACTGCGCCATGCATTGCATAAGCGGCAGGTGTTCACCCAATGACTGGTCAAAAGTTCAACATGTTGAGCAGCATCTAGTCATTTGCAGTGCCACTGGTAGCCAGAATTGCCTGGCAGGTCCCGGCTTGGCGTTCAGATGCAGCAAGGTGTAGCTGTCCCCAACTGATAGGTCTGTACAAGGTGCCGAGTGCTGCAAATGCTACATTTGTGTGCACCCACAGTGATCTGTCAACATGTGATGTCACTGTAGAGGACACTGCATGCCCATCTCTTCTAAGAACAGGCTGCTTGCCATGCTGTGCAGGCCCAAGCAGCGCAGCAATGGCGGTCAGCATGAGCCTAGCAACAGCAGCAGCAGCAGCGATTGCTGTGTTGCTGTGTACAACAGTGTCTATCTGAAAACATTTGATGACGTGCCATCTCCTGTACACACTTGCTGTTTGATGACATGCCATCTGCAGCTGCCATTCATGTCATGCCGCTCAAGGCTTACGGAAAGCACTGTCAAGTGTGCCACGAGCTGTCAGCCAAGGGAGCTGACAACCTTTAAAGTCAAATCCCGAGGGTGAGCTGAATTCATATATTTCATACAGGCATGCCAGTGGCTGGACAAGCTTGGTCTTCTGATTGCTTGAATGCTCTACGTGAGCTGTCATAGTGTGGACGACAGAAGTCAAAACACTTTCAGCCTGTACAGATGGACACCTGCTCAACTAGTACAAGCATGTGGTTTGTCATGTAACATCACCTCATATGTATACTTTGGGCATCCACGGATGCTTGATCAAAGGTCTTGACAGCTCAGCTGTAAAGTATGTGGTCCAAAGTCTTTGAGGAACACCAACCCGAGGTGTGTATGCCGCATGTTGTCTGGCAGGACAATGCACGGTGCACTGGTTGCACAAAAAACACAGCAAATCATGTCATAGTCAGTGCGCCCTGCAGTCTCCAGCGGCATACTGCCTGTCAACCTTGAAATTGCCGCATGCCAGGCAATGTAGCTTCACAACCTGCAGCTGCACCTCAATTGCCTCCTCCCCATTCCATGGCTCTCTGTAAATCAAGCAGCCCCAGGCAGACTGTCAGGAGCCAACAGAAACACATGCATGTATGCAAGGATCATGCCTTGCCCAATGACGTGCGTCCTGCTGCGGGCATGCATGACATTGGTTTGTCCACTGCAAGGTGTTAACAACAGAGCATTGTGTGTGCTAGCTTTGTTCCTCATATTAATCGAACCAGGTATGTAGCCAGCCAAGCTGGCAAAGTCACGCATGAAACAAGCTTACCAAGCCAGTGCACACTGCAGAACTCAGTGCACAGCTGTCAGCACAGCATAGGTCTGCAAAGGCATGCATAGGAGATTGAGCTGTCACTGCCCGCTTGACTGTACCTTACCTGCCAATAACAGCACCATTCTGTCAAGGCCTGTCCACTGACACGCAAACATTGTACATTTTGTCCTGCCTGCAGTCTGAGCCATGCAGGTGGTGCCTTCCGCCTGATTGGTCTTGGCCATCATTCCTGTCAACAGTGTTACTAAGATGTAACCAAGTAGGTACATATTAGCTAGCACGCAGCCATTGGCGTTAAACCTGAGCTCACGGCAGAATAGATGAGCTGTGTGAGCACAGTGCAAATCGTGGTGCCATGCACGCGGTGAAACAAATTGTAGATGGTCAGAGCCCTCAAGCCACAGACAAGGCTGATAAGCTGCACTGAATATGATCAGAGGCGTCGTGATGCAGGCAGCTGGATGGACTTCAAAAGTCTCATGCTGACCAGAAAACTATGTGTTGCTCAACAGTATGCAAGGTTGTTTGTCACAGTAATGCACGCCAGAAATGCCGATCTTAGGTGCTCGCAGCTGCTGCTAGGCTGTTCTTGGCATCTTCTGCCGTGTGAAGAGTCCTCATAACAACCTCTCTCCAGATCACTGGAGGGTTGGCTCTCCTTGCACCAAGGGCCTCTAGAGGTCTCATCGCGCTGCTTCTGTAGCTGGTCAAGCCTGGCTTGGGCATCATGCAGGGCTTGCTGTGCCATCCTGCCTGGAAAACAGTGTCATACACAGTCTGTCACAGATGCAACGTTGTTTTAAAAAAACTAGCTACTGTAGTAGTGGAGAGGGGTCCCGCTCTGGCACACAGATGTTCTGAGGAGTCTGTGGTGAGTCTGAGAGGGTGTAGTGCCAATCTAATGGAGATTGAGTGGTGATCTGGTGGGAAATATTGGGTGGGGA
>JAABUH010001141.1_pt1 | contig 31806 bp, 39 predicted proteins | sample 5559121 | NCBI WGS metagenome assembly JAABUH01 (sample SAMN10711871, study PRJNA513364) | rock metagenome | isolation source: Antarctica rocks | place: Antarctica: Victoria Land, Battleship Promontory nord | collected 2015-12-28
AGAGCCGGCGGTTATCCAAGGACTACGAGCGTCTACCCGAGACCAGCGAGGCGTTCATCTACGTTACCATGAGTCGCATCATGCTCAAGAGATTGGCTCGATCATGACCTTTTCAGACAGCTTCTAGCGATAGCGGCCATCCTCCGCCCCGCGGAGGTAAGGCCTCGCAGCGAATGACGGCATTCTCCGAAGGTGCGCACGCTCATGGAGCGCATGGGCTCGCGGCACCTGCGGATACGCGAAACATGACGAAAAGTTCATTCTCGCGTCACGGTATCTTCACGCGCCGTTCCTATACTTGAGGTACCCGGTCCGGTGGCAGGCGTAGTAGTGTCCAACGGTTACCTCGTTGTACTCGAGGCCGGCGAGACGCAGTATCCAGCGTCAGACAGTTCATAGAGGGAGTTCACGGTAAATGAGGACGGGATTACCGTTACGATCCATAGGCACGTGCTCTTACTTGCCGGGAATGTGGCTACCGCGGAGGCAGTCCGGATGATGGCGCGGAGCGGACAAAAGCTCTGATGTTTGGCTTGCAGGAGGTGATCATTGTTGGGCCCATCGCGGGGGTTCTCGTGGCGCTTGTCCTCTCCACCTGGTCGTGGGCTCGTCTCCGCTTCCGCTTTGTTGTCGCGGATGTCGCGACCGCTCTGGGCGCTGTCGCCTGGAACCTGGCGTTGTGGAACGCGAACGCCACAAATATGGGCGTTGATGGCCCCATCCTGCGCCTGAGTTTCCAGGATGTCGGTAGTGGGGTCCTCGCATTTGCTGCCGTGGCCGCCGTCCTTGGACTGATAACCGAGCAGCGAGAACCTGCGAAGCGGGTGATCACAGCAGCGGCAATTGCAGGGATCGTTACGATCATCCTCGATCTTTTCGCATAAGGGAGAACGGCGTGGCCGCACCGATCGAGCCCGACGAGGAGACAGCCGGCAAACAGATCAGCTTTGATCGCTTTCTGCGCTACTTCCTGTGGCTTGGCATCTTCGGCTTCGGTGGGCCGATCGCGACGGTCGGGTACATGCAGCGCGACCTTGTCGAGAAACGGAGTTGGTTGAAGCGCGAGGACTTCCTGAACGGCGTCGCGCTCGGCCAAGTCATGCCGGGACCACTGGCAGCACAGGTTGCCATGTGGGTTCGCGTCCTGGCGCGGGGAGCACTCGGCGCCCTAGCCGTAGCCAGCGCTTTCATTCTGCCCTCGTTTGCACTCGTGCTGACCGTCGCGGTTCTGTACGTCCGCTTCCAAGGGCTGCCGGTCGTCCAGGCACTCTTCTTCGGCATCGCGCCCGCGGCGATGGCGATCATCGCCCTGGCCGCCGTCAAGCTCGCGCGGCTAACCGATCAGCGCGATCCGCGCCTGTGGACCATCTCCGCCATCACGCTCCTGGTAACCGCCGTGACGGGTGCGGAGATCGCTCTTGTCTTCATCGCCGCCGGGCTGCTGATGGTGGTATGGGATGCTCCGCCGAGCTTCCTTCGTCGCGGTGCATCCCGCGCGGCGCTTCTCCCGCTCGGCGTGCCGGCACTGTCGCTCAGCACAATCGATGCCGGTACCCAGGGTGCCCTCTTCCTCTTCTTCCTCAAGGCGGGAGCGTTCATCTTCGGGAGCGGGCTCGCCATCGTCCCGTTCCTCCGTGAAGGCGTGGTCACGCAGCATCACTGGCTGACGCAGCATCAATTTCTCGATGCGGTGGCAATCGGTCTCATTACCCCCGGACCGGTGGTCATCACCGCCACCTTCATCGGCTATTTAGTCGGTGGGTTCCTTGGGGCCGTCGTAGCGACGATCGCGATCTTCATCCCGATCTATCTCGGCGTCGTCATCCCTGGCCGTTGGTTCGTGCGGCACAGCAAGGACCCGGGCGTGCAGGCCTTTGTCAGGGGAGCAACCGCCGCAGCCGCCGGAGCAATCGGGGGAGCCACCATCATCCTCACACGCGGGGCGGTCGTGGACGTGAAGACGGCCGTCATCACCCTGGTAAGCCCGGGGCTGATCCTCCGTTTCAAGCTCAAAGAGCCCATCCTCGTCGTGCTCGCGGGTGCTGCTGGGATCCTGCTCCATGGGTAGGATGCTGTGATCAGCGTGGGACTCATTCTCGCGGCCGCGACAGTCACTGGTGTCGCGGCAGGCCTCGGTGCCGTCTTCTCTGGTTGGGAACGCAGGGCCGTCTCCCTGGCCGCGGCGGGAGCATTCCTCGGCATCCTCGTCTGGCGTCTGGCAGCCAACGATCTGCACCTCAACGCGGACTTTGGTCTGTTTGTGAGCGTCGGTGATATGGGATGCATTGTTGCCGGCGCCCTCGGTCCTGCCATTGTTGGCTTATTCCAGTCATCGCGGCTAGCGCTGCCTGCAGTTGTAGCTGGTCTCATTGGCTTCATCGTCAATGTGATCATCCTGTGAACCCATCCCGTGGTGCGATGCTGCTCGGCGTCATGTGGTCGTGGTTCCGATTGGGCCTTACCCCCATCCTGATCTCGACGATCGCAGGGTGCGGCCGCTCGTCGTCCCCCTCCCACCCGCTCGGATTACATCGAGTCGCCGACGTACCGCTCGGTGGGGGCACGCAGCGCGTGGACTATCAGAGCCTCGACGGTCATGCTCACCGCCTCTACCTCGCCCGGCTTGGCAATGGCCAGCTGACCGTCTTTGACACGAAGGCACAACGCGTCACCGGCACGGTGCCGAACCTGCCGGGCGTGCACGGCGTACTGGCTGTGCCAGAACTCGGCCGCGTCTACGCGGCTGTGACAGATGAGAACCAACTCGCCGTGATCGACATGCGTTCCCTCTCCGTGCTGGTGCGTGTTCCTGCCGGGGAGGCGCCCGACGGCATCGCCTATGACCCAGATGTACGCAAGCTCTTTGTCTCTGATGAGGGCGGTAGCACGGATGCTGTCATCGACACAACCACGAATCGACGGATTGGACTGATCGACGTCGGCGATGGGGTGGGCAACACCCAGTACGACCCGGTCTCGCGCCACATTTTCGTTGCCGCCGGTGACCAGCTGGTCGAGGTGAACCCCGTCACCAATCGTGTCGTCAGGCGCTATTCCGCGCCAGGGTGTCAGGGTGCGCACGGGCTGCTCATCGACGCGGCGCATCGTGTGGCCTTCATGGCGTGCGAGGACAACGCCATGCTCCTCGTCTATGACCTGCGCTCGATGAGGGTCATCGCGAAGGACAGCGTCGGCGAGACCCCCGACGTGCTTGCCCTCGACCCGTTACTCCACCACCTCTACGTGGCGTCAGAGAGTGGCGTGCTCGCGATCTTCCAGGAGCAGAGCTACGGCGTACGGAAGCTCAGCCAATCGTTCGCGGGGCCAAATGCGCATACCGTGGCGGTCGACCCCTCCACACATCGGATCTATCTGCCCCTTGCCGATCTCCACGGCAAGGCGATCATGCGGGTCATGCAACCGAATCGAACTGGCACGGGATAGCTCGCCAGTACCCCGGTCGGATCACACCACAACGCCGATCCCGCCGCGACGTTCGGCTCTCACAAGTGCCGTTCTCAGCATCAGATATCCCCAATCGACGGAGACGCACACCACCCGGAGGAAAGGAAGATACATGTTTGAAGACACCTACAGCCAGCCAGAGGCACCCGATCCCGTGCTGGATGATGAGCTGGTGCTCTCGCTCGTTCGTCGGCATGTGCCGACGGCGCAGGTGCTGACCGGGGTCGAGGAATCCGGTGGGGAAGCCCGCACCTATGCGATCGACAACTCCATGATCCTGAAGGTGCAGCGACCCCAGCAGCTCCGCCCCCGCACCAGCCTCGAGAAGGAGGTCTTCTTCCTCCAGCAGCTCGAGCACGTCCCCGGCGTCAGTGTGCCGCGTGTTCTGGGCTACGGGCGCCGCGGCCGGTACGTCGAGTACAACCTGCAAACCAGGATGCCCGGCACTGCTATGCGGCAGGTGACGCTCGACAACGACGGGCATGCTGCCGTGCTCGTCGAACTGGGCCAGACACTGCGGCGCATTCACGATCTGCCGCAGGAACCCTTCCTGCTCAGCTCCCTCTTCCCTGCCGACGACGGCGCCGACGTTGTCCGGGAGCGCTTTGTGCACTACTTCAACTCGATGGCACGCATGATCCGGGAGCGCGGAAGGCCCTGGTCGCTCGGCCAGACGCCTGAGGAGGTCGCAGAGCTTGCGCTGGCGGTGCTGCCGCTCAGCGAGGAGCGGGTGGCCCTCCACTCTAATCCGGGGCCGGAACACACCTTCGTCTACCCGGAGACCGGCACGTACTCTGGCCTGATCGACTTCGGGGACGCGTTCATCAGCCATCCGGCTCTCGATCTCAGGCGACGTGCCGGTCCGCATGACCGGGAGGCAATCATGCGGGGCTACACCGCCGAGGGGCCGGTCAGCGAGAGCTTCATGGCAACCTGGCGGGTCGTCCAGGTGCTCTCCGACCTCATCGACATCGCCTATTACCCCGATCGCGCCGCCTCAGCGGAGCGGGATTTGCAGGATCTGGTGGACCGGATCGCGGCGTGAGAGTAACGGGCAGCCCGGGACCGGCAGGCGTAGCGACATGAACGTTGTCGACGTGGCACACGTGTCGAAGGCCTACGAGGGGCGCGAGGAGTCGCTGCGCGGCACCAAGCTCGAGGCGAAGGGGCCGGCGCTCTGGATCCGCAACGCCTCCCGCTCGCTCCAGCTCACCAGCAACCAGGCGCCACCCGTCCAGGCGCTACAGGATGTCTCATTGCACATTGCCCGGGGGGAGATCTTTGGGCTGGTTGGGCGCAACGGCTCGGGAAAGACGACCCTCATCAAGGTTCTCGCCGGGCTGATCCGGCCCACGGCCGGCACGGGGCATGTGGCAGGAAGCTCCCTGGGCGAGCCTGGAGAGATTCGCAAGCGCGTCTCGTACGTGTCGACGACCGGGTGGATGGGGCTAGAGTGGCCGCTCACCGCGGAGGAGAACGTCCGCTGCTTCGCCGCCCTCTGTGGCATGCCGAGTGTGCTGGCGCGGGAGCGGACGGCGGAGGCGCTGCGGGACGTCGGGCTGTGGGAGGACCGTCACAAATACCCCTCCCAGCTCTCCAACGGCATGCGGCAGAGGACTATCCTGGCCCGCGCCCTACTCTTCCGCACCCCCTTACTCCTGCTCGATGAGCCGACTGTTGGGCTCGACCCGGTTACCGTCCAGACGGTGTTACAGCTCATCCGCGGGCGCCTCCGCGAGCGCGGGCAGACGATCCTGCTCACCGATCACCAGTCGGCCGAAATGGAGGCGGTGGCAGACCGGATCGCCGTGCTCGAGGCGGGGAAGATCGTCATGCAGGGCACGCCGGCTCAGCTGCTGGAGCCGCTCGCCGACCTGACAGTGATCGAGATTCACACCGAGCAGATGGACTTCCCGTCCGGCCCGCCACCCACGCTTGTGACATCCGTCCAGCACGCCGAGCTGCCAGGGGCGCTCGGATTGCGGACCTGGCGCATCCATGCCCGTAAAGAGCGGGACGCGCTGGAAGCGATCCTGAACTGGGTCACTCAGCCGGGTGGCCGCATCGTCTTCCTGGCCGAGTCCTCCCCCACCTTCCACGATCTGCTGGCCTTGCCGCAGGCCGCGCGACGCGGTGCGGCAGGAGTGTCAGCAGGAGTGCCGGGCGCATGAGCACCAGGACGAAGACACCTCCAGAGGGCGACACCGCCGCTCGCTCCATCCGGCGCGAGCTCGCCGCTCTCTGGGCCTTCGCCATCCGCGAGTACCGCGTTTGGCAGTCATACCGCGTCAACCAGGTGCTGTGGATGATGAACATCTTCGTTACCACCCTCCTGTTCTTCCTGCTCGGCAAGACGATTGCCGGCCGCGCCGTTCACCTCCTTGGCCCCTACGGCACGAACTATATGTCGTTCGTGGTGGTGGGGATCAGCGCCAACTACTTCATCGGCAGCAACGTCGCCGATCCGTTCACCCGCATCCAGCGCAGCTATTTTAACGGCACCATGGACCTGCTGCTGCTCAGTCCCATGTCGATTTTCACCCCGCTCATCGGCTTCATGTGGAAGTCTGTGCTCGACGACTATCCTCGGCTCGTCTTCGTCGGCGGGTTCGGCATGTTGTTCTTCGGCGCTACCTTCCACTTCGATCAGTGGCCGCTGGCCTTCCTCTTCACCATCCTCCTGCTGCTTGCTGGGTTCGGCATCGGGGTCATCAGCGCCAGCTTCTTCTTCCTGCTCAATATCAAAAAGGGCGAGGAGCCGGTCCAGTTCGTGGTCCAGCAGCTCCTGGCGGCGGTGCTGGCCGGGAGTTACTATCCGATCACGGTCCTTCCCCACGCGCTGCAGTGGGTGGCTTGCCTTATCCCCCACACCTACGCCTACGATGCGCTGCGCCGGCTGCTCGACCCCGGGACGCATCCCGCTGTCGCCATCCTCCCCGTCCAGCGCGTCCTGCCCCTATCGCCCCTGGCGGCGGATGGGCTCGCCCTCGGGCTGATGAGCGTGATCCTCCTGCCGCTCGGATTCTGGCTGTATGCACGGGGTATCGAGCGGGCGCGGCGCAACGGGACGCTGACACGATGGCAATAATCGATGTCCACAATATCGGCAAATCGTATCGCGTCGGGCGACACGAGTCAGTCGCCGTCCTGCGGGACATCGGCCTGCGGGTCGAAGAGGGAACGATTGTGGGGTTGCTCGGCCCGAACGGGGCGGGCAAGACAACGCTGATCAAGGTTCTGGCAGGGCTGCTGCGACCGGACTATGGAGGCGGGACCGTGTTGGGATACGATCTGCTCCGCCAGCACCGCGAGATCCGGGCCCGGGTCAGTCTCGTCGCCCCCACCGCCGATGTCGGCATCGACAACAACCTCACCGTGCGGCAGAACCTCATCTTCTGGGCACCGATCTACGGCCTCCGGGGCCGCACCGCCCGGGAGCGCATCGACGAGTTGCTGGGACGCCTCGACCTGGCGGACAAGGCGGACTTCTGGCCCATGCACATTAGCGCTGGGCAGCGGCAACGCCTCGCCCTTGCCCGCTCACTCCTGGCCCGCAATCGCCTCGTGTTCCTCGATGAGCCGACGAACAAGCTGGACATCGAGGGGGTGCGCTCTGTCCGGGAGATGATCGTGGACCTCAACCGGAACGAGGGCGTCACAATCATCCTCACCACGCACGTCATGGAGGAGGCGGAGGAGCTTTGCGAGGAGATCGCGCTGCTGCGGGAGGGGGAGTTGGTAGCCCACCGGAAGACGGGAGACCTCACGCGGTCGCTGGGGCTGACGCGGCCTATTCGCGTGACCGTGGAGGTCAACGCTCCGCCACGCGCCTGGCAGATGAGCCTGGGTGCCTTGCCGTCGGTGACGGAGGTGGAGATGGCCATTAGCGGGACCGGACTCGCCACCTTCACCCTGAATTCGGTCGACCTGCGCGCCACGACGCCCCCGCTCATGGACTGGCTCCGCCGGCAGGACCTACGGCTGGTCAGCATGCAGGCCGAGCCCGTGACGCTGACCGATGTCTTTCTCGCAGTGAATGCCCCGGTTCGCGGAGCGGCGCGTGGCGGCTGAGGCAGTGGCAGTCGAGCAGCAGCGGGGCGGTGTCGCTGCTTTCCTCCGTGCCTCCGCCACCACGGCCTGGCTGGAGTACCGCACCCTACGCTACTACCCATCCAACCTGGGCCTGGCCGCGGTCCAGGAGCTGACCTTGGGCGCACTCTGGTACTTCACGGCCCGCTTCTTGAGCGCCGGAGCGGATCATGCCGTGCGCCAGTATGGTGGCCACTATCTCGCCTACGTACTGGTGGGGGTGCTGGTGAACCAGGTGGGGCTGGCTGCCCTCGGCAGCCCGTTCACCACCATCTCGGAGGCCTTTTGGGATAAGCGCCTCGAGACCTACCGGCTCTCGATCCACGGCATCTGGGCGAATGTCGTCGGCCGGCTGGGCTGGCAGGTGCTCTTCTCCACCGTCATGCAGGGCGGCGCGCTCATCGTCCTCCTGCTCCTCGGCGCGGTCAGCGTGCACATCGGACCGCAGCTGGCGCTCGCGGTCCTCGCCTACCTGCTGTTCGTCGCCGCCAACGCCGGCGTCGGCATCGCGGGTGCAAGCCTGTTCTTCCTGCTCGAGGTGAAGAGCGGCGCCGACCCAATCACCTGGACCTACAAGTACCTGGTGATGCTGATCACCGGCCTCTACATCCCCGTCACGGTGCTCCCGTTCTGGGTGCGGCAGGCAGGGCAGATCCTGCCGCAGACCCAGGCGTTCGCGGTCGAGCGGGCGGTCCTCCTGACGGGGGCGGGTTTGGGATCCCGGCTGGTCGTCACGAGCCTCGTTGGCCTGACGATCGCGACGGGGTTCGTGGTGCTCTGGGGCTACCTGATGCTTCGGATGGCGCTCCGGCGGGCCGAGCAGCGGGGCGGTATCGGGGTCGTGGTGTAGATGAGCGGTTCCATTCCTCTAATAGAAGAGACTGTGGCATATGAGGACGAGTGCTTAATCGAGCAGGACATCCTCGTGGCATGTAACCTGGTACCACTGTCGGGGGTGGCCGCGGCCACCCAGCGCGTTTCGCTGTTGGGCGACGCGGTCCAAACGGGCGCTGTCTCGGCCCGGCAAAGGAAACGGTGCGGGTACGGATCTGCCCGACATCAATACGGGCCCTCGACGGATACCCATGCAGGATCGCCGCTCTCTCACCACCAGTTTCGTGCTGGAATTGTGGTCAAATTGTGGTCGGCCCTCACGTCCTGCCCGGGCTAGCTGCTGACTAGTCGTCGAGGTGGGGGCTTGCAGAAGGCAAACGTCGGCGCCTCCGGAGAGATTCGAGCACCTGCGACCCAGTTGTTCGAGCCCGTCGTGACGGAGCCCGTCATCGATGTCGGCTTGTTTCAGCCAGATACACAAGGTCTCAGTCGTGACGTGCAACTCGTGGCCAATCCGGGCCATGGATTTGCCACTCGCTCGGAGCGGGTGGATCGCTTCGACCCCAAACGCGCGTGGTTAACGAGCGTGACTCTTCGGCATCAATTCATCCTTCTGGGATCTCTCGACCCCAAGCATTAGGGTGTCTACCGATCCGGGTCAAGTCCAATGCTCCTGCAGCACGAGCCGACTGATCTCACAATTGTAAGCCGCGCCCCCTGTAGCTCCGCTTCGCCCCTCGATTGTTGGTGACCGGGTTCGGCGTCGACTCGTTCAGGTCTGCCGCCACCTGTAACCCCCTCCCGTAGGTATGTGTGTAGGTGCACGTGACACTGTGTCACACGGCCTGTAGTAGGAAAGGATCAGACTATGAAACGTCTCGTTGCAGCAGCCCTGGTAACCGGGTCCCTGGCATTCCCCTCGGCGGCAGCCTTTGCCGCCAATCCCCACACGACCGGAACAACCGGCCAGCCAAGTCAGTCATGTCAGTCCACGACGCCACCGGCCTTCCCGGGTCACACCAGTACGTCTCCCGGCTCGGCCTTTAACGGCTCCGCTGGTAACGTGTACGCCAACCCGGGCAGCCAGGGCGGCATGTCTTCCGGCAACTCCCATGTAGCGGCCCAGTACGACGTCGCCTGCTTCCAGCAGACTCAGCGCTAATCATTCGTTCTCTGGCGCGTGCTCCTCGGGCGGCGGTCGTCGCCTGAGGAGCCCAGAGAATGACCCCGCAGGACTTCCAATGGGTGGGTGCTGACTGCCGGCATTCGCTAACCCCACCCGACTGGGTTCACCCCGCTTTTGGATAGGTGTAGACAGCCCAGGAGATTAACATGGTCGAACAGACGAGGGTGTTTCCGCAGCTCCGCCCGCATGGTACGGGGAACGAAAGAAGAACTCGCCTGCCCATCTACCTCGCCGTCGTGCAAATTGTCCTGGCTTATGAGTGGCTGGTTTCAGGTATCGACAAGCTCGTCGTGGCCCACTTCACCGTCCACGAACAGACCGCTCTCCACCAGAGCATCCGGGGTAATCCGTATCCCTGGTATGCCTGGGTCATTCAGCACATTCTGCTTCCGTATCGCTCCCTACTCGTCGCGCTCGTCCCATTTGCGGAAGCGATCATCGGCATCCTTCTGCTGCTAGGCGCAATACTCTGGGTCCTTACGCCCCGGCACCGAATCACCGAGTACGCAGCCTGGACGGCCAGCGTCGCTCTGGTCGCTGCGGCCTTTTTGGAACTGAACTACTTCTTTCAAGGCGGCACGCCGCTGCCCTGGATCGACCCCCGGAACGCATATACGCCGGGCGTCGACATCGATATCGTCCTGCCGTTGATTTCCCTCGTATTGGCCGCTGCAAACGTCGATGCCCTACGCGGCGCATCTAAATGGATCAAGGCGAATGTCAACGCTCTCGACAGCAAGCCATGACCGAAATTGGTCATCGTGAGTCTGTGCAGCGCGCGGCGACCACCTAGAGGCCGAACCGTGCGCCGGTCGGCGGGATGCGATGAGAGTGCCAGCATGCGGGTACTGGCTATGCCGGTGGAAAGTTGAGTCATGCGGGGAGCCGCTCCGAGCGGTCGTGATGGCCGCGATGCTGTTCCAGAGGATGCGTACTCGGGGTCGCCCGCTGATCTTGAGAAGCCGAAGGCGCAAGGCATCCAACTCCATTTCGGACGTGCAGAGCGAAGAGAGTCGCGCGCGAATGATAGTGAGCCGCTGCGGGGGCCGCGTGGAGTAGGACTCGGAACATGTGACCCAGCAACCGGGACGAGAATCTGCCGAGGGCCCGGCCCAGTGGAAGTCCAAGATGATTGTCGGGAGTTGGGAGCGGAAGCGCACGACCACCATCGCCCAGGAGCTGGGCTGTCATCCCCAGACGGTGCGAGAACCGATTATCCGCTTCAACGCCAACGGGATCGATGGTCTCGGTGATCGTCCGGGTGCAGGACGCAAACCCCGGCTCACCGAGCAGGAGCGGGGACGGATCATCGTCCTGGCCCGCTCTGTCCCACCGGGCAAGGCGTTGCGCATGGGAGACCAGATGCACGCGGTCGAGCCGGAGAAAGAGGCGCAGTGGAGCTTGGATGCTCTGGCTCGCGCTGCCCGCGAAAAGGGCATCAAGGTCGAGCGCAGCTAGATCCGGTGTATCTTGCTCAAGGAAGGGATCCGCTGGCGGCATCCCCGGAGCTGGGCCGAGAGCACCGACCCGGCATTTGTCCCAAAAGGTCGCGGATCGTCTCTCTACACCGACCCACCGGAGGGGGCGACGATCCTCTGCCTCGACGAGCTCGGCCCACTGAGTCCGCGCACCTTCCCACCTGCTCCCGGCTGGTCACGGGACGGGCATCGCATCAAAGCTGCCTCAGACTACAGCCGTGGGCCGGATAAGGTCTGAGTGTATGGCGTCTTACGGCCCAGCGATGGACAGGCGCTCACCTTCACCGGCCCATCCCGCAATACCGTCGGCTTTCGGAAGCTGCTGGAGGCCATCGATGCCGCGAACCCGGAGGGCGACCTGTATCTCATCAACGACAATCTCTCCAGCCACACCAGCGGCCCGATCCGTGAGTGGCTCGCGGCCCATCCTCGTGTTCATCAGCAGTCGCTTCCCACAGGCGCATGCTGGCTGAACCTTATAGAGGGGTGGTGGCGGCGGCTCCGGCGCGATGCGTTTGCAGGACAGTGCTTTGCCGACCACTGGGAGATCGAAGCTGCTACCGACCGTGCCACCTGTCAGCTGAATCGTCGCGCCAAGCCGTGGATCTGGGGAATACCTCCTCGTGCCCATCGGCAACTTCGTCGCCGTTTTGTCTACCCGCTTTGAGGAATGGAGCACTAGGGCTGGCCGCCAACTGGCCACAGTTTGCCCTGCTGGGCAAGCAAGGCTTTCACCTTACCTGGTTTGCCGTTACCCTGGCCTTCATTACCAGCTTCGGCTTCGTGAAGGCTGGGCTCAACCTGTCGGCCGGGCGGCTGGCAGATCACTACAGCCGCAAGCCACTCCTCATCGCCGGCTGGCTGGTAGCACTGCCCGTGCCCTTCATGATCATCGCCGCTCCCACCTGGGCCTGGGTGGTAACGGCGAATGTGCTAGTGGGGGTAAACCAGGGCCTGGCTTGGAGCATGACGGTGACCGGCAAGATCGATCTGGTCGGACCACGGCGGCGGGGCCTGACAATGGGGATCAACGAGTTCTCTGGCTACGCCGGCGTGGCGCTGGGCGGTTTTGCCGGTGGCTATCTGGTGAGTCGCTTCGGCCTGCGTCCGGCCCCCTTTGTTCTGATGCTGGGAGCGATCCTGATTGGTCTGCTCGTGTCTATCCTCTTCGTGCGCGAGACCGTACCCTTTGCCCGCCTCGAGGCGGGCCGCGCAGCACCCGAGTCCCGTCCGTCATGGCTGACGGTCTTTTTGGAGACCAGCTAGCGCAACAAGAGCATGTTCGCCATCTCGCAGGCGGGACTGATCGAGAAGTTCGCCGACACCCTCGCCTGGGGACTCCTCCCCCTCTTCTTTGTGCGGCACGGACTCTCTCCTGCTTCCGCCGGCCTGCTCGTCGGTCTCTATACCGGAACCTGGGCCGTCCTGCAACTCGTCACCGGCGACCTCTCCGACCGTATCGGACGAAAGTGGCCAATCGTGGGCGGCATGTGGCTCGCGGCACTCGGGATCTGCATTATCGGCGGGACTGCCGGGATACCCTTATGGTCGGCGGGGGCCGTCGTCATGGGCGTCGGCATGGCTCTTCTTTATCCCACCCTGCTGGCTGCGATTAGCCACGTGGCTCATCCTAGCTGGCGAGCCACCAGCCTCGGGGTCTATCGGATGTGGCGCGACAGCGGTTACGCTTTCGGTGCGCTGGCCATTGGCGTCATCGCCGATCGCTTCGGTCTCCTTGACGGCTTCTGGTTTAGCGGCGCGATTCTGGCCCTCTCCGGACTGATCGTGGCTGTACTGATCGTGGCTGTACTGATGCGCGAGACACAATCGCGCGTCAGATCGTGATCCACACTCGAACGACCTCCTGGCGGTAGTCGTAGCCGCCCGTGCAGCCGCTTCCGCAGTGGGCGCATGTGCCGGCGCGCTTACCTGCTCGGCCGAGCCGGTTATCACCGTCGGAGATGAGTTCTGCTACTTCCTTCACGGCGACGATGACATCTCAGGGCGATAAGAATACCGCGACCCGTTCACAATGGATTGCGTTAATACTTCGGGAACGCTGGAAGGAATCGCCGCGTCAGCCATGGGCCTGCTCCCTCAGCATGGGCAGGATCTGCTGCCGAAGATAGGCTGGGCTGAGGATTCCGATGTGGCTGGATCGGATGGTTCCGTCTGGGCCCAGGAGAAACGACGTGGGCAATCCGACGACGTTGTAGCGAGCGGAGACGGAGCCACTGCTGTCCAGGGCAATCGGGTAAGGGATGCCGAGTCGGTGAGTGAAGTCCTGCACGTCGGCTCGACCCTCTTGCTGATCGACTCCAATGATGACGAACCGCCGCCGATGCAGCTTCCGGTACCACCCGGCTACCATTGGCATCTCAGTTCGGCAGGGGATGCACCAGGTGGCCCAGAAGTTCACGAGCACAACCTTGCCGCGGAAGGCGTGCAAGGCGATGGACGGCCCGTGCAGCGAGGCCAGTGTGAAGTTCGGGGCCGGATGACCAACTTCAGGAGCAGGCACCGCCTCGGCGGGCGACGTTACAAGGATGCCCGACAGGAGCTGAAGATCGCGGATGAGCATCCGCTCATCGGGATCACCGGTGAGGAGCACACGCTCCTGGCCGCTCCGATCGATGAGGTAGATGGCGCTGGTATGGGCGTCCTTGATGGCGGCCGGCGCATTCTTGGGCGCCGCGTAGATATAGTAGGCGTGCCAGACCGGAGCGAGCTGCCGGCGGTTGCCAATCAGATAGTGCCAGCGGTGCAGCATCCCGTGCGCACGGGAGAAGCGGCGCACCGCCAGGATGGTGTCGCCCTCGGGATCGGCGCTCACGACGAGGACCCCAATCCGCCGTCCTTCCGGGGCGAGTCGGGTGACCGCCTGACGAATCTTGTCCGCGACAAGTGGGCAGGTCTCACGACAGTGGGCTTCCAGAAAGGTCAGCACCACCGGATGTCCCCGGAACTGCCGGAGGCTGATGGATCGGTGAAACTGGTCGGTGAGGCGGAAGTCGGGCGCCGCCCTGCCATGCAACAGGGTGCCGGCGAGCAGGGGCTCTGTCGTGCCGGACGGGCGCGGGACGATGAAGAGTGCGACGCCGGCCACGCCAACCAGCCCGACCAGCAGCCATCCAATCTTGCGGACCACACGATCCTCCCTGGTGCCGATCACCCTTTCTGACGCGGCGTCGCCAGCAAGGCGCGGACGCTACTGGCCAGCCAGTCAGGACGGAAAGGCACCTCATCGGCCACCCGGACAAACCCCTTCTGATCCACCACGTAGTCGGCGGCGGTGTGAACGATGTCGTGTCGCCCTCGTTGCACCTCCGTGCCCCAGACCCGCCACGTGTGCGCCAGTTGCGAGCGTGATCCCAAGAGCCAGTGCCAGTTGCCAACCAGCCCAACCTTGTGGGCGAAGGCTCGCTCGGCGACCGGTGTGTCCTTCCACGGGTCCACGTCGATGAGCACGATCAGGAGCGGCGAGCGCGAGGCACCCAACTCGCGCTGGGTGAGGGCGAGCTCGCGAGCGGTCACCGGACAGGCCGAGGTGCAGTGCGCGTCCAGGAAGGTGACGACACTGACCTGTCCCCGCAGCGAACGAAGGGTGACGCGACGGCCGTTCTGATCGCGCAAAGCAAAGGGGAGGGCAGGACGCATACCGCGAGGCCAGACGACTGTCCCGTGCAGCTTGGGCGGCGAGGAGGTCGCACTAAGAACGGCAATGTGGTCCGGCACCACCAGAGCCAGGCCGAGCGCTATGCCAATGTCAACCCTCACCAGCGACACTGATGTGCTCCCCATAGTTCCAGCTCCAGTTCCAATGTACGTGAGACGACTCCCATGACCGAGAGTGTGGCGCTCATACTTACAGACCCGAGGGAAAGTGAAACGGCGTCGGCCGTCGGAACGGCGGACCGATCTCGATCGTGATCTCCGTGTGTCGCCGCAGCGAAATATCACGGTGATTCCCCGCATACGCTGTCTGATTCACGTAGACGCGCATACTCTGACCAGGTCTGACGTTGTAGGAAAGGAACTGCCTCCGCGAGAGAGGTTGGTGCCACACGTCGAAAAACTTGCCAGCGTCGGGTGGAAGGCGCTGTCTGGCCCTTCGACATGGATTACGCCGCTCCCATCGTGGGTGTGCAGCCAGTACCAGCAGTGTCCTTGCTGCGACCAGGCGATCCCGTCATAGAGGAAGACCTGATGCCCGACGTCGAACAGGCTGAGATGGGCATGGACGTGATGGCCGTTCATCCCGATGCCGCACTTCATCCCATCGATAGGTCTATCACCCCCGACAAAGCCAACCAGCGCTTGAACGGCAACGAACCCCAAGATAACAACGAGCCCAAGACCGAGACAGCCGACCTTCCACCATGGCATGCCTCCCACTGTCAACGCTCCGCTGCCGATTACTGATTGCCGAAGTCGTACTTCTGTGGAGGCTTGAACGGGGCGCCGATTTCGATCGTAATGGTGGTGTGCTTGAGCAAGGTGATGGTGCGCAGTTTGCCCGCATAGGGCTTTTGGTTCACGTACACCTTCATCCGCTCCCTGGCCGCGATCGCCGGCATGATGGCCTGTCCGTTGGTCTTCTGAGCGATGTCGAAGAACTTGCCAAGCGTGGGGTGGAAGTCGCTACTGGGCGCCTCAATGTGGATCACGCCCGTGGTGTCGTGGGTATGGAGCCAGTACAGGCAGCCGGTCGAGCCCAAGCCGGTGTTCTGCGACACGACCACCGGTTTCCCCTTGTCCAGGATGGTGAGGTGGGCATGGACATGGTAGGTGACGGTTTCCTGCCCGCACGGGATGCCATCGATGGGCTTGTCGGCGGCCTGCGTGCTGGCACTGTGACTGCCGAAGCCAAGGACCTGACTGGCGAAGAAGGCAAGGACCGCCAGGACCACCGCGACTCCCGCGACCAGCGACCAGTTGATCCCACCGCCCTTCGGCCGTCCTCGCTCGCGCCGCTCTGTGGCTCGCCGCTGCTGACGGGTCTCGCGTCCCACTAGTTCATCTCTACCTTCTCACGCCGGCTGGCGCGCAGGGCTTCCACCTCTCGCTCTAGGTGGGCGACGCGAGGATCGACGTTCTGGGACTCATCCTTGTGCCCTCCCTGCATCCCGCGCATCATGAACCACATCATCAGTCCCATCGAGATGGGACACGACAAAAAGAAGAGGTAGGGCAGAATCTGGCTCACCGGAGACCTCCATGCCAATCTACTATCGAGTCCTAGTTATTACTGCTCAATAATAGTATCACATGGGTGGATTCTCGCCCAGCGGCGTGATGGGCAACCGGAAGAGGAAATTCGGCTGGCTGAAACCTAGTGGAAGGGCAGCAGTTGAGCCAGACAGCCGGTCGTGGCCACGAGGGACACGAGGCCTATCCCCGAAGCCAGGAGCAGCGATCGCGCCGGGCGGCGGCGAGGAAGTGGATCGCCCAGAACCTGCGCCACGCGGAGCTCGGCGGCACCGGCAAATGCGGCGACAACCGGGGAGTCGGCGGCAGTACCGAGGGCCCAGAGGGCACCCGCTAGTGACCGGCGCCCAACGCCCTGTATCGCCGCTCGATCCGCACCCAGCTCCGCATTCTCCCGTTGGTACCGAGCGAGCCAGCCCAGGACAGGCAGGTAGAAGCACACGTCTTTCAGGGCGAGGACGGCGCTATAACGGAAGGGATCATGACGCCGGCAGTGGTGAAGCTCATGTAGCAACACGGCGTCCAGCTCGGCGGGACGAAGCTGGTCTATCAGTCCGCGAGAGAGGTAGATTCGGGGTCGGAGGACGCCAGCGCAGAAGGCGAGGGAAGCATCGGTCGCGATGCCGACGAGACGCTCGGCGCCGACGCGGTCCACGGCATCGCGGAGCTCTCTGGGACACTCCTGCGTCGGGAGCTGCCGTATCAGACGACGTGTCTCGAGACACAAGAAGAGTGTGCGAATCGACCAGGCCAGTAAAGTCCATGTACCGAGGAGCAAAGCGATCGTTCGAACGGCGGCGTTCCAATCCTCGGAGTGGACTGCCCGGGCCACGCACGGACCGAACTGCGCGCATGCCGGGATCACCGGCAGCATCAGGACGGTACAGGCAATGGTCGCCAGAAGGGTTGCTCCGAATGCCAGGCGTCCCTTTATGATCGTCGCAGCTCCTTCAGCCGCCGCAGCTGCTCGGGGCTCAGCCGGTTCAGGCGCTCGGCGAACGCTGCCATGGCTGCGTCGCCAAATCGCTCAACCACTCGCTCGACCTGTTCGCGGCTAGCACGCTCCAGGAATACCTCGGGACTGGTCGCCAGACGATAGACGTGGGCTCTCTGTCCTTTGATCGGCTGGACATCGAGGAGCCCCTTGTCCGCCAGCCGATTGACGGTCGTCATGACCGTGGTGTAGGCAAGCTCCGGCATGCGGGTTTGCACGTCTCGAACCACGAACGGCTCGGGCACCGATCCGGTCCAGACCTCGCGCATAATCCGGCCCTCAAGGGGGCCGAGCAGGCTGAGAGACCGTTCGAGCGCCGTCACACCACCTTCCGTCACGTGTCCATCCTTCCTCTGGCTGTACGACCTTACCATAGTAGTGGTCATCCCCTTGACCGCGCATCCCACACAGGCAAGTCTCAGTTCAGCGCACCACGAACCTGCCGTACATCCCCTTCTGAGCGTGGCCGGGGACCGGACAGAGGTAGTAGAAGGTGCCGCTGGTTGACGCTGTGAAATGGAGGGTGCGGCCGAACCAGCGGGATGAGGTGGCCCCGCTCACTGGCATGGCGAAAGCTCCGTCCTGGGCCACTGCCGCATACATCATGGTCATGTACTGATAGGGCGGCGGCTGGCGCGTCAGCTCCCAGCCGTGCTGGTGGTCGGCATCGGCGTTGAAGAGGTCGACCGTCACTCGCGCACCTTGTGGGATCATCACGGTTGGGTTCACCAGGCCGTCGATGTTCCAGGTCATATCCGGCCCTCCCTCAGGACTGGCCAGCGCCACGAGCCGGACCCGGTTCGTTCCGTAGATGACGGTATTTGTCTGCCGATCAATGCTCGCCGTGGCTGCCAGCCGCGCTGACAGGGCACGGACGGTGGCTGAGGTGCCAGGTCGGACAGATCCCCCCGTCGCGGAGCTACTGCCCATCATAGCGCCGGAGCCCATCATGGCACTCCCGCCGCTTCCCATCATCCCGCCCATGCCATCAGCCACCGTCTGCCCCGGCCCAAAATCGTCTAGCGCTAGGCGCGAGGCGGCGTAGCTGATACCGAACACGAGAAGCAAGCCCCCTATTCCCATCAGGGCGATGCCTGTCAGTCGCTGTCGTTTCTCGGTCATCGGTCGATTTCCCATCCTTCCCAATCTTCGTGTCGCGTGCACTTTCTCTGCCGTCGACTGCCCTCAGGAACGCTTCCTGCACGGGCCCCTCTTGTGCGGGAGCAGGGCCCGCCCAGGCCCTGACTCGGAACTACTACTATAAGAGTATAGTAAATAGGAGCGTGGGTGACTGAGCGCAAGACGTGGCTATGGATTGGGCTGGGCGCCCTGGTGGTCGTGCTTATCCTGCTTCCCCTGGCGGCCGCGTGGGCGGTTGGGAACCGGGGTGCCGAGTATCTCGGCGCTCCATGGTGAGGATGGATGCCCTTTTTTAGCTGGATGCCACTGGTTGGAGTCGCTATGATGCTCTTCTTCGTGCTGTTCTGGGTCGCGATCATCCCGGGAGCGGTTGCCCTGTGGCACTGGCTCGACCGCGGTACGAGTGAACCGTGGCTGGGGAGGCGCCGCCAGGACGCGGCGCTCTTCGGCGGAGTTTCTGATGAATGCGCCATCAGCTGTCGGGCACGCTCCGGATCGCCCTCGTCATGTCCCGGGATGTCGTCTGACCGCGCACGCTGAGGCGTGCTCTGTCCTCGGCTGTCCCTTCTGCCACCGCTCAGTCTGGCCTGTACGACTACGACTGAGTGGTAGATTACGATGGTGCGATAGTACTATCTGCACCGAATCGCACTCTACCCGGCAGGTGGAGTGCTGGACGGGGCGCACGAGTTGAGATGGAGCCTTCCAAGAGATGATCCGCGATTCGATCGGTCCATGGAGCAGGTGAGGACGTGAGCGGGCCGGCAGCCTTGCTCCTGGCTTTCGGTGCCGGCCTTCTCTCCTTTCTGTTGCCCTGTACGCTTCCGCTCATTCCCGGATACCTCTCCTACATGTCGGGGTTGGGCGCTGAGGAACTGCGGGCCGGGGAACAGACCAACAGAGTTGTGGGTGCGGCCGCCCTCTTTGTACTGGGGTTCTCTCTGGTCTTCACCGCTCTCGGAGCAACGCTCAGCTACATCGGCTCCTTTCTCCTGCCCTATCGGGAGACCATGACACTCCTCTCTGGCGTCTTCATCATCCTCATGGCGCTGGCCGTCATGGGACTCTTTCGCTTGCCGCTCTTATATCGTGAGCAGCGCTTCCATCTGGGCCGGGAGCTCGGCGTCTGGAGTAGTCTGCCCCTGGGCATGGCGTTCGCCTTCGGCTGGACGCCCTGTATCGGACCAGTGCTGACCTCGATTCTGGCCGTGGCGACGACGGAAGGAACAGCGCAGCATGGGGCGTTGCTCCTATTCGTCTACGCCCTCGGGCTCGGTCTGCCGTTCTTGGTCGTCGCTCTCTTCGCCAGCCGATTGCTCCGATCGTTTACGTGGGTCAGACGCCACTACCGGTACTTGGATGTGGCCGGCGGGAGCGTCCTCCTCATCATGGGCGTCTTCCTGGTGCTCAATCGGTGGACAGTACTGATGGCTCCCATGCTCCGCTGGTACGCGGAGCACAATTTCCTGCCTTGAAGCGGCGCAAGCTCCATTTCCTTTAGAGCACAGCGCTGAAAATCTATGCAGTAGCCCAAGCAGTCGGCCTTGCTTCATCGCCGACTTATTACTATGATCTAGTAGTAGCAGTCGTACTTGGAAGTGCCTCAGCGGTGCGCCCGGAGGGTGCGGCTCGTGGCTGCGGTCATTCCACTCGAGTTCAAAGAGGTGCCAGCATGAAGCGGGCTGTGAGTATGGCGCTCGCGCTCGTTGGCGTGTTTGCGCTGGTGGCACTCTTAGCGTCTGGGTTTGGGCGCGATCCCAGCGCCATCGCCTCGCCGCTGATCAACAAGCCGGCGCCCGCCTTCACCCTGCGCACCCTCGACGGCCGGTCCCTCTCGCTGTATGACTTCCGGGGCAAGCCTGTGATCCTGAACTTCTGGGCCTCCTGGTGCACCGCCTGCAAGATCGAGCATCCCTATCTCGTCCAGGCCTGGGAGACGTACTCCTCCGATGTGGTCTTCGTCGGCGTGGTTTACGAGGACTCGGCGGCCAACGCGCGCGCCTTCATGCGACAGTACGGGGGTGGCTGGCCAGACGGGCTCGATCCGGGGCAGCGGACCGCCATCAACTACGGAGTGTACGGCGTGCCGGAGACCTTCTTCATCGACCGTAAGGGCGTCATTCGATACAAGGTGACAGGCGGAGTGACGCCGGAGATTCTCACCGGGGAGATTGATCGGCTCCTGGGGAGCGGACCGTGAGGCGCTGGTTGGGTTGGATCAGCGTTGGCTAGCTACTCACTCTCGCCGCTCTGGCTCTCTACGGGAGCCCGTCGCTCCACCTCTCACTGGAGGCTCGGACGCGAGCCGTGGCGCTTCAGCTCCGTTGCCCGGTCTGCCAGGGCGAGCCAGTTGCCGATTCTCCGGCTAGCGAAGCCAGGGCCAATCGCCAGACCAGATCAAGGCTTACTTTGTGTCCAAGTATGGCAATTGGATCCTGCTCGCGCCACCTACCTCTGGTGTCGGGGGGTTGCCTGGCTGGCGCCACCGTTGCTGCTCCTCGGCGGCATCAACCTGCTGACGACGTTGGTGGAGGACTGGTGGAGAAGAGGGAATATCCCTCAGACGCCAGGGAGGCGCGAGTACATCGAGCGCGTGCGCGCCGAGCTGGCCGCCAGTCTACCCAAACGCAGAGGGCCTAGAGGATCGACAGGACGAACGCGCCTCGGAGCCACCAGCCAGTGACCAAGAGGGCACCGAGACCCAACTCTATGGCGGCGACGGTGGCGGTTAGGTGCACGACGTGCCTGGCCTCGATCTGGCTACCCCAGACTAGGAGTTCCGTCAGCCAGGAGACTTGATCTACTGTCGTGCCCGCCGCGGACTGCGTTGTTCCAGCCACCATCCGAACAGTCCACAACGCTGGTTGAAGCTTCAAGAAGCCGTCAGTGAGCCACAGCCCCGCAAGGAGGTAGCGCAACATGGTCCGTGTCATGGCCGGCTACCTCATGGATACGAGAAGGTGCGCTGAATCAGGTGACCAGGATCGACGATGACCTCGCGACGGACTCTGTCCTGATCGTCGATCCAGAGATGCACCCAGATATCCGATCCCGAGAGGTAGAGCACCAACTGCCGCAAGCCACGGCGACTCGGTAGAGGACGGACATCGGAGACACGTGCCGTGTAGGGCTCGGACGCAACGAACTGTCGACCCGATGCTCGCCAGGTATGCGCGAAGGACGTGTTGGGAGTGCTGCTCGTTCGCTCGGTCAGTAGCAACGACGGCTGTGCCTGCATCCGGGCGATGACCTTTCCGAGCAGTTGGCCATGGGGAGGAAGTGGCGGCCAGGGCACGATGAATGAGAGACTGCCTCCGCGCCATTCCCGGGTATTTACCCGTAGCCGCAGACGTGTTGGTCCAGGCAACCACCGAAAGGGCATGCTGTAGCACCCGGATCCACAGGGACGAGGGAAGAGATCGATACCCTGAGCTGTGTGCGGTCTCTCGGCTGCGAGGTGGAGATCCACGGTCCGTGGTACTTCGTCGTTCGGGGTGACCACGCGGATGGTCAACTGGTTTGCGCTGGCCGTGAGATACACCTCCAGCCAACCGGCCTTCCCTGCCATGGTCAGCGCGCGACCTACGGGAGGGGGAGGGCCCAAGAGGACGTTCGCGGCGGCTGTGCTCGTGTTTGGCGCGGTATAGGGCGGGGCGATATTGCTGAGTAGCGCGGCGAGAGCGAGCACTGCAATCGCGGTGAGCACCTCCGGTCGCGTCGTAAGCGGGAGTAAGGATAGAGCCCTTTCTGGCCCATGGTCGGAGAGGATTGCGCGTCCGACGAGTGCCAAGGACAGGGCGATGATGACGAGGACTCCCTTGAGCAGCAGGACGCGGCCGTAAGGACTGGTGAACAGCTCATCTGGGCTACCCAGCTCTGCAAACGCCACGGCAAGGCCGCTCAGCAAGACCAGGGACACGCTCCAGAGCGCCAACGATACGTAGCGACCCACAGCAGCAAGGAGGACCTCTCCCGGCACGGTTCCACGATGCCGCCAGAAGACCAGGACAAGCTGCGCCAGCATACCGGTCCAGAGCACGGCCAGAACGACGTGGACGACGATGGCAGGAGCGGCCCACCAGGCGGTTGTGGCAACCGGGTGCGAGCGCAGAGCAGTAGCCGCGCTGGCCGCGAGGAGGGCGAGCAGAGCACCGGTGCGGGCCGGACGCAAGTGTAACGCCGCCAGGGCATAGAGGACGAAGAAGATCGCAAGGACCATCATGATGCCGGCGCGGGTGTGGAGGGCAGAACTCCAGGCGAACGGGGTGAACGCAGAGGCAGGACCATGCCTGAGGCTGCCGGCCAGCAGCAGAAACAGGCCGAGCGCTCCGGCTAGAGCGAGCAGCAGTGAGGGGAGGATCGGCAGTCGGGGAGGCTGCCAGAACTCCTCGCGGGCGAGCGAGCGCCAAATAACCATCTCGCTCGTGAGACCGCCAGTACCAAGGGCAAGACCGAGCAGGAAGAGCCAGCCCACCACCGCCGCGAGCCAATCAGTGGGTGCCTGGTCATTCCGGGAGTAGCCGGCAAGCGAGGCACCGGTTCCTACTGCGAAGGCAAATTCGCCCAACGATGGGTGGCCGTCGTCGGCGGAAACCACCTGCCAGTGGACGAGATAGATGCCGCTGGCGAGGTGGGGGAGGAAGGCAACCAGAGTGGTACTGCCGGAAGCCAGGGTGAGGCGACGAAGGGGGACACGACGTCCCACCTCTGTCTGCAACGTGAGGTGGTCGCTCCCGACGGCCGCAATGGCTTCGGTGAACTGGAGGCGGAGGGCTGGGGGGCTTGACCGGAGGTGCTGCCCGGCCGAGGGCGAGCTGGACACGAGGAAGGCATGGGCTCGGACGCGGTCGGGCCGCATGAGGGCGACCAGGACAATGACGGCGAGGGCCAGGCCAATCCGGCCGAGAACCCGGTTCACGACGTCACGACGGGGTCCGAGCTGTCAGCTCGAGGAGGCTGCCGCCCAGATAAGGCCGGCATCGCTCAACGGTGAAACCGGCTCCACGGAGCGCATTTGCGGTGCAGCGGTCCAAGTGGCAGTTCCCGGCCAGCCGTCGCTGGAGTGGTGTCAGCGCCTCCTGGAGGGCGGCGACCGATGGCTGCGGCGCGCGAACGTGCTCGATCAGACGGACCGGCGATCCTGGTTGGAGCACTCGGCGGAGCTCGGCCAGTGATCGCTCGACATCGTCCACCGAGCAAAGGACCAGGGTAATAACCGCTGCGTCGAAGCTCTGGTCAGGAAACGGGAGCTGCTCGGCGTAAGCGTCCACCACCTCGATCGGCACCAGGGCTCCCCGCGCCCGCCGGTCGGCCCGTTCGCGCATGGCGGGATCCGGCTCGACCGCCACCACTGCCGAGGCGGCGCGGTAGTGCGGGAAGTTGAGCCCGGTTCCCGCTCCTAGCTCGAGCACACGTCCGGATAGATCAGACGCGGCACGCTGGCGTAGGCTCCCGAAACCCAAGCGGTCCATGGGCCGGGCGAAGAGATCGTAGGTGGTAGCAAAGTACTTTCTCACTGCACCAAGGATCGATCAAGTATGCTAATCGCTTGTGCGTCCTGCCGCACGTGACAACGGAGGCGTGCGTCTATCTTCATTCCGAGGTGGACGAACTCTCTCGATATGAAGGAGAGAGGACCGACATACGCGAGGTCAAGCACCGTGGCGCCATGGCGCAGGATCATGCCATACTCCTGCGTTGCCCTCATCCCCCCGCAGTTGCAGGTCGCGGCCAGCCCACCCACCGCCATCGATTCATCACCAATGCCATGTATTGTGAGCCGCTTCAACTGATGGAACACCAAAAGAGGGTTTAGTGTTGCGCGGGGACTATCCAGATAGGCTGCATGAGCGTCCGTCGGCGTCTTGAAGACTGAGGCGCAGAGCTCGAGCGTCATTGGAGACCTGCTCACGTCGAAGGCTTCGATCAGTCCACCGCTCCAGCCATACCGGGTGAAGGAACGGGGCAGGGCGCAAGCGCTCATGCTCCTGCTCCTGACTCCCCCTACTCGCGTCGCGACCTCGAGTCTCGCCTTGAAATGCGTGTACATCCTGAGGTGGGGGTGGGAGAAGCCGGACGGCGCGTCGCTGACACGCAGGACGGCGGCACGGAGCTGATCCGCTTCCAGCTTCGGCGTCACGATCTGGATCAGGAGGGCGGCAAGACCAACCACTGCCAGCGCCCGCAACCCGTGGTGGATACGCGAACCGCTCGCGCTGCCTGCCCCTTGCACACTGATGGACATGCCATGCCGCAATGTCACTCGTGCCTCCCCTGTCCTACGCGTCGTTCCAGCTCGCGGCGCAGCTTCTTCTCCGACGGGCGTCCATACGAGAACGCAACACCGTCGAGGAAGATCCCCGGTGGGAAGAGCACACCATTGCTCTCCGCAAGCACTTGACCCTCGGGTGAGGCGAGGTCGAGGGTGGAGACCGCGATCGGGAAGTCGGCCGCCAGGCGGCCAAGGATCTCCTTCGCTTGGTCGCAGTAGGTGCAGTGCCGCTGCGTTAGGAGCGTGATGGTAATCGGATCATGTGATGCGTCCATGCGGATCCTTTCGGTTGGTCAGCGTGCGGACGGCGATTGTCATCCACGGAAAACGATGAGCGCTGCCATGTCGACAAAGAGGACGGCCGTGGCGATCACCGCGACGATCGCACTGGCGAGGGGCCGCCTTCGCTGCTGCGCCCGGAGTCGAAGGAGTCCTTGGCGACCGAGTGTATACGCGGCGAGGCCGGCCACCAAGAGAGCGCCAGCAACTGCGGGACGATAAAGGAGGTTGACGACGAGGAGTGCCGTGCCGATTGTCAACGTGAGGGCCGACTCCAGCAACTGCGTGGGAACGCGGCGAGCCCCCACCCGCTGATCGGATGACCAAACGGCCCAACGGGAGGCCGTGGGTGGCCCCCCGCAGCAGCCCGCGAAGAAGCAGCCGACCCGACCGAGCGCCATGGCGAGGAAGATGCCGGGCGACGCGGCATCGAGGGACACGCCAATGGGGAGGTCGGTCGCTGCAAGGGAGGGAATCGCTCCCAGCATGAGCCCAACAATGAACCCCTGGATGCACCAGCCATCAAAGCGGTGTTCGGGTGATTGCACCACGTACCAGGTCTTCGCGCCAATAGTCCCTGCCGCGACAGCGATCAGGGCGACAAGGAGCAGGTGCCCCACGGAGAGATGATCACGTGCGACAATCACGACCGTCAGTACGACGGCCAGGAGCACCCCGAGTCCGACCATGGCGCCCCAGATGCCGGGAATGATGCCGGGCGCCCGCCCGATCTTGACGAGCGGAGCGGGACAGGTCGTCACGGGCGCCGCCGGTCCGGGCGAGACGGACCACCTCCGCCACGACCAAGCCGCCGGCGGCAGATTCCGTGTCGTGGCAGCCCGCAGGGACTCATCGCGAACTTTCCTGCCGCGAGTCGGCGGAAGCATCACCGCCGTCACCGTCCACTCACCCGCGTTGATGTCGTACACCCGCGTCGTGACTGAAATTGGACCGCTCCCTGGGACGATGTCCTCGACTATCTCCTCCGTGATGAATCGGTCCCGCTCATCCCCCCAGGTATCGGCTCCCAGACGCCGTCCCCGAAATCGGACGATCGCGCGCCCGTTGTCGCAGAAACGCGGATCGAGAACGACGGTGGCGGCCATCCCATCCTGCTGCAGCCAGGTGGCCCAACCACCGGGCTCCCCGGTGGGAATTCCGGTCTCTCTGCTCACAAGCCCACGGTTCACCGGCGATACGGTCTTGAGCCGCGCACGGGGCCGCGCCGCCTCTCGTTTCGTCACGGTCATGCCGTCAGTCGGCAATCGGATCCGAATGGCAGAACAGCGTCACGCGGCGTGTCCATGCAGACCCTTCCAGATATCGTGGATGAGCGCAGGCACCGGCAGGTACATGATGTACTTGGGCGAGCCGCCATAGTCTGCCCGCCACCTGATGACCCCGTCCTTGCCCACCACGATGAAGGTGTGACCGTCCATCTGGTCCCCCATCATCCCGTACTTATTAGCCGTGTAGGAGAGGGATACGTCCATGGTGGAATCGGACAGCACCGGGGTGTGGATGTGCTCGTCGGCCACCTTCTGCTGCAGCTGTGGCAGCGTGTTGGTCGTAACCGTGACCATCTCGTCGATGCCAAGGGCCCGGAACTGGCTCCAGTGTTTTTCGATGTCCCTGATCTGGGTCCAGCACGGTTCGCACCCGACCCCCTCCTCGAAGAAGAGGAGCACCGTCTTGCCGCGCTGCGACGCGAGGTTGAAAGCGCCTCCCGTCGTGGCGGAGAGCTTGATGGGAGGCGCCGCGTAGCCCGGACCTGGGGACCCCACCTGATAGGGATAGGCGTTGGCTGAGGCTGCGGAGCCCCCGAGGGCGCCCGTCAGGTTGTTGACGAAATAGATCCCGGCCAGGACCACCAGCGCCGCGGCCACCACCAGTGTCACCTTCGTCCCCATGCTCATGCGGCGGGACCGTCCCCGCGATCGAGTCATCCGCTCTGTTTGCCGACCCTTCCCGTTCGCCGCGATCACCGGCGACCCGGTCGCCCGGGCCGGTGCGGAGTCAAATCTCTCCTTCTTACGCTTGCTGCTCAACTGTATCCTCCGCTGTTGGCCATTCGTCTATCTCCCATTCGTTGCCTGCTTCCTTGTCTCCCTCATCAGGTCCTCCGAGCTGCCGCAGCGCGCGCCAGCCTAGTAGGGCGACAACGGCGACCAGGACAGCGGCGGCGAGCCAGCCCGGGACCCAGGCGAGCGCCTGGGTGACGAGGTGGCCGTAGTGCTGGAGCCGCACCGAGAGGTCGCCCTGCCAGCCAGTTTGTGCTCCCATGTTGCTGCCAGTAAACCCGACCCACACCGTTGCCACGCCCATGATCGCCAGCAGAACGCCGCTGGCGATGCCGGTCAGGGTGAGGGTCCGCACGATAGGCCCGAGCTTGAGCGTCACGGAACGCGGCCGGAAGAGGCGGCTCGCACGCCAGTCGAATCGCTCCCAGAGGAGGGCGATGACGAAGAGCGGTGCCACCATACCAAACACATATGCGGCGCCCAAGCCGACTGCCAGGCCAAAGGAGGACGCCACGCCCGAGAGGGCGATCACCCCGGCCAGGACGGGGGCGCAGCAGGAGCTGGCGAGACCGGAGAAGACCCCGAGGGAGTAGACACTGATCGGTCCGGTCTTGCCACTTGTCCGGCGACCGGGCATCGGCAGGTGGATCTGACCGCCGAGCAGGAGGTAGAGCCCCAGACCGAGCATGAGCAGACCGGCGGTGACGTAGATCGGCGTGTGCTGCGAGGTGAACAGCTGCCGAAGCACATTGGCGCCGAGCGCAAGCGGCAGAATGATCGTCGCCACCCCCGCAGCAAAGAGGAACGTCATGGCAACCAAGATCCGGCGATTCTGGAAGGAGCTGGCGAAGTAGGCGGGCAGCATAACCGAGATACAACAGGGAGCAAAGAGGGCGATCATGCCGGCGACCACGGCGGCGATGACCGAGCCGCCGAAGAAGATACTACTATCCACGCGGCCTCCTACCTACGCCACCGGAAGGCGCGAGTCGGATTCAGCCGGCTCGTCAACGGTGGAAACGACCCCACCCTGCTGTTCTCGCAAGCGCTGTATTTCCGCCTGCAGCTGGGCGATCCGCATATCCTGGTTCGCCGTCGAACCGGCGTTCGTCTGGCAGCTACTCCCCTTTCCCATGCCGCGCATCATAAAGATGCAGGAGAGGGGGCACGCGGCCACCACCAGAATGAGCAGCACGGCCAGCGCCAGGTGCGGCGCTAGCACGACGACGCCCAGGGCAACCACGCCCAAGCTTCCGATCACTTTCCAATTGAGACACATGCCACGCATGCTGCTTACTCCCTGGGACATCACTCTACGCCCCACCATTGTCAGAATCGATGCTTGCTACTAACGTAGTGTAGTAGATATCTCCAGCCATGTCTCGCCGTTCCCATCACGCAGCTCGGGCCGGTGAAGGCTCCCCGCGACCGAAGAGTCTGCTCAGGAAGCTTCGGATCTCGTGGTTGTGCCACACCACCAGGATCTGGCTGGCGTTGAAGATCGAGCTGTACGTCCCGCTGATGACGCCGATCAGCATGGCTAGCACGAAGAAGCGGATGGACTCACCCGTGAACAGGAACACGGCCAGCAGCGTGAGCACCACCGTGAACGACGTGTTGATGGATCGCACGAACGATTGCAAGAGGCTGTGGTTGGCCACGATGTCAAACGGCTCACTGCTGCGTCGGCCCAGGTTCTCTCGATTGCGGTCGAATATCACGATGGTGTCGTGCACCGAAAAGCCGATGATGGTCAACATGGCGGTGACAAAGGGAGCATCCACCTCCACGATCAGCACTCTTCCCAGGATGGAGAAGACGCCAAGGACGACCAGGACATCGTGCAGCATGGCAACAAGGGCGGCCGTCCCGAACCGAACAGGATTGGGCGTATTCCGGAAGGCGAAGCTGATGTAGGGGAGGATGGCCAGCGCGGCGACGGCCACGGCGATCATCGCCTGCTGCGTGAGCTGCGAGGCGATGGTTCCGCTGACGGTGCTCTGCGTGAGGACTTGCCCGCCCGGCCACAGCTTTTTGACGCTGGATTCGATGGTGCGCAGCTGCGGCGGGGACAACGTCTTGGTACGCACGATGTAGCGACAGTCTGTCGGGCACTTGGTACCCAGAACCGACTGGACGAAGTTAACGTTGCCGGTCATTCCCTGGAAGAGGCTCGCGACCTGGACCGACTGATTCCCCTGTGGTATCTGAATCGTCATCTCTGTACCACCGGTGAAGTCCGTCCCGAGCTTTAAGCCAGACATCGCGAGACTCAGCGTCCCAGGGACAATGATGAGCAGCGAGAGGGCAAAGTACCAGTAGCGCTTGGCGACGATATTCAAGCCGTGCCACTCTCGCCCTTCGGGCGAGTCTTCGACCCCAAAGAGCGCCGGAGTGGTGCCATAGCCGGACAAAACGAGCAGGCGCAGGAAGGTGTGGGAGACAAAGACCGCGGTGAGCATGCTGACCGCGACGCCGATGAAGAGGGTGGTGGCGAAGCCGGTGATGCCGGTGGCCGCAAAGTTGCGCCCGAAGACAAAGAGGATGGCGCAGGTGATCATGGTCGAGGCGTTCGAGTCCCGAATGGAAGGCCAGGCCCGCTTGAAGCCCGCCTCGACCGCCAGCCCGAGCGTCTTGCCGGATCGCAGCTCCTCCTTCATCCGTTCCGCGATGAGCACGTTGGCGTCGACCGCTATACCGATGGACAGGATAAACCCGGCAATGGCGGTCAAGGTCATGGTGACGCCCAGGTATTTGAACAGGGCGAAAGAGACACCCGTATACATGAGGAGCGCGATATCGGCCAGCAGTCCCGGTAGGCGGTAGTACAAGAGCATGAAGAGGGCAACGATGATGAGCCCGATAACGCCTGCCAGCCAGGCGTCGTGCACGTACTGAGGTCCCAGGCTTGCCGAGACCTGCTCGGAGGAATCGACGTGCAGGGGAACGGGCAAAGCACCGTAGTTGAGATAGGTCGCGAGTTGCTTCGCCTGGTCCGTCGACTGGAGTGGATGAAGATTGCCAATGTCTTCCACGAGTGGGACACGGTGCTGCAGGACACGTTGGCGTCGGCCACGGAGGCGGCTGCCTATCAGCTCGGCCGCGGCCTTGCCGAGGCGTACTGGCCGCTAGATCCTGACATCGAGGATGGCGACGCGCGGAGCTGGCCGAGTCTGCTCGGTGGCGCTCGATGCGAAGCACTCCAACGCTTCACGGTGCAGCTGACGCCCGCCTACGGCACCATGACCGGCGCCGCAGTCCGTGCCTCTCTGGAGACCTGGAAGGAGATCTCGGAGGCACCGGCGCGCCGAACGAATCGGGGCGTGTTGAGCGCGCTGCGCGAGCAGGTCGAGAACTGGCACATGCTCCTCGTTGCGGGCATCCCACCGGAAAGCTTCATCACCATTCACCGGCTCTTGATCAGCAGAGGCAGTACCTGGAGGATCGTGCAAGCGTTCGGAGTCTCAGCTCTGTTCGCGATTCTGGGTCTGCTGGCCGCGATCGCGGCCGTGATAGTCTTGACGCTTTACAAAAGTAGCGGGACGGTCTCAGCAGTGCTTACTGTACTGGCACTGTTCAGCGTAACGGGTGCTGCCGTAGTGGCGAAAGCGAAGGATGCCGCCAACGCATCGCTCGCGCGAATGCGCGAGGCCGCGGACCGGACGCTTGTCGCGGAGGCGGTGACCGCCCTACCAGACGAGAAGCCTCGCTGGCAGTTGCGCTCACCCATCGTCCGTGTTTTCCAGACTCCGAAGACAATCCCCGCACGGGACAGTTCCGGCACTGAACTGACTGGGACGTAACTTTGTCCTCGATGTTCAATCGAGGTTGCTAGCCGCCACCTCGCCATCGACTCGTCCGCTTCGCTTTAGTGCAGTTAGCCTCGCGATCGGCCCAGCACGTCAAGGGACTAAACTGCTGCCGGAACTGTTGCCATGACACTCCGCGTGTCATGGGTGTAGCCGACCCGACTCCCTGGTTCTTGGCGAATATCCAGGGTTAATGACGGACGGCAGCGAATCATAGTCATGACATCAACCCTAGCGTAAAAGGCGTTCGTGGCTGCCCGCTGGCGTTCGTCTTCTCCGGAAAATCAAGGGGATCTGCCGCTGTCGTTCGTCTCCATTCGCCACTCTTCGCCGCGACTGTTGCCAAAACTGTTGCCACTGGAGACCTATCCGTGCGGAGTCAATTGATTCTCTACCCTGCTACGTTGGCGCCCCTAAATATGGAGCGGTCGAGAGAGCGTACTGTGGGTGCCCCGCAGAAGCCCGGGGGTCGCGCGCACCTCAAGCGAATCGTGACAGAGGCAGGGAAAGGGGTGGTCGAATCGCTGCAGGAGTTCGTCATCTTGATTGCAGCTGAAGCGGCCAAGAGAGCAATCTGGGGGTAGGAGGGCTCGGCAACAGGCTGCAGTCTGCAGTCTGCAGTCTGCGTGTAGTGGTACGGCCATATGGCGTCCGCCGTCCGTCATCAGAAGGGATGGACGGCCGCAAGATCCAACTCGACAAATCGCCGAGGGCAACGCCCGGTAGTCCGAGATAGGCCGCTGGTTCGTCCGTCTGCCAGGTTCACGGTGACAAGGACCTGGCAGCCTACGACCGCCCACTTCCTCATGGCTATTGGTCGGTCCTGCTCCCTCGTGGCGGTATCAAGTCTTCCCCAAGATCCTGCGCGTCGGGTAGCCGAAGATCGCTGAGGAGCATCCAGCCAGGATGTCAGGATCGAAGCTAGCCGAGCAGTGGGGGCGTGAAGACTTCTCGAACTATCTATACTATTTGATCTTGCAGAAGTATGAACGGCAACGGGCACGCGACCATGCACGGCACAAGCGTAGTGAT
>JAABUH010001142.1_pt1 | contig 31770 bp, 41 predicted proteins | sample 5559121 | NCBI WGS metagenome assembly JAABUH01 (sample SAMN10711871, study PRJNA513364) | rock metagenome | isolation source: Antarctica rocks | place: Antarctica: Victoria Land, Battleship Promontory nord | collected 2015-12-28
CCGTGTCTCCGCACAGGCGGCAGGTGGGCCTGCTCGGCTCGGCGAGCGATCTTCTATGGAGTTCGGAGGCGATCTCGAAGTTGGACAAGCGTAGTGGCTGATTCATTGCATTATTGCAACCCCTCCGACCCTCCACCATCACGTCACACCACACTACCGCCGACGAAACCTCATCCATCAAACCCTCAATCAGTATAACTTATCTATCAAACCCTCATTCCCGTATCAACAACTCCTTACAAACATCGACACTACATCTACTATGATTATATATCACGCCAAACCCCTAACAGATCGCCCGAACGATGTTGAAAACCGGCTTTACCAGAAACCAATGTTCCCCGTTAGCGAAGTCAAACCAGATGAAGATGGTACCACCACTCCAGAGCGTGGTGTCATCCGACTCTCGCCGACGATCATCACTGGAGCGAACATCGACACCTATGCCAACCGGAATCCGACGACCGCCAGTCTCGAGTCCAGACGCTGTTTACCCCGCATGACTGGCAAGTTCATTGGAAATGAGAGCTTGATCCACTGGAGAGCGGACATAACAACGCCAGAAAAGGGATCAAGGAGGCCGTCAAGCAGGGATCGTAGCTTTACCCCCACTGAATATTCTTCACCCGAGGGTGAATTTACGCGACGCTACAGGCGCGAATTACTGGACAGAAGCGACTCCATATCGAGAAGTCCTTCAAGAGGCCATAACCGGTTCCCCTCAGGTTCTGGAGAAGATCGAAATCGTCCATTCAATCCTCAGCTTTCCAAGGGAAAAACGGTCATCTTACCTCACTAACTAATCGGACACGTGATGACGATTACGTGAAAGAGGACGGAGGGTCAGATGTCGGATTAAACGAGGTCAAGGATCGACTGAGGCGCTGGCTGGAACGGTCAGCTGCTTCAGAAGCCGGCAGTCTTGAAGACGATAATGACGATAAGCGAGGTGGCATACTAGGCAGCCTTTTCGTATCGGAACAGATTCCCGCTACAGCTCGGTCTTTTTGGGATTGGAGCAAAAGTGCCGCTTCGACGGCTTACAGCTTTGGTGCCGAGAGTGGTTTACCTGCCCTCGGCTATGCAGCCAAAACCGCTCTTGACGGCTCCTGTTACGTTGGCAGATCCGTAATGGACGCTTGGACCTCTTCGAAAGCGCCGCAGCTCGGAACGACGAATGCACCAGGGTCTGTGTCTCCTTCATAGCCCCGATTAGCCCTCCGATACACTCGATCATAAGCAGGCCAGCTCCATACCCTGTGCCGACGGGGCCTGATGGACTTTATGAGGATGAGTCTCCATCGGACGAGCCTCCTCCGGCATACACGTAGAGACCTGAACCAGCGTGCACTGGGTCTTCAGTGTACGACGTAAGAGGCAGGGGAGTCTTGAATCCCTCTCGCCACACCTCCGCTCAGACACATACGGGGTTCTCATCCGTCGCGGCCCCGCCACTCTCTTCGAGAGCATTACCCCTCAGGTGTCAGCACTCTTGTATCGGAGGACAGAAGAGTAAGCGATCTCGATTCTCGGCCTTCGTATCTAGAAGAAATCGCCGGGATGGTTACAAGTCACGTCACGAATGGGGGACAGAACGTGTCACCTGTCGGAGCGAGAGCCCCTCCTACCGATCGATCGTCCGACTCGCAAGAACTCCTTCTTTCGTATCGAAGGGCCGTGAATGGTGCAAGTCACGTCGCACGAGGAGCACAGACGGTGCTGCCAGCCCGGACGAAGAAATCTCGTACCGGAACGATACTCATATGAGCGCGATGGCTAAGCATCGCAGTCCATCCGCCTTCGTGTCATCATGTCAGGTCAGAAGAGATCGACTCGCGAAGCTTACCAGAAGATCAATCGCCACGTCATTCAACAGTCACAGGGATCGCCACCGAACGCGGCATGAGACTTAGCTGGAGACAGCACACGCTCTTCCCATCTGAATCAAGGTGGCATTACCATTCATGGTGATATGGCAAAGCGTCTTACCGGAGCGATGCCTGCGAAGCTAGATGTGGATCAGACCAGACGCAATCCGAGTCTTGCGACGCAGCCGTCATTCGTGTCACAAGAGCGTGATTAACCCTTGAGCCAGTAGGCACAGACATGCTCTCCACCGTCTCCACCTTGCATGTATGCTGAAATGACACCGCATCCTCTCCTAGAGTGGTTGGTTGCACTGCTTTAAAGAGCCGTCTGACCGGCTACTCAATCCTGTCGCATGAACTCGCGATCACAGCAAAGTTTTCGTACAATCCCATATACACGCGCGCGGACCGACAGCTCATCTTTCTTTCCGCGCAGAAGACCTGTTTCTCCACCAAGGACCCTGCCTCGACAACTTCCTAGCGCCTGGCATCGCACACCCACTATGTTCACTGAGAATGGCTTGAGGCGGTTAATCTCTTTTTTGAAGTAGATAGCTCCATTCAGGCGAGGGGGCTCTGACAGTCCTGGTCGTGCTTCAGTACACCCCTCCTTTGGGTGGTGCGACATATATATGGGGTGTAGTTCCAGGGTATCACTCCGCCCCTCGTTTTCATTCCTCTCCGACCTTCTCTCCCCCCAACATCCACCTCCCACTCGTCGTATTTGTCTTTCACTCACTAACCCACACTTATACAAACACCACAACTCATAACTTCACCATGGTCAGAACCAGAACTGTGCAATACACCAACCACCCTATTACGGGACGTCTTCAGGGAAACTCTCCCGAATGTGACGCTTACCTGGAATCTCGAAGGGCAGAGCAATCCTCTCGGCGACAGTCGTACAACCCCGTGACGGAACGATGGGGAGCTCCGGACAGTAAGCTCTCTCCCGCTACAGATAATAAGTCGGGATTGCGGTCTAAGCGGTCTGATGAATGGGCACTTGCAGCGCGGGTCGGATATGAGACTGATGCCGACTCATTGGACCCGCAAGCTGACTTTTACGCCGGGTATCAACGTCCTGATATGCCAGGCCTCGGAGCTCAGACAGCCACAGGTGCCAATACCGAAGGGGTTTTCTCCATCTGGTACTCCCTGCCTGCCTGGCCCTGTGACCGCATCAGAGAGCTCCTCGAATATCTCCCAAGTACCAAACCAGAATATCAAACCAATCCTATCGCTCCCACGACACCTTTGATCCAGCCTTCGCTTCAAACAGCGCAAGGTCGAGATGTCCTTGGAGGATATGATGGTGACGAGGTCGTTGATTCTCGCAGAACGCCACTTCCGTCGTCATACAGACCGGTATCAGGGCCATTCGGATTGGTCCAATCACGTATGACCTTCCCAACTCCTCTCCCTTCGTCATACCCACCGATCACCGCGGCAAATGACACAGCCCCTCCCCCTTACAGCCTCGAAGACCCAAGCAGGTACCATACCGGAGCATTCAGGCGAGTACGGCCCGCGTTGCCCCTACCGTTCGGCAGCTCGATCAACGGCCAGACCAACCAGTCTGGAGTCTATGACCAGTTGAATCCTGGCCCGGAGACCAAGTGCTTCTGGGAGAAATGTGATCGCCCTGACGAGACGGAATCGAAACTGAGGGTGGAGTCAAGGAATTTAATGTGCAAAGTCAGCGGAAAGGTCGATACGGACAGGTTCCTCTCAGGAAAGACACAGAAGATACGTGACAAGACCCGCGAGAGGTATTTGGATTCTGTGAAATTCCGAGACAAGGTTCGGAAAAAGGTTTTGAAGAAACATGGAGACCTCGGGGAGGATGCGTTGATGACCTTCGATCGTAGTTTCGGGTTGGCCTGCGCGGATGCGGATGACCAGAACACCCGATACCCGCGACAGGAGAGCGGGATGAGTGTAGGTAGCAGGAGCCGTATCCTAGAGAATCAAAGGACCCGATACGAGGCATTGACGGGTGGGTCTAGGTAGTCTACCAGGGATACTGAGGGGAGATGGATATACGAGGGGTTTAGAGAGGCCTTGGTGTGGCAAGCGAGAGATGAAACATGATGGACAGGGGCGCACGGACTGTTGTTGTTTCCCCTCCATCGTCACTTCCCGTATGCAATACAATGTCCGTCCCATCTGATGTCCAGTTCTCCCCTGTATACTGATCACACGCCATCCAAACGCGTACAAAGGCGTATGAGAGCGAACTCGGGCGATACTTAGGGATGGTGGTATTCTCGAATTGTAGTCGGAACAAAGTCGGCATCCCTTTATGGGTCTCTTACCACCAGGGCATGTTTCAGCACGCATCCTTTCTGCGCCTCCCTTACTGAAACATGACAAGAGATAGCCATATAATGCATCTGACATCGTCGATACTTTGTCAAACATCTCCTTACCATCTCACATTCCCCTTCACAAAGACGTCTCAGCTCACACCACACCACACATCTCATCACTGCACTTCCCATCACTCACATACGCCAAAGCAGATAACAAGTCTCATTATTCTGTTCTATTCCCTAGCCACACTACACGTCACACTCGATCCTTACGACATGCCTGTCGCTTTTGATACTACCTCTACCGGTAAATCCACTAACAACCCCAGCAAGAAACCCGGTTGCATGAAAGTGGCAAAAAGCAACTATACGTACGATACATTCGGAAACCAGGATTATACAAAGCTCAACACGCCTTCTCAGCCTTCATCGGTATATCGATCGGAAAATCTGTGGACTGGATCTGTGACAGCCTCAGACCGGAGAGAGTCGAGACGGACAGGATCTGGACCAACCTCAGCCGGGAGTGGGTCGAGACAAGCCCAGACCCTGGACGGTCTATACGCTCGCTCAGCCAGGGTATCACTCGGAGACTCGCGTACACCAGGTTCCGGTAAGTGACTACTCCAGGTCTAGTATTTGTCCTGCCCGTCATTGTATAATGTTTTATTGCAGCGTTCACCGATACTCCCAGTGGTCATGGTTTATCCCAATGGTCAACCGGAACCCATCATATAGCAGAGAAGGCCGCCTGCGAATCGGATAACGCACAATCGCGGGGAGAATGGTTCCGTTCGGGTTTCAAGTCATATGCCACAGATCCTCTCGTCGCAGAGCCTTGTGATAGAATAAGAACTGTGCTGCAGTACTGCCCTACGACAAAGTCAGAGGATGCTACCAACCCGGTGGCTCCTTCGACCCAGCCGGCTTCTGTAGCGCCTAGTCACCTTTTAATCCCGCCAAAGGCGGTGAGAGATGCTGATGGGGACCAGGAGTATTTTGATGCAGAGTCTGAACAACCGTGGTCGAAGGAGATAATCAAGCCGGGTAAGTATTGTTCCGCCTTCTCGTCCGGAACGACACCACCACCGTCGCTTCATGACAGCCACCGTACCGCCACCATCCCGCCAAGCAGTCACAGCGATTTGTATCCCAGACACGTCACCGGTTATCTGACCGGAGATTGGCAGAGTAGATGCTCTGAGGTACCCAAGAAGTCACTCAGATCGCGGTCTTCGCATTTCGCCAGCAAATTTAGACGGTCAGAGAACAAGAAGGAGCCTGACTTTGTATCCAACCTCCATTCGCAACCCCCTGATATTGGTTCCGGATATTACTCAAATTATTGGGAGAACAAGAGCTATCGGTCGCAGTGCTACGAAAGCACTCACCGTTCTTTCTTCGGGGGGAAGGCGAGAAACATGCTTCGCGATGCTGACGAGGCTATCTTGACAGCCTGTACGGAGGCGGATGAGTACAACTGGAAGAAGAGTCCCGATGCTTCCATGCTTGCAAACCCAGTCGAAGCACAAAGTCGGCGAATGGAGTACTTGAGGCAGAATCCGGTGTACCGAGCAAGCTCTAAGAGTCACCTGAGCACCTGAGCTTTGAAAACATCACCCAGATGTAGGAGATACTTGTTGCAAGGCTAGGATGAGCTCGCGTCATAGTGTGATTACTTCATTTCGTTCGCTCTACTTTATGCATCCTTCATAAACTACGACAATACTGAGGGTGGATCGGAGAGACCCTGTGCAGAGCTCGGCGGACCTGCAGATTACTACGGTTTGAATCGAGTACCTCTCTAGTATACTTGCTTGCGACATGTCATCCTTGCCCGTCCTCTCTTATCACAACAGTATAGGTCTCACAATCAGGGTGAACCGCAAAACTTCATCTGGGATACCCGATAAGTAGTACATCCTGAGATACTGAAAGCATTTCCATATTATGTTGTGCCCATCTCATTTTGCCACCCGGATGGGTAGATGCTATAGGACGTCCATCCGTCACAGGGCGATTCAGTCATCCTTGTCAAGTGCAAACACTCAGATTGCAGTCGTTTTACCTGTAAGAACTACTCCAATACCTAATGTCAGTGGAAGTAATCAGGGGAACTTTGCGTTATCTCCATGCAAACCTGCTACAGAGTGGCAAAAACCTCTCCGGTTTTCTTACTCGTCCAAATCAAGTTTGTAATCTAAATGTGAAATGCACCGTATGACAGATGTTTTAAATCTTTCAGTAGAGTCTCCTGATTACCCCAGAGTCTCGTACTGACACAGTGTTTCGTATGCTTCAAACAGTGTTAGAGCATGGAACTCCTTTCACGCAGTCAGACAACCTCGTTAAAATCCACTTCGCGGCTGTTCTCGCTTGCCTGCTTTCGTTAGCAGTCAACAACATATCCCAAACAACACACCACTACCATTACCCGCACCATCTTCACGTTTCCACTCCAACACCACTCACAATCGCTGTCACTTTCATCATTTTCAGTTAATCTCACAATCAGCTCACACACCTTATAAACCAGCTCACATCGCTCTCTCCAAAATGAATTCTGATTCTACTCGACGATCGTACCCACCAGCACCTACCGTGGACTCTGTCAGTGACGACTCCGACCTCTCAGACGAAGGGAATCGACGGTCCTCAGGATCGAATGTGGAACAATACCAATGGGACAGACATTTGGACGAGGATGGTCCTTATTTCAGGTTGACCAGACCTTTCGATCCAGACCAAGTCCTCTACAGCATCGACGAGGAGATCCGCTGTGCCGACTCGTCGCTTCATATTGACTCTTCGTGTCATGTACAGAGATCAAAAGAATCCGGACAGTCTACTTCAAGTCCCTCTTCGACTTCAACACGCCCTTTCCACCCAGATGACCTCCTCTATGTTCCCTCGCAGTCGGAAAAGCCAACCGGGGTCAGCAGGTTTGCATCTAGGTTCGCCTCCAAATTCCGAGCTTGTAAATCGAAGTGCTCGAGTCGATACACCGACACCCGGGACACATTCAGGTCTGGCCTCGCCGGTACCAACTCAGCTTATGCGTCTGGCATTACCGGTACCAAGTCAGCTCATGCCTCACGATCCAAACAACCTTTGAAAGCAAAACTCGCTAGAGGAAGATCCAGGCTTAGCCGTCTCTTACGGGAGAGCGATTCCTCTACCGGGACCAAGAACGCCCATCAATCGGACAGCCCCTCCCAGGACTCGTCATCCTACAATACAAGCCAATCAAGCAACTCCCAGAGCCATCTACCTGGCAGCCGCTCTTACGACTTTACCCGCGAGCAACACCGATCGTCACAAGCACCCTCCTCTCGACGAAGATCATCCGCTCGACCTCAACGATCTCGACCGGCTGGCGAGCAGACATACACACTCGACGACCTAATGCCTTCCGGTTACGATAAGGACGAGCATAAACTCGCACTCGACGACTTTTGTACCGCTGTGGGATCAGACACGGCAGACCCTGACTACAGTGCGATCAGTGCTCTGAGCCGACTCAATCACAACGTTTGGGTGAATAGGGAGGATGCCAATCTGATCTCGGAGTTTTACAACGATCAGAGTGCGGTCTTCGGCATCCAGGCTCGCGAATGGGATGGCGCCGCGGAGTTTTATGGAGGTGAGAGGGCTTGGGAAGAGAGGAAGGAGGTGGTAAAGAAAAAGGCGGTAGGAGAGGAGCTCTTGGCCTTGAAAGAGAAGTATGGTGGTTGGTGACATGCTACTTTGCACATCCTCCATTGCTTCGGCCTTCGACAGTATCTTATTTATGTCAACCCCGTCATCAATTCATAATCGTCAATCAGCTGACCGTCAGCCGTACTGACTCGTAAGCCGAGCTAGGCACATCATCGCGGATGTGAGCTTGTTGTTTTTAATCGATCGGCGATATGTCGACCTTGACCAACAAATATCAGTGACCCTACAGTTAGTCCGGCTCCAGATCCCCGATGCTTCCCCATGTCTTCACTGAACTTCGTCGATGTTTCCTCCCTACTCAGAATGGATCTATTGTACCATTGATAAGGATACCGAAAGTAAAATACACAATAATGACCCTATGCAAATACCCCTAACCCTGCTGGACCGAGCCTCATATGTTTATAGACTGACCTTTCGTCTGGCTATTACTCCGTGGCTTAGCAGCTCCCATCGGCTCAGCATTAAGTAGATCTGAAAGGACCATTAGCACAGATCCACCGCTCATGGTATCGTCACCTACCCGTCGCAGCCTTCTTCTGCTCTCCCTTGAGCCCCTCATCATCGTCGCCATGTGCTTTGAGGAACGCCTCGACCTGCTCAACGCGTTAGCCACACGAAGACAAAGCCCACTATATATGTGGGTGATGAGCTGCTCGCGGTCACTCACCTCATCCATGACTCCCCCATCATCCTCTCCAAGCTCATCTTCCCCATCACTGTCACCGATAGCATCGATCGAAAAGTTCGGCCGTTCCATGACCGCCGCCTGGGCTTGTCGCACCATCTCGCTCTCTTCCCGATATCTCGCCTCGACCTCTGCAAGCGACTTGCCTTCAGCCGTCCCGGTAGTCGAAGTCGATCTAATGGATGTCTGCGATGCAGCTGATTGACTTCGCGCCCGAGATGCACCAGGAGTAAGAAGGGATTCGCGTGCACCTAGTTCGGTGGTTGACGACTGGCTAGGGAGAGTCTTCGAGAGAGCAGGTTTGCGCCATTCAGCATGCTTGCCGAGAGCCGCTCCGAAACCGTCAGCCAAGCGATTAAGCCGGTTTTTGTTCCTGATTAAATCGTTAATACCGGTTCAAGAAAGCTTACAACCGGTATCGTGATAGATACCGAGTGCGGAGCGCTCAGATGACCTACTCATTCGTGACGACCAGGTTCATCAGCCCTCCAAGCAGACCATCCGACTTCTGATGTGCCTGGTGATAGTCCTCATCTTCAGTCTTCTCGAGTTGGAATGATGCCGCAAGATCATGGCCGAAGAAGCCTTCGAGCAGCTCGTCGGCAAGGACAACCATTCGGAAGGTTGCCAGATCTAGAGCGCAGTTCAGCAAAGCACTGATGAGAATCAAGAATCAAGCTCGCTTAGGTAAGGCAGATTATGCGGTCCGGACGCAGAGTTTGAGCGATCCCTTGCGTGACTAGCGGTTTCATGCTCGCCGTTGAACGCTACTGCCTCATCTGCTTTCAGCATACTAGATTGCGGAGCGGTCGCATCGCCAAATTCGTATGCGTTGAGGATGAATTTTGAGACTGCCGCAAGGTAGATATCTCCGGGTTCGTTGCGGAAGATGAACTGCTTATGTCAGCTTCAAACATCAATACATAGACAGCTTACCAGCAGAGACTCTGATAGCTGAATGACCTCGTCCTTGGTCAGAAATCCATCTTTATTCTTATCGTGCTGCAAGACGTTCAGCGATGTCGAAATCTGTTAGGTGGACTGACCAGGTTGAAGAACCACTCGATAGACTCCATCAGACCAGATAACATCACTTTGTCAAGCCCTAATACCACATCTTGCAACGTCAACGTTCCCTGTTGTTGTGAGTCCCAACTGTAGAATAACCTGAGCAGAGCTTAGTCAGCAGGTACTCGGCCTCAAAGGTTACGCGAACCTATCGAGCAACTCATGATCCGATATCTTTCGCTCGGAGCGCTGCATGAACCCGTTCGTCGTCACCACCTCCTCCCGAGCCCAAGTCGCAACCTCCCCGAGGAACCCCTTGAACATCCTCAGGTCTATCCGAGTCTCCACCCGACCTTGCGCATCAACCTGTATTCTAGGCTGATCGAACTGATCTCCATTTCGTGGACTCGTCGCACCGCTTCCAGGCTTTGATCCAGGCTCCGCCTCATCCAAGCAGACGGCCGAGAAGTAGTGGTCATAGATGATTCCAACCTGCTCCTTGCTGAACTTTCCAACAGCCTTGAGGTTCCGCACGGCCGCACGCTTCGAGAACTTCTCAATCTCATCGGAAATGATCGCTCGTAGCCGTCTCCTTTCAGACTGGATGGTGTCTTCGGTGATCACGTTGAATTCTCGAAACGCGACAACGAGGAGTTCTTGGAAGTTGGTGATGGCTCGTACTCTAGGGTCTGGGTGATTAGGATGAGCAGAATCGCCGATGGTGCTGAAATATGTTCGCATGAGATTGATAAACATTCCGTCGTCGGTGATCTCGAGCAATGCCTCGCCATTGATCTTGAGGACAGCTGCAGCGAATCAATGATGGTCATTGAAATTGAGTAAAGATCTCACCCAGGCCGATCTGGAACAATACCTTTACGCCCATGGCCAGGACACAGTCGACTATGCGGAAAGCGAAGATGAGGGGCATCGAGTTGATGTACAAGCTCAAGAACCATCTGTGGATATACATCAGCCATGAACACAGCTGCTACGCTTAGAGACATACGGTAATGATGCCACCGAAAGCTGGACATCCACAGAAGCGAAGTGATCCTTGATCGTTGGCAAGCATCTTTGAACCAATGCTTCGAACACCCGCTGATCTAGCAATGTACCTTCCATCGAAGGACTTCCAAGATCAGCGAAGGATATAAGGGGCAATGGCCATGGGCAGACCTGTAGTAGCCCGGCAAGATCCGATCGCAAAGCACCTCCAACAGCCAGAATGCTTGCTCCTCGGACATATATCTGACATTTATCAGCACAAATAGCATGATCTGCTATGCTGCTTACATAAGCAGCCTGAAGGTGTTGAATAGGAGGGAAATCTTCATCAGCTCGCTCGTATCACTAGGGACTTGTTCAGTACTGACCCCGCAACTACCTATCATACTCGTCAGCAGGGTTACAAGCATCATCGATAAGACCTTACGATGTTCAAAGCTTGACAGTATCTACAAAAACCGGTCAGCTCCACAGCTCGACTCATTCAGAATCCTCACCCTAGCTCCGGATTCCGAAAGCTATACGCAACCAATACTCTCCGTAACCGCGCTAAACCCTCCTCCGCCTGATAAGCCTTGTACTCCGGTAATGATCGATTCAAGTCCTTCTCGATCTCATCGGTAGACTGGCTTGACCTGCCGGCGTTCTGCGAGAGAAGAAGGGAGTATGTTTGGGCGTTTGCGAAGCGAAGGTCTGGCGTGTCGACTTCAGCAGAGCAGCAGGTGACTGTCTGATCGACGTACAGACGGACCCAGACATGATCTCCCACAGCTCGCCTCGTAGCCGTGAAGGGAGACCGACCTGGAGAAGCCGCTGAAAGGGGGGATAGCGAAGGACTGAAGCGACTGAATCAGTAGACCAAAGATGCGTCAGTACGAGATAATACGGGTCAAATTCCGTCCATGAACTACCCTTGCATCAGCTCAGGACCTTGACCAACCGAAAGTCACAATCGACAGCCATGTCAATCTGCGCCGAGCTCACCCAAGAAGTATTCCCTCCACAACTTCATCTTACTCCTCTCCCTCATCTTCCTCGCATCACCCGGAAACCCATACGTCTCGCCCAAACCTCGCTCATACGTCCCTCTACCATCTCCACCAGGTCCTCTCAAGTCTCCCTCCCCCTCATTCCCAGTAGACTTCTCGCCAAGTTCTGTACCGAGGAGGAGGTGGTCTGCCCGACCGCCTGGTGCTGTCGATGATGCTGGTGAGGTCAGGAGGTACTCGGAGTAGAGAGAGGGGAGGAAGGGTCTGAGCTGCTTCATCGAGGCGAGCTGGGCGCTATCAGTAATTCGGACTAGATAAGCAGGGAAACATGGCGAACCTGGGCTTTGAGAGCATCTCGTAGCAGGATTGAGAAATGCTCGGCCGTCGGGAGAAGAGAAGTCAGTTGAAGGATCTGCAAAGGCCATCAACATCTGTATACGATAACGTTCAGCACACTGACAATCCGCATGCCGTGCCATGTCGCCAAAGAAAGCGCAAAGACCCCGGCTCTCGAATTCAACCTACACATCTTTAAGCACAGCAACGTCATCCAACCCAATAGATAACTCACCGCTCAACACGCCGTATAGTGTACAAAGGGAGGGTACATCGACATGACCTCCTATCTAGACTGATGAAGCATAAAAAGGGCGGAAGGAGCGATAATCTCCCAGCCTAGTCCCATCATCAGGCCATCAATCTACCCTTAGATGAGGGATAACATACGTAGACCTCTTCTTTCCCCTCGACACTTAGAACAGCGTTTATGTCCATCCCCTGGAGCCCTTTCGCCGTAGTCGCTGAGCGGATCTTGACGACACTTGACGGGTCTGCCGGAGCAGGAAGGGCCTCTTGTAGAGGAACGTTGAAGAAGTCGCGAGCGAGCTCATCTTTGTCCTTCTCCCGGTAACTCCGCAAGTGCATGGGGAGCGACATGATGACCGGCTCTACTCCTGCTGCCAACGTTACCGCGAGTTGAAGTGCTTGCTACTAGATCTTGATGCTATAATCTAGCACTACTGAGCAGAATGGCGCGCTCAAGGATACTCAAACCGCGCCGGAGCTCAACCTTGACACGTGCCTAACGGAACTCCGGATAAGGTAGGATGAGGAGATCCAGATATACACCAGCCTAATACGCCATGCATAGGAGGTCCGCCTACGACTCTATCGAGGCATAAATTGGCCAGATGAACGGTGCAATATCTCGCTCAACCAAGAGCTCCCCCGTCCAGCCGTGCGTTGTATCCCGCCCACAGCTCATCCACAAAGCTCTGATCTGTCTACAACATTATCAGTACGACGGAAATCTGACATACCGCCCGCACTCACATGTACCAATTCAAGCAGGTTCTGGACGAACTCTTTCTTCCGTACTTTCTCGTTTCCTCGACCAAGGCCAGTGAAATGCCTTCCGTTTGTCCTGGAGGCCATCGCATCGGCCGTAGCGAGACCCATGGCTGTTCTTGGAGAAGATGAGCCGTTGCCGTTGACGATCCATGATTTCGGAGCTGCTGAGACAGGTCCACCAAGGGAATCTAGTACAGGTTGTATGGTAAATGATGGGTCTGAGACGAATGGCGAGGAGAGTCCGTTCGACGATTGGGGCCAGTTTGTCGATGAAGAGGAAGTTGATAGATCGAGCGGATTCATGGTGGAAGCAGCGGCAGCGGCCTGTGCGAAGGTTGCATCTCGGACTTTGGATGGTTTAGGTCGCGGTACTGGGGGTTGCACCATATTCAGATTGGTCGGCGGATGAGGTGGCACAGGAGGAGCCGTTCCGGCCGGCGGTAAGGATGCGGACGGCATGGGCGGGGGTGTAGACACACTTAAAGGTTGTGCTCGTGCTGTTGTTTGAGGTCCCGGCTGAGGCGGAGATTGAGCGGTGTTATTGGGAAGTACGCCAAGGATGCTCATGAGGAGATCGTCGACCGTCTGACCAGCAGGGAAGTTCGGCTCCGATAGGCATGATGTTCTTAACGATTCGATGGAAGGTGAAGATGTGGGCTGGAACGAAGTCATCTCTGCCTGGCTCGCAGGTATTTCCTGAACTCCCGGAGCTTGAAGGGAAGGGCCAGGATTCCAGGTGTCTACCGGGACTCGTGGATCTGGTGAAGCGAGAGGGGCGGTCATCTGTATTGTAGTTGTGGTGGTCGTTATAGTCTCTGTTGCCGACGGGGCTTGAGGTAGTGCCGGGCTCTACGGATCTATCAGCTAAACTGCAGTCCGTCAAGCCACAGCTAACCTTGACGAGACCGGCGAAAAGTCGCGACAATCCGTCCTCGGTAGGTATCGTAGGTTGAAGTTGTGGAGCAGCTGGGGAGGGCACGAGCGGTGAAGATCCTGCCTGACCAGCAGTCGGCCGTTTCGTAGGCTCTCCGCATATCCTGTCAACCTCATCAATGAAGACCTTTCCTGTCGAATTGAAAGTCTTACCGCAGAATCGTCGCTCGGAACCGCTCAACAGCCTCGCTCCCCTCGCTGAACCATATTCCTCTTCGTAGCTCTAATTGCTTCAGTTCAGGATGACATAAGGTAGTGGAGTTTAACTCACTCTCCCCTCTTCGTGCTACTTGTAACGTAGCAGCATCCACCACCGTGAGCTTCATCTCCCCCGGAGCCAGAGGCAGCGTTACATTCTTCACTGTCTGTCGATTGAGCATGTACAGTGCGTATTCCGGACTCTTATCCCTGCGGACATTATCAGCTTCTTGATACTGTCAGCTCTCCTCTTGGGAGCCCCCTTCCGCCTCCATCTCCTCCCTCCTGGGGTAGAGCCACTCCCCAACTCCCCCAAATTATGAACGGTTGACGAGCTGAGGAGACCTACCGGCGGACAACGAACAGCGGCCCCTCCTGCTTCTGTTTCTCCCAAGCTCCAGCAGCCTCATCATAATGATAGACAACGCTGTAGACGGACGTATCGATGATCTCGATGATAGAGGGGTCGTTCCGCGTCACCGAGCGGAAATTTGCTGTGTTTCGGAAGTCGAGTAAGCGTTGATCCTCCTCTAGGGAGAGGGTGACGGGTCGGGATGTCATAGGAAGGCTCTGTGCCAATCTCGCCGGAAATAAGGAGTCTCGATGCGCCGAGGGGAAGTAGATGGGGTGACTGCGTGTGCGTAATCGTCATGAGAAAGGAAGTGTAAGTCGAAAAAGACCATCAAATCCGAGTCAAGGACACTCGCTTTATGGTGGTCAGGCACAGGAAACGTCTACAGTAACTTACAAGGAGCTCCTGCTATTCATACCTACAATCGATCCTTGTTCCTATCTGCATGAGAGGTGGTCAATCCGATCGCACTCGAATTGTGATGACCGAGTACGGACGACGATGACGATCAGTTCTTTCTCGCGAACGATACATCGGCTACGGACCCCCGCAAGGCGACTCCTCCATACCCCCACCTATCCGCCATTCAATCCCGCATCTCTCGCCCGAATCAAATCCCTTCTAACCCTTCCTCAGCCACTCTCCGGCACCTTCCCGCCGCCCCATAGCGTCATGTGGAATCGACCACCATCCGAATCAGCCGTCCTCATCCCGCTTATGAATATCGACGACCAACCTTGCATCGTGCTAGAAGTTCGAGCGAGGAAGATGAGAGTACACGCTGGCGAAGTTAGGTGAGGTGAGGCAGACTCGTCCTCCTCAATGAGCCTTCATCGGGCTGATCGTGTGCAGCTTTCCAGGAGGGAAGGTCGATCCGGTCAGTCTGCTTGATAACCGGTGGCTTCGAGCTGAAGCGAGACAGGAGGACAATTCATTTCTCGATGCAGCGTTGCGAGAAGCACACGAGGAGCTCGCTCTTCCGCCTGAGAACATCGAGATATTAGGCTCTTTCGACCCGGAGTACAGCCTCGGGAATCGTTCGCGAGTTTGGCCTTTCGTCGTGAGTACCTACATTCGACCCACTGCCTTACATCGCGTTACATGCAGACTGACCGGAACTTGACAGGGCTTCGTACACTCTTCTCCCACTCATCCAAAATCGTCAGATGATTCCCTTCCCCTCGAATCGTACCCGCTCTCCGCTTTACGACCCTCTCCAGCCGAAGTCTCCGCCTTCTTCCCCCTCCCTCTTTCGTCACTCAGCGATCCATCCCGACTTTCCATCCATTACTTCCGCCTCGATCCACGAAGACCATACTGGAAGGTCTGCGTGGGCGATCTTGTCTCCGACGACGCAGCGAAGGGCTCAAAAGGAGATAAGCTCGAAGCTTGGGGATTGTCCGGGTTCTTCTTGAATACCTTGGCTCGGAAGGTTGGATGGTTGGAAAAGCCGGAGCCGGAGAACCCGGAAAGTTGAGCGTATTTACGTGTATGCATACCATCCTATCATGCCTCGACTACGTTACCGCGTACTGCCAAATCGCTGAGAAACGTTTCCGATTCAGAGAAGAGCGAACGGAACGGGCTAACTACCTGAAACCATTCATGTAGACAGTTCTCATGGCCTGCGTTCCGTACTGATGTGCTCGAACGTCCCTTAGTCCATTCTGCCTCTGACACTAATCAGTCAATGCGAGACAATCATCAATCTCGCGCACAAGGTAGGCATCCCGGATCAGGCTTGCCGCCGTCGGCCCATCTCGTCCATCATCTCGACTGGCCATCGGCTTACCTCCCAGTGATGACTGAATGTTCAGCCGTGATCCATCTCCCGCATCCACAGGTAGGCAGCAAGACTTACCTCAGACCAATCGCCAGACCATCCACTCCTCGAACTCCCAACAGTCTTCGCCGTGATCGTCCTCGCCTCATCCGCCTCCACATCATCATACTCCCATACATCCGATTCAGCGCTCATCTCCGACTCTCGCTTAGGCGGCGCTGGAAACTCGTCGAGCGAGACTGGCTTCGAGATCCGGGACATGAAATTTTGTTCCCATTCCCTACCCCATCCACCAAGGGCGTAAGGGTTGGTGGCGGTTGGAGGGGTGATGAGGCTTGATGTTGGGGTTACAAGGCTTGATGGAGGTGGAGCGGAGAAGGATGATTCGGTGCTGGTTGAGTAGGTGTAGAGAGATGAGGGGATGTTGGATGTGGGATCGGTTGAAGCGGTGTGACAGGGATGGGAGAACAGGTCGGTGTTGCTCGAATTGGTGGAAGTATCGGTGGTATAGGTCGGAGTGGCGGGGACGATCATGGTAGACGTGCTAGTATTCGTATGCTGCGACATGAAGGGCTCGTGATATACCGACGACGTCGAGGCGGTTGTATACGATCTTGGGGAAAGACGACAGTGTTGTCGAGCTAGGTACAATCAGCCGATATCGCATCTAGGCCGGCGAGAGAAGGCGAACCTCTCGCAAAGACATCCGCCATCTCAACCGGCATCTACTGGAATCAGGCCCCATACATGAAAGAAACAAGACTCTCACCTTACCTTGCAAGACATCAAGCTTTCGTATGATCTCATCGTCCGTCCTACCTTTCCGCCTCTTGATATCCACATACCCACAGATCGTCCGGACAGCTTCCAGACGTTCAGCCTTACTCGATCCGAGCGTCTTCAGAGTACTTGCCACCTACGGCGATCATCAGCTCGGTCGTAGAGCCGCTGCATCAAGTGAAAGACTAGGCAAACCCAGCAGGAGCGAGAGTAAAGCGCTTCTCTGTCAATCGACGCTGTCCACATATCAACGTGAAGATGTTCTCGATCTTTCAACATCACTGGGTGTACTTCAGCAAACATTTTCGATATCAAGCTTTCTCTATGAATGGCGTAAGGGATCAAGGATGAGTGAGAACATATACATATATACTTGAGATAAAGGCTATGATATAAGGTGTCCACATGGGTCCTTTGCTCATCAAGGGGATCCCCAAAAATTGATTGAAACATCCCGCACGGACCTCCTCTTTTGATGGCGTCACGCACGGTACACCGGACGAACGCGTCCTCGCCATAAATTCTAATGGTCTGATTCATACATCAGATGGATGCTGTACTCCGCTCAATTCCCAAGACCAGCTGTAACCTCCTTCCAACACGTCCTTTCCCCCTCTCCCATCCATCCTTCCTCCTCGATCTCCCCTACCCACCTCTCGATATCAGACCTTGTCACCATCCTTTCCACATCACCAACCTCCTTCAACCGTTGGATCACATTCCCCGAGATCTCCGCAGATCGAATCTCGCATCGCGAGACCTCGTCCTGCAGCGGGGTGAAGAAGGATATCCGTATTTGGTGGAGTAAGACATTCCGGATGAGCGACTCGGCATCCCATCCAGCTGGATATGGCACTGTTGTCGAGCGCATCTCTAGGCCCTCAGCCGCGCGATTGGCATACGTCGTAGCATTCTCCATCAGCTGGCTGTGATTCCGTTTTGCCGTCTCGTTCACATCCACCAGCTTCGCTCTAGCAAAACTCGCTTTTGACAGTGACAAGAGAACGCTAGGCTTGAAAAGCTTCGGTGAGAATCGATTGACTGGTAAGTCAACGGCTGTGGTCAGGTGCTTGACAGCTTGTGACAGGTGAAACCAGGCCTGCTGCGCCAAAGGGGATGGTCCAGGTGGTAGCTGAGGGGTGAGGAAAAGCATCCGTTTCGCTATGGTTGTATGTGTTTCCGCTAGGGTGGTGAGGACATCCGCTCGGACCGTCTGTTCGTCCGGAGGATGGAGATCAAGATTCGCAACTAATGCTCCAAGTGCGGCAACGGCTCCTTCCAGCGATCTCTCCACACCTGTCCCGACCTTCGCTTCAGCTTTGAAGAGGTCCCAGACTAGCCCGTCCATAGTCAGGAGCACTTTGATTTCAGCTAGGTCGAGTTCCGCTTGACGACCTGGAGGTGCGAATGCTCCTGCTCGATCGAGGACGGATCGAACGGCTGATTGCTCAATATCCGACGGTGTACGAGAAGGTAGTGTAGATTCCCATAGCGAAAGATGGATAGTGACGAGTGCTAAAGTCGTATCGGCTAGTCTGATGGAGTGGGGAGATGTGTCTCGTATGTCGTGGTATCTCCTTCTTCTTCAGGTGGATCGTCCACGTCGTCCATACCCGCTTCATTCTCCATCTCGTCAATCGACTCTTCCGCTGCTTCGACATCGACTGCCTCCGTTATCGATTGCAGGTACTCCTCCTGTCCCGACAATACCTTCTCAAGCATATCCCTAGCTTCCTCTCTCAATCGTCTGACCTCATCTGCTCGTGCATCCCCCTCCAGGTCATCTAGCATATCCGCAAAATCGGTGAGTGCTTGGGCGAGGTTGTATCCCGCGTCCATCTGTAGAAGTGAGGAGTCGATCAAAGTCATGGACAAGCGATAGAGCTCGATCGAGATGGACAGCTGGAGGACGGATTTCGGAGGAAGGAGGAAAGAGGTAGAAAGGGTATACAGAGCTCGTGCTCTGTTGATGGTCAATACAGTTTGAATGAGTAAGTAGATCGGACAGACCCGTTGTAAGCCGCATCATATGTCTGCTTGTACTCAAAAGCTCGTTGATACAGCTCAATAGCCTTTTCGTAAAACCTTTGCGCCTGACTGACTCTTGAGCATGAATCATACTCGTATCAGATCGATGACTAACCTTTTCGCCATCTCGATATCGCTCTCCCTTCTCCTCCATCTCTACTCCACCTACTCCCAGTCATTTCGGCTTGTCCTCGTCTCAGTAAGCGGGTACGTACCGTCCATAGCATCTTCATAGGTATCGTAGGTCTGCTCCCTCTTGCTCTTTCCAGGACGTTTCGCTCCTCTGGCTGGCGATCGATCGTCTTCCTCCGGCCCGCGCTTTGCAACGCTTCTCGGCGGCATGGCGCCTTGTTAGTATCACTCTTGCTCTTTAACGCTGTGATTCTGCAAAGGAAGCTGCCCTGGACGAAAGAAAATTCATTAAAATCGTGATACGCTTATTACCGCGTGGTGTCTCTCGGCCGAAGCTGAAATGAGTTGTGCTCGTCTCCCTCTGCCGAGCTTCAAACACCTTATGTTAGCTACCAGGGGGGTCAACTTGATCGGTGAAACTTGGCCTCAGCCTTGTCCCTCCATGTTAATTGCTGATAATCGTCGCAATGCTTCGCTCTGGCTCGGTGAGACTGTTCTGGAATGAGAGAAGAGTCTGTCTAATCACATATCAGATCCCGGCGACTTGCTACCATATACTTCGACAATCGACGAAGCTTACATTGAGGCGTCTCAAACCGCCTCAGCGACATCTAGCCCTTCCCACCTACTGGAGTACCGGAACGAGCCATCACTCATCGGATGCATACCGACATTCTACGGCATTCAGGAGGCTCAGTTCGAGTGCTACGCCCCGACCCACCGAACCCCAAACCAGCCTGACCGAGGCGCAACGGACAGCTTACACACGGCTAAGACCTATCATCGATAAGTTCGAAGCTCCCATTGATTGGGCAGTAGCATACGGGTCAGGCGTAGTCCACCAAGCAAACGCTACACCCGGAGTCCGTGTTTCTCTCCTACTCGTCGTCTTCTGACATGGACAGTCTAGCCTCCACCGCTGACTGACTTCCTCTTCTCGACTTCTTCTGCTGCGGAGTTTCATACAATCAACCTTCGGCAAAACCCGTCACATTATCCTCGGAACGCCAGGCTGTTCGGCGGGCGAGCTCTGGGATGGTTCCAGGAGACATGGGGAGCGGGCGTATGGTATGTGAGCATGGTGAAGATCAATGGTATCGTAAGTACTTGTTCACGCGACCTAGAAAAGGCTGAGTGGGAGTCGTCGGGTCAAAGGAAGTCAAGTATGGCGTGATCTCGACGCAGCGACTCCTGAAAGACCTAGAGGAATGGGATACGCTTTACCTCGCTGGACGTCTTCATAAACCCGTACGTACCAGTTCGAGCCATTTCCCACATATCGCTAAACCACAAACAAGGTAATTCCACTCCAGAATACTCCATCCCTCGAACCTCATCTAAACTCGAACCTCCGCTCAGCCGTGCACCTCTCCCTTCTCCTCCTTCCGCCATCCCAGCCTTTCTCGGAACTTGCTCTATGGGAACAGATCGCTGGTATCTCTTACTCTGGCGACCCGAGGATGAGTGTTCCCGGAGCTGAGAACCCGGAGAAGGTGAAGAATATCGTCCGTGGGCCGGGAGTACTCGAGAACTTTCGGAGGCTGTACGGAGCAGCTCTAGAAGAGGTACCGACGCTAGCTTGGCAGGACGATGCTCCAGAGAAGCATGCCAGGGACAGGAAATGGAGCTGGAAAGGGCAGGGGGAGGAGATGCTCGTGGTGAGTGTCCTTTTCCCATGGCCTGCTAGCGGGGATGCATGCTGACCGAAGCAGCAACCGAACGATACTGAATATCTCGCTAATCTCCTTGCTGCCTTGCCGCTCAACCTCCGCGGGAAGATCGCTCGGCACTTCCGGACCACTGCCGTCGGTGCACTCGTCGACAATGATGTACGAGAAGCACGTGCAAGCGACCGGATACGACGCGAAGAGGTTCCAACGTATCTTGATTTCTGGCGGAAGGTCGTACAGGAGGAGCGGTTTCGGGAGATAGTTCAGAATGGTCAGTGTATGGTTCCGCTTATATATTTCAAGTAGAAGATTTGGAACCGCAGCTGAGATCCAGCAGAACTCCGCCATATCATCCGCCGTCCCGCCCTCACTCAATCTTTCAAAGGTCTCTTCACCGCCGGCCTGCTCAAATCGTTCTCGTACAGCTACGCTAAATTCCGCAAGTGGCTTAGAGCTCGTAGAAAGACATGATGAGTAATCGTAGAAAGGCATGATGAGTACCATCCATTATTTACTACACCTAGCACAGGATGCCGTGATGGATTTGCATGATATGGATCTAATCTACCAATCGATGTATACACCACCGCCCCCCTCATGCTTTGAGCACCTTGTCGAATGTCTCTCCTCGAACAATCCCTCCTCGCATGGACGATTTGACGTTGGATATGAAACCTTCACGGTTACGTCGGAGGTCTTCTGCGGCCTCTACGGCGTATTCAGCGGTAAAGACTGGACCCATCCATACCTTTATTGAGAGGATCGTCGGGGTTCCTGATCCATGTCAGCTCACATCATGTCAAGAAATTGGCGCACTCACGGCTCGAGGAAGAGATATTGTAGTCCGATCATGACGGACGAGAGATTCAGAACCTGCCTCTCGTGTCAGTTTTCCCTCCATATAGGTAACGTCCGCTAACAGGCTTCCAATCTTCCCTCAGGATATTCCTGCTCTCATCAGCCCATCTCAAATCTCCTCACCGAACCACTCACAAACACACATTCCCCTCCAGATCCAAATTCGGATGATAGATCTACCAGTCTTCAGCTTGACCCTCGCCCACGATTGAGCGCACCTTCTGGACACACCGAACCTTCGGCGGCTCATGAGGGTAATTCGGATTGATCGCGAACGTAAAACGAAACTCCCCGCCTTTATAGATTCCTACAACGCGCATCAAAACCGCCTCGAGCCAGCTGGATAGGAGCTGATGTCGGGGAGGTGAAGAACGTACCTTCGTCAGGTGTGATGGTGAGTGTGAAGTTTAGGACGTCTGCTGGATCGGGGAAGTTTGCCTTCATCGTATCGGGGAGTTCGAGTTCGGTTAGGTCTGTATGAGCGAGCGCAGCAAGCGGGCGGGGCACCAAACGAGACCAAAGAGAGGAAACGAATCTTCAGCTAGCCTTTGAATGTTTTGGACCTGATTGGAAGAAGAAGGGTATGAGGTATTGCAGTGTACTCACCCTTCTGTACGCGCAATTGCGCCGCTGTCATCTTCGGCCGTTTCTTGTTCGCCGCCTCCTCTGTCTTCTTCACCGACCATATCTGATGGTTTCACCCGACAATGAAAGCAGGAACGATGGTATGTAAGAGGTAAAACGGTCGTAAAGGACGATCACGTGAATGAAAGACGAGAGGAGAAGGAGTTCAAGTGATAGGGAGCCAGCCGGTGTCAAGGGAAAAAGGAGCCTCTCATCAGTTAAATCTCGAAGCTGGGTTCGATCTTCAGCGTACCTTGATCATCTCTCCTAACGACGTCTATTTCTATCGGTTCTAGCGGTAGATGTTAAATGATTATTGGAAATGTAAAGGTTGATCCAATGAAGACATTGATTCCCAGCGAGGTCTCCAGATACCTCCACCACCTCGCCAATCCATGTCAAACCCTGGTATCCTTCACCTTCCTTCTTCCTTCACAGACCTTTTGAAGCCAGCCCTTACATCCTGAAACATGGATCCGAAGGTTCAAGGAGGACCCTCTAGAGATGCACTTCATACCGTGTGAGTCAGTCTCGGACTTTTCCCCTTATTCCCTACGGTTTGGAAGCTGATATAAGGACGCACAAGATCCCTCCGAATACCTTTCCATACACCCGAACACGCTTCGATCGCTAGACGAGCCCTCGAAGTCGACCGAGAACAGAACACGACTTTCGTCGAGCGAATGATAGATACAGATGGTGACGTCCTTGCAGTGTAAGTCTTGTTCCATTTATCAGTTCCAGGTACTGACAGTCATGATTTCAGTGACTTCACTGCGACGACCGTCCGCCTACTACGATTGGCTACCAATTCGTTCCTCTCTTCCGTTGACTTGGTGATGCGATCTATGGAGGAGTTCGCTCCTGATCCTTCAGACCGGAGACTCACCGACGACGAGCTGGAAGAAGAGCGGTTGAAGGCGAATAAAGGCGGAGGAAAGGGTATTGAATTGAGAGGTGACGGCAAAGGAGCAGGAAGCGGGGAAGAGATCAGAGCATGACACCGCAGCACGGAAACAGCTATACGAGTAGAACGACCCAATGCATGTTGACCATAATGACCTTCCGTTCAGCTGAATAGCTTGTTCACACTCGTATTTCCCTCTGCGTTCTTCTTCAATACCTTCGCCACTGCCATCTCAAAATCCTCTTGTCCAACGTACTGCCGTCTTTCTCGTAGTGCATACATGCCTGAGCTGGAAGTCAGCTGTATTCGTCTCAGGAGTACGCATTTGGCATACCAGCCTCCGTACAGATACCTCGCACTTCTGCACCGGAACAGTTACCCATCCTTTCCGCGAGTGAGCGGAAGTTGATGCCTCTTTGCAACGACATCTACGGAGGTCAGCAGGAGTCAATCACGAAGCTCCTGGGAACGCACCTTCCGCGAGTGAATCTTCAGAATAGTGATTCGTGCTTCAGGGTTAGGAGGAGGGAACTCGATCTTCCGATCGATACGGCCCGGCCTGAGCAGTGCAACGTCGAGGATGTCTGTGATTGGAGGAAGACAAAGAATCGTGAACAGTCAGCGGTATGTAACTGCTGGAGCATCGAGCTCCAACCCACCGATCCGGTTTGTAGCCATGATGACCTATACATATCAGCTCGATCTCACGATATGCTCAACACCGCGCTCACCTTGATATTCTTCGTAGGTTCAAACCCATCCAACTGATTCAACAATTCCATCATCGTCCTCTGCACCTCCGAATCACCACCACCTCCCCCTTCCCCACCTCTCGAGCCTCCAATCGAATCGATCTCATCCATGAAAATGATACTTGGCGCATGTTCCCTCGCCATGACGAACAACTCCCTAACCATCCTACTCCCCTCACCAATATACTTTTGAACTAACTCACTGCCACTCACCCGGATGAACCTACAATCCGTATGATGCGCCACTGCTCGGGCCAGTAACGTCTTTCCAGTTCCAGGTGGACCATAGAGTAGTACACCTTTAGGTTGTGCAATACCGAGCGCTTCGAACAGTTCAGGGTGTTTCACAGGTAACTCGATGACCTCTTTGATCTCCTTGATCTGTTTATCGAGTCCGCCGACCATCTCGTATGTCGAATCTGGGACTTTCTCAACCATCATCAACGAGACGAGAGGGTCGACTTTGTTGGGAAGTATCGAATGGAGGAGGTAGGAATCCGCTCGGAGGGAGACTCGGAGGTTGGGTGTGAGTGATGAGATGGGGATGTCGGGGGAGAAGTCGACAACTAGCTCTCGTTCAGCCTGATCTAAGCTAGTCGAAGAGAGACCCCACCGTATTTGCCCTCCGGCTGCACCTTTACCAGAACTTTCTTCTTCCCCATCACCTTGACCACCTCGCCGACATAGCTTCCCGGTTCCTGCAGAACCTGCAGCTCCTCTCGAAGAAGTCGTACTGTATCTATCAACACTGTCTATTGGGATACGTGGCAGAGGCTCACCTCGAGTGTTCAAGGCATTTCGTTGAGCCTCCAGTCGTCGCAAGTTCTGAGTCTTCTTCGTGATATCAAGCTCGGCAGCCTCGATCTTGTTCTGGTAATACGTCTAAGAAAAGCAAGCCAGATCAGCTTTTTTGGCAATCACCTAGAAGTGGTCCGGGCAGGAAGCAAACAACAAGTAGGCAACCCGATTTGGCCAGCTGAGGAGTGTAACTGAACTCGCTCGCTGAGGCTTGCTCACTTTGATACTTCCGCCTGGAGCTGACATCAGCGTCTTGGGCATCTTTTGGGTCGCCACTGCCATAGTGAGGGGAAGATTCGGTGTGGATGTCTAGGTATTGGTATCGGGTCAGGGATCAAGGGAACTGAAATGGGATCTTTAGTAAAAGAATCTGCTTGAAGCGATACGGATTCAACCACCATCTTCGCGCACATAAAGCGTCAACGAAAGGTGATGTGATACCATCTGTACCCGGTTCTGTTTCTGCACACGTCATGGTCACTTGGCGCGCGTTTCAGCGATGAAAGCATACACGTCTATTTTCAATTCTACGACTTCTTTCATTGAGCAGAAATGATCATACGGCATGGTGCACAAACACAGTGAGCTTACCTGACAACGAGATCTCAATACGATAGTTGGGTGCGGTCATACGATAGTTGAGTGCGGTCTTGTCAGAGTTGGCCTGGCCTTCATCCTCATCCTCACCCTCCCTTACATAACCCCTTCATACGCTCTTCCTCCTCATACCTCACCCGACAAACGAGTATATACCGAACGAGCACACCTTCCGAGCTTAGAGAACTCATCCGAGTCGGTACTCGAGGATCGGGCGAATCGACACGAATATGTCGCTCATCCTGCGGGAGACCTCGTCTGTCGGCCATTCGGGGAGTGTGAGCCGTGTCCAGATGATGAGGTGGGTCCTGCTCCCCTAGCTTTCGAATTCCGGACACGGCAGCCCTATGTCCGGCTGCTGAGGTCAGGCAGATGAAGCTCTGAGCTGATAGTATGCGTTTTGGTTGGGCAGCTAGTTCAACCTTTCTGCCTTCCCTTTGGTAACCGACGACTACTACATTGCGTACCATCTTCACGACCGCAAGAATCGGATGGGAGGGTTCAAGCTGGAGAGGTACCCGCTTGGGAAGCATGCGGAAAAATCATCGTGAAGGAAAGAAGAGATCACTGGGAGTTCGTGGTGTGTGATATTAAGCTGCTTCCTCTCAACCGCAAGGCTGGGTTTGGTACGCAAGGGATCGTAGGCTGATGTTGATCTCTCAGACCGCAAATCTGCTCTTCCTCATCGTAGCACTCATCATCCTCTGGGCACGGACATCTGCCCTCTCGACAGCTCAATATCGACAACTAGCCGCTCGGATCGGAATACCTGGCGGGGCTTGGCGGACATGACGGTTTTTGGGATATTTACATGGCAATGCTGGTTGTATGCATATTACTTCTACTCTTGATGGTTTTATGATCGTTCATTTACCATCATTCCGAGACCGTTCCGCATCACGTCCGAGTCGAAGAGGGCGTTGTTGAGCAGGTCCGTAAGCTTTTGAAGGGCGAGTTGCTGTGTTCCCAGAATCTGAACCATGGGTCAACTGCGCCAGTCCATACAGCTAGCAGCTGCAGTATGGGACAAGCTCGACACCCACCTCAGCCACATTTGCCAAAGCCTTCTCATCCCCCAACCATCCCTCTCTCGAATCACCTCCCCTAACCCTCCGTATCCGTCGAATCTCCTCAAGCTGTCCCCAAAGCTCATTCACCTGACCCAACATCCTCCCCTGTCCTCCTCTTCTCGGCGTTCCTAACCCTACTCCGCCTTTACTACTTTTCCCCTTCCCGTCGAGATCCGACTTGACTCCCTCTAGTTGAGCTTTGACTTCCGCCTCCTCTGTTCGGAAGGGTGTGGAATGTAGGATAGGGATGAATTGAGGTGATACCGCAGCCAAATGGATGAGTCGATGCATGAGCTGGTTGAGATGATTTTGCAAAGCTGCGAGGCGAATGGAAGCAGCCAGCGAGGTTTGGCGGGATGCGTGGGAGAGGGCTTGGGATATATCCTACATATAAGGGTCAGCTAGGTTCGCAGACCGAAGATAGCTGAATGCAGCTATATCATGCTAGGCAACCCAATGCACCTTGATGCGTTCTTGATGCACACCTGCGACTTGCTCTTGCAGCTGCACTCGCTTTCGAACATCCGCCCACCCAGTTGCGAGCACCAGAACCATACTGTAATCAAGCCATCAGCAGCCGACCGTTCCAGAGGCACTCTTTCGACGATTCCGAGAATTGACGCGATTACAATGGCGGCGGGACTTACCAAGTTGGATCCGGATTCTCCCTCAGCGCCTTTGCCCATTTCGCTTCATCATTGGCTCCAGCCGGTCGACCGTATTGACCAATCGTACTGGGATCGACGACATTATAAAAGTAGTACTGCGAGTCCCTCAGCGTCAGCGCAGTCACACCCACGAAATAGCGCCATCGCTACTGTTCGGGGCGGACCCACTGACCTTGAATCGACAATCCGGACTACTAGGATCCCAAGCTGACTTGACTGCAGCGATACGGGACCCAATATCAAGCTCCGGCTTCGCCTGTTGACCGTAACCTGTCGTATTCGTACTCGCTGCCATGGGATTGGTTGCGGTTGATCCGAATAACGAAGGCTGCTGAGAGGTGCTACCGAATATTCCACCTTGTTGAGGTTGATTCGTCGTGGACTGCTCACCAAACCCGCCAAAGAGACCGTTCTGCTGTTGAGGCTGTTGCTGGTTATTGTTACCGAACAGACTGCTTCCGAGACCTGTTTGTTGCTGTTGTGGTTGCTGGTTTTGCTGGTTTTGCTGGTTTTGCTGCCCGAAAAGACCATTCCCGCCGGTGTTACTGAACAAGGAAGACCCAAGTCCTGCTCCGGTCCCAGTCCCCGTTTGTCCCGTTTGTCCCGCCTGGTCAAAGATCGATGAGCCCTGAGCAGGCTGTGTCGTCGATCCGAACAGTCCACCAGGTTTCGCCGCGTTTGGCTGTCCGAACATCCCCCCTCCCTGCTGCTGATTCTGGCTGGTTGACCCAAACAAGCCTCCAGTCTGCCCTGTGTTCGGTTGCTGCTGCTGGCTCGTCGAGTCGAAAAGGTTGTTGGACGGAGCTTGGCCTTGTTGCTGATTTGCCGACCCGAAGAATGAGGTAGAGGGGTTCGCAGGTGCAGAGGGTGCAGAACCGAAGAGTGAGCCGGATTGAGCGGGTTGTTGTTGGGGGTTAGGGGTTGCGAAACCGCCAAAAGTGGGCTTAGGAGCTGTGGAATTATCTACAGTAGCAGATGAGTGCCCTAAATCAGCTTCCTTCAGCTGATCAGGTGTTCATAGCCACTCACTACCGGACATGGAGATTGACTGGGATTGATTGTTATTACCTGTGACATTGCTGGTTCAGCGGGAAGTCATTTCGAAGGGGGATCAATGTACCGAAGGTGAAGCCAGACATGGTGCGATGCGGGACTCTAGGTCAGACACACTGCAAGGCAGAGGTTTCAGAGACGTGACCAGGATTAAAAGGGTACCAAGAGAGGTTTGGTTCAGTGATCGCGCCTTACTTTCGCCTTGCCTCTGCCTAGTGATTTTAGGTGGAGAAGATTTGGTTCCGCGCCTCAAGGTAGTTCCCCGATGTCCACCCTCTTTCAACCCCCTTGAGCCGCTCTTCCTCTCTACTTTGCGTTGCATCTGGGCGACATGAGCGTCCTTACCCCCCGCGAGGCTTTGAGAATCTTTTCGAGCACGCTGCGACCTGTATGCAGCAGACGGGCATCCTCTCAAACCCGACCGATCCGGCAACAACCTCCTACCCCTTCATCCTCAACGAAAGACCCCTCCCACCCTTACCTTTATTACCACACCCGCCCTCATCCTCCTCCAGGCCGGATAGCTTTATCTTTCCTCTCTAATCCACCTTCGCAAGGATCTAAAACCGTCCTTGGGTATCTACCGATGGATGGCGGAGCTGGATTAGAGGATCTACAGGAAGAGCCCAGATTCCAGTGAGCTGCATCGACCTCGCCCAACTCCTCAGCTACTACAAACGTAGCTATCGACTAAGGTGACTGACTGATAGCTGATGAAATATCAGGGATGTCTTGCATGCCTCGATACGATCGGGACTGGATCAAGCCAAGTCTGAACAGATTGAATTTGAAGCGCAAACACGACCTGGAGATGGGTACATCCACATAACAGGTCAGCTAACGTCCGGTACTCATAGCTGTAGGAGCTGACCCTCTCTTGGCGTCGGCTGACTATTGTGATTCTACAGATGAACGAGCAGTACCGCCTGCAGGGAGGATAGGTGAGAATGAGGATTTGATAGGTAGCGTGTTTGTACAGGATGGTAAGGTAAGCTCGTCGACTGTTGTGCCCCTCTGGCGAGCAAGCCGGAAGGTGACGACACTCTGAGCTGATGGACTCCCAGGTAGTCGCTTCGACTTACGAGCGGTTCCCATCCTACCGCCTCGTAACAAGTAACGGCCCGCTCGTCCTACCAAAAGGCTTAGCAGAACACCTAATAGAAGAACTAGAAAGGATAGACGCCGATGAGAAAGCCTCTTAAGCCTTCTTAGATGACTTGTATGATACAATAAACATAATATCTATAGCATAATACACAATGTTTTCATCTATCAAAACTCGCCGGAGGATCAGGAACGATCTGATAGCTCTTCCTCAACTCCTCCGTACCGCTCATCTTCCGTTCCATTTCGTCCCTCAGCTCCGGGCCAAGTGATGGGACAGGTTTTCGCTTCTTGCTCGTACTCCTCGTCAAGCCAGTACTGTTTTGGTCTGATTGACCACGAGAGTAAGACCCATCCGATCTGCTTCGGGGAACGAGCTGCGGGACGATATCGGCAGTTACTGCAGTTGAAGCCGAGGCTTGTCGAGGGTCACCTGGATTGAAGTCGGTGTCGCCATCGTGATGCGTTCCTGGCGTATTCGGAGCCGTAGCGAAGGGATTCTGACCGGTGCGAGCGGTCGAAGCGGTCTGCTGAGCGAAGACGACGGGTGATGCCTCGTTGCTGGACCTTGGTCCGCTGTCATCGGCTCTCTCCTCATCCCCGTGCATTACACCGAGAGCTGCTGCGCCTGCTATTCCCTCTCCCTCCAAACTCGTTCCCCCGCTTGGCATCTGAACGTGTCTTCCTCCACCTCGTCCGCTGTTAAAGCCAGCTTGAGACATCTCTGGTCCACGAGTGAAGGCTTCTTCTCGACTCCGTCTGCGCCGACGAAGACAGAACCATGCCACGATCCCTCCGATAGCTGCCAATGCTAGTATCCCGATAACGATACCAGCTATCGCCCCTCCACTAAGTCCGCCTTTCCCGCTCGTCCTACTCGATCCGCCATTCGCAGCGCCCACTGCACTCCCAACCGACGCTGACAAGGAAGACAATACAGAAGTACTAGTCTTTACCCCCGAACTCATACTCTGACTCGTGCTCGTACTCGTACTCGTACTCTGACTCGAGCCCAAGCTCGAGCTCAAACTCGCATACCCCGCCAGACAAGCGGTATCATCCCCCTCGACGACGGAGAACACCTCGGATGTACTCGCCGTCCCTCGTGTGTCGTTGACAGTCCCATAAATATAGTACCTTCCTTGCGGGATGGAGAGATTATTGTAGTAACCGACATTAGCTGGATAGGCTGAATCGAGAGTCTGGTTGATGGTGAGTGACGAACGGCCATTGATAGGTGGAGCGAGACTTGTGAAGCTATCTGATGAGGAGGTCGTCGTCGTCGCGCCGGTGCGTAGCAGGGTAGCGGCGGAGGATGATGTGAGCGGAGAGAAAATCGTAAGTCCGGTCGAAGGAGTGGTCGAAGTGGGTAATATGGTAGTTCTGGAAAGAGGCGTAGTAGGGGTTTCAGAGTTGATTGCTGTCGATGGAGGAATACTCTGAACCACATCGATATTGAGGATGTTAAGTCGTACGACGTAGCTTGGCGGATTCTCATTCTCAAGTTGCCATTCTATGCTACATCGCTCATCAGCCTCTCTATCTGGAGAAGAGTGAAGAGGATCCAAGCTCACGTCGCACTCTGACAAGCTGTCATTGTTGGCATCGGTTTGAACACCAGACTCGGGATACCGGTGTAAGTGGTAGTCGTGGATGTGGTGGATGTGGTCTGTGATGCGGGTGTCGAGGTTGCGACCGAAGAAAGCGCTGGTGAGGCCGATGTGGAGGTGATGACCTGGGCGAGGACCGGTTGACTGGATATGCCCAGCATGCCGAAGAAGAGCGCGAAGTGCAGCCTGGTGGGTATAGGCGGAAACATGATCAGGTCCCCCTGGTGGTGTGTGAAGAGGTATAACGCTGGATATGGATCGAGGATTTTCGGTGAAAGACAAAGGATGGGCGAAGCCTGACGCGAGGTCAGCACTCACGTGCGTCTTTTACAGCGTTGCTCCCGAGTCAAGTCACAGCTATCACAGCTCGACGAGCATCACGCGGCGGAAGGCGAAGAAGGAAAAACGTTCGAGGTGAGACTCTTGGATGTGAGCAGTCTGATCTGATCACGTCAATCAAGGGGAAGTCATGCGTTTGCGGCGAAGCAATCTGGAAGGAGGTATCCAAGTGTGCTGAGTTTGCGGGAGCAGTCGAAACAATCAATCTATCAAGCATCAAAACACAAGATTCATCCTCCCATTCCTCTAGCAAAAGTCTATCTTCCTTGCTGAGGCCCCGGTGCAGTGCGTCGTCCTCTTAATTTGGGGTCGATCTCATCGCATTGTGTCTGAATTTCTCGAGCAATACACCTTTAAAGAGGAACCGCCGAACTCAGGACCAATGGAGTGAAGCCAAAATACGATGAATCTTATCTCTTCAGCGCCTAAGTTATGATATGCAGAATGAATACGAAGTTGCGAGCCTGACGGAGGTGAGAATCCAGGTGTCGACCGGAGGTCGAGAAGGAGAATCGTTGACGTAGCTGGACCGAGTATTAGAAGAATAGTTTTGACGGTCCGGCGA
>JAABUH010001143.1_pt1 | contig 31732 bp, 48 predicted proteins | sample 5559121 | NCBI WGS metagenome assembly JAABUH01 (sample SAMN10711871, study PRJNA513364) | rock metagenome | isolation source: Antarctica rocks | place: Antarctica: Victoria Land, Battleship Promontory nord | collected 2015-12-28
GGCTGCCAAGAAAGCACGACTCCTAGCGGCCCTTCCTCCGGGGTATATGGAGGCGAAAGCTGCGAAGCGGGAAGATGCGAGACGGAAGAGGAAGGAGAAGACTAGGGAGATGAGGGCTTTGGGGATCGAACGGGAGGGGAAGGGGAGGAGTCCGAGGACGGTTAGGAAGGAGAAAATTGCGTTGAAGTTGTTGAGCGAGGCTGGAGGGGGGGTGGGGGTGGGGACGGGCGCGAACATGGGGGAGGTGGGGTTGAATAGGATGGCAAAGAGGATGGTGCGGAGGGGGAGAGGGAAGGTGTAGGCGGGTACCGAGCGAGATGGGGAATCGATACTGGCAGTTTCTATGGTTTATATGCCATCCACATCGTGTCTGCTGGCACCGCAAGTTCGTCCTTGTCCCGGCATTCGCTGATCGAGCAAGTCCAAGCGTCTCGAGCATTCTCACAGATCACAGCCCACGAAATGCATCATTGACATCACCATTGTCAAGAGCAACCCCCATGCATTGTACCTCCCACTTCATCTCGTTATCACCCGCTTGACCTCCCCCTAATACCCCACGCTCTTCAGATAATCCGCCAACTTTGTGACCACCACATTCGCGTCCCCAGCCTGCACCGGCGCGTCATACTACCGTCACCGCACCAGATAAGCCTCTCGACCTAAGCTAATCATCAAGGAGCGACATACCTCGGCAACGAGGATCGCCTGGGTGGTGGGACAGACGAACACCCCTCGTTCCTACACAATCAGCTTAACCTCCGATCCGAGCGAGCAGGATACTGAAAGAGCAGGAGATGGGGAGAATGCAAGTTTGGGAGAACGGGGATTTGGGAGAGTTTGGGAGGTGGCAGAGTGGGGAAGAGATGGAGGGGGTAGATGGGAGAATGGAAAGAGAAGAAGGAAGAGGGAGAGGAGGAACTCACGCCTTTCCGCCCAATCACCTCGTCCGACTCAGCCTTGATGCACATAAACTTGAACCCCGCCAGGGTGATCCCGTTCGCTATGCCACACAAACCCATCAGCGCTGCCGCCTCGGTATCACGGGTGATCAGGAGGTAGGACAAACCTCGCGCGGCATCGGGGTCTGCGAAGAGATGTTTCACGATCGCATCTTGTTCTTTCTGGTTGAGCTACACGGCATCAGCTTAGTGCCAGGAATGAATACGAGTAAAGGGTAAAGGGTGAGGGTTGAAGGCTAAGCGTGGGGTCCGGGGGGAAGGAATGCGGGATGATGCATTAAGATTATAGGACGTGAGGAGGGAGGAGAGAGGATGAGGTAAGTGGGGAAGAGGTCGACCCACATTGTATCCCTTGGACGCGGCCCAGATCCCACCTTGCTTACCGAGGATGGCGGCTTTCGTCACTTTTTGAGTCGCGAGGAGTTGGTCGTCGACGTAGGCTGGGTGTGGGGCAGGCAGTGGTCAGGGATTGAATGGAGCAACGACATCGATCGACGAGAGGGCGCGAGAGGGCGAGAGGGCGAGAGTGGGTTTGGGTCAGGCGTGATGAAGAGAGGATTCCGTCAGCTCTTGTGCAGGCGGAGGAAGCAAGTTGAAGGGTTGACTGGAGCGCTCAAGATGGAGTCGCAGTGATGTGCGGTATGGTGTAGGGACTTCGAGCTGCTCACCTTGCCAGGACATCTTTGCGCGATATACAAGTTGGAAAGAAGACGTTCTTGTGTCTAGCTTGTCTAGTAACGAACGGAAGGCATCCTTAGCCCCCACGCCTAGTTCTCGCCTACCCTTCCGGCCCTGAAGGTCTGCAAAGAGAGCTCCATGGTTGGACGCGGTGGACATGATGCCTGCCATCATTCTGATATGCTGTATCTTGCGTGAATGTAGGCTACACTCCCTCCCAACCATCAATCACCGGCGGCCTTCACACATACACCGCCTTGAGGATGAAATTGGTCATGATCGCCGCTACCCTTTCGTTAGCGCTACCCCGCTTTACCGGAAGGGCCGACAAACCCAGCAGGCACACGCAAAGCACCGTCTAGCCCCTCGTCAGCTCTATCCGTCCAGTCTGGAACAAAAGAAACGTACCGGCCCCAATCGATCGTCATATGGCGCTCCCGTTCTCAGCCGTATTGATCGAGCTCGCATCTGGTACACCGTCAAAGCGTAGACCATCACCGCCATCGCTATCGACCTAAATCAGCGGCGAGACCCTAAATAGAAAAGGAAGTCGGACCGATGATCGTATACATCGCTGCGGAGATCTTGCCGACCTGTCACAATGTCAGCGATCTGGGTGTAACACGGGTATGAACGGGAGAGACTCACTTTGTCACCGAAATTGAGCAGACCGACCGCGAGGCCGCCGAGAACGACGGCAAAGTGGAGCCATGAGAGGAAGGTACGTCTTGATGGGCGATAGTACAATGTGGGTCGCAGGTAGAGGGATCGAGCCATGGGGGAGGACGGAGGGAGGAAGGGAATGACGCAAGAGGTGAAGAGAAGCAGTTCTCGTCAGCAGTGCAATGAGAAGGCACGGAAGACGTGCTCGTTGGCGAAGAAGACTTTCGGCTCGATTCGGATGGGGAGGGCGATTCGCTATTGACGGCGACCGGAGTGTGCCAGATAGCGAGGACGTAAAGGGGAAGAGGGTGGGAGGAGAGTATGAGTGCACGATCAGCTTCCCTTTCTACAGGTACATATGTGCGTCAATGACCTTCTTTGCTGTACGTTGCAAGAGGGGTTGAGTGGACATGCTGAGGTACGGCTATGAGATTCGTAGAAGAAAACACCAGGCCAGCAGCAAGGATGAGCACGATCTGCTGCGAAGCTTCAAGTGAGCGAAATCATCCCGTCGAGCACGTGCGCGGAATCAGGGTCCAAGGGATAAGCTACGCCTAATCGGGAAAGGAATCAACCGTTTCTCGGGATTCCCCACTTCCGGGTGGCGTATATCCCGGCTCGGAGCGGGCGCTCGCTCATATTCCTTACCTTTTTCCAGTCTTGCACAAGGACGGATCGGGCGGTTACTTGAGAATTGACCTTGAATCACACCTTCTTTTGTTTCCCTCACATTCTGGAGATCACTATCATAACGAAAGATCGCTTCGTGATCGTCGACTCCTGACGACAAGCTGGGACGACTTCAATTTCGCCGCTTGGGACGAGCGAGTACATAGCACCGGAATTGCGGCCCTCCTTTGCGGTTCTACGATCATCCCCTCACAACATCACTCGTCTTCACCTATATTGAAGTATACTCTTCACTTGGCCTACATCAGCTGGACAATCACCGCTCGGGTATATCACGTGGGCAGGTGTGGGTGGAAGAGTGGGAGGGACCCAGAGGAGTGGTGAGTGATATGATTCTCCCGCTCATCCGGCTGTGTGCATTTGTGTATATGTGGGCGCGACCATCTTTTCATCATCATCATCTCACGTGTTTCACATTCTTCATCACTCGCTGCGACTTTTTCTCCCTTCTTGGCGTCATGACGTCGTTGTCAATGTGCTGATCGAGTACATCCTTAGAAACAAAATCCCTCTCCAAGAGTGCGATCTAGCAAAGAGACTACGAGCGCACGGAACAACAGCGACCACACAACGATCACGTTATGGGAATGTCTCGACCAAACCCCGCCTCTCGCTCGCGCTACTCCCTCTACCCATCCTCCACTCCCCTCCTCCCTTCATCTACATTTACCTTCCTCGCATCACTGCGAGGCCAGCTCCTAATCTGTACCGTCGTCCTCGTCCTCGGAGCCATCTATCTCGTCGTCAGGGAGCCCATATCCACCTTTCGCCGACATCGCCGAGAAGCGCTCTCTCGGATCAGAGAGGAGGAGCTGATGTCGATGGAATTTGAGGAGAAGGATGACGGGAAGGTCTTGAAGGAGAGGGAGAAGGACAAGGAGAGGGGGAGAGAGAAGAGGAAAGACGGCAAGCGGAGGAAGGGGTCGTTGTTACGAATTGCGGGAGGGAGTGAGGAATCCAGTGCGGCAGGACCGAGCTCGATCGAATCGTCGCCAGCTTCTCTGCGGGCGGTTCCCACTATATTCCAATCATCTCCAATCGCAAATGACGCGACTCCCCCTACTCCACGATCCCCCTCTCCAACCCCAGCTAATCCACAACCATCCCCGCTTGTCGAGCGCCAGATCAACGCCAATAGACTTCTTCCACCCCTACCTATCATTATCTCTCAACAGGCATCACCCCGGCCGTGGGAGATCCCCTTACCCGATTCCCCTGCGGCAGGACCTTCACGCCTATCCTCAGCGGAAGCGGAAGACGTTTCCGTCAATGGCGACGATGCGTCCGACTCCGCACTCAGCAACGAGCCTGACTCGAAGCAGATCGGCCGAAGCAACGGCTTCTCGATCATTCCCGAGGAGGGCTATCTCCCCGTTGTGCCAGTCACCACCAGCACGAAGAAGAAGAGGCGAAAAGCCAAGGCAGTCTCGCCATTCCTTGCCCGGTCCCTCTCAGCCGGGCCTACGGACACATCTCATACCGAGTTCTCGAGCCGCCATGCGTCGCCAGCAGGACGATCCCCGCTTGAGCCTTCATCACGTCATGCGCGCAAGGCGAGTCTGAGTCGCCCGCCGAATGCGGATCTCGAAGATCTTCTTGACGAACGGGATCGATTGATCGATTCACTACGTGCGGAGATCGGGCGGGCCAAAGCTGAGGAAGGCAAAGCGAGGGAGAGTGTGCGTATAGCTCAGGCTAACGAGGAGAGGACTAGTCGGGATGTCGATCAGATGAGGCGCACGAGTCATAAGACTGAGTCGGAGAGTCGCAGGCGCCATCGCGAGGTGAGCGCCTTCGCCTTTTCTGCGCTTCTGTGCTGATAGTGCTGCAGCTGCAAGGAAGAATGAATCAGATGAATCAAGTCCATGACGCCGCACTCTACCGCCTCGACACGCTCGAACGCCTCATTCGCGAATCGGGCTCTCCAGTGCCACCGCCTTCCCCCCTTCCGATGCTACACCTACAAAGCTCGACGTCACCCATCCCACCACCCAGTCCGTTTGGGATGCAGACGGCGCCATCCCTCGGTCTAGCCTACATCCCATATCCTAGCCCGGGAATGTATCCCTCTCCGATACTTCACCCGTACCACTACGCACAGCCATCCAACTCGCGTAAACTTATGCGTCGATCGTCGAATGGCGAGCTGAACGGGAACGATTCCGTGGGAGCGCTCTCGTCCGGCCAACTTATGCCGTCCCGACAACCGAGCGGCGCATATCCGAGCATTGGATCAGGGACAATGCCGCTTGGATCTCCGGCAATCAGAGTGCCCAGTCCGAGCTCATTGCGCGAAGGACAGTCTTCCGCGGCGGATCTTCGACGTCTTAGTATCGAGAGCTCGGTACTGAAGAAGAAGATCAAGCCGAAGTCGGGATCTGAGAGCGGCGAGTCGAGCTCGAACCGCGCAGGCAGCGAGCCCCTCATCGAGGCGAACGAATCTTTGGAAGGGCTGGGCTTCGTCGTGGAGGGTGCAGACGGTAATCGCCTTGCGACGATCTCGGTCCCAAACGTTAGCAGCCAGGGCAACTCGAACTCGGGGGAGGGGTCAACTTCATCATCCAGTCACCCGGCTAGTCCGTCTCCCCAACCGCGTAGTCATATCCTAGTCACTCCCGCTACCGCTGACCCTTTCCATCGCAACGGGACCCACACATTTGACTCGCCGGCCTTAGCCCCTCATCTGAATGGGATCAAGGTGGTCATCGATAACGAGCAGGGCAATCTCTATTTCCGAGATGATCAGTCGCCATCTCGCGAACCGTCGCCTCTTTCTGAAGGCGAGAAAATAGGAGAGGAGAAGAGGGAGTACTCGGAGCCCGTCTTCGCGAGTCTCGCGCACACCCCGGAACAGTTGCGAGAGATCGCCCGGATGAGGGAAGATGCGGTAAGAGCCCAAAGGGGACGGAAGAGGTTGAGCGAAGTGACAGGGGTGGGCGTTGTGGTCGCGCCGTTGACGCCGAGCCTGGGCCAGAGTCCGATGCCGCTGAACCGTGAATGACTTTGAGATCAAGGGGGAGGAGGTGGTGTTTCTCGCGGATGATGGATGATGGACTTTTTGTTTTGCATATATCGAGAGGAAAGGATGCGGACGCCGGCGCGGACGGACAATCATGGTTAGGCATATTTGCACATACGAGGCATATCTGTGCCAGCGATGCTTCCTCGGGCGTGACATATCATGGTTTACCTCGTATCTATACTCACGGGTTGCTGACAGACTAGGTCAAACAGCAAGGCGGGTACTGAGGTCGAAGTCTCTCGATGCGATGATGCCAACTCAAGCCGGACGCTCTGGACCTCTGACACTTCGAGGTGAAAGGATTTGCCACGATCTCCTTCGACCCGCTGACAGCCATGATGCCGAAGAAGACTTTCCGGAAACCGCCCATCAAAGGATGGGCAAGACGTCAAAAGAGGATCTCGTAGAAAGTGCAAGAATAATTCGCTGTGCTCATTGACTCTTCTTTCCACTTCACCTCCACACCAATCATCCGCATCAATATGGGACGCGTTGCGACATTAGCCAGCACGGGTGGGGCGACGGAGACCGAGACGGAGACGGAGAAGCCGTTGACGCTCCGCTCGAGAGGTAAGCCCGAAACCTTTGGCTCCGAGACTCGAGCTACCGGTATGTCACCTGCCACGCGAAATCACGGGATTCTGACGGATGACACAGTTGACACGAACACTGCTGCTACTAGCACTGAAGATATCAAGACGGTCCCGATACCGTCGCAGAACCATGAGGATATCGAAGAATTCAGCAAGAATCTCCCGTCGGTGGCCAGTCAAGGACCGACTGCTTCCACCGTTTCCAGTCCATCCGACCCCGAAGGCATCTACACCGAACCCCTTCCGTCCGAGTCTCGTGACGGTATCTACAGCCGGAGCAAAAAGACTGACACCACGAAACCCACTCACTATACCCCTAATGATAAATTCCTGAGACCTGACAAATCAGTTTACAAGCCCCTACACTGGCGGGAACTCACCTCAACCGAGAAGCCGGGGACAAAGAAAGGTAATACCTTCAAGAACGATTCGAGCTTGGTCCATTACGAAGATGGGACGTTAGTGACCGAAGACGATTTCCGGATCACCCAGTTGGAGTCTGATCGTGGGAAGGGTGGGATCACCTCCGGTGGGAAGGAGAGGCGGATCAGGGATCGGGATGGGAGTATGATGGATTTCTATACCGATGAGGTGAGAGTACCGATCGCGCCTGTCACCATCGAGGATTTCGGGTGGTTGAGTCGGTATGGCACGGAAACCTGCGATAATCCGTACGCGAGGGATGACTGGAAGAGGGAGAGGAAGGCGGTGAGGGAGATGGGGTTGAGGACTAGATCGGATTTCGATATCAAGTTGAATCAACGGATCGATCGGTATGTGGATCCGGATCAACAGGAGACGTACAAGGATGTATGGTCATATGCCAAGGCAAAGGAGATGGGGTTTGGGAATGATTGGGCATCGCAATTTCTCTGGATGGGGAAACATGGTCAGAAGCTCTTGCTCAGTAACGCACAGAAGGCGGCACTGACCGAACGAGAGACGGAGGCTTGGGCCAAGAAAGGGAAGGACGTGTCGACGTATGACCTCTATTCCGACTTTCAGAAGAGCGCGGTGGATCAGTGGACTGATCGGTGTAGGACCGCCATCTCGTGCAACAAAAAGACGCAGCAAGGCTGCGAGTCCGTCCAGGTCTCAAACTTCACCATGGAGAGTCTCGCTCGGATGGAGACCGAACAGATGAAAGGCCTCGATCTCGCCACGAAACCATACAAGGAGAGCACAGCTGCCACCGGTTGGTACATGGACGGTGATGAATACAAGCGTGACCCCTTACCCGCCCTTGTGCTGCCAAACAATACCTACGGGATCCGGTACTCGACCTTCAAAGACAACTTTTCCCTTCTGGACCAACAGCCCGAGCGCGACAAGGCTGAACAAGAATTCTCGGAGTCCAAACTTGATGAGTGGTCCAAAGCCCTCTCCAAATTCCAGATTGGACCGCATCCAAAGGCAAAAGCTCTCCAAGCAGGGGCGATCCTTCCCAATTACGTCGTATTCGATACCGACAAGGAGAGGGATAGCTTCTTGAGTCGGATTGATGATACTGACAGGACAACGGCAACAAAGGAGGCAATGAAGAACCCAAAGCCATGGTATATACCAAGCAGGTATGGAGGGGATAAACTCCTTGATGATCGCAAGTTGGAGAAGTGGTGGGAAAGGCATGGCGAAGATGGGTTGTCAAATGCAACGAGGACGCCAACGGTGACAAGGACTAGCCAGGGGGCTGCGACTGTAGATTAGGTAGCCAGATCAAATTGGGTATATTGCTGTCTACATTTGCGAGCTGTATACATGATCTGTTTGCTTCCATGGGTATACCACTGCAATCCCTTAGGTGCCAAGTGGAAAAGTGATAGAAGTTCCAGAAGTACAATGAATGGCATGAGAATGTATACTCTGGCTATCTCAGCTCCGGATGACTGGAATCGAGGGTCTTGTTGTTGGAATGCAGGTGACCATCTGCTTAGTCAAGACTCCGCACAAGATAATGTGCGCAAAAGCTGCATACGTATGGGAAATCTATCTCTGTGAAACGAGAAAAGGGAAAACTCTTCTTGCCTGTCTACATGCCGCAATCGAGCTAAAGTCACACATTACTTTGCACAATCAAATCTCCTTGCTTTCCTTGTGATATTGATACATCAATGCTATTTGTCTTGTGTTGGATTGGTTTAAGCTGGCAGTGCTTGATCAGTTAGGCTTGCCTCTGAATAACGCATGTTCTGGGAAACATATATTTGCCTCTTCCAAGTAGTGGTGTTTGACGAAATGAACGCGCGGATTGCCACGTGACACCGGTTAACACTGTTTAGCGGATTGCGGAGGTCCGCTCCCTTGATTCCGACATTTCCAACACTTGATATCCGCGTCCAATCGTATTCAACCGCTCCGTTCCCATTTCCACACATAAGAGCGAGACCAGAGGCCGCTTTCCCCCTCACTATCACCTTACTCAGTAGTCTTGGGTAAACGCAAGCCAATCCATCACCATGTCCCTCCCTCACGGCGTACACCTCACCATCTCCCCTCCCAAGGGAGGCGAGTCCATCCTCTCCCACGAAGCTCTTGAATTCCTCGCCATGCTCCACAGGACTTTTGACAAGAGGAGGAAGGAGCTGCTCGAGAACCGAAAGAAAGTTCAGGCGGATCTCGACAAGGTGAAATAAAATCATCGACGTTCAAAGGACGGTTAGGAGTCCATCGCGAGATGCAATACTCCGCTCAAGAGACGTGTTCCCGTAGAGCACGCTAACGCCCTGTAATAGGGCAAGGCTCTAACCTTCCTCCCCGAGACGGCCGACATCCGATCTTCTCCAGCTTGGTCATGCGCCCCGCCAGGTCCTGGACTCGAGGATCGCCGGTGAGTCTCACGCGTCTCCCTTCCACCTCTTCAGCCAAGCTCGCACCGTTGCGTCGCGGTGGGGACCCCGATTGCTGACGTGTGGCTGCTTGCAGCGTCGAGATTACGGGTCCCACCGACCGGAAGATGGTCATCAACGCGCTCAACTCCGGCGCCAAGACGTTCATGGCGGACTTTGAAGGTAAGTCAGCTCAGCTTGATCTGGGACGCGTAGCGCATCCACGCCCTGTCAGGCTTGTTTGAGTGTCACCGCTGATGGACTTCGGTAGACTCCAACTCGCCTACTTGGTCTAACATGGTGCTCGGACAGGCTAATCTGCGCGATGCCAACCGGTAAGCTGCTGGTATTCCGGAGCGTGGACATCGCTAAATTCGATTTGCAGCCGCGAGATCGATTTTGAGACTGGCGGAAAGTCGTACAAGCTAAGCGAGAAACCCGCTGTCCTCCTTGTCCGGTGAGTCCGTCCGACTGCAGCACGTCTGGCGTATGGGCTGAGCTCTGTACAGTCCTCGTGGTTGGCACCTGGACGAGCCTCGCCTCATCATTGACGGTACTCCCATGTCCGGATCACTCTTCGACTTCGGTATCTACTTCTTCCACAACGCCCGCGAGCTCATCAACCGAGGATCCGGCCCATACTTCTACCTCCCAAAGATGGAGCACCACCTCGAGGCTCGGCTTTGGAACGATGTTTTCTGTCTCGCTACCAACAAGCTCGGTGTCAAGCAAGGATGCATTCGCGCGACAGTACTCATCGAGACGCTACCGGCTGCATTCCAAATGGAGGAGATCCTGTTTGAGTTGAAGGAGCATTCGGCAGGGTTAAATTGCGGGCGATGGGACTACATCTTCAGCTTGTGAGTCAGTCTGTCTGACATCCGCAAAGAGGATGACTGATGCATGACATAGTATCAAAAAGCAACGAGCCTCAAAGACCGCTGTCTTCCCTGATCGTGGGGACGTTACCATGACGGTGCCGTTCATGGACGCGTATGTCCGCCTTCTCATCCAGACTTGCCACAAGTACGTCTCTTCCCTCATCGTTCTTTTTTACCGACCGACGCTTCTCAGACGCAAGGTCGCCGCAATGGGGGGAATGTCCGCTCAGATTCCCATAAAGAACGATGAGAACGCGAACATGCGCGCCATGTCCAAGGTCCGCGCGGACAAGCAGCGCGAGGTGGCTGCGGGTCACGATGGGACCTGGGTCGCTCACCCGGCACTGGTCAAGATAGCGATGGACATCTTCGACGAGCATATGAAGGGCCCGAACCAGGTATGACAACTCCGCGATTTGCGCCACTTCAAGTTGATATTGGACAGTATTATGTAAGGAGGGAGGACGTCACGGTCACGGACAAGCAGATTGCGGATCCGAAAGTGCCAGGGAAGGTGACGGATCAGGGTGTGAGGGACAACATCTCCGCGTGAGTTGGGTCGGGGAGCGGGATTTGAATGCAAGTCTGACGCATTTAGGGCGCTTTCGTACTGCGCTGCGTGGATCTCGGGTAATGGCTGTGTGCCGATCAACTTCTTGATGGTGAGTGGTTCATATCTCTAAGGCGAATGGGGGCTGATCTCAGTACCAACGCGCAGGAGGACGCCGCTACCGCTGAGATCGCCCGCGTACAGTTGTGGCAGTGGTGCAAGTACGGATCCAAGACCGTGAGTTGCCCACGCCCTGCTATCTCCCCCTCCCCTGAGCTCACCTGATGAGCTCCCAAGCTCGCCCTCGGCTGAGACATCACTAGGACACCGGCAAACTGATCACCCCTGCCCACCTCCAACCCATCTTCTCCGAAGAAGCTGCCAAAGTCTCCAAACTTCCCGGGATCGAGGCGGCGCACGTCAAGATCGCCTCGGAATACATGATCGGGCAAATCAAGAGTCATTGGCCGAGCGACTTCTTGACCAGCGACTTGATGCATCACCTCGAGGGGGTCGGGACCGTTGGAGGATCGACGGCGAAGGCGAGTCTCTGAGACGGGGTGCTGACTTCAAGCCGGAGGGACGCATGTATGGCGATAGAGCAAGACGAGGAGGGTTCGTGTGTACCGTTAGCATATTGGTGTGATGTCATGATGTTGTCCTCATCCCGCTACATCCCAGGCGTGGGTTTTCTGCTGCTGGTATCCCCGATTGTCCTAGGAGCCTCATTGAGCGGGTGATTGTGCAGCACATTCTATGAGCTATCCCATTGCAGTCTTGTCTAAAAAGAGTAACACTTAATCCAAGCAAGTTATTACCAATTTGTCGCGAAGACGTCCATTGAGAGAGCTGCGTGAAAAGTTGCAATACGGTCAAGATGCACAAAACAGAAATTCTGTCTTTCATCATTCTTTCCCACACAAGAAATTTGCCTTGAAAAGTGTGGGAAAAGTATTTTTTGTAACGAAACCGTTCTGTCCAATCGCAATATCTCCTTGGACACTGCCCAGTATGGTAAGTTGGACAAAGATTGGGACTCCAGGTGGTTAGACAGGAGTGGGAGTGGCGGTTGGTTATTTAATATTTGAGAAGACTACAGCACTGAGTAGGCTGTCGCTTTCCCGGAGGGATCGTGAACGTCAGTGATGATAGTAACTGGGCTTCGTTCCAGTACACTTGCTCCTTCTTGGTATCACCAGACTTGGATGAGCGTGCAGTATTGTGAAGAGGTTGGAGACGAGAACGCAGAGATGAGGAGGGAGGAATCCAAGCGAAGAATGGTTGGGGACTCTCTCTCAACTTGGCAGACGTAACGGTAATGTGACGGTGACGGTCCATGAGTGTACCACTGATGCTCCATCTACAGAAATGGCGTATGTAGTGTATGAAAGCAAGAGAAGGGGGAAAATTCAGTAATGAGTGTAAGATAGATGAATGTGATAAAGCAATGAGAAGGGTATAGAGCTCATGGTTGCTTGTTGGAGTCTGAAACATGAAATGAGATGTGAAAGATGATTAAAGCTGGAAACAACCTGTACAATATGGTAGGAGGGAAGAAAGACAGATCTTGTATATATCATTGGACAAGTAGTGGGAGAAGGCATGTATAAAAGGACTGACAGAGAACAGAGAGAATCCCGCGAACAGATTACATGATGTCAACCTCACCAAGTCCACCGACTATGTGAGGGCTTCTCACTAATGCTTATCAAGAGGAGACATCTCGAATTCAAGCCTGAATGACTCGAGGTAGCTGACGTTTGACATATGATCCAGAGCTGGGGGCTCTATCTCCATTTTGTTGACTTTGTATACCTTGCAGGCGGTTTGTAAATAGAACGGGTGGCAAAGGTTGAGGGATTTTTCGACCAATTAGAATAATGCCTCAATTCCTGTGAATAAGCAGCAGGAATTGACCAATCAGATTAAGGCCTCAAGGAGAATTATACGAAATAAGGTTTTGCACAGGAACAAAGGTACGAGACTGATGTCTTTCTCCAGAGGCAAACCATGCATGTGGTACCACAATGCATGGGTATGTTGGTCTTGTTGGTTCATGAGGGTCCCGCTCAGAGTGTTTATCTGCTCCGAGTATCATTAAGGCCACCCCATAGTCCTTATCCATACCGTGCCATTATCCCTCTCCGTGTTGAGCCTCCGCAGACAACTCTTGTTATCGCGCGCTACACCCACCAACGATCGGTCGAGCTACGGATACTAGACCGTCCTTTGATCGATTCGAGTCATTCTGTAACCTCGAGCTACCTCGAGTTACCTAGATCTACTTCAAGATATCTCCTCTTGACAAGCGTCAGTGAGCCTCGACGGTCCGTGACACACGATCCGCAGAAATATATTAGTTCCATAGTTTGCCCCCTGCTGGTTCCACTCGTGTTGTATTTTGTTAAGTGGCAAAAACCCCTCCTGGTTCCATGACACCACAAGTTCAAAACAACCATTGGCGTTGAGACTCTGGTTGACTGCTCACATTGAGTGCTTCATCAGCCTTTTGCAATGCGTGTTGCAATGCTTGGTTGAGCTGTCTGCACGATCTGATGTAGCCTTCCAAGACACAGCTGATTGACCAAGTATACTGTTTGGGTGCAATGCAATGTGAAAGAACGATATGGGGTTTGCAAGAGCTACCCAATTTCTCTTTACAAGAAACAGGAAACTATAGATGAGGCTTGGCAGCTTGAAAAGGGCATGACATATGGATCCAAGGTTGTCATATGGTATTGATGGCACTGATGTGCTCACGCTCAACATTGCTTCACCTTGACACTTGCCAGGCTAAGTCACCCAGAGCTCTCGTTTCAACCACTTTCTAGGAGCTCTTGGGAAACAAGCGGAAACGTTCCACTATGCGAGGGTATCCGGTTTTTAGTACCAAATTCCCCCGTAATTTGATGAAGGCAGAGTTCTCTACAACCGACCCGATCAACGGTCTTTTGCATCATCTCCTCCACCTCGAGGCAGTCTTCCACGATGCCCGGCTTCAGGGTCAAGGTACGACCGCGAAAAGGTGAGCTTCTGAACGTGTGCTTGGTGCCGACAATACCCATCGCCATCGCCATCCTCAACCTCTCACCTTTGCATCTCCACCAGCCTTCCGCCCTCCCCCTCTCTCCTCCTCCGAATCCTCTGTCTCCCCACCCGCACCCCTTCTCCTCGACTCCCCACGCGAGCTGACCTTCCCAGAACAAATCATAACCACCTGCACCCCTGAACTCACCGCCCTGCTCTCATGTTTCGCCTCCTCCTCGGACCTTCGAGCCGTGGACGCATGTGCGGCGGCGGCTACGAGTTTACACAAATGTATGGCTACGGCTCCGGTTGGACGGCAGAGGAGGCGGGTTAGCTCGGTATGTCGGGGCTTTCTTCTTGCCTTTCGGGCTCCTTCTTGAAGGATTTCGAGGTTGAGGGAGATGACGCTGATGGGTGGATAGATCAATCACCTGCTGGGGAAGATACGATAGCGTCATCACTCTGTATCGTCGTCCGAGACGGTTGAAAGCTTCAAGCATGCATCGTATCACCATCGCAAATCTTTACACGGATCTGTAGACGGCTTCCATCTCCCGTTCGAACAGCCTTTCCATTGCGGGATAACCGTCTTCACGCAAGATATCTATTCCATGCATCATCTACCCTCCGTGACTTTCCTGACTAGAGCTTCGCCTTCCCCCCACCTCCCATCGCCCTCTCCATCATCCCTTTCATCTCCTCCGCCGCATCACACAGCGCCTTACCAAACTTGGCCGCATCTTTATTCTTCGTCGTCACGCACCACCGCAGCGAGTCGTCGTTGATCTCGTACGACAACCCATATCCGTCCTCCACAACTGCTACCATCAGCTATATCCCACAATCTCACCATTGACATCCAGGAAAGAAGACCCCACTCACCCTCGCCATAGCCCCATCCATCGAGGTACTTGCTCGACAACTGACTCGTGCTCATCTCCCAATGACTACTCCGACCAAACACCTCTTCCTTGAATACCTCCGGCATCTCCTCCCCATCCTTGACCAGCCGTCTCAAGCCAAACATATGCCGATCCACACCCTGAGCGTCCGCCGCCCAGGTGGAGTACTGGATATGCCGGGTGACCGCCTTTCTGAGCAGTTTCTCGCGTTCGGAGTCACTGGTTTTCGGGTCGATCATGGCGAGGCAGAACGCCTTGGCTTCGGACGAGGCGGATCGGATGACTTCGGTTCGGCCGAGGAGGAATTTCCGGGTTTGGCACGACTCGTAGGTTATTCCTGGACGGGAGAAGAGACGGTAGAAGGCGAGTTGCTTGATCATCTGCACCCAGGCGTCGGGTGAGGCTTTGAACGTCTTGATCAGGTTCTTGCCGTAGCCCTGGAAGTGGAGCATCTGGACGCGATCAGTACCTTTCTGCTTCTTTGTCTGAAATGTACAGCAGATCTAGGAGTCCGCTCACCTCGAGGTCTTGCAGTGCCATCTCCGCCGCAAATCCCTTCTTCGACTTCTCAACCAGCTCCTCCATGTGTTTGTCCATCTCAAACATGATCTCCTCCGGTTTAGGCATCGGGCTCGTCGCCTTTTCACCTTCGGCCAGCTCGAGCGGGATCTTGCCCGCGTCTACACCGCCAATCATGAACTCGTTCAGCCTCAGCGTGGGCGTCCCATCCAGCATCGAGTCTACCAGAATCAACACGGCTTTGAATCGGGATTGGAAATCCGCTCACGCTCTCCGTTGAATCCGCTCTCGCCATCTTCATCCACAATGATTTCATGCTTGTCGAACCACCTGTTTCTCCCCTTCCCAGCGGGCGACCGGTCCTCACCGCCAGCCCAGTAGGACCAGGATCTCGCCGACTCGGTGGACGGGCAAGCATTGTCGTCGAGGGCCACTAGGAGGATCGCAGATTCGATGGTTTGCAGGGAGGTAGTATTCGCTTGCGAGAGGGAGAGGAGATGTCGTCGAGCCTGGAGGAAATGAGCTCATCTACCTCGCAGCGCTGGAAGAGGCGTTCCTTGGCGTAGGAGGGTATGCAAGCTCACCTCCGTCCACACGTCTCGGTCATCGGCGGTGAGGATCCCCAACCCATGGCCAGGCTTATCATCCGCCATCCGCTTCACCTGTCGGAACGCCTCCGTCAACTCCTTCTTGCCCCGGCCCTGGGTGTCGACCTTGAAGTACCGGTCGTTCCGGACTACGACGATGTGGTGGAGGTCGGTGGGGTAGGCCAGCGGTATATCCGCGGGCGTTGTGGGGACTCGAACGGCATTGAAACTGTTCCCGTCAGGATGAAAACTAGATTGCCCAGAGCGAACACATACAGGTATTTGTATGATGCCATGCAAAGTGGACTACCCTTGACCTTCTCCGGTTCCAGCAACTCACTGAGACCACATCAGCTCAGTGTCACCACAAAAAGCAAGACTGACCTATCGGTAAGCTTCTTAAACTCCACCGTCGCCCTAACCAGCTCTGCCGCCCTCTCCTCTTGCTTCTCCCCCTTCCCACACCCTCTCGTGTGCACATAAAAATAGCTCACATTGGGAACAATCCGTCCCCGATAACCCATATACGCAGTCTCGTTCCACCACTCGCTCAACCAGCTATCCCTCTCCCCCGCCCGCTTCTCCACTCGACCTTGGAGGGTCGAGGCGAGTTCGGATGAGAGGAAGGACTTGACCAGCTCGGTGGATTTGGAATGTTGGTCGGTGGATTGGAGAGGGGCGATGGTCTCGAGATATTTATAGAATGTTGAGGATAGAGTGGGGACGGGTAGGTGCGGGAGGGTGGCTTGGGAGGCGTAGAGTGGTTTGGAGGTGATGCTCGGCGTGGCTTGTTTGAGGGGTCGGGTGGTGGTCAGGGGTCGGGAGGGAGCGAGGGCGACTGGCATGGTGATGGACTGAGTCACGATCAGCAAAAGGTGGTAGTATGGAGATCGATGGACATACCTTCCACCCGGTGTAGCAACTCTGAGCGGGTCTATACGTTGCAAGCGAGGTCCGAGCGAGCGGTCGCGCGAGCATGGAGCTGTACACTTTGTCGAGGTGAACCTGATGGAGACCGACCGCTGGATTGTCGAGAGCTGGAAGAAGTATTCGAGAATGGTCAGACAAGCTCACCGGGCCCACCGTATACGAGCCTTTGAACGATTTCGCTGTGGTCAAAGAACAGCCTACGCGACATGAAAGAGCTGGAATCGGTACAAAGGAGACGTTTGATTAACGAAGACCCGTCGACTCTGCCACAAAGTCCATCGGCGTTCAGGGCGCCCAAGTCCGGGACCAGGTTTTCGCGGAACCTGTTTCCGTTGTAACAGCAACCGTATTTTCAATCACTGTATGTTCGATTGTGGACGACCAGCCAGCCGGCCAGCAGCATGGCATCCGACTCATCAGACCTCTCCTTCAAAGGTGAGGCTCTTTCTCTTGGTTGAAATCCCTTGATGCTGACTCGAGCAGTCCTCAGCCTCCTGAGCAAAGAACGAGCCGTCTACGGACTCCGAAATGGCGACTATGAGCGATACCGGTGCGCACACCCTCCTCGTTCTTTCTTACCTCTACTCAAAGTCTGCTCGAACAGTCGGCACTGCGCCAACAAGCTCCACCGACTGCGTCAAGTGTCCGGCCTGACCTGCGGCAAGGGCAAGGTATTCAAGAAACCCCCACCCCTCACCGCCTCGATCATCAAGGATGTCAAGTACGGTTCTCACTTCAAGTATCCCGAGACAAGCTGAGGGGTACCCAGGTATCTCCAGCTTCTCCTCTTCTCGGCAGAACGCGCCCTCGCACACTCCCACTCGCTCAAATCCCTCGCCAAGCCCGATTCCCCGCCCGATATCAAACGAGATCAGATCTCATGGCTCCGACGCGCGCTCAAATCCTCTTCGTCCCTCTACACCATCTCCACCTCCCTCTCATCACGGATGAATACCCAGACGCTCGCCGAGATCACCATCTACCATCTTTCCATTCGAGCGGAACTCGCCTTCGAGCGGTCCCAATGGGCTGAAGCGCTCACGGACCTTGCTACGCGTCGACGGCTGCTCAGTACTCTAGCTGACGCGGCGAGAGATTCGTATGATCAAGCGCTAGCCAACGAATTTATGGACGAGTTTGACCCCCTCATCCGGTTTTGCGCGTACAAGCTTGGTCGTCCCGAACCACACGATATCGACGGCGTGGTACGCGACGTGGACGGAGAGATGATGGAGGAGGCTTTACCTGGTGTGGGTAAGCTAGTGGACGGGTTGAGGAGGGATACGGGGATGGACGAGATTGAGGCTGGGAGACGGAACTTGGAGGATGTGGAGTTTGCTGGGGAGAAGGTGGAGATGAGGAGCGCCGAGATCGTCGGTATTATGCTGAAGGTACAGGATGCGTTGGGGAGGATCAGGGGGAAGGAAGAGGGTACGAGGGGGAGGGGGATGAAGGGCTGGGATAGGGTTTTGGGGGGTTTGGGTGAGGCGGAAGGGGTCGCTAGGAGGTTGCTCGAGGATCACCAGGTAAGTGACGTGGCAGACTTTGCATTGGTCAAGCTGATCCGATACAGGCATCCGGTTCGGCAACTTCGCTTCGCTCGACAAAGACGACAGAGTCCCTCTCCCTCGCACATCAGTACATCATCTACCTCCTCCTCTCCCACCGCATTCGTCGGGATTTACTCCTCGTGGATACTCTGACCTCCTCCACTACGTCCTTACCGGCGGCCGCGACGAGCTTCAAGGTGCCTGGTGGAAGAGCGAAAGTCGAGGAAGCGGTCAAGAGCTTAGGAGGGATCATCAAGCTACACGATACGGTACTACAGAGTATGGGGCAACTGCGGAGTTTGGCTGTCGTCGAGGAGAAGGAAGGGGTTCGGCTCGCTGCTGAGGGGGCGGAAGCTTACTATCACGCAACGAGGTGAGTCGCCCTAGATTCTGATCGGACTGAACCATTCAAGCTGAGCTGCTATGATCAGGTGCTATCATCTCGCCCGACTGCACTGTATCCACCCGACGCCCTCATTCGCCTCCGCCGTCCAGCTCCTCACCCGCGCATCCCTCCTCTCACGCCAAGCTACTACATCCCTCTTCGAATCCGACACTCCCTTACAAGAAGAAATCATCTCCCTCCCCGTGGATAAAGTCAACGACCTATCCACATGCATCGAAGCGCTCGACCTCGCAGCAAAGCGGTCGTTGTTTGCTGAACGCGTGCCTAAACCCGTGTTCTTCGATACGGCATTCAACTATATCGATATGCCACTGGACGAGCTGCTAGTGCTCGCTGGTAAGAAGGTAGCGGGGGCCGCCCCGAAGGTTGCGGAGGAGATGGTGGGGTTGGTGGTACCTGCTGTGAGGAGTGTGGTTGGGAAGGAGAGGACGAGGGAGGCGAGACCTGCGCTGGACGACGGGGGAAGAGCTGGAGGGAAGGGCTGGTTGGGAGGGTGGTTTGGTAGGGCATGAAGCAGGAAATCGATGCACCTATATTTCGAATTCTCTTGCTGAAGACGGTTTGGTAGGACATGATGCAGAAAGCAATACACCTCTATCTCGTATGTCCTGCGCAAGACCACGAGTCTATATCGTTGTTGGGCGCGGGGAAGATGTACGGCCCAAGCCGCGAGGAGAGACGTCGATTCGAATCAATACGGAGTGGATGCCCCGAGAAAACGTGATCGACGCAGGGGTATGCCTAGGAGATGACAAACTTGACGAATGAGAGATCAACCCGAAATCCACAAACGTTATCCAGATCCCAAAAAAGATGTTGAAAGCAACGATCCGCGCCTAGACGGCGACGCAAGCCTCATCCACCAGCCTCCACCCGGTGTTACACGCAAACTTCCACCGCACAATTCCAGCTCCGTCTGGGTGTCGATACACTGTTATCCATTACGTTTTGCATCAAGTCATCCGGTAGAGCGAGGGAGAGAAGGTGGATTCAAGTAGAGGAGATACCCACCTCACGCATCTGGATCACCTCCCGAGACGAGACAAGCTTCCTTGCCCCTCGGACACGCCCTGCTCCGTCAGATTCCTCCAGCGCCAACCTCTCCCTCAGTTTGCGCCTCGACAACCCCGAGACCTGAGCGTCCGCGGCGTGGTACAGCGCATGATAAGTCCCGGTATCACACGTCACCTCCGTACTATCCGCCGGTCGAGTCAAGGCGCAACACCCGCTGTGGGGTTGTAGTAAACGTAAGGCGAGGTTGCGCAATTAAATAGGCAGGTCGTGAGGGAATTGTAGCTACCGAGGTGGTTTTTGGGTGAGGGGAGGAGACGGTATCGACATACCGCGTAGTCTGCATTCCGGCACGTCCCAACCCGTCCCGCACTAGCAATAGCCAATAACGGTAGCAGATGTCCCGAGTACCAAGCCAGCAGGCTGTCACGTGACCCGCTGGCCGCCGGGGGGCCCCTTTCGCCCATGGCCAGCGGCGTTAGGCGGTATTTGGAGAGTGAGGCTCGGAAATTCCTCGATGAAAAGCCAAATATCCGAACGGGAAGCTGTTTGCCGGGTCGATGGAAGACCATGTCTTCCTCACGCAAATCCCCCTCGATACCCCCAGTCACCATCAATTCCCACCGCTCCCCTCATTCATTCTTCACACCCACCCACATCGACTTCCATGACCTCCACACCCGCCTCACAACCGCGACCTGGCAATCCCGACGCGCTCGGAAAGGTCGATACGCCCCGAAATCCGCTCATGTGCATTTGAGTTCGGGTAATGAGGGACAGGATGTGAGCGGGAGGGTGAGACATTTGGAGAGTGAATTGAAGCCGGGGTTGAGGGCGGATATCAGTTTTTGGGTGGCTATGGCGTTTACGTTTGGGAGTATGGTATGGGTTGTGAATGGTACGTGGCTTCAGAGTACTTTCGCAGGGTTACGGTTGCTGAGATTTCGGTGGTGCGTAGGTTTTTTGGTGTGGTTCCCGATTCTGCGACCGGCATTGGCCACAACTACGTATTATAACACCGCATCCGCTTTCGCATTTATCGGTGGTAGCATATTCGAGATCGGGTCCTACCTCATGGTCGTGGAAGCGCTCGACCGGTACCTCCGATTCTCCTTTTAGTGTTCTATGCTGACGGTGGACAGGGGACGGGAGATATCTGTCGGCACGGCTCTGGGTGAACTCCTCCATCATCGCCGGCACCAACCCTCGCAATCAGACGAGTCCACCCTTCAAGCGATGTCTGAAAAGGCTCATACAGGTGGAGTAAGAACGCCATCGCATGACTCGGCCGAGACGGAGGGGGAGAGGAAGATTGGTATGGGACAGCAGGTTCTAGTCGGGGCCATGGGTTGGATTTGGTGGGGGAAGCCAATGTGGCATGATATGGGATATATTGCGGTGCGTCACCCTGACCACTTCCTCATATATTCTATAGCTGATGCCGGGTGTAGGCCCTGGTCCAGTTGTTCGCGGCGACGATATTTTGGGTCTCAACGATGTTGGTCTCCTCTTATGTCGACGGTCTGAGCTAATTGTGACGTAGTACCGGACTTCCTGGCGTCATTCCTGGGCTCAGCGGTGGAGATGGCTCAGTAGCTATCGTCGATGTGTTCTTCTGGACCCCTCAAGGTGTGTCTTGTCCCACACCGTTTCCTCATCAGGTTTCGCTGATATGCGCAGTGATCGGCGGATCCGGATTCATCATCTCCAGTCTGATCCTCATAATTGAAGTCCAGCACAAGTGGTATCTCCCCAACATCACCGAGATCGGTTGGCACGGTACGTCGTACCACTACCCGTCACAAATGCTGGCTGACAACTGTCCAGTCGGCTTCTGGAATCTGGTTGGCGCCCTCGGCTTCACCATCAGCGGCGCCTTCGGTTACTCCCCAGTCTCAGGCGAAGTATACGAGTCGGGCCTCTCGACATTCTGGGGGAGTTGGGCCTTCTTGATAGGTGGTGGGTTTCAGCTATGGGAGACGATCTGGCGAGAACCACAAGCGCACAAGAGTTCTCCGGCATAGCTGCATTCCGAGTAAACATGCATACACGTCTTCCAGGCATTCTCTCGTCTACATCGATGTATTGTCCGTCGATCTGGAGATTTTCGCAGATGATTCCCGCAGATGTATCCGCGCGTACCTCCACTTTCGTTCATAGACCCACGGTGTTTGATTGTGTTTCCGTTGGGATTCGAACGGAAGACCTTATCAAAACCTGGATATCCATGGGACCCGGATAGGCGTGCGAATCATTGCACGAAACACCCTGAGGTGAGACATCTCAGAGCGCTTGCTTGCATAATCGGTAATAGACTGGGGTACACACGGTGGCAGATCGATGACCACTCAGCTATATTCAACAGTTTCCCTGTGCACAGTCACCGTCTATTCACGATTGCACCGCCCGCGGAAGAATGCGTGAACAGCCGCCAATCGTCTGTCGGCTTCGTCATGCGGAGAAATGTTTTAGATAGGAAAGTTTCGACTGCGCAAAACATCACCTGACCTCTTCCAGGATACTGGTCGGTAAAGGGTGTACTCAGGTTTGACCAGGGAAGGTTCCGGCTATATACTCCGCTACACGTTGAACATTTGCGCACTGCTGTTTTTTTCGGTTGAAACGAGATCACTATTACCCTGTCCTTTTCGCTATACTTCGAGCGGACCGGCAAAGATGGAAGGGTCACTGCCGGCATGACGGAAATGAGACCTGGCCCATGTTTGAAACGACGTGGCGGAAGAGGCTTGCGACCGTTAAACCAAGGGAAGTCGTGGGTGTTCGGAAGCGGTGCGGATGCAAGTAGATTTCAGGTCGAAAGTTTCTCGACGGTAGCTTTAATTCTCCGAGAGACGGGGCACGAGGACTAGCGTTGCTTTTTCGGAGGTTTCCGTGTATTGGATTTGGGTGAGGCCACTTTGAAAGTAGTCCAGGTGGCGTATGTCATTCTATCTGCTGATTCCGACTTCTCGTCCAATCCGGTTCTTCTGGTTCGACTCTCTATACTTGGATCCTTCTTGTTTTGGGTTTTGAGACATATAACCGATTGAGAAGGGGAGAGCGCGGGTAAAGACGGTGATCAAGGAACGATCCACAACAAGTCATCATTCAAATCATTTCCGGTTTTCGGGCGGACGGATCGGGTTCTCATCAAAGCAGGAGGAGGCATTGGAAGCATTTCGGAGCGGATCGGTCGAGGAATTGTACTTTCCAGAAGCCCGTCTCGTTGACTCGTCATCGAAGGTCGGAGTGTTTCTGCGTGGGAGGGGGGGGGCGGTCCCAAGGCACCGAACATACCTCGTGAGTCCCCGGTCCGGTCCTTCCTTCACACATTCGAGCTGCCCCATCTTCCCCCTTTCACACGTCGAAAGGAGCATCGCTTCGACTCGGACGACCGAGGAGTGATTGCAGATAGACTCAGCTGACACATCCGCGCCCGCCTTTGATCGACCCGCTACCTCAGACCGAAGACCGAATCGCACGTTTCACCTCACCTCGGCCGTCAATCGTTCTTCTCTCCACCGGAAAGGGCGGATCAGTCGGATCTTCGAAGTGAGGTGAGTAACCGTGACACTGATTGATGCGATGGGTTCTGATGCTCTGTAACGTTTTGTAGAATCCACGCCACCTTCCCCTTCATCACCTCGTCCAGACTCCGAACCCGGTCATTTCGAACGACCGGACTGGCGTATCTCTTCCTTTCTCCTCCTTTCAAACTCGTAAGAACTGCGCTCATTTTAAAACCCTTCGATCACTCCATTCATCCATCGCATCATTCACCTGACAAACGAATCCCGCTCCGACGCTCCTTTGTTCCCTCAATCCGAAGCGACCCACTCCCGGCACATCCATCTCCTTTCACCCCCTTACTATAAATCAATCGATCCGCCCTGGCATCGAATCGCCCACAGTCACAGTTGCGGTACAGTGGAGAGGAGTGAGGCGGTCAGCGTAACATGGAGGGTCATGTCCTCCTTGGCGCACCCCTTGCCGTGGCTCCTTCCCTCGACACCATCCCAGGCTCGCCCGCACCCACACCATCACTCCATGAGCCAGAAGAACCACCTCCATCACCATCAATCGAGGCTGGACCTTCGGACCTGACGTCTGACGGTGGTAGTCGGCGGTCTTCAACCTCCGTCCTCCCCATCGCAGGTTCCTACTTCCCCGCCCCATCCACTTCATTACCCGGTCAACATTCTACCTCTGGCGCTTCCACACCTGGCGAGCGACTTCGACCATTCCCCCTCGCCATCCCCTCAGGTACGCTCGAAAATTCCATCTTCTCGCCAGACCCCGAGCAGGGACCGAGCAGGGAGGATCCGAGGGGACAGGGGCGGAGCTTCACTTTTCCACTTAAGCCTGCCTTCATCTTGAACACACCAAGAAGACGGCGGCGAGAAGGTAGCGGGGAAAGCTTGGTGGATGAGCCACTGGGTTTTTCCGGTGAGTTGATCAGGGAGAGCTCGGACTCGGTCAAAGTGTTGGAACGACCCATGCCTGGTCGGCGAAGATCGAGCACCTTCTCGACCAACACTTCCAAACCGACCGACTCCCGTGGCGAGTCGCGTCGAGCTTCGCTGGCGGTAGCCATCACGCCTACCCGATCGTTCAAGGCTTTCCGGAGACGACGTGCTTCCATCAGTCTTGCGCCTGCAGAGGCGGAGTATCTGGTGGACGAGATGCCTCATTGGCCGGCGATGGTGAGACAGGAGGAACGGCGGATCAGTCCGAGCGCCAACAACCTACCTTTTTCGTATCAGCAGCCTGCGGACTCCGAGTACACCCTCGAATCCGTATCGACAGTCGCTACCGTTCGTCCCCTAGCTGTTTCCCCTCGCAAATCGAGCCTCACCGCTGCGCTCGAGGCGCACGTTCAGAGCGGTAGGCTCGGTCTTTCGGACGTGCCGGGGTCTCTCTCCGAACAGCCTATCGAAGTAATCATCCCCGATGACATGGTCATCCCTCACGAACCTCCTCCCCGTCGCAGTTCACTCGATTACGGCTCCAGGGTCATCTTCGAGCTCAAACCGTCATACGACTCTGATGCCCAGCACACCACTATCCTACACACGGACGTACGATCCATCCTCTCGACATCCCATACCGGCACCGACACTTCCGCTTCCGCCGACACCTACTCCCCATCGCAGTCCTCCAAGGAGCATCCCCTCTCATCTGCCTCGACCTCGCTCTCGCGAAGCGCCAAGAGCGGCAAGGAGGGGAGTGAGGAGCATGACGGTACTTTGTCCGCTGTGAGGCTGCAGAGGAGCTTGGAGTGGGAAGCCCGCCAGAACCGGCATCGAATGCGATTGGAAAGAAGGCGAATGATCCTCCTTGAGCTCGTGGAGACGGAGGTAGCCTACGCCGAGGACCTCAAGAACCTCGTCCAGGTGTACCTTCCTCAACTCTACGCTCTCCCCTCGCTCTCCGAGCGCTCCGCGGATCTCGTCGCGCGAAACTCGGCGGAGCTTCTAGACGTCCACACGCAATTGGCCGCGAAGATGGTGGATGTTCTCAAAAAGGAGGGACTCAGCTACGAGCTTCAGCCGGAGCTATTGATCTCAAGGAAGTTTGAACGGATATCTCGTCGTCTAGCGGCCCTATTTGTCGATGAGGTAAGTTTGGGTGACCTCGTTTGACTGGCAAGGGTTGACATCTGCTAGGTGACCGGGTTCGCGGGGTACAAGGAGTTCTGTGCTGGCTCGATTGCGGCGGCAGCGCTGGTCCGGCATATCGCTATGCGAACCGATTACGACGCATACGAGAAGCGGTGCCAAATCCTCAGCTCGTCTCAGCCAGATCTGACTCTCAAGGACATGCTCAACGACGAGCTCCCCTCGCCGATCCCGTCGAATCGCTCTCGTCTTCGCTTCCGGGACTTCCTCATCATGCCCATCCAGCGCGTCTGTCGGTATCCACTCCTGCTCAGTCAGCTTCTCGGTTCGGCAGCTACGCCTAGTTTCAGCCCTACAGAGGAACGGTCCGAATTCGTTTCGACAGGAGAGTATGATGTTGGGGTGGATATCGAACGTGCACTGGGCGCGATGCGCGGTGTTGCCGAGGAGGCAGACGAAGCGAGGCGACTTAAAGAAGCCGAGATCAAGAGTGCGACCGTCATCGAGCGGATGGACGCTCATCCAGCGGTTACACCCGCGCTGCTCAGGTCCCTTGGTACTTGCCGACTCATCGGCTCGCTTGACGTGCTTCACCATCACCTAGAGCTCGCTCCTCTTGTACCCCCTGTCAAGGTCAAGTACCTCGCTGCGTTCCTCTATCGAGGTTATCTGGTGCTTGCGAAGGTCACAAAGGGCAAGGTGTACGTGCCGAAGCACTTTCTTCCGCTCGAGGTGTTTGAGCTCATCGACATCACCGAGGGTGGGTCCTTCAGATATAGTTATACATAGGCTGACATTTGTAGGCTTTCTACCACACTCGATCCGGCTTGTCTTGCGCGAGCACAACTTCGACCTTGCGGCTTCTTGCGAGACGGAGAAGGAGGTCTGGGCGGCGGCCTTGTGTGAGGCGCGAAACGAAAGCATTATCCCGCCGTTCGAGCTACCAGCGAGCGTATCTCCCTTCCCGATACGGTCTCGACGTATGTCCACCACCAGTCCCCCGGTGGACTTCATACCGGAAGATCCGCCAAACAACCGCCATACCCTTGTCGGAGCAGCGGAGGAGCTTGACATCGGTTCGACCGGTCCGGTGTTAGCTGCGAGTCCGGAGGAGGCGTCCTCAACGCCTCCTCAATCCCCTACTCGCTCTTCATTTGGCTTCACACCCGATCGTCGTCCGGGTCAACCATCCACCATCCTGCTCCGCCGCGCGTCAGCGACCCAACGGCTGATTGTAGACCGCGGCGTCATCGATGTGTTCTCCGAGAGCTGCTCGACTGCACGTAGTAAAGCGCAGATGAACCACGCTTTGTTCCTCCCTGACGGCCCGTCGTCCGATCTGCGTGAACGCATGTCTATCCGTGATTCCTCGATGCTTCGTCGTCGCCGCAGCTTCCTCGATGCTCGTCCTGCGACCTTCGATATCGCCTTCTCAGGCGAGATCCGCGGCTCAGTCATACCTATCCGCCAGACACGGTCTTCAGCTGGCAAGAGGCGAACACTCCCTGCCAAGAGGCGTCGTGCGGGCTCGATCGGGTCTCGAGGTAATGGCAATGAGTCGTCGACCGAGGTGGAAGGACGCCAGTCAGCCGATGAGACGGTCATGTCGGATTTCGGTACCCTGACTGGTCCCGCCGAGTATACCCGCGTCAACTCGTCGATATCCGTCTCCCGCATGCCGTCGCTGCGTCGCTCGTTCTCGAATCTCCGGCGACCTGAACCGTCAGGGCTCAACCGGAGGAAGACCGCTTTGGCTTACAGTTTGAACTCACGTCCCGGCGCTCCCAATCGTGCGAAATCCATGCCTGCGTCACCCGTCACTTCGCATGAAGTCGCCGTACCTCCCTTGCCGATTACCAAGACCGCTTCGGACAACCGCGCTCGTGTCTTTGAGGGGTTCGGAGACACATCTCCGGTATACGCCCTCAGCAATGGGCTGACTAAACAGGCCGATCGTCCACTTACATCATCCAAGTGGGGGAGCCTGAGGCGCAGCTTGTCTTTTGTCAGGAGTCAGCGGAATAGCGTCATCAGTCTTGTCGACCTCGCTGGTACCCCGTCCAGCGTTGACATGGCCGAGCAGTCCCGGTCATGTGGCTCAGAAGAAGGTATCTCTCGAGACACTTCCACCGCGACGCTCTCGGATCGTGGCGAGGAGGACGAGTTCAAAGAACTCACTTCGACCACAAGCACGAGCTCGAGCGTCCCCAGTACACCCAAGAAGAAGCGAAACTCGCGCATCTTTCAATCCCTCAGCAGGTTCACACCTATCTGATCGGAATCACCACAAATCAAACCATACCACTACTTGTCATCTTTCGGAAAGCTTCGCATTTTTGCATTCATGTCATTCTCACACTCCCATCGTCGCGTCATCATTAATTCACGTCTCTCCGTATGTCCCAATGTCGCGCTTGTAGCCTTCGCATCCACATGATTGCAATCACGCATCCCCTCATTCCCCATTCCCCGATTTCCATAATGCCCTTTGACCTGTTGTGCTTGTTAATGTTGACGCCTTGACATCCCTAATATATCTATCTATCCTTCATGCCATCTCATGCTGTGCTCGCCACACTTATCCAACATCACAGTTCTCGATCGGTTCAAGTGAGATTCTCCAATCCGTGTCGTAGGTATACGATGACATCCCGGATATACAGCAACAATGCTCAATGTCCATCTCATCAACCCATCCTCAAGATCATTCACGTCTTCGCTCCGCCCGCCATCCGTTCACCCCTCCCAGATCCACATCATCGAAAGGCTTGATCTCTTCCTCCGCAGACGAATCCATCATTTCCCCTTCCTCATCCCCAACTCTCCCCATCGCCTGGTCGAGGGTGTGCTTCTCGTTCTGGAGCTGAGCCACTTCCGCACTCATCGGCGTGAGGTACCCCGGTGTGGCTGGGCTCCTCGCTTGAAGCTTGTTTCCCTCATCCCCGACACCCGGACTGACCCTTGATGGGGATCGTGGAGGTCTCGCGAACGGGTTGGGGTTCGGTTTCGAGAGTAACGAGTTTTGTCCTTGGGGGTAGGGCATTGGGGAATGCTTGAGAGTGGGTGGGGAAAGAGGTGATGGGGAGTGGCGAGGGTCGGTGGTGCAAGGACGCGGAGGCGCGACGGAGGGAGATGTTCAGGCCTGGAAGAGCAGCCTGAGCGAGGGCCGGATCAGTGGAACGCGATTGGATGGAAGGGTTGGGAAAACATACCTCGGTGATGTCTACCGCCCCGTCGATCTCGATTGCTTTGGTAGGCACCTGCATCATCCTCGCTTTGCTCGTCTGCTATCCCACTCCATCAGCTAGTCCCATTGCGTCCTATGCGCCGCTCACGAAAACACCTCGCGCTGACGCCTCGATATCGTTCCTCAATTCCCGGCGGGAATTCAGCACGACGAGCAGCGCGATGATAAATGCCTTTGGAGATCCACTGTGGTCAAGTCAGCTTGAATTCGGATCGGAGTACTGGTTACAGCAGACAAGAAGATATTGACGGCTGGCGACGAGGCGTTGACGGCGTCGTGACCATGATGTATGCGATTTGGCTGCTCCGTTCCGATCAGTTCTCTGCTCTGCTCTACACCCTCACTGCCGAGAGTCCAAGCACTTACAGAAGGACAGGGGCGAGACCCGCTTCCGCGCTCAGCCTACCATTGTCAGCCAGTGTCACCAAAAGAGAAGGCGGAGTGCTACCTACAGGATCAGCTTCTTGATGACCTTATCGGTCGTTGGCCAGCCGGTCTGCGATCCCCAGAGGACGATGCTGATACTGGTGCTGAGGGACACATCCAGGAGTGCTCCCGTACCCAGCTGAACCCCATCGAAGGATCAGCGCGAGATCGCCCTGGGGTGACACCACGTACCCAAGCTTTGAAGAGCTTAGATGTGACCTGATTCCCCATCTTCCGTCAGCTGGTTCCCCGCTTGAAGGGGCGGAGGAGGCGCTTACGGGACGAGCGAAGACGATGATGTCGTAGATGGAGACTCTCTTTGCGATACCGAGCCCGATATATGCCGCACTAGCGATTTGGATGGTCAGCTACTCAATATTCCATGACACAACGATGAGAGGACGCTCACAGCAGAAAGAGGAGCCAACCGAGAAGAAGCTTGGAATCGCCCGAAAGCTTATACGCCCGATGAATGTAGAAGGACTGGTCTCGGTTGATCAGATCAGTGCTCGGGATCATTGCAGAAACGGAACCTACCTGAGCAGGTACGACGATGGTGATTTGGAGGATGACCAGCATGCAGGGCCAAGTGGCGTCCACGATGGCAGAATAGGTCCCGAAGTTGACGGCGAAGATGTGACGCATGAAGATCATGATGCTGAGTTCCTCTATGTCAGTCCCGTACCATGGTGGTGATGGTGGGTAGGAACAGACTAGATGGAGTATCCGGTAGTAGCTGTCATCAGCCACCACTATAACCATCCCCTTCAGCTCTCGTCGTTCTAGGTGGGCAGAAAGACGCACCACTAGGTATCGGGTGGGCTTCCGCTCGGACCGGCCGTAGTGAGAGCACCATTTTACGAATTGGCTGAGGATGACACCGTACATCATCGTGTCGAACCACATCTTGGACCACTCATCAGCTGCGGTGAGAATCGGAAGTCAAGACTCACCCAAGGATGTAGGGCGTGAAATGATACGCTTTGTGAGTGGAATATAGCTGGACGGCTAGTGGCTCCAAGCTTGCAAGCGTGTCAGCTTTCGTCATGGTGCCGGTATCGAATGTCTAGATGATGACGGCAGGGTCGAGTAAGAGAATGATGTCGATGTCGAGTAATCGAGATGTCGAAAGGAAGGATGACCTCGAAGCAGACGAGGTGAGATACAGCACATGCTCGCTGGCTTCATGATTGGCCCGACTTGAAAGCTTTGTAATGGCGTTTGACTGATATGGACGGATACAGAAGGTGGAACAGGATATGGTTGACGAGGCTTGTCGGAATATAAATCTCCGAGATCGGGGATAAAAAAAAGTTGGCTTCGGCTCAGGCACGGTTTTCTACACCCCGTCCTATAAAATCACGGGACCAATTGACGAAACGCGGTCACAGCCCACAGCCGCTTTTGCAAGGAGTCAGTCACCTTGATCATGTCCATGTAAGCCTCCATCCGCCCCCATCTCTTCCAACCCGCTTATCAGGTACGATCTCCGACTTCCACTCTTACCGTCGATCGATCATGCCGTCCCCATATATGCTATCCAATGATTTCACGCCTGTCACCTCCTCAGCCCAGATCGATATACCTAGCGAATCAACTTTTCTCCTCAACTCCGCTCGCGCCGTCTGGGCCTCTATAACCCAGCTTGAAGTGGATTGTCAGTCGATCATATCTGGCGTTTATCCACTTTAGCCAGAAGCATAGCTTTTGCCCTCGACTTCACTCCAATATCGGTCCGTTGCGCGGAATAAACATGTTGTTCTCGGGACTCGGCGTCCGATATGAAACAATATGAGATGCAGAAGAGAGAGGAGATTGGGGATGATGGCAACGGGAAGATCAGGAGGGGCTTGCTGTATTGTCCCGGATTTGGTTTGTGGGGCGAATATCATCGAACACGTTGAGCAATAGAGAAGTGCGACGCAATGAGGGATACTGCCTGTTGACCCCGGAATGGTGTCCGGAAGACCGAGGGTTTTTCCCCCTGATGTCGATATCTCACCACTCACTTCATCGTCTCACAGCAATGTCACTGCAAGGTGCAATCTCCCTCTACCCGACCGGGTCGAGGAAGTACCCTTACTTCACATCGGGCGACCAATCCTCCTCCAAAGCCGTCATCTTCATAGGTGGACTCTTCAATGGGCTCATGACACCTCCATACCTCGTTGACCTGTCTGCTGCTCTGGAAAAAGCGGGATGGAGATTGCAAGTCTTTATCGCTTCCAGATTTCTATCGAGTCCGGCTGATAGGCGTCAACGTATAGGGTACAGATGCATTGGACGGGCGCGTACGACGGGTTCGGTACCGGTAGTCTGGATAGGGACAGGATGGAGATGGGCTGTCTCGTCAAATATCTCCGCGAGCAAGGTCCGTCGTATCTTCATCACCTTTCCGCCGAATATGCTGAGGATGAAGTAGGGCTGAAGAGAATCGTCTTGATGGGCCACTCCACCGGCTCACAAGACGTGATCCACTACCTCTCCCGCTCTCCCTCCTCCTTATCCACCTCCAAATCTTCCACCTCCACGTCTGCCCTCAGTCCAGACAGTCTCCCCGAGGTTGACGGCGGAATCATGCAAGCGCCCGCATCGGACCGCGAATATTTCCTCCATTCCACGACGGAGGATGGCGTGCTCTGGTC
>JAABUH010001144.1_pt1 | contig 31718 bp, 29 predicted proteins | sample 5559121 | NCBI WGS metagenome assembly JAABUH01 (sample SAMN10711871, study PRJNA513364) | rock metagenome | isolation source: Antarctica rocks | place: Antarctica: Victoria Land, Battleship Promontory nord | collected 2015-12-28
CCCAACAGGACTCCGGCAATGACGCAGCAACCACCGAGCTTCAGAAGCAAATGTTTAGCTACGTACACAAAGCCACGGTACCTGCGATGCTGCTAGCCCCTATACCGCTGATAATGGGTACTCTCAGCCGCCTGCGTGGGGAGACGGTTACGCTCGCGCTGGGGGAGGGGAAGGGGCTGCCCGTCCTCTGTGTGCTGCGTTCGCCGGCTGGTCCCCGTGTGACCCCATCGGACACCTCCATCATCGAGGTGTTGCGACAACCACTTGAATCCGCCCTGTGCACAGCGGTCGCAGTGACGGGTAGATGTTCGTTGGGACTCGTGCAACCAGTCACCGCAATCGGTTCGCGGGTGCCGCGCGGCACCGGGGTGCGTTATTCGTTGGCTGCGCGACTCCCCTCCGATTCCTCATGCATTCGTTTGAGCGCGGCCCTTCGGGCGCCCTGGACATGGATCATGGCGGCGCGGCGTGCTGCGGAAGAGTCGCCGGCCAGTATTGCGTCGTAGATGCGTCGGTGGTCGCCACGAGATTGCTCCATGCGGCCAGGTATGCGCAGGGTCGTCTCCATGCAGCGGGAAAGTATTTGCTGCAAAACTCCTTGGGTGCGGGCGAGGAATCGATTCCCGGCCGCTTCGACGATGCAGAGGTGGAAGGAGGCGTCGAGTGCCTGCAAGCGCTGCCAGTCCACGTCCGGTTCCAAGCTGGCGGCGGTCACCGTCTCGTAGGCCTCGCTCACCGCCTGCAGCTTCCGGACATCACCATTGCGGGCCGCCCACGCGGCGGCCGGAAGTTCGAGCACCTCCCGCATGTCGAACAGCTCCTCGATGTCGGCTTCCTCGGCGTAAAGCGCGGCGCGAAGGGATCGGGTTGTCTCGGGTTCTGCGACGAACACCCCGGTGCCGTGGCGGACATCGACTCTGCCTTGGGCTTTGAGCGAGCGCAGCGCCTCCCGCAGCGAGGGGCGGCTTGCCCCAAGCATGGACGCGAGTTCGCGCTCGGGCGGGAGCCGATCCCCCGGGTGCAAGCTGCCCTTGGCGATCACATCAAGGATGCGTTCCGCGATCAGATCGGACACGCTGCCCTGCCGGATCGGCATCCATGTCTGCTCCACTGGCATGTCGCCCCGTCCTATGGCTTGGTCGGACCACTTTACCTCCTCGTCGAAGTGTCTGACGTTCGAAACTTGCGTCCCGTGTCACACCGTGCCAAACTCGTCCTCAGAGGTAAGACCTCTTGCCGCATAGGAGGAGAAATGGCAGATACACCCCGAGTGCCGGACTTTCTGGCCCACCATGACGGTGACGTCGTCGCGGTGGCGGTACGCGACTTGGTCCCGGGCGAAGTTGAGGGTGGGTACCTGCGCGGCCCGGCAGCGATAACCCTCGCGCTGCGCGACCCGGTCCCGTTGGGACACAAACTCGCGTTGGTCGATCTCAAGGCAGGGCAAGACATCATCGAATACGGATTGCGAGTGGGCGTGACGACAGAGGACGTCGCCCGCGGCTCGTATGTTCACGTCCACAACATGAGGAGCGCACGGTGGCAGAACAGCGTGGCCTGACCGGGTTTCGCCGGGAAAATGGCACGGTCGGCATTCGAAACTATACGGTCATTCTACCGGTGGATGACCTGTCCAATGCGGCGGCCGAGGCGGTGGCCAAGGTAGTACCGGGAACGTTGGCGTTGCCGCATGCCTACGGTCGTCTCCAGTTCGGACCTGACCTCGATCTGACGTTCCGCACGCTGATCGGAACGGGCTCTAACGCCAACGTGGCGTCGGTTGTCGTCATTGGCATCGAACCGAACTGGACGGACCGCATCGTCCAGGGCATCGCGAAGACCGGCAAACAGGTGCAGGGTTTCTCCATCGAGCATAACGGTGACCTCAAAACGATCGAGAAAGCCGCCCGCGTCGCCGCCCAGTTCCTCCAGAATGACTCGGAACGCTACCGCGAAGCCGTGGAGCGCCACGAGATCGTGGTATCGATCAAGTGCGGCGAATCGGACACCACCAGTGGCCTGGGCTCCTGCCCCACCACGTCGGAGGCCGTGGACCGGTGGATCGACGCCGGCGGGACCGTGTTGTTCGGGGAAACCACCGAACTCACCGGCGGCGAACACCTGATCGCGGAACGCTGCGTCAACGATGTGGTGCGTGGGAAGTTTCAGACGATTTACGACAACTACATCGACATGGTCGAGCGCACCGGCGCGAACCTGCTCGGCTCGCAACCCACCCAGGGCAACATCCGGGGCGGGCTGTCCACGATCGAGGAGAAGGCGATGGGCAACATCGCCAAGACCGGGACCAAGCCGGTAGTGGGTGCCCTGGACTCCGCAGAAGCACCGGACTCCGGTCCAGGTCTGTACTACATGGACACCTCCTCCGCGGCCGCCGAGTGCATCACGTTGATGGCCGCCGCTGGTGCGGTCGTCCACCTGTTCCCGACCGGTCAGGGCAACGTCATCGGCAACCCGATCGAGCCGGTCATCAAGCTGACGGCGAACCCGATCACCGCCGAAACGATGAGCGAGCACATGGACCTGGACTGCTCAGGGCTCCTCCGCCGCGAGTACGACCTCACCTCGGCCGGTGACCAACTCATGGAAATCACCGACCGCACGATCGGCGGCAGGCTCACCTGCGCCGAGGTCATGGGACACCGCGAGTTCGTGATGACCAAGCTCTACCCGAGCGCGTGATAACTCGCCGGGGAGGGGCCCAGCGTCCCTCCCCGGCACCACTAATCCGAAGCAGGAGGATACGCAGCAGATGCGCACCTGACGCCGGTCACCGACCTCGGTGCGCTGATGGTCATGGACGGCCAGACCGGTTTCGGACATTGGCAACTCAGCCAGGCCGTCGACCTTACCGTGCCCCGGGGCCAAGCAGTTCGGTCTGGCGGCCGTGGCGATCAAAAATTCCGGGCACTGTGGTGCCCTGGGTGTCTACGCCGCTGACGCGGCCGAAGCTGGGATGGTCTCGCTGGTCTTCTCCTGCGGACCGGCGGTACTACCCCGTGGGGTAGTACCGGGAGATTGCTGTCGAAGTCGCCGATTGCTGCCGGGTTTCCGCTCTCGCCCCGCCCGGCGGTCATCGACCTCGCATTGAGCACAGTGGCCCGCGGCAAAATTACCGCGTACGCCAACCGCGGGGAAGCGCTACCAGAAGGCTGGGCGCTCGATTCCAGCGGGCAACCCACAATCGACCCACACGAAGCACTGAGCGGCGTGCTCTCCCCGCTCGGAGGCGCCAAAGGCTTCGCACTTGCCTACCTTGTTGAGGCACTTACCGCTGGGCTCGTAGGCCCGCAGCTGTCCAAAAACATGCCAGACTTCTTCGACCGAAACAGCCTGTCGCAGCCACAGCGCATCGCCCACCTCCTCGTCCTGGTCGACCCAACCCGCGCGGACGTGAACGGCAACCCCCAGGCCGCCGCAGATCGTTTCGTAGCCCTCGCAGCCGCACCCCACGATGCAGGAGGCCGGGTACCTAGGGCGCGCTGACTCGCACCCAGCGAAGTAGAACCCGAGCTGATTCTTGATATTGAGAATCAGCTCCTCAAGGGGCTCGAGGAACGCCGAGCCAAGAGTCCTCCTGTCCAAAGGTGACGCGCCGTTGCCGAAGATTGCCGTAGAAACGTTCAGACAGAGCCCAGTCCTGCTACGGCTGGCGTGAGGTCGATGAGACGGTCACCGGTGGAAAGCGTCCGGGACGGCGCCTACGCATTCTTCAACGATGGCAACAGTCGCATCGCCGGGTTCCGGGCTCTTCGACATGCCGCGTGGTGAGGCGCGGCGCGACACGATCTTCAGCTTGGCGTAGGAGCCGGGACTGGCGCTGCACTGTCTGTGTTCGGCCAAGAGCACGGACACGGAGGCCCCAGGTGTGAGGATCGAGCGCTGCCCGCTGCCGGTGCAGCAACGAGGGGTGAGCAGGACGTGGCGGCGGGGATGTTGGGGTTGCCCGGCTTCCGGATGCTCGGCGTCGCGGAGTTTGATGGTGAGCTGCAGGTGCAGGTGCAGACCACTGCGGACCATGTGCGGCGTAGTAGGCGGGATCGACCTGATCGTCGATAAGTGCGTCAGTGTTCATTTGTCCTCGTTCGGCACGAACCGACCGCCAGCCGCGATGAGGCCAAATTTTGGAGCGACCGCGCCCTGGCGCCACAGCCCTTCCCTGGTCTCGGTCGCATGGTCACCCGGAGCGTGGGCCCCGGTGGGCCACGCCTTGCCGCGGCTCGCGGCCGAACTCATTGACACCATCGGATGTCGAGACTAACGTCACACCCCACTGACCAGAGGTCTGACCTCCGTCCATGAAACGGAAGCGTGATTCGCGTGGCGTATCGAAGGCAAGTCTTGGCGTGGTTGGCACTGACCGTGGCGGTGATCGTGCTTTATACCTGCGTACCCCCGCTGTTCTTCAACGACGGCCGCAGCCGTATCGCCGGGATGCCAGAGCTGTTGTTCTGGTTCACCCTTCTGCCGTTTGTCGTGCCGGTGCTGATGGGCGCGCTGTATCTCTATGACAGCAAGCTGATCCACGATCGCATCGGCCAACACGTCGACCCGACCAGCGAGGATGGAGGACTCTCATGAGTTCTTTGACAATCCTACTCGTCGCGCTTGGTGTCACATTCGCATTGCTGGTCGCTGGCGGCATCGCCGGGCGAACCAAAAAGGACAACCTCGAGGGATGGCTGGTGGACCATCGTGGGATGGGTGGTCTGCTGTTGTGGTTCCTGCTCGGCAGTGAGATCTACATCGCCTTCACCTTTCAGGGGCTAGCGGGATATTCCTATACCAAGGGCGCGGCAGGGTTCTACAATGTGGCACAGAATGACGTCGCCTATGCGGTCGGTTTCCTGATATTACCGTGCATCTGGGTGCTGGGGAAGAAATATGGCTATGTCACACAATCCGACTTTGTCGCGCACCGCTACGGGAGCAAGGCACTCGGTATCTTCGTCGCGCTATGTACCGCGTTGATCATGATCGCTTACATAGACTTGAACATCGAAGGGCTCTCAGCGATATTTCGGGTCATTGGAGGTGATGCAGTGTCGCCGATATTGGGCAACCTTCTCGGATTCGTAGTGCTCGCTGTAGCGGTCTTCATAGGTGGCATCCGTGGCAATGCTATACAGTCGGTAGTTAAAGACCTCCTCATGTTCGCCGCGCTCGCCGCCGTGTTCATTGCGGTACCGCTGCACTATTTCGGCGGCTTCGACGCCATGTACAGCGACTTCACCACCAAAATCCCCAAGTACTTCCAGCTCCCGTCGGCGACCGCTCACAAACTGGGACCGCTGTGGCTGATCTCCACGGTGATATTGACCGGTCTCGGTCAATGGATGTGGCCGCAATGGTTCGGCGTCTCCTTCACCGCCGCCGCACCACGGACGCTCAAACGCCAAGCCGTATTCATGCCTCTCTACCAGATCGTCAAGGTAGCTGTACTAGTCGTCGGTTTCGCCGCCGTGATCGCACTTGGGACGGGTGTGGCAGGCAACGACGTGGTCATGCGCATCATGACGGACATCTTCCCCGGCTGGGTACTCATCCTGTTGGCTGTCGCAGCCATGCTCTCCGCGATCGTGCCCGCCGGTCCGATTGTGATGACCTCGGCGACATTGCTCTCCCGCAATGTCATACAGGCTCTGCGCCCAGCCACAACGGACCGCACCGTATTCAATCTGACCCGGGTGCTGGTCTTTCCGCTGATCGGCGCCGCCCTGCTGATCACGCTGGCCGCCCCCGCACTGCTGGTGAGCGTGCTACTTGTCGCATATGCGTTAATTGCGCAGCTGTTTCCGGGGATTATCATCGGCGGCATATTCTGGACCCGCGCCACCAAGGAGGGCATGCTCGCTGGACTGCTTACCGGCTGGGGAGTCGCCGGGGCGCTGATGCTTACCGGCCAAGACCCAATCTTTGGCGTCAACGCAGGAATGATCGCCCTGGTAGCCAACATGATCGTATTTGTGGCAGTAAGCCTGGCGACCTCTGTCTCCCCCGATGCAACGACACAACCATTGTCCACGACACTCAAGGAGATCGCAGCGGAAACGGCTGAATCCGAGCGACTAGAACTCGGCGCACCGACCCCGGCACGCCAGCCCGCCATTCCGGCTCATCGCACTTGACCGGGGCAGCTCGGTGGTGATGGTTGGCACCTGTCGATGTTGGCAGGTGCAGGCCCAGCGTATTGCGGCGGCGTTGGTTGATGGGGTTGCGGAAGCCGAAGGCGTTGCGGCCTTCGTGTTTGACGAGTCGGTTGTAGCCCTCGGAGTGGGTGTTCGATCTCTCCGTCGACTGCACGTCAACACGATGACCCGGCTGATGGCGGCACCGTGCGGGTGACGCATCCGTTCCATCCGTTGTTCGACTTGGAGCTCGAGTTCGTCAAGCGGCGCCGGAACTGGCAGGCGGACCGTGTCTACGTGTACGACCCCGACGGGGCGTTGCTGTCTCCAGTCGGAGACCGCTCGCGTGACGCACGAGCCGCTGTGCGGCGCCGCTGGCCGCAGCGCTGGTTGCGGTGTCACCGTGGCTCTCGATCGAGAAGACTCGACTGGCTTCCCGGTCTTCGCGATGCCGTCGGCGATGCGCTTGGTCCAGTTCGGTTCGATGCCGATCACGACCACCGCGGCGACGTAGGGGTTCGAGCCGACCCCGATGAGCGTGCGGAAGTGCAGCTCCAGGTCCGGGCCGAACTGCAGCCGGCCGTAGGGGTGCGGTATCGCCAGCGTGCCTTCGACGTGGTTCGCGACTGCCTCGACGGCAGCGTTGGACAGGTCGTCGACCGGCAGCACGAGGACGTGGTTGCGGCAGCCAGCTGCGCCATTCTCGCGACGGTAGCCCAGGTAGGTCCCGAAGTCGCTCATGCCCAGCGCACCCCCTTCAGGTTGTGGACGTGGACGTGGTCACCAGTGGATTGCTCTGGTGGCCACGCCGATCCGCGGGCCGTACTCCGTGACGGTCGGCGCCGGAGCTGATGTCGGTCGGGGCGACTTTGTGACCCAGGGGAACCTTCACCCTCATCTGGGCGGTGTCTCCCGGGCTCTCGTCCAGGTACCGCACGCTGCTCGATCCCGGCTCGAGGTCTGCGACCGCGATGGTGACCACTTCCCCCTTTCGGTGGGCCAGCAGGTCAGTCGTTGTCACGCGTCCTCCTCGTGCGCCAGGCTCGAAAAGCTAAAGGGTGTTTGGCGTGGTCTTACCACACTAAGATACGGCCCCAGTGCGGCCCGAAGGTGCTGTCAACGGCCGGAACCGCAGGACCGCCCGCCGGTTGACGCTTTCCAGCGACTGTGGGTACCGTCGCAGTGGTTAGAGGACAGACCAGTGACTGAGGAGCAAGGATGCCCGTGCACGCCGCTCATCTGATCGACGGCCGCTGGGTCGAGGGTGCCGAGCGGCGACCGGTCCACGACCCTGCTGACGGGAGCGAGGTGGGTACTCTCGCGGTCGGCTCGGGCTCAGAGCCCGGGTCCGCCGCCGATGCCGCGGCCCGCGCCGCCTCGTCCTGGGGTGACCTCCCGGCCCGCTCGCGCTCGAAGATGCTGCTCGCGGCTGCCGATCTGGTCGACGAGCGCAGCGAGGACCTCGGGCTGCTGCTCGCCCGGGAGGCCGGGAAGAGACTCCCGGAGGCCGTGGGGGAGGTGCGGTTCTCGGCGGAGTACTTCCGGTGGTTCGCCGAGGAGGCCCGCCGGCCGCACGGGGCGGTCCACCCGCACGAGGCGGTAGGACGTCGCCACCTTTCCGTGCGCCGCCCCGCGGGCGTCGTTGCGTGCCTGACGCCGTGGAACTTCCCTTGCTCGATTCAGGCCCGCAAGCTGGCACCGGCGCTGGCCGCCGGTTGCACCGTCGTCGCGCGCGTCTCCGAGAAGGCGCCGCTGGCCGTCACCGAGATGATCCGCTGCCTGGTCGACGCGGGCGTCCCGGACGGCGTGGTGAACCTGGTGCACGGTCGGGCGGCGGCCGTGACCGAGGCGCTGATGGCCCACCCGGCGGTGCGGGTCGTCTCCTTCACCGGCTCGACCGGCGTCGGGCAGCTCGTGATGCGCCAGGCCGCCGGACGTGTCGTGCGGCCGCTGCTGGAGCTCGGGGGCAACGCACCGTTCATAGTTTTCGAGGACGCCGACCTCGACGCGGCCGTCGAGGGCGCGATGCTGGCGAGGTTCCGCAATACCGGCCAGTCCTGCATCGGCGCCAACCGCTTCCTCGTGCACCGCGACATCATGGACGAGTTCGCCAGCCGCTTCGCCGCGCAGGTGGACGCGATGACCATCGGCCCCGGCGCCGTGCCCGACCCACCCGACCTCGGCCCCTGCATCGACGCCGAGCGCGTCGCGGCGGTGACCCAGCTGGTGGACGAGGCGGAAGCCGCGGGCGCCCGGCGCCTCACCCGCCGGCGCGAGCTGCCGGACGGCGGAGCCTTCTGCGAGCCCGCCCTGCTCACCGACGTGCCGACTGGGTGTGGGCTGGCCACCACCGAGATCTTCGGCCCGGCGGCGGGGCTGTTTCCCTTCTCCGACGAGCGGGAGGCGATGGAGCTGGCCAACGCCACCGAGATGGGCCTCGCCGGGTACGTCTACACCCGGGACCAGGGTCGGGTGTGGCGGGTCGCGGACGTCCTGGACACCGGGATCATCGGCGTGAACGACCCCCTGCCCAGCGTCGCCTTTGCGCCGATGGGCGGCACCAAGCAGTCCGGCATCGGCCGAGAGGGCGGTGCCGCCGGGCTCGAGGAGTTCCAGCAGACCCGCTACCTGGCGATCGGCGGGGTGGGGGTGTGAGCGCGGCCACGATCGTCGTCCGGAAAGCCGAGGACGTCGTCGACGCCGTGAATTCCGGCCGTGTGTCCGGCGGGCACGAGAAGGCGATCGTCCTGATCGCGCTGGGCGGCATCTTCATCGACGCCTACGACTTCACGTCCCTCGCCTTCGGCCTCAAGGACATCGCCAAGGGCTTCGGTCTGAGCTCGGGCGCCGAGGGGGTTGTGGCGGCGTCGATTATGGTGGGCGCGTTCGTCGGCGCCATCGTCGGCGGGTACCTCGTCGACCGGATCGGTCGCTACCGCATGTTCATGGCGGACATGCTGTTCTTCGTCTTCGCCGCCCTCGGGTGCGCGCTGGCGCCCAACGTCGAGGTCCTCACGAGCTTCCGCTTCCTCATGGGGCTCGGCATCGGACTCGACTTCCCCGTGGCTCTCGCCTTCATCGCCGAGTTCTCCGCCCTCAAGGGCAAGGGCGGGCGGGTCACGCTCTGGCAGCCCATGTGGTACATCGCCACCGGCAGCAGCTTCGTCGTCCTCCTGCCGCTGTACTTCCTTCTCCCGCAGTCGATGCAAGCCGACCTGTGGCGCTTCGCCGTCGGGTTCGGCGCGGTTCCTGCGCTGGTGGTACTCCTGGTGAGGCGGAAGTACATGCAGGAGTCCGCCTCCTGGGCGGCCAACCAGGGCGACCTGCGCCGCGCGGTCGACATCCTCAACGGCTCCTACGGGGCGGACGCCACGCTCGCCCCCGAGTCCGAGCTCGTCTACCCGGCGCCACGCGAGCCTGCGTCCTTGCGCTCCTTCGCCATCCTCTTCCGCCGCCGCTACCGCAGGCGCACCATCGCCAGTGGCGTGCTCGGCATGTGCCAGTCCGTCCAGTACTACGCGGTCGGGTTCTTCCTGCCCTTCATCGTCGGGACCTTCCTGGCGGAGGGCCGCCTGACCACCATCACCGTGCCGCTTGCCTTCAACTTCGTCTTCGGTGTCACCGGCGGGTTCCTCGGGGTTCGCCTGGCCAACCGCCTCGGTTCGCGCGGTCTGGCCCTCTCCGGGTTCGCCGTCTGCCTCGTCGCCCTGGTGCTGCTCGGGGTGATCGGTGCGCCCGAGGGGACCGGCGGCGGGCTGATCGTCGGCCTGCTGCTGGGGATCTTCGTGTTCTTCCACAGCTACGGGCCCGGCGCCCAGGGGATGACGATGGCCACGCTGTCGTACCCGACCTACCTGCGCGGCACCGGCTCCGGCATGGGCCAGGCGGTTCTGCGGATCGGGTCGACGATCTCGCTGCTGCTGTTCCCGATCCTGGCCGCGGACCTCGGGACCGGGGTCTTCTTCGTCGTCGCCATCGCCCCCGCCCTCGGGCTGATCACGCTGCTGCTCATCAGGTGGGAGCCGATCGGGCGTGACCCGGACGTCGAGGACGCCGACGACGACGACGGCCGCCGCGCTCTGATCACCGTGGGCGCCAGCACCGTCGGCGGCGGCCGATGACCACCACGGACCCGACCAAGAGCGAGGACACCATGAACATCACCTGCATCGGCGTCGGGGCCATGGGCGGGGCCGTCGCGCGCCACCTCGCCTCCGGCCACTTCGCCGTCACGGCCTTCGACCCCTCGTCCGACGCGGTCGAGCGCTGCGTGGCCGCGGGGGCGGTGGCGGCCGGGTCGCTGGCCGCGGGCGTGGCCTCGGCCGACCTCGTCCTGACGTCCCTGCCCACCCCGGAGCTGGTCGTCTCCACGGTCGACGAGGTGCTCGAGGCCTGCTCCGGACCGACGGTGGTTATGGATATCTCGACCATCGACCCGCAGACCGCCCGGGCCGTGGCCGACCGCTGCGCCACGGCCGGGGTGCCCTTCATCGCCTCCCCGCTCGGCAAGACGCCCGGGCACGCCGAGAAGGGCGAAATCCCGCTCTTCGTCGGCGGCGACGAGGAGGCCATCGTGCGCAACGGGCCCGTCCTGGAGTGGATGGGGGAGAAGACCTACCGCTTCGCCTCCGTCGAGGCGGCGACCACCTTCAAGCTGGTCTCCAACCTCGTCGGCATGACGAACGTCGCGGTCCTCGCCGAGGGGCTGGCCATCGCCGCCAGGGCCGGGATCGATCCGGGCGACTTCGCCGCGGCGCTGGCCGACACCGGGGCCGCGTCCTTCCAGTCCGAGCTCCGACTGCCGTGGATGATCGATCGCGACTGGGCCTCGCGCTTCGGGGTCGACCTCGCCGCCAAGGATGTCCGCCTCGCCGTGGCCTCCGCGGCGGTCTGGAAGATCCCCACGCCCGTCGGGAGCGCGGCGCTGGGCCAGCTGATGGCCTCGGCCTTGCAGGGGTGGGGCGGTGAGGACGTCGTGGCCATCGCCAAGCTCGTCGACGCCGGGCTGCGCGCGGACGTCACGCGGGACCTGAGATGACCGCGCCGGACGTCGTCGTCCTCGAGGGCGTGTGGGGTCAGGCGTTCGACGCGCTGGCGGCCCGGCGCGAGGTGCTGCGTGTCCCCACCGTCGACGCCGTGCCGCGCGAGGCGCTGTCAGGCTGCCGGGCCCTCGTGGTCCGCAACCGGACGCACGTCGCCACCGGCCTCGCCGACGCGGCGCCCTCCCTGCAAATCGTCGCCCGCGCGGGCGTCGGGCTGGACAACCTCGACCTGCCCGCGCTGGACGCCGCGGGAATCGTGGCCGTGGCCGCGCTGGGCGCCAACGCGGCGAGCGTCGCCGAGCACGCCTTGGCCGGCGCGCTCGCGCTGGCCAAGGGGCTCGTCGAGGCAGACGCAGCGACCAGGGGAGGCAGCTGGGACCGCACGCCGCGGCGCGAGCTGGCGGGCGGGGTCTGGGGCCTGCTGTCCGCGGGGGCGACGGCCAGGGCCACCGCCGCACTGGCCAGGGGCCTCCGGATGTCGGTCATCGCCTACGACCCCTACCTCGAGGCGGACGACCCGCGGCTGCGCTCCGCGGGCATCGAGCTGCTGTCGCTGGACGAGGTGCTGCACCGCGCCGACGTGCTCAGCGTGCACCTGCCGGCGACCGCGGAGACGGCAGGGCTGCTGGACGCGGGCGCCCTGGCCGCAATGAGGCCGGCCGCGTACCTCGTCAACGTCGGGCGCGGCGAGGTTGTCGACGAGGACGCGCTCGCCGACGCGCTGGAGCGCGGGCACCTCGGGGGGGCCGCCCTCGACGTGCGGGCCCACGAACCCCCCGGATCCAGCCGGCTCGACACCGCTCCCCGCACGCTGTTCTCGCCCCACGTCGCGGGCATCACCGTGGCGGCCCAGGAGCGGATCGCCGGTGTCCTGGTGCGTGAGGTCGACGCGGTTCTCGACGGCGCCGCCGCCTCTGCCGTCGTCGGCTCGCTGGACCGACCGCGTCCGAGGAAACAGCCATGAAGGTCGACGTAGCCGGGGCCCGGAAGCTGTCGACGCGGTTGCTCATCGGGGTCGGGCTGAGGCAGGACCGCGCCGCCGCGGTCGCCCGAGCCCTCGTCCTCGCGGAGGTCTGGGGGCTCGCCTCGCACGGGCTGCTCCGGCTGCCCGTCTACCTCGATCGGATCGTCGCAGGAGGGCATCCTTCGGACGCCGAGCTCCGGGTCGTCACGGACACCGGAGCGCTGCTCGTGCTCGACGGCGGCGGCGGGCTGGGCCACTGGCAGCTCGGTGAAGCCGTGGCTCGAGGCGTCGACCGGGCGCGGGAGCACGGCGTAGCCCTGGTGGCAGTGGGCGACTCGGGTCACTGCGGTGCCCTGGGAATCTACAGCGCGGACGCGGCCGCCGAGGGCATGGCCTCACTGGTGTTCTCCACCGGTCCGGCCGTGCTGCCACCCTGGGGTGGTGACCAGCGTCTGCTGTCCACGTCACCGCTGGCCGCCGGGTTCCCGGGCACGTCGGGCCCCATGGTGGTGGACCTCGCGATGAGCGCTGTGGCGCGCGGCAAGATCGCCGCGTACGCCGCGCGCGGTGAGCAGCTGCCGGACGGATGGGCGCTGGACGCCGCGGGCGAGCCGACCACCGACCCCGCAGTCGCGCTCACCGGGATGCTCTCACCGCTGGGCGGTGCGAAGGGGTTCGCGCTCGCGTTCATGGTCGAGGCCATGACCGCGGGGCTCGTCGGACCGTCGAGCGCGCAGCAGGTCGCCGACCTGTTCGACCCCGGGGCGATCGGGCGGCGTCAGGGGATCGCCCACCTGGCCATCGTCATCGATCCCGAGCGCACCGACGGTGCGGGTAACCCCACCGGCGCGGCCGAGCGTCTCGCCGAGTTGGCCCGGGCGACGCAGGAGGCCGGGGGGCGCGTACCGGGCGCCCGTCGGTTGGCCGCCGCCGACGTCACCGACGACCTCGAGATCGACATCCCCGACCCGGTGTGGGACGCGCTGGCGAACCGGTCGAGCTCCACCAAAGCCTCCACCTGAGCGGCCATGAGCGCTGCGTGGTCACAGCTGCAGCACGTCCGGACGTAGCCGCCCGCCCACTTCGACGCTCGGCCAAACCCCGTCGTGGGACAGAAGCCGTGGTCCGTGGGCATCGAGGACGACGGTGTCCTCGACCTTCCAGCCCGCCGCGCTGGGGTTCCACGCGAGCACGTTGCGCTCGGTGAGGATGGTGGTTTCACCGGGAGAGCCGAGGACTTCGCGCGGAACGAAGCCGGTCAGCCCCCCTTGGTGGTGCCGGGTCCATTCGGTGTCGCTGAAGCCGTGCCGTGTGTAGGCGCTGATCCCGGCCTCGAACGCCGAGCCCAGCGTCGCACCGGGACGTGAAGCATCCAGGAAGGCCTGCTCGACTGCGAGCAGATCGGTGTAACGGCCTCGGTCGGTCACCGGTATCCGGCCGAAGCTGACGATCCGGGTGACGCTGGCGACCAGGCCGTCGCGGCGGCCGCAGACCACGACCATGGCACGAGCCCCGACGAGGTCCATGGTGGGCAGCGGGTGGCGGTGAGTCGCCATTCGCGGCTTACCCGCCACGAACAAACAGATCGGGTCGATGCCCCGCTGCAGCAGCTGCGCGGCCACCTGAGCGGCCACCGCGTACTCGCTCACTGCCGGCCCTGCGCTCTCACAGGCGATCCGAGTGGACTCGGCGCACTCGCGACCGAGCACCTCGAGTCGGTCGGTCTGGGCACCGGTGAGGACCAGGCGCGCTGCACGCACGGCGGTGCTGAGGTCGGTGGTGGCGTCCAACGGCCGGTCGACGCCCACGTCGGTTCCGCTGGGCCACGCCTCGGCGCGCGACTGCGTCCACGGGAGCACTGTCCAGTGCACGTCGAGCTCCGTGAGCTCGGTGTCCGCGAGGCGCGGAGCCTCGATGGCGTTGACGATGATCTGCACCGCCGGGTTGGTGTCGGCGTTGGCGATGACGACGTCGAAGCAGGCGCTGCCCAGAGTCTGTGGTACGTGCCAGCGGGCACCGGTGAGCCAGCCGAGTGTGGCCGGTTCGCGCAGCAGCAAGGTGTGCACGCCGGCGTCGGCAGCGACCCGCTTCAGCGCCAGCAGCTGTTCGGCGGGCTCAGCCATGGTCGACACAGCTGGTCACGAGCCCGGCGACGATGGCGCTCTCGAGGTCGAACGCGTTGCCGTCGAAGTCGATCAGCGGGGCACCCGGCGGGGGTGAACCGAAGCGGTGAGCCGTCCACGGGCGTCCTACGAGGTCGTCGGTGGTGCGCACGGACGCGTCCACCTCTACCCGGGGGATGACCGAGCCCTCGCGGGCCAAGACCGGCATCCGTTCCAACGGTACGTCCAGGATGATCCACTGTGGACCGTTGAGCTGCTCGTCGGTCAGCAGGTCGGTCCACGCGCCGTCGGGGACGAAGAACCGGCGTCGCACCGGCCCGTCACCATCATCGAAGACGGGGACCACCAGCAGGTCGTCGCCGAGCATGAACTGGCCGTCGAGATGCTCGATCTCGGGCCCGCCCCCGGCCATGCTCATGGGGCGTATGACCGGCCACCCCTCGCGCGCGGCGGCCTGCGCCACCTGCCAAAGGTAGGGGATCAGCGAGTAGCGCAGCCGTATCCACTCGCGCGCAATCTGAAGCGCGCGGTCTCCGAACTGCCACGGCTCTCTGGGTCGCAGACCGTGGGCGCGCATGAGGGGGGACATCGCTCCCAGCTGGGTCCAGCGCACGTACAGCGCGGGTGTGAGCTCCGGACCGAAGAAACCGCCGATGTCGTGGCTCCAGAACCCGGGGGCTGACACGGCGTAGGACAGCCCGCCGCGTACGGTCGCGCGCATGCCGGCCACGGTCGACTCGGCGTCACCGCCCCACTGACCGGGGTATCGCTGCGAGCCGGCCCAGCCACTTCGCCCCCAAACCAGGGGAGCACGTCCGGTGGCGTCGGCGATCACCTCGCTGACCGCTTGGTTGTAGCGCAGCGGATAGAGGTTGTGAGCATGCTGGGCCGGAGTGCCGTCGGCCAGAGCGACGTTGTCGGGCAGGGCCTCACCGAAGTCGGTCTTGAACACGGCGACGCCATCGGCCAGGAAGTCCCGGTGCAGGTCCTGCCACCAGCGCTTGGCCGCCGGGTTGGTGAAGTCCACGAGCGCCCGCGGTCGTCCGTCCGGCGTCGGGGTCTTGGTGATCGTCGCCAGCGACCCGTCGGTGCTGCGCACCAGGTAGCCCGCAGCTTCGGCCTCAGCGTGACGGGGCGACGCGGGGTCCAGGTAGGGCAGCTCCCACACCGAGAGCCGGAAACCTTGGGCGGCCAGCTCCTCGACGAACGCCGCCCGCTCCCCGAAGCGCGCCGTGTTCCAGATGAAGTCGCAGTTGAGCCGGTCGACGACCAGCCAGTCGGGATCCACGTGCAGCACGTCGCACGGCACAGCGTGCGCCCGCATCATGTCGGCGACCTCCAGCATCTCGGTGGAGCTGTGGTAACGGCACCGCCCCATCCAGTACCCGAAGGCCCACAACGGGGGAACGGGGGAGCGCCCGGTCAGGGCGGTCAACCCTGACAGGCGCTTCTCCAGCTCGGGCGCGACGACGACGTAGAGATCGAGCGCGTCGTCGGCCACGGACATCCCGAGCACCGCAGGACGTCCGTGACCCACGTCGACTCCGACCGTTGCCCCCGTGTTCAGCATCCCGGCGTAGCCGGACGTGGAGTGCCACACCGGGACAGGCTTGTACGCCAGACCCGTCCCGGTGCCCAGCGCATCTTCGCTCCGCAACCGGAGGTAGCGCCCGTTCTTCACCACGGAACAGAACTGCTCACCGAACCCGGTGATCAGCTCGTCACCACCGAGCTCGCAGCTCAGCACCACCGACTCGTCGGCGAGCAGGATGGCGGGCGCCATGGCCAGCCCCGCCGCCTGCCGCAGCCGATGCGCCGTCCGAAGTACCGGCTCCCCGGTGCCCGCGTCGTACACGCTGATGCTGAAGGGAGCTCTTCCTACCCGTACCCGCACGCCCGGCCCGCGGATCGTGATCGCGTCCGCAGCCTCGTCGACCTGAACCGGGAGGTCTTCGCCCCCCGGCCTTGGTTCGACGACGATGCCCAGACCATCGCCTGCGTCCTCGAGCACGCGGTGCCCTGCAGCAGCCAGGACGATCCGTACCGTGTTCTCCGCGACGACCGTGACTTCCAGCGTCAGCTTCTTCTCGTCGACCGCGGGGAGCGTCAGGTTGGGCAGATTGGGTAGCGAGGTCTCGATCCCCTGCTCCTCGAGAGGCTCGCCCGTCAGCCACCCCGGCATCCCGGAGAGCCGCGCGGCGGGTATTGCCCCCACCTCGATGACCGCGCCGGTCGGGGTTGTCCGAGTCCGGCCCACCCGCCGCACCACACGGCACTCGTCGTCGCTGTCCATCTGCTATCCCTTCAACGATCCGGCGGTCATCCCGGCGACGAAGTGCCGCTGCAGGAACACGTACGCCACCACCAGCGGCGCCGAGGCCACCACGACCCCGGAGAACAGAAGGGGATAGTTCGTCAGGAACTCACCTTGGAAGTCCAGCAGTGTGAGGGGAAGCGTCTTCTTGGAGGGATCGTGGATGAAGAAGAGCGGATACAGCAGGTCGTTCCACTGGATGACGAACAGGAAGATCGCCGTCGCCGCGATGGACGGACGAGACAGCGGTAGCACGATCATGAAGTACGTGCGCCACGGGTTTGCCCCATCGATCGAGGCCGCCTCGAACAGCTCTCGGGGCAAGGTGCGAAGGAACCCGGCCATGATGAACACCGCGACGGGGAGGGCCGCGACAATTTCGATGATGATCAGGCCCAACCTGCTGTCGAGCAGGCCGAGGCGTTGAAACAGGATGTACTGCGGGATGATGTTGGCCTGCGCTGGCACGGCCATGCCCAGTACCAGGAATCCGTACACCGCCCAGCCACGCCAGCCAGGAATTCGCGCCACGCCGAAGGCGGCCAGGCTGCCGATGAAGAGGGTGATCACGACTGCTGACACGGTGACAATGGCGCTGTTGACGAAAGCCTGCCCCAACGCGCCCTGCCCGAGAGCCGCAGAGTAGTTCTTGGCGCTCACCGAGGACGGCAAGCCGAAAGGGGACGCGAACAGCTCGGGCGTCGTCTTGAGCGTTCCCGTGATCACGACGAGCAACGGAATGATCACCAGGAGCGCGTAGACCGCCAAGATGGCTCGTCGGCCGAGGCTGTGAGTCATGGCCGCCCCCTCACCTTCCGGCCCCGGTAAGTCTGACTGCCCGTCGCTGCAAGAATGTGACCAGCGCAATGATGATCATGAACACGATCGACTCGGCCGAGGCGTAGCCGAACTGGTTGTCCGTGAACGTCGTGTAGATGCGGGTGGACAAGATGTCCAGCGAAAATTTCGGTGGATTCCCGCCCAGCCCCAGGATGAGATCGAACGACTTGAACGACTGGATCGTGGTGTAGGCAACCACGATGGAGGTGGCCGGCGCAATCATCGGCCAGGTGACGTAGCGGAACCTCTGCCAGGTGCCCACCCCGTCGATGTCGGCCGCCTCGTACAGGTCCCGAGGAACTTGCTGCAGCCCCGCGATGAAGATGATCATCAGCTGTCCCGCGTGCGCCCAGACCTGGGCAATAGCGACGAAATAGATCGCCTGGGACGCGTTGCCGAGAAACGCGCTCTTCAGGCCGTCGAGGCCCACGAAGCCCAGGACTTGGTTGAGGAGGCCGAAGTTCGGGTCGTACATGAACTTCCACACGAAGGCGACCGACACCGAGGAGAGGATCGTGGGCAGAAAATAGATGGCCCGGAGGGTGGTGGACGCCCGGGAGTTGCGTTGCAGCAGCAGGGCGAGCAGCAACGAGAGCGCGGTCTGCAGGATCACGACCACCAGGAGGAACTTCAGGTTGTTGGTGACGGCGTTGCGGAAGAGGTCGTCGTTGGTGAAGATTGACGTGAAGTTCGAGAGCCCGACCAGCTTGTAGTGCGCGCTGAAGCCGTCCCAGTTGGTCACCGCGTACTGAAATGCCTGAACGGTCGGAACAGCGAAGAAGATGACGTAGAGCACCACTGCAGGAAGGGGAAACAGCCAGAGTGTCGGATGTGGCCGGGTGGCCCGGTGGGGGGGACGGCGTCGGAGGCCGAATCCACGCCACCGGCTGGCTGGCCCCGGGGTCGCCGCGCCCTGGCCGGTTCGGTGGGCGGGAACCTCGGTGGTGGGGACGCTCATGTCAGCCGCCCATCAGCGTTTCTGGTCAACGATGCGTTGGGCTTCCTGGGCGGCCTTTTCGGGGCTCTCGCCGCCGACCACCTTGATGCACGATCCTTCCACCGCGGAGCGTATGTCGAGGTTGGTGAACTGGAACCGCGGGGCCAGAATCGTCTTCCGCGTCAGCCACGGCGAAATTGTTTTCAGGTCTGGGTCGGTGTAGTCGACGTTCTTCACGGTGACGTTCTGGGCGGTCCCGTTGGCGTACTCCCCAGCAACCTTGGGGGTGGAGAGGTACTCCAAGAACGCAGCCGCGGCGGGCTGGTTCTTGGACGCTGCGTTCACACCCAGGATGAAGGTGGCGTTGTAGACGCCCTCGAACTTTGCCTCCGGCGCCGCCACCGTGATCGGTGAGATGAGGTCCACGGGGAACTTTGCTCCCAGCTTCCGGACGGCAGCGACGTGGTAGGAGCCGGTGGCCAGCATGGCGGCCTTCCCGGTGGCGAACAGCTGCTGCATCGGCTCGACCGAGGTGCCGGTGGAGTTGGGCTGGAAGTAGGGCGTCAGCTGGACATACTGGTTGAGGGTTTTGAGGAACCACGGGTCGGTGCACTTGTACTCACCGTTCTGGATTTTGGTGCACATGTCCGCGGAGGGCGCGTTGTTCATGACCATCGAGTTGAACAGCTGACCGGCGTTGCCGGGGTCGCCGCCAGGCCACGCGATCGGGACGAGACCCCGGGACTTCAGCTTGTCGCAGAGGGCAAGGAACGAGTCCCAGTCCTTGGGATTGGTGCTCGCACCGGCCTTGTCGAGCAGGTCCTTGTTCGACACAGGCATGGTGAACACGACCTGGTACGGAAAGCCCAGCTGCTTGCCGCCCGAGTTCCCGACGTCGAGGAGGGAGGGTTCGAAGTTCGAAACCCACTTCTGGTCGGAAATGTTGGTGTAGATCCCTGCCTGGACCATTGCGTCGAACTGGGCGCCTCGAAACGCCGCGAAGACGTCGCCCACCCCCCCGCCTCGGATCTGTTGGAGCGCGGCGGACTGGTAGTCGTTGGAAGGGGAGATGTCCTGCTTGATGGTGACACCGGGATGCTCGGCGTCGAAGGACTCGATGATCTTGGAGAACACGGCCTTGTCCTCGGCCCGCCAGTGCGCGAACGAGAGGCTGCCCTCAATCTTGCCGGACGTCTTGACCGGCGCAGCGCCCGGGGCGCTGCTCGACCCACCTGGTCCGGCACAGGCGGTCGCGGCCAGGCCCAGCCCACCGACGCCGAGCAGCTGCAGGGCGCGGCGACGGCTGTACCTGGGCGTCGAAGGTATGGGCATTATTCCTCCTGGAGTACTCATCTACCTGTCACCACTCGATGACGGGGATTTGGAGCTGATCGGCTGCGGCCCGCAGCCCGGGGCGAACGTCAGTCCAAGCCACTACCGTGTGATGGGGGAAGCCGCCGGACACCAAGCCGTGGACGAGGTCGTGAGCTGAGCCGTCGAGGCGGACGGCGGCAGTGTTTCCTTGAAATCTGTTCGGCTCGGGTAGTGACTCACCGGCGGCGAGGAGCAGGCGCAGACCAGAGCTGGTTGTCCGGTCTTCGGTCAGCCGTGCCATCACGACGCTGCCGGTGGCGAGTGGGAAGTCGCCGGCCACGCCGATGCGCCGGTTGCAGTGCACCGACTGGTGTGCGTCCAACGGGTCGGCGGCCAGGGAGGTGGCCGCCGAGCCGCAGTGCCACAGTCGGACGAGGTTCTCCCGGGTGTCGAGGTCGACGGTGTCGACCAGGTAGGTCGTGCCGCTGCCCAGCGCCTCCATCAGCAGCATGGTGACGGTCCCGTAGACGTCCCGTTCGCAGGCGGTCGGCGTCGCCTCGTCCGCCAACCGGGACAGTGCCGAGCAGGGGCACACACCGAGTTCGGTGGGGAACTCCGGCCAGCACCGCACGGCCACTGCGGACAGGGTGGCCTCCTCGCGCCACTCGCGGAGAGCGCTGGTGACCCCGGCCAGCCGCTCGACCTGTGCGGGGTCCAGCGCAGCGAGGGAGGGCTGGGCGCGCGTCGCGGATTCACGCTCGGCCGCGCAGTCGCTCTCGCTGACTGCACGGGTTCGCGCGAAGGCTTCCTGGACTTCGATGCGTTCCACCTGCAGCCCGAACACCCGCTCCAGGAGTTCGGGATCGTACTCGCTGGGAGTGAAACCGGTCGGCGGATCGCCGATGACCCCAATTCGCTTACCACGGAGGCCTTCCAGGGCGACTCGGGCCTCGGACTCGGGACCTCGGGCCCGGGTGACGCTCGGCGGGAAGACGGCGTCCGGCAGGATTCCGCGCAGCGCAGCCGCGAGCGTCTCGCGGACCTCGTCCTCCTCTGGATCCCCGTGCAGCAGGCGCACCTGGCCGCCGCTTCGAACCACCGCGTGTCCGAACAGGTTGGCCCCGCACAGCGAGTTGAGCCAGAGACGGTCGCCCACCGGACCGGGTTCACGAAAGGACCACAGCAGGAGCGGTCGGTCCAACGTGTCGTACAGGCGCAGCGCCGGCGATGCGTCGGAGAAGGTCGCGCAGATGTTGAGCACGAGGTCGACGTCTGCGCGCTGATCGGCGAGAGCGGCCTCCAGGTCATCTGGCGTCATGACCAGGTCCTCGGGACCGAAGATGTCGGCGCCCAGCTCCGTGAGGAGGGCGCGGGCACGGGTGAGGAGATCTCGCGCCGCATCGAGGGTAAACGTGGGTCGAGCGGTGGCGACCAAGGCCACGGTCGCCGGCGCGCTGGGGGTGGCGGGGTTCATGACCGGTACTCCTCGTCGACGATGTCGCACAGGTGCCGCATCCGTGCCACCGCGTCGCGCTCCAATGACTGCTGCACGTCGGCGGCGTCCAGGCACGCGCGCCACACTGCGCGTCCGGCGAGGAAGCCCGTTGCCCCGGCGCGCATGGCGGTGCGGACGGCCCGCGGGAAGTCGTCGTCTACGCCGGAGGACAGCACCACCCACGGGCAGCCGACCGAATCGCTGATCACGGAGCACCGGGCGTGCAGCTCGTCGTCGGTGCCCCGGCCGTGCAGGGGCACCTCAGCCTTGTACAGGTCGGTGCCCAGGTGGCCCAGCTCCTGCGCCGCGGCAATCACGCCGCGGTCCCAGTCCCACTCACCGCCGCCGAGCGGCGGGCGGGACAACGGCTCGATGATCGACAGCACGCCGACCTGCTCGCAGCGGGACACGAAGCGGCGCACGGTGTTCACCCGGACCGCAGGATCGGTGTCGGGGCGCCAGATGACCAGCAGCTTCATCGCGACGGCCCCACGTGCGGCGTAGTAGGCGGGGTCGACATCCTCATCGATCAACGCATCCGCCACGATCTCGTGCTCTCCGGGCACGAGCAGGTCCGCCGCCGCGATGAGGCCGCAGTCGGGCGCCACCGCCCCCTGTTCGATCGCTTGGTCCAGGACGAACTGCTTGTCCAGCAGCACTGCGGAGGCGTACGGGGTCAAGGCTCGGGTTGCGGCGAGCTTGAACGCGGTCACCTCGGCGTCGGCGACGACGGGGTCGCCCCCGGTGGCCATCATTGCGCGTAGCGCCTCGCGCTGGTCGACGGCCAACATGGCCAGGCCCCCGGAGGGGCGTGAGATCGCGGCCAGGTTGGGGGGTGAAGCGGTGGCGGTCATTGGACTCTCCTTGCCTCGGTTGACGGAGTGAAGGCGACGGCCTCGTCGTGGGTGGGGATCGCTGAGCGTCCGTCCAGACCACGGCACGACATCGCGGCCACCGTGTTGGCGTACGTGAGACAGCCGGCCAGGGGCTCTCCGCGGATCACCGCGGCCAGCAGCGCGCCGTGAAAGACATCTCCAGCCCCCAAGGTTGAGCGCGCCTCGACCGACACGGCTGACGCGACCTCGAACGTGTCGCCACTGGCGCCCGCCGAGCCTTCCGCTCCTCGGGTCACCACGACCGTGCGCGCGCCGTCGTGCACGGCGGCCCTGAGGAGATCGTCGAGGTCGGGGTCGGTCCCCGGGTAGCGCAGTCGCAGGGCCCGCTCGGTCGGAACGTCCAGTTCGACGCCGACCGGGGTGAAACCGGCAATCGGATTTCCACCGTCCACACTCAACCGGGGGCCGGCTCCGGAGCCCCGCAGGACCCGACGAACGCCACCGATACCGATGTGGTCGGTGTGCACCCACGCCGCGGATGCGATGAGCTCGGCGACGTCGGGGCGCGCTGACAGGTCCAGCCCGGGCGAGGGGCGGTTGACGATCGAGCGGCTGCCGTGGGCGGACTCGACGAGCACCACGCTCTGGCCGCTCGGTTCGATCGCCGAGTGCATGACCCCGGCCACATTTACGCCGGCGTCGGCGAGCCCGGCCGTGATCTGCTCGGCGGATTCGTCGGACCCGACCGTGCCCACGAAGTGCACGTCAGGCACACCCAGCCGAGCCGCGGTCACGGCAGCTGTCGCCGCGGGACCGCCTCCCGCGCAAACGATTTCAAGGGCCTCGACGCGTGTGTCGCGGGCGGGAAGCTCGTGCACGAGCGCGATCGTGTCCCACGTCGCCGATCCGACGAACACGTAGGGGCTGCGCTGGCTCATCGTTGAACCTCCTTGTGGGGGGCGACACTAGCCACCAAATGTTCGGTAGTCAACATTTCTGTGGAGCGAGGGACGCCGGGAATTGGCAGACTGCTTCAGGCGACCAGCGATCGACTGCAGAGCAGGGACGGGATGAGCGTGATCGAAAGACCAGGATTGGCCCCCCGGGAGCTGGCGCCGCGGTACTACCGGAAGGGGGAGCGGCGACGAGGCGCAATCGTCGAACGGGTCCGCTCGACCGGGTTCGTCTCGGTCACCACCTTGGCCAGCGACCTGCAGGTTTCCGACATGACGATCCGGCGTGACATCCGGGTGCTCTCGGAGGTCGGCGTCGTCCGCGTGGTGCACGGTGGGGTGAGCCTGCCCCACGCCACGCTGCGAACCTCGGAGTTCGTCACCCGAGCGAAGGCAAACGCTGAGGCCAAGCGCCGGATCGCCGAACACGCCGCCACGCTGGTCGCGGAGACCGACGTCATCGCTATCGACGCCGGGACCACCGCCTACGACATAGCGACCCAGCTCCAAGCCGAGTTTGCCGGGACGGTCGTCACGAACTCAATCCCGGTCATTCAGTACATGCTTGAGCAACCCCGGACGCGGCTGATCGGGCTGGGAGGCGAGCTGAACGGGCCGAGCCAGGCGTTCGCGGGCTCGGCTACCGCCGAGCAGGCTCGTCAGCAACGCGTGGCGGTCTACTTCCTTGGGGCAGCCGCGGTGAGTCGGCACGGCGTCTATGTCGAGGCCGACGTCGAACGCGCGACCAAGCTGGCCGTCATCGGTGGGGCGGCCCGCGTGGTTCTCGTCGTGGATTCCAGCAAGTTCACCGCGTCGGCACCCGTGCGGCTGGGTGCACTCAACCTCCTCACCACGGTGGTGACAGACGCGTTGCCACCCGCAGCAATCCGTCGTCAGCTACGCAACGACGCGGTGGAGGTGATCGTGGTCCCGCTGGCCTGACGCATCACTTCTCCCGCGCCCGCCGAAGATGAGTCAACAACTACCCATACACGTGCACTTTTCGCGAGTCAACGCGGAAGCTTGACCTCAGGCGCTGCGGCCTGTTCCATGTCAGTACCCGACCGCTATGCCGGCGGGCGGCAGATGCTGCCTTTACATCGGTGGGGCAGATCGACATCAGCCGGTCGGAAATCCGTGAGGTCCGGCGGCATCGCCTTGCCAGCGGTCGCTGTTCGGACCCGTACCCGGCCCGGTAGAGACACACCGAGCTGGGAGTACCCCTATGGCCGAAGTCAGCTACGTCGACGCAACCTGCCTGTACGCCGGGAACCCGGTGGCTGCGGTCGACGGTCTCAATCTGGATATTAAAGACGGCGAGTTCATGGTCCTCGTCGGACCGTCCGGATCCGGGAAGTCCACCGCGCTGCGCATGCTCGCCGGGCTGGAGGACGTTTCCCGTGGCGAGATCCGTATCAGCGGCGCGGATGTCTCGCGCCGCGCGCCGAAAGACCGCGACATCGCAATGGTGTTCCAAAACTACGCGCTGTACCCGCACATGAGCGTCGCGGAGAACGTGGGCTTCGCCCTCAAGCTCAAGGGCGTCTCCAAGGACGAGCGAACGAGAAAAATCCGCGAGGCGGCCAAGCTCCTGGACCTCGAGCCTTACCTGGACCGCAAGCCCAAGGCGCTGTCCGGTGGCCAGCGCCAACGCGTCGCCATGGGTCGCGCGATCGTCCGGGAGCCGAGCGTGTTCCTGATGGACGAACCGCTGTCCAACTTGGACGCCAAGCTGCGCGTGGAGACCCGGTCGAACATCGCCGCACTGCAGGCTCGCCTGGGCACCACCACCGTCTACGTCACTCACGACCAGGTTGAGGCGATGACGATGGGGCACCGCGTCGCGCTCCTCAAGGACGGCGTCTTACAGCAGTGCGACACCCCCCGCAACCTGTACGACCGTCCACGCAACGTCTTCGTCGCCGGCTTCATCGGCTCCCCCGCGATGAACCTGCGCACCGCCGAGCTGGTGTCCGGCGGTGCGCAGCTGGGCAACATCGTGCTGCCGCTCAGCAGCACCGTCCTCGACGCGGCACACGCGGCGAACCTGAGCTCGGTCACCCTCGGTACGCGCCCGGAGTCGTTCACTCTGGCCGACGGCGAATCCACGGACGGCCTCAAGCTGGAGGTCCGGCTCGTTGAGGAACTCGGCGCCGACGCCTACGTCTACGGCACCCTGCCCGGCGACGCACCCAACGCTAAACCGTTCGTCGTACGCTTCGATGGACGGGTTCCCCCGCGGATCGGAGAGACCGTCATGGTCGACGTCCGTGGCGACGAAGACCATGCGTTCCACATCGACACCGGCGAACGAATCGGTTGAGTGGATCGGGCACCGCGGCAATAACTCGCGTCATAGGTCTCGCCGAAAAGCCGGGCCAAACCGGACTACTTCGACGCGCGAATCTGGCCTCCTAACCTAGCCTCTCCCCGTGCCTCGCAAGGTGGGGATGCTGACAGCGTCGGCCATTGCCTGGTAGCCAGTGTCGTTAGGATGTAGATGATCACCGGAGTCCTACGCCGGTAGGTAGGCTGGGGGTCGGCGGGATCGCGCGTCGCCTTGTCGAAGTCGATGACGGCATCGAAAGCTCGCCGGTCCGTATCCATTGGTCGACGGCTTCTCGGATCTGCTCCTGCTGCGGACTGAAACCCGCTCCTTGGTGGGGGAGGGTACCTCCGAGGGATTCGGAGTCCGTCGGCGTGCGACCGGGCAATGATCTGCTTATCGGCAGCGATCAGCTGGCCAGCTGAGGTCACCGCGCCGGTCCCGATGTCGTTGATTCCTTCGAGGAATATGACGGTGCTGACGCCAGGCTGGGAGAGCACGTCACGTTGCAGATGGGCCTCAGCGCTTACCCCGCAGCCTGGACACCTGTCAGCGGTGACGTCATTGGCCGAGATGCCCGCATTAGCGACGCGACGCATTCGGGAAGCTGCTACGTCGTGAAGCTGCTACGTCGTGAAGCTGCTACGTCGTGAAGCGTTGTTCCAGCTCGCGCATCTCGGAAACGCCGATCAGGTCGAGGAAGCTGTCGAAGGATTGGATCGGCGGGGTGTGCTCGGTGGCGTTCCCTGTGCGGCTGATGGTGTCCAGTACGCCGCGCATTGCTGCGGTGGCCGCCAAGAGAGTGCTCACCGGGAAGATCACGAGGCGGAAGCCCAGTTCGTGGAGCCGCTTGAGTGACAGCGGTGGGGTTTTTCCCCCTTCTACCCAGTTGAACAGCAGGGGGTGAGCGTCGAGCTCGGAGGCGACCGTCTCGATGTCCTCGGTGGTGCGGGGCGCCTCGACGAAGAGTACGTCGGCGCCCGCGTCCCGGAAGCGTTTTGCGCGCTGGATCGCAGCCGCGATGCCCTGCGTCTCGGCGACATCGGTCCGCGCGATGATCACCAGGTCCGGGTCGTGTCGCGCGGCAGCAGCGGCGGCAATTTTCGCGCACATGTCCTCGACGCTGACCACCGTTTTTCCACTCATGTGCCCGCAACGCTTGGGGGCCACCTGATCTTCAAGCTGCAAGGCCGCGACGCCTGCTTGTTCGTACTCACGCACGGTGCGAATGACGTTCACGGGGTTGCCATAGCCGGTGTCGGCGTCGGCGATGACGGGTACATCCACGGCTTGGGCGATGCGGCGGGCGTTGTCCACCATCTCGGTCTGGGTGAGCAGGCCGACGTCGGGTCGACCGAGCAGGGTGGCCGACGTGCCGAAACCGGTCATGTACACGGCGTTGAAGCCGCCTTGCTCGACCAGGCGTGCGGAGAGGCCGTCGTAGGCGCCGGGGGCGACAATCAGGTCGGGGGCCTCGAGCAGCTCACGCAGACGGCGGCGCGGATTCGGGCGTGGACCAACGAAGTTAGCCATGAGCATCCTCTTGATGTAGGTGGATTAGGGCGTCTGAGTTGCTCACGACGTCGGCGTACTTGGCGTCGAGGTCGTAGAGGTTGGCGTCGTGGACGTCGGTGGTCCGGTCACCGCACGCCTGTCGTACCACCATCGGGGCAAAACCGTGCTGGATGGCGTCGGTGGCGCTCGCCCGCACACACCCCGAGGTGGAGAAGCCTGCTATCACAACGGTGTCGACGCGCAACGCCGTCAAGGTGGACGCAAGAGAAGTGCCGAAAAACGCTGACGCATAGTGCTTGTCGACAACCAACTCGCCCGCGATCGGAGTGAGTTCCGTCGCGATGCTTCCCAGACCCTCGCCGTGGTCTGCGGCGAACACGCCCAACGCCGGAACCTTGCGGGCGAAGTGTCCCGCATCGGTCAGCCCTGCCGTGTACGCCACCCTGGTGAACACAACGGGGACCCTGCCGACCCGGGCGCCGGCCAGCAATTCTGCGCAGTTGGTCACCACGTGCGCGCCTCGCTCGCCGACGCAGAGTGGGCTGCCTGGCGTGAGATAGGCGCGGACCACGTCGACCAGCAGCAGGGCCGGGCGATGCCCCCAGCCCAGCCGGGCACCGAAGCTGCTCACGTCCACACTGGTCGCTTCGGGGCAGGCAACCCGGTCTCTGCCTCGCAGCGGGCGAGAATGTCTTCCAGCTCGGGACCCCGGTCGAAGACCGACAGCTCGCCGCGGGTGCCGCGGAGCTCGGCGCGCAGGGTGCCGGTGGCGGCGACGTCGATGTTGCCGTCAGGGCCGATGATCACGCCGAAACGTGCTGCGCCCTCGGCGCTGACCAGGCCGCGGCGCACCTCGAGAGCCACGAGTTCGGGTGCTCGTTGCAGCGGGTCCCCCCAGCCGCCACCACCCCAGGTCACGAAGTGCAACAGGTCTCCGGGGTGCACCTGGACGTCACGGCACTTGCTCGGCAGCACCTCGGTGGTGCCATCGTCTCGCTCAAGCCGCTTTGTGCCCCGCGCACCGGGGGTGCCACCGTTGACGCCCCACGGGTAGGTGAGCCAGCGGTCGTCGTGGATGGTGATCGTCCCGGGCTCGAGGAATCGGTAGGCCACGTCGACCCCGTTCCCGCCCCGATGCAGCCCTGCCCCGCCGGTGTCCGCGATGGTTTCCCACTTCTCGATGCGCAGCGGATAGTAGCTCTCCAGGAACTCGCAGGGAATGTTCGTGAAGCTGGGCCACAGGGAATGACCATCCGGACCGTCGCCCAACGGTCGCCCCGGAATACCACCGAAGCCGATGGAGTACAGCTGGAACCACTCGCCCTTACGCTCGCCGGTGCTGTAGTGCCCGGAGTACATGAAGTGCGGCGACGAGGAGAACCCTGCAGCGTTAAGCAGTGCTGGGTTGGTCTGGCCGAGCAGTCCCCCGAACAGGTCGAACACCCTGCCGATGCCGTGGTTGCGCGCGTTGAGCGCGGCCGGGTGTTGAGGCTTCCAGAACGAACGGTCGGGAATTGTGACCTCGACGAGCGGGTAGAAGCCGTCGTTCCACAGGATCTGCGGGTCGGCAACGGTGATCATGTAAATACCGAAGAACATTCGGATGAGGTTCTCATTGATGTAGTAGTTGATCGGCCCCACGGCCTGCGGTGATGATCCCGTGAAGTCCAGATGCACTGTGTCCCCAGTGCGGGTGAGCGAGAGCACCAGCTCGTAAGGTCCGAAGCCGACGCCGTCGTCGCAGATGTAGTCGGTGAAGGACAGCGTGCGACCCTCCTCGAACACCATGTGCAGCAAAGCCTTCATGGCGGTGTAGTTGCGGGCGAGCAGCAGGTCGAGCGCACTGAGGTAGGTCTCGGCGCCGAACCGGGTGCACATCTCCTGGACCCGCCGCCCGGTGGTGCGACAGGCGGCGACCAGACCATTGAGGTCCGCGCGGTTCCAGTCCGGCATGCGCACCTGGTTGAGGATGATGCGGAGCGCGTCCTCGTTCGGCTCCCCGGCCCGGTAGAGCTTGAATGGAGGAATCACCACCCCTTCCTCGTAGATCGTGGTGGCGTCGGTGGGCATGGAGGAGGGTGACTTGCCGCCCACATCGGACATGTGTCCGAACATGGAGCTCCAGCCCACGAGGTGCCCGGACTCGAAGATCGGCATCACTACCAGCCAGTCGTTGGCGTGGCTGATGGCCGCCCCGCACGCGTAGGGGTCGGAGGTGAGCAGGACGTCGCCCTCGCCGATGTCGCCGTCGAAGCCGTCGAGGAAGTCGGGGATGGACAGACCGAACTGGCCGACGACCATCTTCCCGCTGGGGTCGGCGATGAGGGGGAACTCGTCGTGCTGTTCGCGGATGCCGGGGCTGAGCGCGGTGCGAAAGAGCACCTCGTCCATCTCGTGACGCGCGTTGCGCAGCCCGTTCTCGACGAGGTCGAGGGTGACGGGGTCGACCTCGACGCTGCCGAGGTGTCCGGTTGCGGTCTGCAGGATCTGTGCCATGGTTCAGCCCTCCGTCGGGGTGATCAAAAAGCTTCCTGAGGCGTGGGTAAGCGCCTGGTGCCCGGGTAGGACGAGCGTGGTGGAGTCCATCTCGGTGATGATGGCGGGGCCGTGGACCACGTCGCCGGCCCGGAGGGCGGAGCGCTCGTAGATTCCTGCATCGACATAGGCGCCCTCGACGTAAATCGGGGAGGTCGCCGACCGTGCGGCGACCGGGTCGCCCGCACCCTCCTCCAGGACCGTCGGAGTGACGCGGGGGCGAGGTCCACTGATGCTCACCCGGGCGTTGACGAGCTCGTGGTCGGCAGGTACCAGGAAACTGAACAGCCGCTGATGGTCGGCGTCGAAGGCGTCGGCCACGGTGGCGAGCGCGGTGTCTGGGCGCTCCAGCCACGCCGGATCGACCTCGACACCGATCTCGAAGCCCTGACCGAAGAAGCGCACATCGACCTCGAGGCGCATGGTCTGTTCTTCGCTTGCCACGCCCTGGGCCACCATCCGCTCGGACGTGGTGGCGCGCAGTTCGTCGAGAATGCGGGCGAGCTCTGCGCCAGTGAGGTCGGAAAACCGCCGGAGGCAGGTGCGCGCCGACTCATCTCTAGCCGAGGTGGTGGCATCGCCGAGCGCACAGAGCACCCCGGGGGAGGGAGGTACCACGACGGGCCAGGCGCCGGTCAACTTCGCCAGGGCGTTGGCGTGCAGGGGCCCGGCACCGCCGAACGCGGTGAGGGCGAAGTCGCGGGGGTCGAAGCCCTGCTGGACGCTGACGAGCCGCAGACCACCCAGCATGTTCTCGTTGACGATGTCGATGATGCCCGCGGCAGCGGCCTCCGCGCTGGGCAGCCCGACTGCGTCGGCGACCGCCTGCACGGCCGCCCGGGACGCCGCAACGTCAAGGGTGATTTCCCCGCCGGCCAGGGTCGCCGGCAGGTAACCCAGGACCACGTTCGCGTCGGTGACGGTGGCCTCGGTGCCTCCCGTGCCGTAGGCAGCCGGTCCCGGCACCGCTCCTGCGGACTGCGGACCAACGCGCAGGGCCTTGGTCAGCTCGGGTACATGCGCGATGGAACCACCGCCAGCCCCGACGGTGCGGACGTCGACCGAGGAGGCGCGCACGGTGAGGTCACCCACCTGCGTTTCCCGGCCGATGCGCGGAACGAGCCCTTGCACGAGAGCGACGTCGGTGGATGTGCCGCCCATGTCGAAGGTCATCAGGTCGGTGATGGCGCACTGCTCGGCCACCCACACCGCACCGGTGACTCCGCCGGCAGGACCGGAGAGCAGCATCGTCACCGGGTTGTCCACCGCCGCCTCCGCCGCCGAAAGGCCGCCATCAGACCGGAGCACCGCGAGGTTTCCGGCGACACCGCTGCCTCGGAGTTGGTCCCGCAGACTGTGCACGTAGTGCGCCACGTGCGGCTGAACGTAGCCGTTGGCCACCGTGGTCACCGTGCGCTCATATTCACGCATCTCCGGCAGCACCTGGCTGCTCAACGAGAGGACAACCCCGGGGAGCTCCTCGGCGGCCAGCTGCGCCACCCGCCGCTCGTGGGCATCGTTGGCGAAGGAATTGATCAGCGAGATCGCGAGCGCCTCGATCCCATTGTCACGCAACGATGCCAGTGCCGCGCGGGTCGCGGACTCGTCCAGCGCCACCACCTCAGTACCGTCGCTGGCCATGCGCCCCGGCACTTCCACCGTGTTCTCCAGCGCAGCAAGGGGCTCGGGCTTCGGCCAGATGATCCAGCCCGCCAAGCCTCCCGGTACGAACGAACGGGCGATCTGCAGCACCTGACGGAAACCCAGGGTGGTGACCAACCCGACTTTCGCGCCCTTGCCCTCAAGGATCGCGTTGGTGGCGACGGTCGTTCCGTGCAGTACCGCGTCGATTCGGCTCCGGTCCACCTCCGCCTTCACGCACACCAGGTCGATGCCGTGCAGCACACCGGTGGACTGGTCGTCGGGAGTGGAGGCGGTTTTGGCCCGCCACGTAGCGCCGCTGTCCGAGTCCACCAGGAGCACGTCGGTGAATGTGCCCCCCACATCGACGCCGAGGCGATAGGTCATCTTGAGTCCTCCTGGACTAGTGCTGATGCGGAATGATCGAGGAAAGTGCGGGCGGCGAACACGTGGCTACGCATGACGGACTCGGCCCACTCGCCATCGCCATGCTCGAGTGCGTCGCAGATCTCGCGGTGATGGTGCTGACTGCGCGCCAAGGCATGGTCGGAGTACTGGTGAAAGGTCCGCATCACCAGCGGCACGTGGACAACGCTGTGCACCATGTCTAATGAGATCAGTCGGGTGCTTCTGGAAGGCTCGACTGCAGCAGCGGCTGGCGGGTCAGCACTCACCCTTACAGGCCTTGTTGAGGCCTACTGACAGACCGTGCGCCCGCCGGTCCGCCGGTGACT
>JAABUH010001145.1_pt1 | contig 31708 bp, 33 predicted proteins | sample 5559121 | NCBI WGS metagenome assembly JAABUH01 (sample SAMN10711871, study PRJNA513364) | rock metagenome | isolation source: Antarctica rocks | place: Antarctica: Victoria Land, Battleship Promontory nord | collected 2015-12-28
CGACAGCCAAGTGCTCCGCGGCGTTGATCTCGAGGACGCCGTCCATGGCTTCCAGCGAGAGCACGACAGCACCGTCCACCGCGTTGGCGCCACCGGACAGCCCGGTTCCCGCTCCCCGGGGGACCAGAGGCACGGCGTATTTGATGCACCAACGGACAACCGCTTGCACCTCGGCCGTGCTGCGGGCGCGGACCACGGCCAACGGCGTACTCGACGGAGCCCACTCCGCCTCATCATGGGTGTAGCGGTCGGTCAGGGCGGGATCGGTGAGGACGCGACCCTGCGGCAGCGCATCGACGAGCTCCGGCACGGACACACGGCCGACCCTAGTCCCGGTCGCAGCCTCGGGTTGTGCCCCACGGTTTCGTCGTCGCTCTCGCCCTGCTCGTCGCCGTCATCCTGGGCAGCCGTTTCCTCTTCGCCAGCGCGATCTTGGTCTCGGTGGTGGTCCTGGCCGGCGTCGTCACCGGGCTGGTGCTACCGCCGTGGCGGCACACCCTGGCGGTCGTCGGACGTTGAACTGTCGGTGCTGAGCTCTACCGTCTGCCTACCGACACCCGGAAGGCGAGAACCCATGAGCACATCCGAACACAACCTGACCGGCGAGCGTGCCGACCTGCTGGAGACCTTGGCCAAGCACCGGAACTTCCTGCGGTACACCGTGCGCGACCTCACCGATGAGCAGGCCGCGCAGCGGCCCACCGCGAGCGGGCTGTGCCTGGGTGGGCTGATCAAGCACGTCACGGTCGGCGAGCGGCAGTGGGTCGACTTCATCCTCGACGGACCCTCGGCGATGGATCACGGTAAGGACTGGCAGGTGGGCGACTGGCTCGACATCTTCCGTATGCGCGACGACGAGACCCTGGCCGGGGTGCTGGCGGAGTACGAGCAAGTGGCGGGACGTACCGACCAGATCGTGGCGACGCTGCCCGATCTCGACGCTGCGCACCCCTTGCCCACGGCTGCCTGGTTCGATCCGGATGCGAGCTGGTCAGCGCGGCGGGTGCTACTGCACCTCATTGCCGAGACCGCCCAGCACGCCGGTCATGCCGACATCCTCCGGGAGACCCTGGACGGCGCGAAGTCCATGGGTTAGGAAGCGGTCTCCCGGTGCGCGCCGCGTTCCATCCGGGGCATGAGCGCCGCCGATGGCGTCACCGAGCCGGTGCAGTACGTGGACAGGCGCGAAGGCGAGGTACCGATTGCCGCAGCGAACGCGACCCTGGTCAGACCGCTGCTGCTGACCAGCTCGGTGATGCGCGCGGCGACGGCTGACCTCTCCTCGGCCTCGGCACTACTGCGCGCGGACGTGATCGCTCGCTCCATCAGCGGGGCAAGACCGTACGGACGCTCGTAGGCCAGGTATGCCTCGACGGCGCGCGCAACAACGCCCCATGGTTGCGCGTTGATGGCCGCGGCGATGCGTTGCCACTCGTGCAATCCGCCGCGTTCCAGCGCAGTTGCCGGAGGCCGGCCTCGATGCCGCCGAGGCTTCCCAACAAGGTCATCGGCGGTCGGCTGGCCTTGACGCTGGTCGCCCATCCCTCGGTGGCTTCCGCCGCTTCCAGGACGGCCTCGTAGCGACTCATCAAGTCGGTAAGGACGTGGTCGTGGTCGAAGGACAGGCGGTGCCCGGCGTCCATCGCTGCGACACTTCTGCCCACCAACACCGCATCAGGGACCGACGTCCGCAGGGCAGCGGCTGACTCCAGAACGGCGATCTTTCACTTCTGATACCGCCAAAACCTTGCTCAGGTGGCGATGTAGCGACGACTCGAGCGGACCGCATCGACATAGACGAAGACCGCGAGCACCCCCACCAACACCGTGTCCCAGGGTGCGCCGATGGTTTCCGAGCCGTCGAAGCTGCCAAGCGCCGACACGACCAGCAGGACGACGAGGTACACCACCACCCAGGCGCCGCGGCGCAGCTCGACGGTGAGGGCGTCGCTCGGGTGCCGTCGCCACGCCAGCAGGAACAGCGGCACCCCGATCAGAATGAGCGGTAGCGCGATACGCAGATGGGTCCAGCCGGACCAGTACACGAACTCGGTGGCCACCATGAAGCTGACGGGGGCGATGTAACGGAGGCCGGGCACCAGGCCCGACACCGATCGGCCCCCCGGAACGAGAAACGCCGCCGCCGACACTGCTACCGCGGCGTAGCTCAGTAGGTAGAGGTCGCCGACCACGCTGACCACGTCCTGCCATCCTGAATAGGGCAGCAGGAACACCACGATCACCGCGAGGTCCAGCAACAGCGCCTTGCGGGGAATGCCCGAGCGCGGCTCGACCTCAGCGAAGGACCGCAGCAGAACCCCGTTGCGGGCCAGCGCACCGTGCCGCCGCCCTCCGGCCGCGAGGCGCCGAGCTCCACCATCACACGCAGCCGGCCCCGCGGTCTGCGCGGCGTAAAGAGCCGCGAACAGCCACCCGGAACCCACGATATTGGAGAACCCGATGGCGGTCAGGCCCCAGAAGCCCAGGCGTCGCTTGAGCCGCTCCTCGGTTGGCTCCATGCGTGGAGTGGAGACAACCATGAAAATCCCCCTGTCCTCAGACGCCGCAGGATCGGGCCGGGCCGCCCGTCGAGGTCGGCCATATCGGGGCTCGGACGCGACGCGCAACCCCCGTTTGCACGAGTTGGGCGGCGCACCAATGACGGATGGCGGTAGCGGTGGGATTTGAACCCACGGAGGGGATGAACCCTCACACGCTTTCGAGGCGTGCTCCTTAGGCCGCTCGGACACGCTACCGCGGAACACCCTACCGGAAAGCGGGCTACGGCCTGCCCGGTGCGTCAGGAGCCTCCTCGACCACGTCTACCAGTACCACCTCGACGTCGACATCGAGCAACTCCATCAACCGCTCCCGCACCGCCACCAGGCGCGGCCGGGCGGGAAGGGCGTCGGCCGTGATGACCACCCGCACGCAGAAGCCGGGACCCGGTTCGGAGATCCAGGGATCGTCCATCCCGGGCAGCCACGTCAGCGGCGCCCCCTTGGCCACGGCCGGATACAGGCCGCCGACCTCGCCCAGTACTGCACGGGCCAGCCCCGCGGCACCCTGTTGCTCACTCATGCAGAGAGCGCATCCACCGGCAAGGCGGCAATGTCCACCACCGTGGTGCGCACCGACATCACCTGAACCCCTAGCTGCTCCCACACCTGGCGCCGGACGACGACGGCGATCTCGGCGCACACGTCGCGGGCGTTGCGCGCACCCACCGACACCCACATCGCCAGTGCCACACCATTTCCCGCGATGTCGGCATCCACGCCGTGCCCAGACTCGTCGCCGGAACGCCCCGTGGCAGCGTCCCGCACCGCGCGGCCCAGTTCGGTGGCCACGCTCGCCAGAGTCGGCTCCAGCGACGTCACCCCCGCCACGGTGCGCACTGCCGTCACCGCAACACGCTCGACCGCACGGGTACACACGTGCACGCCGGTATGCACCTTCACCACGCCCAACGGCGCGGTCACGGCGCTTGCACGCGCAGCTGCAAGCGGCCGAGGCGCAGGCTCACGCCCAGCGCCAACATCTCCGTGATTTGTTCCCGCAGCCGGCGCTCAACCTCCGTCGGACGCCCGGAGGTGAGCCCGGCATCAATGTGTACGTCGACTGCGTCGATCTGGGTGCCCGCGTGTGCGGTGATCGCGTGCGGCGTCAGCCCCTCGAAGGAGTCGACCACCACCCGCACCATGGCGGCAATCGCCCGCAACGACACCGTGGCGGCGTCCGGGCCACCGAACAGTTCGGTCATCTCCCCCCGACGGGCCTCCGTGCGGACGGCGCGCATCACGGTCCCCAACAACGACGACGGCGCCTCGGGCGCCTCCGCCACCAGCTCCGCCGTGGCCTCGCGCAATGCCGTCAGGCCGTCGACCGTGCTCTGGCAATACGGGCAGGATCGGACGTGCGGATCCTGCTCCGCCCGACCGGCCGCAACCTTGTCCCACAACTCGTCCACCGTGTGCCCACACCGCAGCCGCCCGGTGCGCGCGGCCAACCGATCCCTTACCGCCATGGCTGCATCACTCCCGCCAGCGTCGCTCGGCAACGCGATAGTCGTCCGCGCACGGCCTGTTCTGACGAGCCGACAACACGGGCGATCTCGGCGTAGCTGAGTCCGTCCACCTCCGCGAGCAGCCACACCGCCCGCTGGTTGTCCGGCAGCTGGGCGAGCGCAGCCCGCAACGCATCCGCAGCATGGTGCGACTCGGTCGCCCGCTCGGGCTGAGTGTCCGCGTCCTCCTGCGCGCCGCCCACCGCGATCGCATGCCCCTCGGGAACTTCGGCGACCGCGCTGGTCGAGCGTGACTTGCGCTTGCGCAGGACAGCCAGGCACTCGTGATGGGCGATGCGAAAGATCCAGGTCCGTACAGCGGCGGGCTCGGTGAGCGTATTCATTGCTTTCCACGCTTTGATAAAAGCCTCTTGGGCGACGTCTTCGGCCTCGCCGCGGTCGTCGAGCATGCGCAGGGCCAGCGCGAACACCCGGTTGGAGTAGCGACGCACCAGCAGCTCGAAGGCGGGAAGATCACCGTCGCCGGCACGTCGAGCCAGCACGGCGTCCGCCGGCTCTGCGGGCTGACCCGAAATCGTCCACTCCGATCCTTCAACCAGCCGACGCTCGCCGCAGACAGGTAAGCCCCCCGAACCCACCCTATCGGTAGGTCGGGAGGCTCAACCGCCCCGGCTGCCGGGCGGGTCATCCGGCACAAAGGAACATCAATTGCCGGTCAGCTTGTCCTTGGCGTCGCCGGCCGCGTCCTTGACGTGCTCGCCGCCCTGCTTGACGTTGGCCGAGCCCTGGTCGCCCTTGCCCTCGTTCTTGAGGTCATGGTTGCCGGTCGCGCCGCCTGCCGCTTCCTTGCCCTTGCCCATCATTTCCTGAACCTTGTTCTTTGCCTTATCGATCGCGCTCATCGTCAACCTCCATGATGTTGCAGTGGGCTTGTACCTCGATACTGACGCGGTGACCGCGCCCAACCTCACGGTACGGACGTGACCAAATCGGTGCAGCGGCCGCTAGCGCCGCTTGGCAAAGAAGGCGTCCAGCAGCGCGGCGCAGTCCTGCTCCAGCACTCCGCCACGCACCTGCGGGCGATGATTAAGGCGACGATCACGCACCACGTCCCACAGCGAGCCGACCGCACCACTGCGTGGTTCCCACGCGCCGAACACCACTCGCGCCACGCGGGCAGCCACCGCCGCCCCGGCGCACATGGTGCACGGCTCCAGCGTGACGGCCAGGGTGGCGCCCTCCAGCCGCCAGCCGTCCCCGTGCACCGCTGCCGCCGACCTCAGCGCCAGGATCTCGGCGTGCGCGGTCGGGTCCGCCAGCGCCTCGCGGGCGTTAGCAGCGCGCGCGAGCTCATCTCCGGCTGCGTCGAACACCACCGCGCCGACCGGGACATCCTCAGCGGTTACGTCGGCCGCGGCGGCCAACGCGGCGCGGATCATGCCTTCGTCGTCGAAACTCACCGCCCGAACGCGTCGACGGCTGCCGCGAGCTCGTCGGCGAACCCACAACGCTCGGCAATCATGGCGAGCTGCTCATCCGGGTAGAGGTCGCTCTCGCTGACGATGATGTTCAGCACCGTCTCCGGCAGCCCGAGATCGTCGAGCAGGCCGAGCTCACCCTCGGGCCACGGCTCGGTGTCGTCCACTTCGTCGTCGTCAAGGTCCGGCACATCGACGTGCAGCTGATCCAGCGCGTCCTCGGCGATGTCGTAGTCGATCGCCGCAGTGGCATCCGAGAGCAGCAGACGCACACCCTGCGGGCCGGGACGCACGATCAGGAAGAACTCACCGTCCACGTCCAGCAGTCCGAAGGCAGCTCCGGCGGTGCGCAGCTCACGTAGCTCGGTGACCGCGGCCGACAGGCTCGTCAACGTCTTCGCACTCAGCGCAGTACAGCGCCACTGGCCTTCCTCGCGCACCACGGCAATGGCGGAGCCCTCGTGGTCGTCATCGGAGTAGTCCTGCGTCGTCTTGCCCTTGGACCCGCGCTGCTCGGACATGACGGTCACGGTAGCCGCTTTTCGATGCCTCGCCGACCCCTCATGCTGTACCAGGTGCAGTCCTGGTGCCTGATGCTGAGGGAGCGTGCTGGATGAGCGTGCAGAGCGACGAGGGGGTGCAGCAATGAGTGTGCCGGTGTGCGTGCTGGGCCTGGGGCTGATCGGCGGGTCGGTACTACGTGCAGCCACCGCGGCCGGGCGCGAGACCTGGGGCTACAACCGTTCCGGCGTCGCCGCGGCGGACGGGTTCGCCGTGAGCAGCGATCTGGCCGCCACCTTGCGTCGCGCCGCCGCCGAGGAGGCTTTGGTGCTCATTGCCGTCCCGATGACCGCGGTGGAGCCGGTGCTGGCTGCCGTCGCCGAACACGCCCCGGGGTGCGCCCTCACCGATGCCGTCAGCGTGAAGGTAGCTGTTGCGCAGGGGGTGGCGCGGCACGGACTGTCGGCCCGCTACGTCGGTGGTCACCCGATGGCGGGGACTTCGCAGTCGGGATGGGCGGCGAGCGAGGCCGGATTGTTCCGCGACGCTGCGTGGGTGGTTGCGGCCGACGATGGGCTGGACGTCGGGGTATGGCAGCTGGTCGCGCAGCTCGCGCTGGATTGCCACGCCCACGTGGTGCCTGCCGCCGCCGCTGAGCACGACGCGGCCGTGGCCAAGATCTCGCATCTGCCCCACGTGCTCGCCGCGGTGCTGGCCGCTGTGGGTGGTGACGGCGGGGAGCTGGCATTGAGCCTGGCAGCAGGGTCGTTCCGCGACGGCACCAGGGTTGCCGCCACCCGCCCCGAGCTGGTGCGGGCCATGTGCGAGGCCAACGACGCGGCACTGCTGGAGGCAATCGATGACGCGGCAGCCCGTTTGTCTGCGGCGCGGGAGTCGTTGCGATCGAACAGTTCGGTGGCGGACGTGATTGACGAGGGCTACCGCGCGCGGGTGCGGCTGGACGCGCTGGTGCGGCACTCGATCACCGGAGTGGACTTCGCCTCGGCCGAGGTCATGGCCCGGTTGCGCGAGGCGGGCCGCGCCGGGGGTGCACTCCGAATCTTGTGACGGCCACGGGGCAGGATGGCCGGCATGGATCTACGCGAACTGGCCATGGACCTGCGCTCCGGGACGCTCACTCCGGCGGCGCACGTTGAGCACGTGCTGAGCATGCTGGACGGCGCAGGCAACTTGGTCGTCGGCCGCGACGACGAGGCCGCACTCGCCGAAGCGCAGACCGCGACGGAGGAAATCCGGTCTGGTCGTTGGCGTGGGCCGCTGCACGGGGTGGCCATCGCGGTGAAGGACAACGTCGACGTCGCGGGACTGCCGACCCGATGTGGCAGCGCGGTGCTCGCCGACGCCGGGCCGGCTTTGGCCGATGCCGAAGTGGTGGCTCGGCTTCGAGCGGCGGGGGCCATCGTCGTCGCCAAGAGCCACTGCCACGAGTTCGCCTACGGGCCCACCGGGGATGTCAGTGTCGATGGGCCTGCGGCCAACCCGTGGGACCCCGAACGAATCACCGGTGGATCCTCCTCGGGCTCAGCGGCCTTGGTGGCGCTGGGCGCGGTGGCTCTGGCTGTCGGCACCGACACCGGGTGCAGCGTGCGGTTGCCCGCCGCGCTCTGCGGGGTGGTGGGGCTGAAGCCGACGCTCGGCGCGGTGCCTACCGACGGCGTGTTCCCGCTGTCCACGACGCTGGACCACGTCGGCGTGCTCACCGCGGATGTGCACGGCGCTTCCGTCGCGTGGGACGTGCTGGCCCGCGGCATCGAGGGCACGGGTGGCGGGATCCAGGAGCCGGGGGTGCAGGGGCTGCGGATCGGGCTGCCGCAGGGCTCGTTGTGGCACGTTCGCGACCCGGTCATCGGCGCAGCAGTCGCCGCGGCGGCCGAGGCGTTACGGCGAGCCGGTGCCGAGGTGCTGGAGATCGAGGTGCCGGATGTCGTGGAGCTCGCGGCGACGTACGGCGCCATCGTCGGCTCGGAGGCGTACGCCATCCACGCGGCGGCACTGCGCGAGCGGCCCGGCGAGTTCCAGCCGTCGACCGCCGAGCGTCTCGCGGCACAGGCAGGGCGCAGCGCCTATGAGTATCTGGGCGCGCTGGGCACCGTTCAGCGGCTACGGAGGAGCACCTTGGCCACTCTGCGGCGGACCTACGGCTTGGACGCGCTGCTGCTGGCCACCTCTCCGCTGCGTGCGACTCCTCTTGGCGAGTCCACGGTGGACGGTGCAGATGTGCGGGCAGAGTTGTTGCGGCTGTGCGCGCCGTTCAACCTGCTCGGGGTGCCTGCGGTGAGCGTGCCGGCGCGCGGGCTGGAGGGGCTGCCGATCGGAGTGCAGGTGGCCGGCATCAAGCTGGAGGAACGCGGCGTGCTGCGGGTGGCCGCGGCACTCAGCTGAACTTCCGCAACTGACCTGCTCGGCGAACCTCGAGAAACTGTTGCTGTGCAGGGCACCAGAACCCCAATTTGTCGAGGTTCGACGAGGGGGGCGTTGTGCACAATGGTGCGCCTGTCCACAGGATTGCCTCGGACGCACCTCGACGAACACGGGCCTGCCGCACAGTTGCGCCATGGATCGCGCCACCGCCGAGGTTGTCCGTACCCAAGGTGGTCTCATTACGCGCTGCCAGGCGCTGGAGGGCTATACCGCGGAGCAGATACGGGCGAGGCTGGCCGGCGGCCGATGGATCCGGGTATTTCGCGGGGTCTACCGCACGGCCTCAGCCGAGCCCACTGGCCGCCTGCGCGTGCTCGCGGCGGCGCTCAGCATCGGCACTCCGGTTACTGCTTGCCTGTACACCGCCGCAGAGCTGCACGGTTTCGGTGTTCTCGGCGACGACACCATCCACGTCATCGCCGATGGCGTGCACCTGCGCCAGACCAGACTCATCGTTCACTCCGCAGCACTGAGCCCGCGGGAGCTCTGTCCCATCGCAGGCGTCACAGCAACCACCGCGGCCCGCACGGCAATCGACCTTGCGCGGACTGCACCTCGCCTCGACGCTCTGGCTGTCCTGGACGCCGCCCTGCGAACGGGGCGCGTCTCCCCGCGGGCGCTGGAGGCGCAACTCGACCGGCAGCATGGGTCGCGCGGCATAGTGGCCGCGCGGGAGCTCGTCAGCCTGGCTGATGGCCGCGCCGAATCGCCGATGGAGTCGCGTTCGCGGCTGCGCTGCCTCGACGGCGGACTTCCTAGCCCAGAGCTGCAGGTAGAAGTCCGCTCGGGCCGCAGGCGTTACCGGATCGACCTGGGATGGCGTAGACAGAAGGTCGGCTTGGAGTACGACAGCCTGGCGTTTCACGGCGGTCACGCAACGCTGCGGTACGACCGCGAGCGGCACAACTGGCTCACCGCGCAGGGGTGGACAATGATCTACGCCACCGCCCGGCAGATTCTGGCCAACCCGGACGAGCTCATCGCCCAGCTGGCCTATGCCCTCGACGTGACCCGAGACGCCAGCGAAGTTCGACAAACTGTTGTTCCGAGGGCCCGCGGGAGGACAGTTTGTCGAGGTTCGACCGCGAGACCGAAGTTCAGATGCGGTGGGTGATCCCCGCGTAGTCCAACGCGAAACCGTCCTCGTCGACGGCGATCAGCGCGGTACCACCGGGCGAAGCGACCTCGATGCCCGTCGGCGAGCTGCTGAAGGTGTACTCGACCGGTTGCACGGTGAGCTCCGGCAAGCTCACCGCCACCATGGTCACTGCCTCGTCCCGGTACTGCTCGTGCAGCCCGAGCCTGCGGATGGGCAGGGTTGCGAACAAGGAGCTGAGCACGACGTCGACGTCCTTGGCGCCACCGAACTCCGCGCTACGCGGGCCCTGGCCGTGGTCGATGAGCCACAGGCCTTCGCCATTGCGACTGAGCGACACCTGGCGGTCGCCACGGGCCACGGTGCTGCGCATCGACAGCCGTCGGGTGACACCCAGCTCGTCGAGCAGCAGGTCGTAGGAGACGCTAAAGGATTCGAACGTGTCCGTCCGCCCGGCGACGATTCGCCCGTGCACCTTGATGGCGCGACTGGTCATCTGCACCCTGGCCGACTCCAACATCGCGATCGAGTCGCCCGCCCAGGTCAGCATGGCGGGCCAGGAGTCGGCATCGCGTTCGGGGACCGCTGGATTTTCAACGGAGGATGGTGCGCTCACGGCACCAGGGTAGGCGTCTACGGGCAGGGATCAAACGCCGGTGACCGCCGTCACCGCTGCAGCCGCTCTAGCCCGTCGTTCAGCAACACCTGGGCCACCGGGGCGGCAGCACGGGCCAACGGGGGCACCAGCGACAGCCGCGTGCGCCGAGCCAACAGGTCGTCGACGGAGAGCGCGCCCTCGGCCAGCACCCCGAACAGCAACTCCGCCCGCAGCAGTGGATGGCCGTCGATCACCGGCTCGCACGACCCCAGCCCGGCTACGACCGACGCCTCCGCGCCGTACCTCCGCACCAGCCGAGCCGGGCCGCCGATCCGGGCGAGCTCGGGGCGGGGTAGCGCCCCCACCAGTCCGAGTTGCTCGCTCACGCAGGGTCCCGCATCGAGCCCGCGCAGCGCCACGGCGGCGTCCACCGCGTCGCGGGCCATCAAGCGATAGGTCGTGAGCTTTCCTCCGACTACGGTGACCACCCCGGAGGGGTCCTCGATCACGGCGTGCTCGCGGGACAAGTCCGAGGTGGACCCACCTGCGCCCAGCAGCGGTCGTAACCCGGCGAAGGTGCCCTGAACATCCGCGCGCGTCAGCGGAACTGCCAGGGCCGACCCGACCGTCGCGAGCAGGAAGTCGATGTCCGCATTATCGGCCGCGGGCTCCTCGGAGATCTCCTGCACCGGATCGTCGGTCAGTCCGATGTAGACCAGACCGTCGGGCTGTGGCAGCGCAAAGACGAAGCGCCCGAAGGCTCCCGGTACGGGAACGGTGAGCGCCGCGCGGAGGTCACCCAGGCTGGCCGCGGAGACCACCAGGTGCACGCCCTTGCTCGGCCGCAGGTTCACCGAGCCGGCCAGTCGATCCGACCACACCCCGGTGGCCTGCACCACGGCGCGGGCCCGGATGTCCAGCTCGTCGTCGCCGCGAACATCGCGCACGCGGGCGCCGCCGGCGTGCACGGTCAGTGCCTCGACATAGGTGAGTACTCGGGCGCCGAAGCCCGCCGCGGTGCGCGCCAAGCCGATGACCAGACGCGCGTCGTCCTCCAGCTGGCCGTCCCAGTGCAGCAGCGCGCCGCGCAAGCCGTCGGCACGCAGTCCGGGGGCAAGCCGCAGCGCTTCCTGAGCTGACACCCGGCTCGGCGGCGGCAGCGTGGCGCGTGGAGTGCGGGCGCCGACGCGCAATAGGTTCCCCAGCCGCATGCCTGCCTCGCTCACCACCCCCATCGCGGCAGAAGTGCTGCCGTCCAGCGGGGTGAGAAACGGCAGCGCGTGGGTGAGGTGCGGCGCGGTGTGCTCCATGAGGATGCCGCGCTCGCGGGCGGACTCCCAGGCCAGCGCGATGTCACCCTTGGCCAGATAGCGCAGCCCACCGTGGACGAGCTTGCTCGACCACCGGCTGGTGCCGTGCGCCAGATCGGCCTTTTCCACCAGCGCCACCGACAAGCCTCGGCTGGCCGCGTCCAGAGCCACGCCGGCTCCGGTTACCCCGCCGCCGATGACCAGCAGGTCGATGACGGCGCCATCGGCCAGCTCGGCCAGTTCGTTTTGCCGACGTCGGCTGTTCAGCCAGGTGGTGTTCTTGGTGTGCCTCACGGGGTCAGGTAGCGGTCGAGGAGCAGGCCGAGCTCGTCCAACACGGCATCCGCGTCGGACTCGGTTTCGATGATGCGCGCGGAGAGTGCGAAGGACTGCGCGGTGAGCAACACGGTGCGTGCGCTCACATCCGGGTCACCGGCGCGGATGGACCCGTCTTGCTGGCCCTGCTCGATGCCGAGGCGCAGCGCCGCAAGAATGTGGTGTTGGCTGGCGCCGGTTCGGGCGATGACGTAGGGCAACAGCACCTCCGGGTCGACGTCGAGCACCCGGGTGAACAACGGATCGACCCCGAGACGCCGCACGACGCCGAGCGCCATGGCGCACAGTCGTTGCCTGCCGCTTTGCTCTGCGTGCACCTCTGCACGCACGACATCCACCAAGGCGGCGAACTCCCTGGTCAGTAGCGCTGCGAGCACCCGCTGCACGTCGGGAAAGCGTCGGTAGAGCGTCATTCGGCTGATGCCCGCCACCCGGGCCACATCGGTTGCTGTGGTGCGCCGGACGCCGATGGCGAGCACCAGCTCGCGGGCGGCATCGAGAATCTGTCCCGGCACGGCGTCCTCACTCGCGACCTTGTTACGAGTGGACGTCATGTGTCACTGTGTACCGCATGACCGTCGAGCACGCAAAGCAGGTTCCGCCGTCGGTGTGGCACGGCTGGGGCGATCCGGCCCAGCGCACACCGCTGCCCGTCAAGACCTTGCGCTTCCTGGACGACGCGCTCGGCGCGCCCACCGCGCCCGGGCTGCCGGTTCGTCTCGAGCAGGTGCTGCTCAACGACAGCGCACTGCCTGGCGATGCTGCCGAGGCCCTCGCGGCTGTGGTGGGGGCCGAGAACGTGCACACCGATCGGGAGACCCGCATCATCCACGCCGGCGGAAAGTCCTATGTGGACTTGCTCCGACGCCGACGCGGGGACGCCGAGCACGCGCCGGATGCGGTGGTGTGCCCCGCCGACCACAAGCAGGTGCAGCAGCTGCTGGCGGTGTGCGTGGAGCACAAGGTGGCCGTGGTCCCCTTCGGCGGCGGCACCAGTGTGGTCGGCGGAGTGGAGCCGGTGCGCGGACGGTTCTCGGTGCTGATCGCGCTGGATCTGGTACGCCTCGACGCGCTGATCGAGGTCGATCCGGTGTCTATGACGGCGACGATGCAGGCCGGGATGCGGGGCCCGCAAATCGAGGCGGCGTTGAACAGGCACGGGCTCACGCTCGGCCACTTCCCGCAGAGCTGGGAGCAGGCGAGCCTCGGCGGATTCGTGGCCACCCGCTCCGCCGGGCAGGCATCCACGGGGTACGGGCGCATCGACGAGCAAGTCCTCAGCGTCACCTGCGCCACCCCCCAGGGTGACCTGGTACTGGGTCGCGGTCCCGCCAGCGCCGCGGGCCCCCGCCTGCTGGACGTCATCGTTGGCTCCGAAGGCCGCCTCGGCGTGATCACTTCGGCCACGGTGGGGGTGCGCCCCACGCCCACCGTGCAGCGCTTCGCCGGCTGGTCCTTTCCGTCATTCGCCATGGGTGCGGACGCCTTTCGGGCGCTGGCCCAGCAGCTCGGGCACGGTGTGGCCCCCGACTCCTGCCGCCTGTCCGACGAGGAGGAGACGTTCACCACGCTGACCCTGGCCGGCAGCTCGGCGGGGGCGCGGGCGATGCGCGGCTACCTGCGCGCACGGGGACGCAGCCACGGCAGCCTGGCGATCTTCGGCTGGGATGGAGTGGGTGCGTCGGAGGTCAAGCACCGTCGACGCGCGGCCGCGAAGATCCTGCGGCAGCACGGAGGTGTTCCCTTGGGCAGCGGACCGGGTAAGGCGTGGGCGCACGGCCGCTACGCGGGCCCGTACCTGCGCGATGAGCTGCTCGACCACGGCGTACTGGTGGAGACCCTGGAGACCGCGACCACATGGACCGATCTGCCTGCGCTGCACGGCGCGGTTGCCGATGCGTTGCGCCAGGAACTGACGGGGCCGGGCAGCGACCCGATTGTCCAGTGCCACATCTCGCACATCTACCGCTCCGGGGCCTCGCTGTACTTCACCGTGGTCGCCCGCCGGGACGCCGATGACCCGGACGGTCAGTGGCATTCCGCGAAGGCGGCCGCCTCCGCGGTGATCGCGGCCCACGGCGCGCCGGCCACCCATCAGCACGCCGTGGGAATCGACCACGCGCCGTGGATGATCGCCGAGGTGGGCGAGACGGGGCTGGCGCTGCTGGCCGCGATGAAGCACACGGTGGACCCGACGGGGATTCTCAATCCGGGCAAGATGCTCGCATGAGGCTGCTGCTGGTGGTAAGCCCCAGCTCCGGTGGCGGACGTGCCGCTCAGGCGATGCCCGCGGTGGTCCGTGCGCTGCGGGCTACCGGCTGGGAGGTCAACACCCACCTCACGCACGACCTCGACGACGCGGAACGGGTTGCGGCACAGGCGCCCGCGGACACCGTGGTCGCCGCGCTCGGCGGGGACGGGTTACTGAGCCGGGTCGCGGCAGGCACGCGGACCTCGAAGGCCGTGTTCGCCCCGCTCCCGGGCGGTCGCGGCAACGACTTCTGTGCCAAGCTGGGCGTCCCGCGTGAGCCGGTGGCCGCCGCAGCAGCACTGGTGGGTGCCACCGAGCATGCCGTCGACTGTGCTGATCTTTTTGGGCATGAGTTGGACGGGCGCACCGTGCTCGGGGTGATCAGCTGCGGTTTCGACTCGGAGGCCACCCGCCGGGCCAACGCCGCCAAGCTCATCCGCGGCCACCTGGTCTACGCCTGGGCCGCGCTACGCACCTTGGCCACCTGGAAGCCGGTCGAGCTCACCGTCACCGTCGACGGCGCACCGCGCTCCTTCCGGGGATTCACCGTGGCGGTCGGCAACTCCGGCCGCTACGGCGGCGGAATGAAGGTCTGCCCCGACGCGCAGATGGACGACGGGTTGCTCGACGTGGTCACCGTGTCGCACGCCGGCCGCAGCTACTTCGTGCGTCAACTACCCAAATTGTTCGCAGGCACCCACGTCGACGGTGCCATTGTGCAGGCGCAGCAAGGGCGCGAGGTCACCCTGGACTCAGCGAGCACCGTCGAGTTGTATGCCGATGGCGAGCCGGCGGGCACCGTCCCGTGCACCATCCGGGTGGTGCCCGCCGCGCTACGCGTCCTCGGTGGCCACTGATGCTCAGGCGAGCGCGGCCATCGCTTCCTCGTCCAACGTCAACCCGGCCGCACCAAGGTTCTCCTCGAGGTGCGCCACCGAACCGGTGCCGGGAATGGGCAACGTCACCGGCGACGACTGCAGCAGCCACGCCAGGGCCACCTGGGACGACGTCGCGTCGAGCCGTTGCGCCGCCTCGTACACTGCACCACCGGGCTCGGCGAGCTTGCCTGCTGCGATGGGGAACCACGGGATGAACCCGATGCTCTGCGCCTCGCAGTAGGCGAGCACCTCGGCCGCGTCCCGGCTGGTGAGGTTGTACATGTTCTGCACGGTGGCCACGGTGAACACCTCGGCGGCCGCCTCAATCTCCGCCACACTCACTTCCGACAGGCCGAGTGCTTTCACCTTGCCCTCGTCCTGCAGCTCCTTGAGCACCCCGAACTGTTCGGCTGCGTCCACCGCGGGGTCGATGCGGTGGAGCTGGAACAGGTCGATGGCCTCGACCTTGAGCTTGCGCAGGCTCATCTCCGCTTGTTGGCGCAAATACTCCGGTCGGCCGACGGGGTGCCACTGGTCCGGGCCGGTGCGTACCAGTCCGGCCTTGGTGGCGATGACGACGTCGTCGGCATAGGGATGCAGCGCCTCGGCGATGATCTCCTCGCTGATGTCGGGCCCGTAGGAGTCGGCCGTGTCGATGAAGTTAACGCCCAGCTCGACGGCGCGACGGACGACGGACCGGGCGGTCTCCCGGTCCGCCGGCTCCCCCCAGATGCCCGGGCCGGTGATGCGCATGGCGCCATAACCAAGACGGTTGACGGTGCCGACACCGGCGATGTCGAGGGTGCCGCTGGCTTTCGCGTTGGGAGTAGTCATGCACGGTGCAGCGTCGCCGACAGCCGCGGATATTCCGCTTGTAGCTTGTAGGAGGAACGCTGGGAAGGCCATCGCTCATCTCGTCCGAGGCGACGGCCGAAGACTCGTGTCCTGTGCGGATCTGGTTCCGGTGACGGAGTCGCGACAAGCCGATCGCCCGCTGGCTACCGGCGACCCGCCGCATGTGGCCGGTGCGTTCACCCTGGACGGGCTCGGTGACTGCTTCGTCGAGGGCATCGAGGGTGACCCGTCCAGCGTGGTGGGCATTGGTCTCTCCTGCTGCGCCGGCTCCTGGCCGAGATTGGCGTGCCGGTGCCTCCCTTGTGGGCCCCGACTTTTCACCGCCGACTCGTTGAGCGGCCGCGCCGGGACCCCGCCAGCACTTATGCGGCGGTGAACCGAAGGTGGGGCTGCCGGTGGTGAGCCGGCCTGGGTTCTCGCAGCGGGTCCATCCACTCGGGCGGCAGGAACCGCGGATGCTTGTCTGCGCCCATGACGATGTCCCAGCCACCGTGGTGCACAACGCGGTGGTGCGCGCGGCATAGGAGCGTCAAGTTCGCCAGATCTGTTGTGCCGCCGTTGATCCAGTGGACGATATGGTGCGCCTCGGTCCAGGCGGCGGGACGTCCGCAGCCGGGGAAGCTACATCCGTGGTCACGGACCACAAGTGCCTGCCGCTGCTGCGGCGACACCAGCCGCTGCTTGCGCCCCAGGTTGAGCGCCGCACCGTCGTCATCGACGATGATCGCCGTCAACTCGCAGTCACAGGCGATCCGGCGGGCACCGGCCGCGGAGATGGGTCCGAGCCAGGGCATCCAGCCGGGCGCCACCGGGTTCATTCCGAACAGCGCCTGGTAGGCACCACGGTCGGGATCCCGAGCTAGCGTCGCGCCCGCAGTCCCACGTTCCGAGTCGGTCGCACCGCCCGCATCGGCACCATCCGGGCACGCAGCATCGTCCGACTCCGGGCTTTGTGGTGCGCAACCGCCGTGGCCGTCGTGCCCGGCGGTCGCTAGGTCTTCGGCCCGGATGAGCAGCGACAGGTGCGTGTCGCTCAGCGCCCTCAACGGGGCCTTCGCCACTGTTCAGGTAGCGGCGCAGCACCTCGGTGAAAGCGTCGGCACGCCGGCGGGCCGGACTGCGCGGGTCCGGGGTGCCGTCCTCGCTCGGCCGTGGCCTGGATAACGCAGACAGGGCACTCTGCAGCATCTCCATCGTCTCGACATCCAGGTTGGCCTTGAGCAGGCCGCGACCGCCCACGACGGTGGCGAACAGCGCGTTCAGCTCCGTGTTCTCCGCGTCCGGAATACTGCCCTCGACAGGCTCCAGCATGTGGCGCAGCGCCGCCGCCCGACGCGCCAGCTCGACCGGGTTGTCCGCGGCCGCGGCGTCCAGCAGGTAGCGCTCACAGGACGGCGACGCGTCGGCCGGCACGCCATGGGGAAGGTGCGCGAAGAACCCCGTCACCACTTTGGCGTGCCCGGTGCTGATCCGCCCGGTAGCCAACGCTTCGGCGGTATCGGCCAGTTCGGTCAACGCCCGGCCCAGGTGCACTATCCCCGCCGCCGCACCCGGGGCCATGCGAGTCGCCCCCGACAGCCACGCCGCCGTACTGGCGGCACCGAGCGTCTTGGCCGTGCCGCGGGTGTCCACCTCATGCACCATCCGCAGCCGCAAGGCTTCCAGCTCGTCGATCCGCTGGGACAGCTCGGTGGTCGACGTCAGCAGTTCGGACTCGCCGAGGCGCCACGTCTGCACCCCGGTCGGGTCGAAGAGCATTCGGCTCAGGTCCATGACTAGAACACTAGTTCGAAGACCCGACAATTTCAGAGTCGGCGCGAACTGGACAGGAACCAACGAGCGCGAAGACGGCACCGCATCGTCCACACCAACTGGGAGGCACCGCGCTCGTGGGTCAGAAACCGGAGGCCAGCTTCATCTGGTCGATCGCCGCTTTGCTGCGGGGCCGTGCAAGCCCAACGAGTACGGCGACGTCGTCCTGCCGATGACCATCCTGCGCCGGCTCGGGACGGACGAGCAAAGGCCTGCTCGGGTCAACAGCTCGGAGCGAAGGTGTCCCCATCCCGGCGTTGGACGGCTGCTCAACGCGGCGACTCGGTAAATCCCTCAAGACCGATACCGAGAATGGATGAGGCGACGAACAAACCAAACACCGGCTTGCTACGCAACCTCCGTAGGTACGGCGTGCGCCTTCACGTCGCGGAGGATGTCGACGATGACCTCGACATCGTGCGGGAAGATCACGTCGACATGGCCGTGGTCGGTGTAGGGCGACTCGAAGGACGACGTTCCTGTCGCAGGGCCCGCACCGCAAGTGTGACGGTATGGCCCACGGTCAGGTCCAGCCAAGCCGCGAGCCGCTTGAGTTCCTCATGGGTGTCGACGTCGATGCGGACGCTCGTACTCGGCATACAACTCGGCGGCGGGCAATGACTGTGCGCTCGAAGGGATTCGAACCCCCAACCTTCTGATCCGTAGTCAGATGCTCTATCCGTTGAGCTACGAGCGCGTATTCAGTTGTGCCGGTACTCCTACCGACCCAGCGGAGGCTCCGGGATTCGAACCCGGGATGGGGTTTAAGCCCCAAACCGCATTAGCAGTGCGGCGCCATAGACCAGACTAGGCGAAGCCTCCCGAGGCGTGCAGCAAACCCTTCGGCCACCGGACGGGAAGGTTACACAGTCCCCTGCCCGCAGGGCAAAGCGCCTCACCTCCGCAGCAGCCGGAGCAGCAGTGGCGGCCGTCCACCGAACCCCTCGGCTTCCGACGCAGCCAGCGCTATCCGCGGCAGGTCCCTGGGCCCGGAGTACACCAGATAGCGGGGCACCCACTGCGGCGAGAACTTGTCGTTGAACCGGTACAAGCTCTCGATCTGCCACCAGCGCGAGCCGAAACGCAGCACCCACGCCCACAGCTTGGCCACCGGCCCGGCGCCGATCTTGGCGCCCCGTTCCAGTGCCGCCCGGAACATGGCGAAGTTCAGCGACACTCGACGGACCCCGATCTCGGCCGACCCGGCCAGCAGCCGCGCGATCATCAGCTCGTTCACGCCGTTCTCCGCACCGCGGTCGCGCAGCATGGCATCCAGGGACAACCCGTCCGGGCCCCAGGGCACGAAGTGCAGCAGCCCGCGCACCGCCCCCTCCTGCACCGCGGTCACCACGACACATCCCGGATCGACGGCCAGCCGGCCCAGGGCCATGGAGAACCCTCGCTCGGCCTCCACGCCCCGCCACTGTCGACCCAGCTGCACCAGCTCGTCCAGCTCGTCGGGAGGGATGTCCCCGACCCGACGGATCCGCACGCTGTAGCCCGCCCGCTCCAGCCGCGCCACCGCCTGGCGCACCCCCCGCATCGGCCGCCCTTGCAAGGTGAACGTGGCCGCATCGACCACCGCCTCGTCGCCCAGCTCGAGCGTCCCCAGGCCGTGCCGCGCCCACACGGTGGCCCCCCGTTCGGAGCAGGCCAGCACCGCAGGAGTCCAGCCATGGGTGGCGCACACGTCGAGGTAAACCTCGGTTGCCCCGCTCCACGCCTCGTAGTCACCCAGTGGATCGCCGGAGGCCAGCGCAACACCGGCGATCACCCGGTAGGTCACGGCCGACTTGCCGGTCGGGGAGAACACCGCGGCCTTGTCGTCGCGCAGGGCGAAGTAACCGAGCGAGTCGGCCTCCCCGTATCGCTGCAGCAGCACGCGCAGGTTCGCCTCGTCCGCGCCGGACAGTGCTGGGCGGGGTTCCTGCGAACGGAGGAGGAAGTACGCGACGACGGCAACGGTGGCGATGCCGAAGCTCAGTCCGAGTATCGCGATCAGGTCGTCGAGCACATCGCTGGAGAAGGTCAGCGGCCCGGCCACGCCCACCAGCGCCAAGCCCGCCTGCTGCACCTGCTGCAGCAAGGACGGCCGACCGTCGATGTTCTTGTGGTTGAACAGCATCAGCAGCATCGTCAATACGAAGCCCGAGGCGAGCACCTGGAAGCCGACGCGCACGGCGTAGCCGCGGCCGCCGGGATCAGGCCGTGCAGTGAAGCGCCGACGCGTACTCACCAGCAGCACCAGCAGCACGATCGACAGCACCAGCGGAACCACCCCGCGCGGATGGACGGCGTGCGACACGACGAGCAATGCGCTGACCACTGTGGAGCCCGCCCACGCGTTGCGTTTACGCCGGTGCAGGCCGCTGGCCAGCAGAAAAAGGCCCACTCCCGCCACGAGAATTATCGCCGCCGCAGACTCCGTGGCCTGCTTCGGCAGGTCCAGCACGCCGGCCAGTGGTTGCTGCAGCCGGTGGCGGCCATAAGGAAGCAGCACCGACACCAACGCGAGCAGCCCGGTGAGCCGAGCCAACAGCGTCACCGACCGGACGGCGCGCTCCCCATCCGGTATCCACCGCCGCTTCGGCTCCTGCTCGACGGCCGTGCTCACCGCAGGTGGCTGTCAAACCAGTCGAACACCCGTTGCAACGCCTCGGTGTTGGTTTCCTCGTCGTCGAACCGGTGGCCCACACCGGGGTAGGTGACCACGTTGGTGGCCACTTCCGAGGCCGCCGCCGCATCGCGCAGCGCCTCGACCTCCGTCAGCGGAATCGCCTCGTCCTCCTCGCCGTACAAGCCCAACCACGGGCAGGCAAGCGACGGGACGGCTTCCAACAGGGTGGGCAGCCCATCGGACAACCGGTCCTGGATGCCACCCCCGGCGACGGTCACCGCCGCCCCCACTTGCCGACTGGACGCCACGACCAGCGCCACGGAGCCGCCGAGGTCGAAGCCCATGACCCCGATCCGGTCGGCTCCGACGCCGCGGTCAGCGAGCCAGGCGAACGCCGCGTCGCAGTCCTCGAGCACGGTCTCGCCACTGAGCGCTGCCAACGCACCGTCGCCACCCGGGTTCTCTCCCTCACGGTGATACAGGTGCGGTGCCACGGCCAGCCATCCCTCACCGGCCAGCGCGGCGGCAAGCCGCTGGACGTCCTCGGTGACACCACGAGTTTCCTGCAGCACCACGATGCCGCCCCGCGGGGCACTGTCGGGCTCGACGATGGTGAGCGGCACGCTCACCCCGGCGTCTGCCGCCTGGGAGGTGGACGGGCTCAGTGGCGCGTTCTCGACATGTGTTCCGGACATGCACTCAGTGTCCCATCCCGGCCTCGCCCTGGGCCAGGCCCAGCGCCCGCTGACCTACCCTGGGCCGGTGAACGCCCACCTCCGCGCAGACCTCGACGTCGTGCCGCCTTACGTACCCGGCCGTTCGGCGCCGGGGGCCATCAAGCTCTCCAGCAACGAGGTGTCCGGCGGCCCCTTGCCGAGTGTGCTCACCGCGATCACCGACGCTGCCCGGCACGCGAACCGCTACCCGGACATGGGCTCCGCCGCCCTGTTGCAGGCACTGGCCGCTCGGCTGGGTGTGGACGAGCAGCATTTGGCCGTGGGGTGTGGCTCGGTCAGCCTCTGCACCCAGCTCGTCCAGGCCACCTGCTCCGACGGCGACGAGGTGGTATACGCCTGGCGCTCGTTCGAGGCGTACCCGATCCTGGTGCGCGTGGTGGGTGCGGTGCCGGTCGAGGTCCCGCTGACTCCCGCATTCGGCCACGACCTCGATGCCATGCTTGCCGCGATCACCCCACGCACCCGACTGATCTTTGTGTGCAGCCCCAACAACCCGACGGGCACGGTGCTGCGACGTGCCGAGCTCGAACGCTTCCTCGATGCTGTTCCCGCTGACGTTCTGGTAGTGCTCGACGAGGCGTACATCGAGTTCGTGCGCGACGCGGAGGTCGCTGACGGCTTGCAGTTGGCGGCCCAGCGCCCCAACGTGGCGGTGTTGCGCACCTTCTCCAAGGCATACGGGTTGGCCGGCCTCCGCGTCGGCTACTGCTACGCCGCGTCTGAGGTGATCGCCGCGGTGCGCAAGGTTTCGGTTCCGTTCGCGGTCACCACAATTGCCCATGCCGCCGCGATTGCCTCGCTGGACGCGGCGGACGAGCTGCTCGCCCGCTGCGACGAGGTGGCCGTGGAACGGGTGCGGGTCCGGGCTGCGCTGGTGGCGGGCGGTTTCACCGTGCCCGAGACGCAAGCCAATTTTGTGTGGCTACCACTGGGCGAGGGGGCTGCATCGTTCGCCGAGAAGTGTGCGGCCGCGGGCGTGCTGGTGCGCGCGTTTGCCGGTGACGGGGTGCGGGTCACCATCGGAACCGCTGCAGAGAACGACGCGTTTCTCGACGCTGTGCTGAGGTAGGCCACCTACCGGGCGCTGTTGCGGACACTTTGGAGACCCGCGGCGCAAGCCGGCTCGTGCCGTCGAAATTTTAAGCACCGCCCCTTGCGCTGGATGCCATGGCACTGATGTGCTGAGCGAACGAGTCGAGGTGCATCTTGGTATCGGCGGGATGTCGCAGCAGGCGCGCGCGGTGTCCGAACCGGCCAGGTTGATGACCGGTCCATGGACCGGTGGGTCGGGTTAGCGCGCGTTGACGGCTTCCACCACCGTGGTCAGGGTATTGCCCAACTCCGTGAGCATCTCCGGGTACACCTTGACTACGGGTTCGTGCCGCCGCCTGGATGTGGGCTCGGGATGAGCAATCCGGGCAGGACCGTCGGATCCAGAGCATGCTCGCCCCGGGCGTCGTTCCCCTGTGGACCGCAGCGGAAGCGGAGGGATTTGAACCCCCGGACCCTCTCAGGTCTCTCGCTTTCAAGGCGAGTGCATTAGGCCGCTCTGCCACGCTTCCGCGCAAGAGCATAGGCGGAGGATCGGTCCTCCGTCAGCGAGATCCGCACACAGGCTCGGCCAGTGCGGCGTCGGCCCGCTCGAATACCTCGGTGATGGTGCGCCGCTCGGCGGCACCGAGCTGGTCGATCAGGTGCTTACGCACACCTTCCAGATGGGTGGGCGCGGCCGCTTCCAGGCGTCGCCGCCCCTCCGCGGTGAGGATCGCGAGGACCCCGCGCTTGTCGTCCACGCACTCCTGTCGGGTGACGATACCGGCTGCTTCGAGCCGTCGGATCTGATGCGTCAGCCGGCTTCGCGAGGCAACAATCCCATCGGCGAGATCGCTCATCCGCATCGCCTGCGACTCCGCCTCCGACAACAGGACAAGGATGCGGTAGTCAGCCAGTGAGAGCCCGTGGGCGTCGCTCAACTCGCGGTTGAGGACTTCGAGCAATCGCTGGCTACCGTCGATGAACGCTCGCCACGCCCGCATCTCCCCGGGATCGAGCCATCGCGGGCTCTCGACGGTGTCGACGGCTTCGGTCACCGGGCAATCTTATAACCCCAATGTCAGTTAGATGCCAGTATCGCTGCGTCAATGTCCGTGACGCTGCGTATGCCCGCCATGGCCATGGTGAGGTCGACGTCGGCCAACAAGCAGCGAAGCGCGTGCTCGACGCCGGCCTTGCCGGCTACGCCGAGTCCGTAGACCCACGGGCGTCCGTAAAGAACGGCATCCGCCCCCAGTGCCAACGCGATCACCACGTCTGCGCCGCACCGAATTCCGGAGTCGAACAGCACGGTGCCGCGATCGCCGACCGCCGCTGCGACGCCAGGCAACGCATCCAGAGCCGCGATGGCGCCGTTGACCTGGCGGCCACCGTGGTTGCTGACGATCACCCCCGTGGCACCGGTATCCAACAGCGCACTCGCATCGTCGGGGTGCAGCACACCTTTGACCACCACGGGAAGATCGGTCCACTCCTGCAACCGTGCTACGTCTTTGAGCCGCAACGTGTGGTTGCCAAACATCCCGATCCAGGCGAGTACTGCCATCTGCCTGGCCTCCTCGCTCGCTTCCGGCGGCGCATTGAGCCGGGAGCGGAACACCGGGTCGGAGAAGTAATTCGCGAGGCCCTTGGCCTGCAGAAACGGCAGGTGCGCGAGCTCGAGGTCACGGGGCCGCCAACCCATGCCCGGGGTGTCGGCGGTGACCACGATTGCTTTGGCGCCCGCAGTCGTCGCTCGCTCGACCACTGAACGTGCGACCTCCTCATCCGCAGGCCAGTACAGCTGAAACCACCAGTCCCCTGCCGCCGCCGCAACATCTTCCATTGGTGTGGAGGACGCCGTCGAAACGACCGTACCGATGCCGAGGCCTTTGGTGGCCTCGGCAACGGCGCATTCGGCCGCGGGATGCACAAGTTCGAGCACCCCCACCGGCGCCGTGAGCACGGGCGCAGCCAGCTCGGTGCCCACGACGGTGGCACGCAGATCACGGCCATCCGGCGCGGAGCTACCCCGCCACATTCGGGGCACGATGCGATGGCGATCGAAGGCCGTGATGTTCGCGTTGGCTGTCCGCTCGCTCGACGCGCTACCTGCGACGTAGGCGTAGGCCTGCGCGCTCAGCACATTTTTCGCCGCGGCGTCGAGTCCGATGGCCGTCATCGGCAGCGCGGGAAGCTCGGCGCTCAGACCGCGAAAGTAGATCTCATTCTGCAGGTCACCAAAGTTGCCCATGGAGCCGACGCTAATCCATGCGATGCCTGAGCGGCATCAGCGCGCGCCCGGCTCAGGCCAGCGGCTAGCGTCCCTACCCATGTACGCGATCACGATCACTGAGCCCGGCGGTCCCGACGTTCTGCGATGGACTGAGGTTCCCGCTCCCACGCCCGCCGCCGGAGAGGTTCTGCTCGACGTCGCCGCCACCGCGATGAATCGGGCCGACGTGCAGCAACGCCAGGGCAACTACCCACCACCGCCAGGGGCCAGTGACGTCCTCGGCCTGGAGTGCTCCGGGGTGATCGCGGAACTTGGTGACGGCGTCACTGACTGGCACGTGGGCGACGAGGTGTGCGCGTTGCTCGCTGGGGGCGGCTACGCCCAGCGGGTTGCGGTCCCGGCTACCCAACTCTTGCCTGTGCCGAGCGGTGTCAGCCTCATCGACGCCGCCGCGCTGCCGGAGGTCGCCTGCACCGTGTGGTCGAACGTCGTGATGACGGCCCGGCTTCGCGGCGATGAAGTGCTGCTCGTGCACGGTGGGGGTGGTGGCATCGGCACCCACGCCATCCAGGTGGCCAAGGCGCTGGGAGCCACTGTCGCGGTGACCGCGGGCAGCGCGGCGAAGTTGGAGCGCTGCCGCGAGCTGGGTGCGGATATCACCATCAACTACCGCGAGCAGGACTTCGTCGAGGAGCTACGAAAAGCGACCGACGGGCACGGAGCGGACGTGGTGCTGGACAACATGGGCGCCAAGTACCTGGAGCGCAACGTGGACGTACTCGCCAAGGATGGCCACCTGGTGGTCATCGGATTGCAGGGTGGCCGTAAGGCCGAGCTGGACCTGGCGCAGATGCTTGCCAAGCGGGCGAGCGTATCGGCCACCGGGTTGCGTGGACGTCCCGTCACCGGCCCGGCGAGCAAGGCCGAGGTCGTGCAGGCCGTCGGCGCGCACGTGTGGCCGATGGTCGCCGACGGACGCGTCCGTCCCGTGGTGCACACCACCATGCCGGCCTCGGAAGCCGCCCGCGCGCACGAACTGCTCGACTCGGCAGATGTGTTCGGCAAGATCGTGCTGACGCTGCGGTAGCGCCGAGCCCCACGGCCCGGACGACACTGACCTGGCCGTCCCGGCGTGCACGATGCCTGCTGCGCCAGCAAAGATGGAGTCATGACGTCACCCGAGGATGAGCAATTCGAAGTGGTCGCCCCGCAGGGCAGCGCGTCCCCCGCAGACATGGTGCAGCCGCCCGCCAAGGTGATGCGGATCGGCATGATGATCAAGCAGCTCCTCGAAGAGGTCCGTACCGCGCCGTTGGACGAGGCAAGCCGCGTCCGCTTGAAGAACATCCACGCCAGCTCCATCCGCGAGCTGGAACAGGGCCTCTCCCCCGAGTTGCGCGACGCAGCGCGGCGCGCTACCTCCGGGAAGCGACGAGCCGATGCCGCATCCCAGCACCGGCCAGTACCTCTAGCAGAGGTTGGCCTTGGCACTGGCGAAGTAGAGGTCGGCGACCTGGTCACCGGTCAACGAGCTCTTGCCGAGGCTGGCGGCCAACGCTCCGACCGGAACCAACAGCTTCCTCATCGTGTCCGGGTTGCTGCCCTTCGCCAGTTCGTCGCACACCGCTTTGCCCAGCGTCAGCTCGGTGGTACCGGACGCGGTCACCGTCAGGCCACCCTTCTGCAGCGCCTGCAGGTACGCGGCCTTGCTCGGCGTACTTCCAGCGGAGCGGGGCACCTCCGGCGGGGGGTAGAGCTTGGTATCCAAGGGAAGACTCTGCCCCGGCCCGGCCGGCCCGGAGCCACTCGTCCGTGGCGACGGCGACGCCGGAGCGGGATTGGGCGCCTCCGAAGTGCCCCGCGGTAGCCCGGTGGCCGCCACGCCGGGCCCCGTCGTCGCCGCCACGCCGGGTCCTGGCGTCGCCGCCACGCCGGGTCCTGGCGTCGCCGCCACGCCGGGCCCCGGCGGCACGGGTGCCGGGGAGACGACACTTGATGTCGGCGCGGCAGTGGTGATCGGCGCCGGAGCGGTAGCCGAACCGCTGTTGGAACAGCCGGCCAGCGACACAACAGCCGCGACAGCCACCGTGGCGCCGGTGATGGATGTGCGGGTCAACGCAGAGAGTGCCACCAAGAATCCTCACCTAGACAAATGCAAGCTGCCTCAGGTTACCGGAGTGCGACGCGGAACACTGTCACCCGCGGCCGCGGCAGGTAGTCTGGGCGACCGTGCCATCCACAGCCAGCGTCGACAGACCCGTCGTCGCGCCGCAGTCCAACTCGCGAAGCTTCGCGCGCGCCTTCCGGGATCTCGCTACCGGGCTCGAGCAGCGTGAGCTGTGGGCGCATCTGGGCTGGCAGGACATCAAGCAGCGCTACCGTCGCTCGTTCCTCGGTCCCATCTGGATCACCATCTCCATGGGCGTCACCGCACTGGCCATGGGGTTGCTGTACTCCCAGCTGTTCCAGCAGGAGATCGCCGACTTCCTGCCCTCTCTCACCGTCGGCTTGATCGTGTGGGGCCTGATCTCCGGCTGCATCCTGGAGGGCGCCGACGTGTTCGTCGCCAACGAGGGCCTGATGAAGCAGCTGCCGGCGCCGTTGAGCGTGCACGTCTACCGAATGGTGTGGCGGCAGGTGCTGCTGTTCGCGCACAACCTGATCATCTACTTCGTCCTGCTCGTGATCTTCCCCAAGCCGCTGCACTGGACGGTGATCGCCGCCTTCCCGGCACTGGCGCTGCTCGCGCTGAACGGGGTGTGGATCGGCATCGTGGCGGGCATCATGTCCACCCGGTTCCGGGACATCTCACCGATCCTGGGCAGCATGGTGCAGCTGCTGTTCTTCCTCACGCCCATCGTGTGGTCGGAGAAGATCCTGTTGAAGAACGGCGGCGCGCAGGCCGAGCGCGCCAACCTGGCCCAGATCAATCCGCTCTACCACTACCTCGACATCATCCGCGCCCCCATGCTCGGGGAAGACCAGCAGGCCTACCACTGGTACATCGTGCTGGCCATCACCGTCGCCGGCTGGGCGTTGGCCCTGTTCTTCCTCCGCAACTACCGGGCCCGCGTGGCCTACTGGGTGTGAGCAACCATGTCTGACTCCTCGGGTGCCGATTCCGTCGGCATCGAGACCTTCGGTGCCTGCGTCGACTTCCCGATCTTCGATGCCAAGAGCCGCTCGCTGAAGAAGGCCTTCCTGGGCAAGGCCGGCGGTGCCGTCGGGCGTAACGAGAGCAACGTCGTTGTCGTGGAAGCACTGCGCGACATCTCCATCAAGCTCGAGCACGGCGACCGCGTCGGCCTGGTGGGCCACAACGGTGCCGGCAAGTCGACGTTGCTGCGGCTGCTGTCCGGCATCTACGAGCCCACCAGCGGTAGCGCCACGGTGCGCGGGCGGGTGGCGCCGGTGTTCGACCTGGGAGTGGGCATGGACCCGGAGATCTCCGGGTACGAGAACATCATCATCCGCGGGCTCTTCCTCGGCCAGACCCGCAAATCGATGGTCGCCAAGATGGACGAGATCATCGACTTCACCGAGCTCGGTGACTACATCACCATGCCGCTGCGCACGTACTCCACCGGCATGCGTGTGCGGCTCGCGCTCGGAGTGGTCACCAGCATCGACCCGGAGATCCTGCTGCTGGACGAGGGTATCGGCGCGGTGGACGCGGAGTTCATGACCAAGGCGCGGGTACGTCTGCAGAACCTGGTGAAGCGGTCCGGGATCCTGGTGTTCGCCAGCCACTCCGATGAGTTCCTGATCCAGCTGTGCAGCTCAGCGATGTGGATCGACCACGGCACCGTGCGCCAGCAGGGCTCCATCCGCGACGTCATCATCGGGTACAAGGGCCCCGATGCCGGCAAGGACATCGACCGCGCGGTGGAGAAGATCGCCGAGGAGGACGCCAAGGCGGCGAAAGCTGCCGCTGCGCTGGGCATGGCGACCCAGAGGTGAGCGGGCCGCACGAGTCCGCGAGGATCGTGGCGGTGGTGGTGACCCGGCACCGGCGTGAGCTGCTCGCCTCGTCGCTGCAGTCCCTCACCGACCAGAGCCGCCCGGTGGATCACCTCGTTGTGGTCGACAACGGCAACGAGGACTCGGTTCGGGCGCTCGTGCAGGCCCAGGAACTACCCACCACATACGTGGGCTCCCGGCACAACCTCGGTGGCGCGGGCGGCTTCGCGCTGGGCATGCTGCACGCACTGAGCCTGGGCGCGGACTGGATCTGGCTGGCCGATGACGACGGACGCCCCGAGGGGCCCGAAGTGCTGGCCACGCTGCTGGATTGTGCACACCGGCACGCACTCCAGGCGGTCTCCCCGGTGGTCTGCGACATCGCCGATCCCGACCGGCTGGCGTTCCCGGTGCGCCAAGGCGTGGTGTGGCACCGGCGTCGCAGCGAGCTGGGCGGCCGGGAAACTGGGGCGGGCGACCTACTGCCCGACTACGCGTCGTTGTTCAACGGCGCGCTGTTCTCCGCTGCCTGTGTCGACGCCGTCGGAGTGCCCGACCTGCGGTTGTTCGTCCGCGGCGACGAGGTGGACGTGCACCGACGGCTGGTCCGGTCCGGGCTACCGTTCGGCACCTGCCTGCAGACGGCGTACCTGCACCCGGACGGCTCCGCGGAATTCCGCCCCATCCTGGGGGGCCGGATGCACACCCAGTACCCCGATGACGACACGAAGCGCTTCTTCACCTACCGCAACCGCGGCTACCTGATGGCCCAGCCCGGGATGCGCCACCTGCTGCCGCAGGAGTGGCTGCGCTTCGGTTGGTACTTCCTGATCACCCGGCGCGACCCGGCGGGACTGCGCGAGTGGTTCCGGCTGCGCACGCTGGGGCGCAAAGAACGGTTCAGCCGGCCCTGAGTGCAACCTCTTCGCGTCAGCTCACTGTCAGGGCGATCGTGTTTCCCGGCAGGGAGAGCGACCCCGAGACTGCACCGTCCGCGAACCCACAGCCGGCGAAGGGCGGGATGGTGTAGGTGCCGGTGAGCGCCGCCCCGGCCCGCGGATCACCAATGGACGTGAGGTTGACGGTCACCGGTGTCGACGTCGCGCAGGTGGGACCGACGAGCCCTTGCAGCGAGAACCCGAACACCGAGAAGTCGTCCAGGTGGAGGTTCGCCTGGAATGTCGCGGTGCTCCCGGTTGCGGAGAAGGTTCCGGTCAGGGGAATCCCGTTGCCACGGGTCTGGTCGACCGGGGTCAACGAGATCGTTTCCCTGGCGGGGATCAACCCGAACAAAAGCGAGAAATCGGCGTTCACCTGGGGGATGATCAACTTGGCGCCGGTGAGGCCGAGGCTTCCGTCCTGGTTGGGCGTGGTCGCCGACAGGTCCAGTGTTCCCGGCCCGATCGGGGCGGTGGCGTTCAGTCCCTGTAGACGGGTACTACCGGTGACGGTCTTGCCGCTTGTTCCCAGTACCTTGCCTTGGGCGTCAAGCGCCTGCACGCGCACCACCGCATCGGCGGGCGCGTTCAGGGTCAGCGTGGTCTCGAACCCGGTTCGCGGTTGAGGGGCCCCGAGCGCCTGCAACGCGCCGCCACCACTTTCGGCCAGAACCTGCCAGGCGCTGACCTCGGTGGCGCCGTTCCAGCTCGCGTACACCGCCGTACGGTCCTGATTCACCACCGCAGCCGGCGGCTCGCTGGGCGTGCCCACCCACGGCGTGGTGAACGCCCGGTAGGAGAACGCGGTCAGGTTTACCTCGAGCTGCGAGTCCCCGTTCGGCGCGTACAGCGCGGCTTGGGGAGCGCTACCGAAACCGAGGAACCGGCTGCCGTCGGACAGCGTCTGCATGTCCCCCGCGAAGCCGCTGCTGATGTCGGGGGTGTGTCGGTAAACCTTGGTGATGGTCGCGGTCCCCTTGGCGGTATCTGTGGGCGGAACTAGCGTCATCTGCAGTCCGCGGCTGGCACCGCACTGTTCGGGGACGAAGATGGCCGAACCGTTGTCGTAGACGGTGTAGGTGCCATCGGGCAACTGGCGCGCGTCGTGCTGCCAGCAGAATGGGTACGCCTCGGCAGGGGCGACGCCCGGCCCGGCGGTCAGCGGCGCGAAGTCGGAGTGTCGACCGCCGAATGTCCACATCAGGTCGCCGGTGCTCCGGTTGATCTTGTACGTAGCCCAGGTGTGCCGGCCGGAGACCAACAGGTTGCCGTCGGCGGTCTGCTGGATGGAGTTGCCGTGGATGTAGTCGTATGGCGCGAACGGGATCTGGGGGAAGTGGGAGTCACCGATGCTGATGTGGTCCAAGGCGTGCCACTCGAAGAGCACCTTGCCGGTGTCGATCTCAACCTCCTGCACCACATAGTCGACCACCGTGCTGTTCGGCAGACCGCCGAAGGGGCTCAAGTCCTTGATCACGGGGCTGTAGATGCCCACCAGGGCAGTGCCCTGTGGGGTCAGCTGCAACTCGTGAATGTCTGCCTTGTACCCGTTGCCGGCCGTGACGGTGTGCACCCGGTTGTAGTGGTTGTCCAACAGCACGTACTCACCCTGGCCACTGCCGGGCACCGCCGACTCCCCGCCCTGGAAGTAGGCCAGCAGGTCCTGGCCGTTCAGGTTCACCCGCTGGAAGTTGTCGGCCAGGGGGGCGCTGGACTTGCCGAACCACACCAGTTCCCCGGTGCTGTCGAACATCGTCGCGCCGGCCCCCGAGGAGGTGAGCACCTTGTCGGTCGTGTTGCCGGCGGCGGACCCCGTCGCGCAGGCCCCGGGAACCGCTCCGAGGTCCGGTCGGCTGACGTAGGTGTGGGTTGTCGGGGTACAGGTCGGCGACGCGACCGCCGGCTTCGCCTGGGGCGTGACGGCGCCAGTGCCCGAATCGGTCTGCGCGGTCGCCAGCGTGTTCGGGTCCAGTGGTGCGCCGGGTACGGCAACCTTGAACGTGTAGGAACTCCCCGAAGCCTTAGCGATCGACACGCCGGGTACGTCGACGGTCACCGTCTCACCGGGCCGAAAGTCGCCCGCCGGGTCGAACGTCATGCCCTGGGCGGCGCCGAGGGGTTGCCGGGTGCCGTCGTGTTTGCCACTGGTCGACCCCGTCACGGTCAGGTCGGTGACCTGCTTGGAATCGACGCCGCGCAGCGTGATGCTGGACCCGGGCGCGGCGAAGCTGTCACCGGGAGCGGGGAACGCGATCGCCGCAGCTTGCGGCGGCGCGGGGTCGGCGGAGGCGAATCCGGGTAAAAGGCTGACGGACAACGCGGATACAGCAGCCAAAGTAAGTGCAGCACGTGAGCGACGCATGGATGCCCTTCCCCTCGGGCGCACAGCGACTGCGCACCCGCTTCGCAAGTAATTGACTACAACGTTAACAACGCGGAGGACCCGCGGAGGATACGGAGAATCTTTCGGTGCCGAACTAAGCACCCGGCCGTCACGATGTTCGAAAGATCACCGTGCGTTGCACGATGAAGTTGATCACAGTGGCCGTCCCCTGCGCGATGATGTAGGCGATCGTCGTACCCCAGAAGCTCTCCGGCACGGAC
>JAABUH010001146.1_pt1 | contig 31704 bp, 26 predicted proteins | sample 5559121 | NCBI WGS metagenome assembly JAABUH01 (sample SAMN10711871, study PRJNA513364) | rock metagenome | isolation source: Antarctica rocks | place: Antarctica: Victoria Land, Battleship Promontory nord | collected 2015-12-28
GCTACCAGCGCCTATCCGATCCTCAACCATTGTCCGCTGTACCTCAGTCAAAGTAGGTATGAGCGTGAAACAGTGAATAAATGAACCTAGGGAGCAGAGAACCTGGATAAGTTGGGGGGGGGGGAAAGGGGGGGGGAGAAGGGGGTGGTTATGGTTACTGATACGGAGCGGCGGTTTAGGGTTGTCATGTATTGATTTAAGGGAGGGGGGGGGAGATGGCTTGTGGGGATGGGAAATGTTGAGGTGGGGGGGGGTTGTTGGGGTAGTAGTGATGTGATGGGGTTTGGGTTGGAAGCTTGGGTAGGGGGGGAGAAAGGGGGGGGGGTGAGAGGAAGATGGGGATCTTTGATATGCTGTGTGTGTTGGAACAAAAAGGCTGCTTGGTCCTGCTGTTGGGGATGTTATTCGTTGGGTTTTGTATCGGTATGGTTTTCGGGAGTTGAGCTTGGGTGTTGTGATCTAGAGATGGGTTGTGTGGAATGAGGAATAGAGGTGGGTTTGGGAGGGTGAGGGATGGAGGGATAGAGATAGATATTAATTGTTTACTTGATGCGTGGTTATTATGTTGTATGTCTGCGTCCATAGTAGTATGTAGGCACCAGGGTGTATTCAACATCAACCTTCCTCTATGGCAACGTCGGGATATCCAAGACAAGCTGTTCCTGTACCCACAGCGAGACTCTCTTTCATCTTGCCAAGACGGGTTTGACGTTTTCTGTATATGAACTGTACATGTTTCTGAAAGCGGTTAGTGTTGTCCAAAGGTTGTCCCTGAGCCCTTGCGGCTGTTGTCGGAATTATAGTGCTTTTACTGGAGAAAACCGAGGATATCCCGGAGTGAGAAAATTTCGTCTTGATATGGCCCCGTTATGGAGGATAGCTGCGAGATCGGGCTCTCAAGTTTCTTCACTGGACTGGACTTCTACAATGACACCATCACCACGATCGGGCCGGCCGCTGATTCTGTACTTGCCACTAATCAGGTCCTTGGCCACAATTTCCCGGGTTCTGCCCAGGCTCTCGATGGCAGAGATCCGATCAAGCGTCGCTTCCAGGTGTTTCTCAAACCCTTCCTGAGAACAGATCTGGCGGAATGCGTTCATCATGGGCACCGAGTCCGCCCGGACCATTGCCTGCGAATCGATGGTGAAGATGTTCATATGGTCATAGCTCTGTATGAAGTCGGCTCTTGTCATGATTTCTCTTGCCTCATGGAGAGGGATCTGCGGTAGTTTGTGTCGATGTTCGGCGTCATACCCGCCACCGGACTCGTTCTCTTTGTCGACGAGGGCTTTTGCCAGCACCATGGCGGCCGATGCGTACTTCTGCTGGTCCATCACATCGTCGTCCATGCCTTCACCCAAAATCCAGCACTTGTTCAAAAACCATGTCTTTTCGGCGTGACAGATCTCGTCGCACGTACGCAACATATCCTGCGACATTGCTACCCGGTGGAGAAATGATAGCCGCCCGCCCACTTTGTCGTATACTTGCATGAGGATCTCCGACTGCGGTTCTTCTTGATGATATCTTTTGCGCGACTGCTTCAGAGCGGCAATGGCTTGCTCTTTAGCTAGTTCGAGCACGGGGAAAACTTCCATTCTTGTGGAATACTGTTTTAGACGCTCGTACACCCAATAATCATCGCTGTTCAGAACGAGGGTTATGAGGTTACTTGCGGCCCATTGCTCGGCGCGTTGTTGGATGAGTTCCAGGAGATCACGGCCGTCGTCGTCGTCGCGAAGTAAGTGCATACTGTTGATAATGAGAACGAGTGGACGGCCTACTGTTCTACGTCGTTGCAAGGCTACCTTTTCTAATTTGTTGAGAGCTCTTTCGATGTCTAGGAGCGCGGTAGTCTCACGAGGGCCTCTGATGCTGAAAAGGCTGCCGATGTAGTCTTCGCTATATTCGAAGTCTAAAGCTTTTCCAAGTCGAATGCGGAATATCTCGAGGTCCGCATGGGCTTCGAACATGGAAATGCCCTCTCCGTTCACTTTCTGCATAGCGTTCAGTAGCATTGAGGATTTTCCTGTGCCCTTTTCGCCAATGAGTAGATGGTAATGCCCCTTGTTAATACCACCAACAATTGCATCAATCCTTTCCTGGTCTATTATTTGCATCCAACGATTATCGCCTTCAGGGATGGTTGTGGTGGCTTCACTCCCCGAAGCTGCTAGTTCAAGTACAGGATCGCCCGGGTCGAAAGCTTTCTTCATTTTCTTGAGTATTAGATATTTGTAATATCGATGGTAACCATACCCAGCCAATCTGTGATTCCTATGCATTAACAATGATGAATTTTCCAGCAGGGTGTTCATCACTTACCCAAGTACCATGAGAGACACAATGGTCGTAGCCGCGCTCTCAAACATCTTGAATAGCGTTGGAGACCATTTTGGGGGTTGTTCGACCTTCCCTGGCTTACTTATTTCCTCAGTATCTGCGTTCGATGGTCCAATTTGGCCAGGAACGGGTGGACCGCCATAACCATTGATATGCCGCATGGGCTTATAGCTCGATGGCCAGTGGCAACTTGGAGATGTGGTACTTAAGATGGATGGATGAAACTGCCCGTACCTTCTCACTGGCCTAGAGAGAATGACTGAGCATTGGAAGAACATTGTGAGACTCTGGCATTTGCTCCTTCGAGGTATAGCTTAGACAGTAAAGACTCAGAATAAATATACATGCATAGCAGTTCTACTAGTGAGATATCTTCTGACATACAAAGGCTTCCTGAAGCTGGAGCAATCTTATATCACGTTTTCTGTTGCACACAGGGACCTGTATCCAAGATAGGAAAACTGGATTCATACCTACCTGGAGTGTCAAAGACTTTCGTGAAGCCATGATATAGCTGGCCCCCACACGTATCTACCTCCATACCTGAACCGTGGAAGTCATAGAGTCTAGACCCCAAATGGCGACGACGGGAGGCTGGGCGGTCGCTTACCTTAGCTTTGGAATGGAACTCAACGTCATAGCAACAAACTTGGTGAAAACAAACACGCGCCCAGCTTCCATCACCGGTACCTCCACTCCACTCTGCTAATTCGCAAAACCAGACCCAAGATCAGTCGCCATGGTCAAAACGAGACAATCGACGCTAAAGAGGCGCTCCAGCGCCTCTTTAGCGGAATTGTCGAAAACGCACGCTCCATCATCCACCTCCAAGATCCCAAATACTCTTCGCTTCCCTCTTCTTGTGCTCATTAGCCTGACATCATCCTCTGTGCTCTATTCTCTTTCCTCAGCAATCACTGCAGGTGATCTCTCGAGCGTAAGCAAAAGTCTCAATGACTGGTGGGAAATTACTGGATTGCTTGGTTGGAAAACCGCTCAGCTTGCGGTTGGGTGGTGGGGGGGTTACGATGGTCAGGATTGAAGCGTGCGGCGTGAATCGTATTAGTAGCTGACATGATTCCCTAGGCATGGATCTTGGTTCCCTGACATTACTGTCCCATATGCCACACCTGTACCTTCTCACAACTTTCTATGGAATCCGGCCAACAACCATGATCAGCTGTCTGACCATAGATGTTTTGACGACATGGCTCCCATTCCGCCTGCTTCGAGAGCTCTCTCCCACCCATATCACCAATGCACCCAAAGGACTGGTTTCAAATCGATCAGTTATCAACGATCTCTCTGTGCAGGTCTATACCACTCTTCTAGCAGCTGGCATCTACGGTGTGGTCGTCTTTGGTAGCTTTGGCACTTGGTTGCCCGTCTACCTCGTTACCCATTTTGATGGACTACCGGATATTTCTGCGGCTCACAGTGCTGCGCTTCCGTTCCTCATCATGTCATTCATACCAATTGGCTACGCAGCAAAAGAATTCCTATTCACAGCAGCGACTGGTGCTAGGGCTGATGCATATGACAAAGAGTTGGCGCGATTCAACCCAGCGACAGCCACTCTCGGTGAGACCATTATTCACAACATCTTTGGATACTCCAAGCGGACCAGGACTTTGATTAAGAGGACTGCTACTGTCGCTATAACCGGTGGCCTGCACACTTGGCTTCAAACATATGTCGCAATAGAAGGCGTGGAGGGTTTTGGAGCGGCCGGATGGTCCGTTACTTGGGCTATTGCCGCCATGCTGACAGGGGCAGCTTTCTGGTGGGTTGCTGATGTGGAGGGCATTTCGAACTGAGGTTGAGATTCTGCGTCATGGCATTTTGAAATCATTTCTTTCTAATTTTTAAAATGCTGTCGAGGTCGCCTTAGGAGATCATATACCACAGAGCTCGACTTACTTTCTAGGCTGTAGCCTATTGACCCACGATTTTAAACTTTTCCATGTTTCTTGTGCTTTACCTGTTGTACGACGAGCCAACGGCGATTAGGGAAGCTCACAACCAGTGATAAGGAGGCAAATGTAATCCATCATCAATGTGAAGGAAGCGGGCACCAGAAAGCCGCAATGCAAGATCAATTCTGTCTTGGCTTCACAATGCCATCGTGCACTATGTAATAAAGCACGGTGCTATCGTCGCCAACAGTTGCCAGCAATACCCTCTTTCCTCCTCGTCGTGCCTTGTCGTCTTCGCCTTCTCCGCCCTTCTCTTCTTCTCCTTCCCCCAGGGGTATCTTCCCCACAGCGTCAAACATCTCCGCAAACTTCCTTAAACTCCACTTCTCCCTTATATGCGTAGACAGCACCCATTCCCTCTCCAGAGGCACATCTGTTTCCTTGACACCCGCCTTCAGCATCTCCACCTGCTCATCTGGGTGGACATAGACACGTCGTGGAGGAATGCCGGAAACTAAGGGTCGTGGAAGAAGGCGTTGCGAGAGAGGGGAATTGGTGTGGATTTGTAAGGAGGTCCAATCATGCTGATATTGTAGATTGTGGAGAACTTGAGATGCAAGATTGGTATAGTGGGAGCTGTGGGTGAGCAAAGACTTGGGTATAAGGTTTGTGAGGCCGGAAGGCGGAGTCTCTATGAAAGCGGCCATTGGGGAAAAAAGAGATAGGATCGGAAGCCTATCAAAGAGGCTTCCGTGTGGCTTGTACTTCAATGTTTCTTTGGCTCATGCATTGTAATTGTACCATGGGTAAATTGTAGCGTCGCAAACGATGCTGAGTTTTCTCTCCACTTGCCGAGTGAGCCTTTGTAGTTCACGCTGGACACTGTGAATTAGCAACGGCAACAGAATAGTAATCAGACTTCCTCAGTCTTCATCATTTCAAGCTGTTGATTAACCTCCAATAGAAAGCTTCATTTGAAGACGTTGATATCAAGATTTCTGGCGGTTAATATACATGCAACAGTGCCATAGGCGTGAAGAACACGTGAAAATTAAGACTGGCCAATCAGTATCAAGTGGCAAGCACCCTATTTTATCCGTATATGCCAACAAACCTCCGCAATGTTTCTCTCCCCACTCCAAGATTGAGTCCCAGAACCGTCATTGACGCCATTCAATTACCGAAGCTGCGACGTTCTATCCTTTAGGTCGTTGTTTCGCTGCGACATACCACTGACCCAGAACTTACTGATCCCGATAGAATGTCCTAAATTCGCCGCCAGACTCCTTTATATTCCGCAACCACACCTCAACATATATCTCTTTCACCAACTTCTGCCTTCCAGACATATTCCACTGATCTACGCGTCCTAAGGATGTCAAGCTTTGCAACCTAAACTGCGTCGTCGGCGTCTTACAACCCTACCCGTGATCCAACTTTCCCGGGTTATCCGCTTCGAACAGTGGGGGCGACTCAGACGGCGACATAGTATCTTTCAAGCCTGCTCTCCCGACCAGTACATTTTACAACGTTTTCTTCAAACATGGCGAGTATTGACGCCTCTAAGCTCTCAGGTTCTCGGTCGCCACAATCTTCTGGTGATCTTGACGGCGCATCAAATAACCACCCCCAACGCCCCTCTCACGGCCGTCTTCGCTCCGCTTCGATCAAATTCCTAGAGTCAAGTCCACCATTGGGCATGTGGGATGCCACAGGCAATGCACTGGCACAGGCGCCGACACCTGGAGAAATTCGGCGAGGTAGCTTTTCACACAATGGATGGGATGGCCCGGTTCAGCGTCGCAACAGCACCGTCAGCGAAGAAAGCGTGAGGCGGCTGTCAAGACAGAACTCGGCGCAAACTCCTTCCAGCATTGGCAGATCACCACAAAGCCCACTAAAGACCCACAAGGAGACGGCCGATGACGATCCATTCTCTGGCTTCTTTGGGCGTGGAGAGATGGCAGACCAGAGTTACGTTCCGAAGGCCAAGGGTCTTCCCAAAATGTTTCAAGACTCTGCTGAAAATGAGCCAACGTTTCAGAGCAGAGACCTTCCTAATAAATTCGCCGATCCTGCAAACCAGAAGCCAGGCGTGGTAAAGGCTCCAGCTAATATGTCACGGAAACCCAACGATGACGATGACGATCTTGATCTTTTCCTAGGCCGAGGCGAGATGTCTGACCAGAGCTATGTGCCCAAATCAAAGGACCTTACTAATAAATCTCATGATCCAGATAAGGATGCGCCACCATACCAATCCAGAGGCCTCCCAAACAAGTTCGCCGATCCTACAGACCACAAGCTCCCTGAGAAGTCCTCCGCCTACACACCTGCACCAATCGACCATGCCTCCTCCAAATCATCATCCACCGCTCCAGGCCCTGACGCTGACGGCATCTACCCTACAGGCTATAAATTCCCTCCCCAACACACCTGGGGCGAAGCCACCATCATCGGTCTCAAAGCATTCTGGAAGTTCACCATCACCCCGGTTGGCTTTCTCGTCGTGCTCTATGGTCTCAACGTCGTTGCCTGGGGAGGCATGCTCTTCCTCCTACTCATTGGCGGCGGAAACCAGTACATGTGTTACCCAGCCTATCTGCACGGTATTAAAGCCTGCAACGATCTTTACTCACCACGCCGTATTTGGATTGAAACAGACTCCCAGATCCTCAACGCGCTGTTCTGCGTTACGGGATTCGGACTTATCCCCTGGCGGTTCCGCGATCTCTACTACTTGCTACAGTACCGTGTGCGCGGCCGACACGACGCTCTTCGCAAGCTTGCGGGAATCAACCGAGGGTGGTTCCGCCTCCCTGGTAGCTCCGACCTCCCTATCGAAGAATCTCCGCTTGTCGACACCGAAGGTCCCATCTCTTCTAACCCTGCGATCCCCATCCCCATGAAGAAAGCCCCCGACCCACCCTTGACAGGCATTCGCGCCCCGCCAACCAAACTCTGGAAACTCGACTACGTCATCTGGGCGTATGTGCTTAATACCTTCCTGCAAGCCGTGCTTTCGGGTTTCATGTGGGGATTGAACCGGTTTGATAGGCCGAGCTGGAGTACCGGGACGTTTGTGGCGTTGGCATGTATTGTTGCTGCGCTTGGAGGACTGATGGCGTTCCAGGAGGGAAAGAGAGTAAAGAGGGTAGAGGGAATTCCGGTCAAAGAGGAGGAGATGTTGAGGGATGAGGAGAGGGCGATGCATGAGAAGAAAGTTCGCAAGGCGGAGAAGAAAGAAGAGCAGAAGAGGGAGAAGGCGAGAAGCCGGCTCGCTGGAGCGAAGGGAAAGCAAGGAGGGACGGTTGAGGAGAAATCCAGGGAGAACATAAGCGAAAGCGGTTTGTGAAGAGAAGAGAGGGAAATCGGACGAAGCGTATATGAGCCTTTTCGATCAACTTACAGCATCTTAATTTTCAAGGCGACGTGTGTTTTGTCTGTTCAAGAGGCGCACTATCTGAGGGCGGATCTTTTACACACGGAATGTGAGAGCTCACTGCCCACTTTCTTAGGGCACAAGTATAGCAAAACGTGTGGTTTCAACTGGCCGGGCCCTTACGATCCGGCTCTTCTCGAGTGTGGCGATTTCTCTAGGGATACAAGGGATCTCTCATATGTTCACAAGCACCTTCATTCCGTACGTTCCACCTTGTATTTTCCTTACGGTTCCCTGGCCAGACTGTTCAGGGCAGGCGTTCGGGTCCCTCCCGCCTAAGATTAAGGTTGACGTTAAAGCGGATTTGGACTCTGGTTCAGGAGCGCAGCTACACGGATTGCACATAGGGGAATGTTGAGTCTTTGGCGGAATTTTTCTACTGGAAGAGGGAAACGCGTGAGGGCGATGTTTATAGGGGTGTGCAAGGGCCGGCTAGCTAGCTAGGCAATTCATTTTGTCTACGGAGTAGAGTGTGGTGTCTTGATAGATGCAATTGTAGACAATGGCGACTTGTGAATCAATTGGACTGGGGCAATGGTTAACTCGGTAGCATGAGATATCTGTTTATTTCTCTATAAGAACGATGCTCGATGCCATCTATATCTATAAATGCCCTACATATCCAACCATATCACGCCAAGACAATGCAACGCCCCCCCTCCCCCCTCTCCCCACACTCAAACCCAACCCCTCACAACCCCTTCTTCCTCTCCTTCTCCCTCGCCTTCGCCGCCTTCTCCCTCCTCTGAATCACACCCTCAGCGCCTACACCGCCAAACACCAAGCCCACACCCACCCACTGCATCCCGCTCAGCCGGTGGCCAAACCACACAACGCTGAGCATCATGGTGAGCATCTTGCGCGTCACGGTGACGGTGACGAGGAGCAAGCTTGAGAAATGGCTAAGGGTGTAGTATATGAAGATCTGGCCTACGGCTCCACAAGCTGCGAAGCCTAGGATGTCCTTGCCTACGGCTGGGTGTTGCCGGATGAAAGCGAGGGCGGAGGAGAACTCGTTTGCGGCGGAGGGGGGAATTGAGAGGTAGGTGAAGAGGGGGGTGCTGGCTAAGAAGGGGGAGAGGAGGAGGTAGAGGGTTGTGAGGAGAGTGGAGAGAATATTTTGGGCGACCATCATTTGCGGGCCGGAATAGGGGCGGTAGGAAGCAAAGATGTGGTCTTGCGTGCTGTTTGTGAGGCCGTCCAGGAGGAGGTTTATTCCGAGGAGGAAGAGTCCCCATGTTGAGGACTCGTTTGTGGTGGAGCTGGAGGATTTCTTAGTGGTGGAGGGGTGGTGGAGTGTGAAGACCGCGACGCCGGCGGTGACGAGGAAGACGACGAGGTATTTGTAGAGGGGATATCGTTTGCGGAAGATGGTGAGGTGCAGGAACATGACGGGGAGAAGTTTGCATGATTTGGCGAGGATGAACGTGATGTAGTCTATATGCGCCAGACTCGCGTAGCCGAAGGGAGAGGCGAGGGAGGAGGTGACGGCCACGAGGATTAAGGGGAAGAGGATGGATTGCGAGATGAAGATTGCGGGGGTCTTTTGGGAGGAAGGGACGGAGAAGAGAAGGTAGAGGTAGCCTGTTAGGGCGGCGAAGGTGGATTGGATGGTGTTTAGAAAGATGGAGTGGGTGAAGCGGGTAGGGGCGTGAGAGGGGCCGTATGGCGTGGTTGTTATGCGTTCTTGGAGGAGGGCCCAAGAGAGGCTGTGGAGGTTAATGGGAGGTCAATGGAAGGGTTATGGAGGGTAGCTCGTACAATGATGCGTAGATTCCGGCCACGCAGATGATGAGTTGGGTGAGACCTGCTTGCTCTGGGGTTTCTTCGGGGGATGGGGCCTTGACCGTGCCATTTCTGGCCATCGATTTGGGCTTCTGCGAGTCGCCATTACTTTGTTTCCATCCATCGCTAGGCGATTCATTTGATCCTTGGCTGAAATCTGAGGGCTTCCGTTGCAGCGGAGTTGCTTGTTTTGTTCTGGCCATTGGGGTATTTGGCAGTGCGAATCGAGATATGTGGAAATGAATATGGATGATTCTCGCTATACCTAAGACCTGAACGGTGAGGAGTAGAGACTACACCTCCATGAATACAAGTAAGGAAAGCTGTTCAATGGGCATGGTCGGGTTATCGCATGCCAAGACTGCAATGTGTTCCAAAGTGCAAAACGATGCACGAGAATATAAGGTTTCCCGAATCCCTGGCCCTGCTTCCGCCGCTGCAGGGGTATCTGGCCCGAATTGTCCCGGACGTCACCAAATTTCTTTAGCGTTTGTTTTTTGGCTGGAGGACTGGGACTGAGAGATTTTTTGTTCAAAGCTTCACTCCCTCTGTCTCCATTTGTTTTGTAGAATACTTTTATTCCAGCCCCTCGTGTACTTCTTGTTGCTCCATTCTTGATTCGATTCCCCTAATTGAAAAGCCCTCTCATTCTTCCTCTGTACAATATCTTCTGGCACTATTGAAACCCTAATAATGGGAGAGAAAAGCAGTGACGTGAATTCTACTGGTGAGCTTCCAGTTTGACATGCGTGTTTTATACGCGAAAGAACGACCTGGGAGCCTATCTCTGACTTTGCTCACTCCATACAGGTTCTTCAGACACAAACAAGAGTAATTCTCCGGAAAGGAAGGCTATAATTCGGAATGGCGGAAAGCCGACATCACCGGAAGAGGAGCCGAAGGAGGAGCAAATTGTGGACCGTGAGTTGTTGAGCAATTCCTCTGGGCAATGGCTTATTCTTTTGCAGATGTCTTCCATGTCACAGTCAAGCTTCCCCATCAACCCTATAAGACTCAGGTTACGGTAGGACCACGCCTTCCGTTTCCCCCGAACCTTGACTCACTCATCGCTAGGTCTCAACGCAAGAGCAAGTACAAGACCTAAGGCAGTCCATAGTCGAACAACCGAGTACATTTCAGTACTCCTGCTTTCACCTCGAACACAAGGGGCAGCGTATCAACGATTTCATCGAGCTATCAGAGGTTGAGGGACTCACCGCAGGATCCCAATTGACGCTGATAGAGGACCCGTATACCGAAAAGGAGGCACGGATGCATATGGTCCGGGTACGAGAAATTATCGGCGCTGCTGGGAATCGAGTTGATACCCTCCATGGCATTTCTGCTGGGTTGTCTTTGCATGACACTGTCTCTCCTTGGAAAGAGCCCGAAGACGCCTCCAGTTCTAAAGAGAAACATATGAATGAAAAAAAGTCTAGCACCCCTAATGCCTTGGAAGACTACAAATTTGATGCCCCAGCTTCGATTCGCACGCTCCTGTCTCCTGCTCAAGAACAGCCACCAAAGACAGTGAAGTCTATCACTGCGTCGGCTTGGAATCCACCGCCACATCATCTCCGCCAGAAAGGCCACCTTCTCTACTTACAGCTTACTACAAACGAGGGCGAACAGTACCAAATCACTTCCCACGTGTCAGGTTTCTATGTGAACAAGTCTTCGAACAGCAAATTCGATCCCTTCCCAAGACCGCCTCCCAAAAACGCATCCGCGCACTCTCTTCTCTCTTTGATATCAAACCTCTCACCGTCGTTCAAAACCTCGTTCACTGCTCTTCTCGAACAAAACAACAAGCGGGATCCCCTAGCGAATTTCCAGCTCACAAATGCTATACCTTCCAGCCCTTGGCTTGTTGCCCCTGCAGCTTCCTCACTGGCCGCTCATCAACCAGATCTTACGAGAACGCAGGAGACCTATCTCATGTCTGGTATAGAGAATACAGAGACGTTGCGCGATTGGAATGAAGAAATTCAAACTACGCGAGAGCTCCCTAGGGAAACTGTGCAGGACCGTGTCTTTAGGGAGCGATTAACGTCTAAAATTTATGCCGAGTTCAATGAGGCTGCAGCTCGAGGAGCAGTTATGGTTGTACGTGGCGAGGTTGCGCCCCTCAACCCTACCGAAAGCAAGGATGCTCAAATCTTTGTGTATAACAATATCTTCTACTCCTTTGGTGCGGATGGTGTAGGTACTTTCACTTCAGAAGGTGGCGATGAAGCTGCGCATGTGGCCGTTGGGAAAGACGTGGTCGGAGTAAAAGCCGTCAATCAGCTCGACATTCCCGGCTTGGCAACGCCTGGTACAATCATTGTGGACTATCTGGGCAAGCGCCTTGTTGCGCAGAGCATAGTACCAGGGATATTCAAACAGCGAGAACCAGAAGAGTATCAAGTTGACTATGGTGGAGTGGAAGGCCGGGACGTTGTTACTGAGAACGAGGCGTTTGTGCCTACATTTTCACAAGTGTCGAAGGCATTTAGAGTCAAGAAACATGCCGTCTGGGATAAGGAAGGCAAGAAGCACGAACTTGAAGGTAGCGTGGAGACCAAAGGATTACTTGGCACCGACGGTCGAAAATATATCCTGGACTTGTATAGACTCACGCCGCTTGATATCCAGTGGCTCGATGGCTATTGGTCTGATTCGGATGGTCAAGCTACTAAACCTAAAGAGTGCAATTATCCACATCGTATGGCGGTGATGAGACCAGAGCTTGTCGAAGCTTACTGGAGGCTCAAGATGGGTGACTACGTCCGGGAAGAGGTTGCGAAACGAAGGAATAACTCCGAGGAGGCAAACGACTCTAGCAAGAGCGATGAAGCAATTTCGGACCCAGCGAATGGCAACACGAATGGACGAGAGGTCACCTCGTCAGGGACTGAAGCTGAAACCGCAGAGTCCGGCAAGGAACAAGAGCGTGTCGATATCTCGGCGTTTTCTTTAACATTGAATCCAGATGTGTTTTGTGGGCAGGTTCCACAGACAGAGGAAGAAAAGGAAGAATGGTCCAACGATGAACAAGCCGTAAAGGCAGTGTGCGAGCATCTTCACCAAAGGATCATGCCTGAGTTGGTGAGCCTCGACGTTTCCACAAGATTGTATATCTGCTGATATATCTGACCAAACAGGTGCAAGATCTGAAAGAAGGAGAGGTTGGCTTTCCTATGGACGGCGAATCCCTGGGCCGACTGATGCACAAGCGAGGTATCAATATCCGATATCTAGGAAAGCTTGCTACTCTCGCCGAAGAGCAGGGTTCGCGGTTACGCGCCCTCAAGGCGTTGGCTACGCAAGAAATGATTGCGCGAGCGTTCAAGCACTTGGCAAATCACTATTTGAAGGACTTGCCAACAGCTTTCGCGACCGCTTGTCACGCCCATCTGCTCAACTGTTTGTTGGGCACTGGTGTCAACGGGTCACCAACAGTAGAGCTCGATGAGGATCTCAGATTCTTCTACAAAGATGCTAATTACACGTTCACGGAAGTGAACCCAATAAGCCTACAAGCCGAGATCGAGTCTCAAGTCCAGCTTCGATACAGATATGTACTCGAAGCAGACTGGGTTTCTAGCATAAAACATGTACAAATGTTGCGAGAAATTGCATTAAAGCTCGGCCTCCAGCTCACTGCCAAGGATTATCATTTCGTACCAGAGCCTGCGCCTGAGAACGATCAATCTGCTTCAGCTGCAAACGGAGACGCTGATCATTCAGCACTTAACGGTCATGTTGCCAACGGCGGAAGCCACAAGAAGAAAAGAAAGAATGGCGGTCGTAGTTCCCCGAGCTCCTTGAATGGATCAGTCGTGCTGGACTCACAGGTTACATTCACCGCAGATGATATAGTAAACCTTGTACCCATAATTAAGGATGCTAGCCCGAAGAGTACCCTTGCTGAAGAAGCTCTGGAAGCAGGGCGAATTTCCATGATGCAGAATCAAAAAGAACTTGGCCAAGAACTGTTACTTGAGTCGCTATCATTGCACGAGCAGATATACGGTATTTTACACCCTGAGGTGGCTCGGGTCTACCACCAGCTCGCGATGCTGTACTTTCAACTCGATGAGAAGAGTGCGGCAGTGGAATTGGCACACAAGGCTGTCATAATCTCAGAGCGCACGCTTGGAATTGATTCAAATGAAACAATTCTAAGCTATCTCAACCTCGGTCTCTTTGAGCACGGTAATGGCAATACAACCGTGGCGTTATCATGCATGAGACACGCCCTTGAGCTTTGGAAAATCATATACGGCTTGAAGCATCCAGACTCGATCACCACCATCAACAATGCGGCGGTGATGCTTCAGCATCTGAAATACTACCATGAATCACGGTTGTGGTTCGAAACATCTCTTGCTATTAGTGAAGAGGTCTCAGGCAAGCAATCCGTAAACGCTGCTACTCTATCCTTCCAGCTCGCTCAGGCCTTGGCCTTGGACCAAGATCCGAAAGGCGCTGTCAATCGCATGCGGGATGCATACAGCGTTTTCCTAGCGAAGCTAGGGCCGGACGACCGGAATACAAAGGAGTCTGAGGGCTGGCTCGAGCAACTAACCCAAAACGCCGTGTCCATTGCCAAACATGCCAAGGACATACAGGCACGGCGGATACGTAAAGTACTGCTCACTCCTAAAGTCACCCTGGGAACACGTCCGCAACCACAGGTCGGGCAATCTCCCACGGATGTTGTCAATGGTAGAGATGCCAGAAGCACTAGAGGGCTAGATTCCCGAAGCATTGATGAGCTCATGAGCTTCATCGAAGGAGGCGGGGATACGTCCAAGAAGACGCCAACGAAAAAGCGAATGGGCCGAAATGGACCACGAACCCGTCGTACTTAATCCTACCACGAATATCTCTCAAAGACCATCTAAGAGACACTGATCCAAGCATTCTGTATCTAACAATTGACGTTGGGTGTACGATACGAGTCTGTTTAGAAGCTCCTTTCTAATTTTGTGGGGGTTTCTAATCTGTACATAGCGAAAGTCTTCTTTCTGCATCAATGGGGTTAGGGTCCTTTCTTTTAGCATCGCCGCTCAGATCAGGATCTCTTGTATATTATCTCATTTGTGAGCGCGCACAATACCTTGGCCAAAGGCTACAATCGTATGTCAATAGTCGTGCTAGGTTAAGCAATCGAAAGTCCTTTGACAACGGTGGACATCAGCAAACCAAGCGATGAGAAAAACCCAAGTCCAACCCTTAGCGTTCTACAAGAAGGCACTATCAAAATCCATGATTCTGAAGTCTTAGTACAATCACACACAGGTCACCATCGATCTAGCTGGCGGTTTCGGTGTGATAAGGCATGATGAAATAGCAACATAAGTCTTTTTGTCCAGTTGATCATCTTGCGCACGCTTCGCTGTTGAACTTGAGTCACTGGTTACCATGTCCTAAAAGAAATGTACAAGTCTATTTGTGCGTTTGAGGATCTCTACTGCAACCTGGTGTTGTTGTTTACTGATTGCCTCACAGACGTACTAGAGCTAAGCCCCTTCGGGTTAGCGCTTACTACGCAGGCTCCGTGCAGCACAGATGTTTACATCAAAACAATCACTCAGCAGAACCACACTTACTACGGACAACATCATAGCATTGCATCAGCTAGCATTCGAGGGTATCGCTATTCAGTAGTATTGCTTCAATCGCTCGACTCACTAGCATGCTTTATCTTGCATATATTGCTACTCGGCCATTGATGATCGGTTCGCTTTAATTCGATCAAGGCAAGAGTTGGAGCTTTATAAAGAACTAGACAGGCAGGGCTTGGAAGAAGTAAAGAATCAAAAGATATGAGCTGAATGGACTCATTTGCTTCCTTTTCCTCAGTACGCTGGAGACATCAACTAGAGTACGATCGATCCCCGGCATGGGCTACTCAACCGCCGTGGACCACAGCACGATGCAACCGTCTACTCCGTCCTTTATCCTCAAAGATCGCTTGTCTCCGTAAAAGTCGTCAATTTGAATTACAACGTAGAGGTGAGGTTGCTGGTCTGGGGCGGGGCCCAAACGGCAAGCAAAAGCGGACTGAGGTCTACAGCCCACCGAGCGCCAATGCTTTGTCATATGAGAACCCGGTGCTTCAGTCGTCAAAGACATCGAAACCAGATGATCAGGAGTGGGCGCCGAGTCCTGTTCCGCGAAAGAGGATCAAGCGTACATATTCTTCGAAAGATGGCGGGGACGTGGTGAGGCAGATAAGTAGTAAAAACGAAGCCTACGAATCTTCTCTGCTACAGGAGGCTAGCATTAAGATGCCAGATTCCCACGACTTCTTTGCCCACCGCCGAACACAAGCTTCAGTGGGGATTTCTGGGCCAAAATCCGCAAATGGAGACGAATCATCCGTCTCAGGGTTAAGGCCCCAATGTCCTAAATCATCGCACAATACGCAGAGATTTCCACCAAAATCGTTCTGTCGGCACACACGCTATGTTGAACCTGACCATTGGAAACTAATTAATGGACTCTACAACGGATTAGATACACTGCTGAGAGCTACTGAGAATGGTAGTGCAGGCGATGAACGAGGAGCCCGGTCACTCTTCTCAACGTGCTTGGGGAAAGTACCAGAGTACATCGCTGAGGAACAGCTGCGGTCAGCGGCAGACGACCCAGAGAGTGACATTGACGTAGCATCGTCAGTTTATAACGACCTCGAGGCTCTTGGCTCCTCGCCCACAGGTGGCTGGAAACCACTTAGAGAAGTCATCAGAGCTCATGGTGTTTTCATACTAGGAAACGCTTTCAAGGATGGTTTGCTCAGTCCTTCTCTAGCTCGTGACTTGATCGTGATCTGTCTACACTATCACGCCTATGACGAGGCGCAACACTTTGTTGAGTGCATCATCAGCTTGATGGAGCCTCTCCAGAAGACGCAATCCACCCCCAAGCGGCTATTTGCTCATGAATTTTCGGTCGAGTTGAGTACCTTGAAGTACTTTGTAACTGCTTCTGGAAGATTTCGCTTCCTCTATCTACAAATAGCCACAATGCTCAGCGATGGGATACTGCCAATTGAGTGGATCTCGAGTCGTAGTATGGTCGACTGCTGGAATGGAGTCATATCTTCGATCACACAGGAGGATGAGCATGCCAGGGCAGCCGCAGCACTACTTCAGACTACCATGTCAGTGGCAAATGGTGGAGTATGCCCGACGTTAGCTGCTCGAGTACATCGAATTCGACTGCTGGAATGCGGCATGATAAGTGCCACTGTTTGTAAGACCGTTCAGTCAATCATAAACACACCACCAATCTCTCCACCGGGCAGTGATTCCAAAGCTACTAAAATAGGCAAAGCATCAACCAGCGTCTTATCCAATGTATTGACTGTTCTTTGCGCTGTCGGCCTCCTCGGACGTCCGACTTCGCCGGGATTGGGCTGTCTAAGAACACTGAACCTGACTGTTATGCAAGATCTAGCCCTTACAGCCCATCAAGCTTTGACGATAGAGGGATACGATGCCAATGGAGGCCAGATATCCGAATCATACGCGGAGCAGGCATGCTTGCCATTCCTCGCAGCTAGATTAGTAGAAGAGAGAGCATGCGATTCTGGCAAAATGCTTGCTCCCAGCAGATCCGTCCCTTTAGATATTATCGCACGGTTAAGTTGCAGAGAATCATTGCCTAGCAGTGCAGCGTCCTTCATCTGTGCCGTTGCACACTGTTGCGAGCGAGCAACATCCGCCGGAATCTTCGAATATGTGCACAGCATCGTTAATCAGCTTACAAATATCTCTACATCCTCGGATTATGAAACGACGACTCGAACACTCTGCGGCCAAATCGCTGTGGCTGCGGCGTTTGAGTACTCAGAGGAGACGAATCATCCGAAACACCTGGACTGGGCGATAGACTTGGAACAGAACATAAATGGGAGGAAGGTGGAGACGAGCTACCGAACTCCTGGCAAAACACCAGCCCAGAGATCACACAAATCAAAGTCCGGCTACCGGTGGGAGGAGGGCATCTGCGAATGGGTGGCCAAAACACCGGGTACTCTCTGGCCAAGAGCAGAGTTCGTTCATCATTCAAGGACGTTACCGAGCGACAGCGAGTTTGAGAGTGACTCGACAACTCTCTCTGTATCGCCTTCGAAGCAAAGTCTGCTAGATCTACAACAAAGGTCGCCATGGCTGACATGTAATACACCTACTACAGCCCCGGTATCAAATAAAGGGCCCAGTCACCTCACCAGATATCCACTCCCCAAGTTTCAGAAACCTGTCGGCAAAACTAGCCACGTCGGCAAGATGATTGAAACTGCTGACGAACTCCAAGCTCTATACCATGAAAGTATTATGTCCCAAAAGATAGCGACTGATGACACCGAAGACGAGCTGTCGACCCCAAATTCTTCCCAAGAACTGCAGAGAACTGGTCGGCCTAGGCTACGTGAGCTCACAAACATAGGGCCAAGTATGGAGCGTAAGAGAGTTGGGAGGTGGAAGCAGAGTGGCGAGACAAGTAAGCGTAGGGCGTTGTGCCTTTCTATGAAACCAAAGATGCAACAGTCAGTAGCGGGTCCGCCAAGGGTTGACGAAGGCTTTGAGGAGAGTGAGGATGAATTGAGTACTTTGGCATGCTAGGATATCTATGTATGACAGCATGCGTGCGACGTGTTGCATTACTTTCGGATTGGATAAAGGTCAAATCAGTAGAGACAGACTGCTGGTGCTACATAATACATTACACAGCCAGTACGCCGTACCGTACCGCTTGCAATAATGATTACAAAGTGGGGGAAGTTGATGCATCAATAAAGCGGCACCGATAACGAATTCGGGGTTCTGATGATTTCTTTTGAGTTGAAGCCTTAAACAGTGATGAATATCGATTTTCTTCAAGTCCCGATGTCTTGCACCAATGAGAGAGTGGGAAGACCAGATTAACGTTGACGCCGCACGTTTCATGTTTTGCGTTGTCCAGCAACCCGATTCACTCCCCTCGTCCTCCCCTGCCTCTTGTGTTACCCTTGATATCGCCATCTCCTTCTTTGGAGTATCTTCGACGTGAAACGACCATCATCCTTCTTGACATTCTTTAAACCTCACTCTCTCTTCAGCTTTGTTTTATTGTCGTTGACGGCACCTTCGCGTCACTAAACCCCTCAGTTATTGCCAAGACACACTCTTTTGAACCTCGTCACTGGTCAATACGATTCATTGGAAGTCTGAACTTTGCTTCGTTTCATTCTCAGGATCAGGGATCTTGTATCGGTATCAACTTGAGCACATGAGCCTGTAGCGAACTAAAGTGATCCAACAAGTCCACGTCAGCTCTCGAGTATGTCCTCTGCAGAACCATTGTTCGCTACCATCGCTAATACTAACTGACTTTAGGATCTGCGTGTTGCTTCAATTGCTCCAGCACTCGGGCAGCGACTCGGAGATCGACCACTTCGCATTCTTCATCATCCACGCTCATTACGTTCCTCTGTTGCCGGCTCAGCAGAGGGATTTCTAACCAGTTAGCTCGAGGCTTTCGCTCCATTCACTTGTTAGTGCTCTGCGTCCATTCAGCAACTCCATCGCTACCAGGCTTGCTTGGGCGATCGCTATTCCTCATCTCTGCCGTGGTTCAGGATCTTGACGACCGCCATGGCTTCTGTGAACCGCCAGCTCCTCCTAGCGTCATTGATAAACTTGGTCTTGGGCAATGAATCAGAGAACATGAAAGGTTACAGCGATAGTGTGGATATCCTCAAGAGAGCGCCTCCGCCAGAAACGCCAGCTGCTTTGGCCGCAGAAGCAGTCGACAACAATCGCTTCGGTGGGTACATTATAACCATCCTGGGCGCTGCTGTGTTTGCTCTTGGAATCTACCGAGTCGTCATCTACTCTGTTCGTTATATCCGCACGCTTACATGTCTCAACAACGATACCCAACGCTATTTCAAGATGCCTAGTCTCGCGTTCAGCGGCATCAAACAACACTTATTATACGCTCCACTTTTCCGCAGACGGCACCGCCAACCCGTCAGCATAGCCTCGGTGAACTTGGGGATTCTTCCCAGCCGCTTTCAAGCCCTTTTCCTGACGGCGGTCATCGCCATGAACGTTGTGCTTTGTGTACATGGAATTGAATGGCATGGACCCAAGTTGCAAAAGCTGCACCACTTCCGAAATCGCACCGGCACTCTTGCCATTGTGAATATGCTACCGCTGGTGATATTGGCAGGCCGCAACAACCCTCTTTTACGCCTCCTCAATATCTCTTTTGATACATTCAACCTGTGCCACCGCTGGTTTGGCAGGATCGTGGTAGCGGAGACCGTTGCTCATAGCGTAGCTCACATTTACAGCACGACTTACAAAAGTGGGTCGCAATGCCATCCACAACCAAAGTCTCTACTAAATAATTACAGGCGGATTGAAGGGTTTCCAAATGGGCCTGCAAAGCACTGTCATATTGACTGGTGTGATAGTAAGGGCCATGTACACAACCACCATATATGCAAGCGCTTACATTGTTCTAGGGTACTGTTGCCATGTTGGCCATTATACTGCAATCGAGTTCAGCTCTACGCCATGCCTTTTACGAGACTTTTTTACATGTACACATAGCACTTGTTATCGTCATCCTTGTTGTCACGTGGATGCATTTGGATCGTTTACCGCAGCGCCCCTGGCTTGCAGCGTCCATCATCGCCTGGGCTATTGAAGTACGTTTGCCATTCGAGGTCTAGAGTCGAATTTACTGACTTTTCCAGCGTTTCATCCGCATGGTCATCCTTATGTACCGCAACTTCGGGAATGGAAGCACCAAAGCCGAGCTTGAGGCTCTCCCGGGCGATGCTGTCCGTGTAACAGTGAGGATGTCCCGCCCATGGACGTTTGTACCAGGCCAACATGTCTTCATTACCATTCCTTCGGTCGGCCTATGGACCTCCCATCCATTCTCCGTTGCCTGGAGCAACTCGGATGAGCACCTCGACTCGGAAAAAGGCATCGCCATGAACCGCCAAGATATGTTCGCCAACCAGCGAACAACCATGTCCCTCATCGTCCGCCGCCGTACCGGCTTTACAAATAAACTTTTCAAAAAAGCCGAGCAGAACCCCGGAGGCTCCGTCACGGTCAATGCCATGGTCGAAGGTCCCTACGGTGGCTCTCAAGTCCTGCATTCCTACGGCACAGTAATGATGTTTGCCGGTGGCGTCGGCATCACTCACCAAGTCCCCTTCGTCCGCGACCTTGTCGCCGGGTTCTCAAACGGCACCGTCGCCGCCCGCCGCGTCATCCTCATCTGGGTGATTCAATCCCCCGAACACCTCGAGTGGATCCGTCCTTGGATGACTACCATTCTGGGCATGGATAAGCGTCGCGATATCTTACGAATTCAGCTCTTCGTTACGAGACCAAGAAGCACAAAGGAGATTCACAGCCCGAGCGCGACGGTGCAAATGTTCCCAGGGAAACCGAACGTGGATACGCTAATTGAGATGGAGAGCGAGAACCAGATTGGCTGTATGGGTGTTAGCGTGTGTGGGCCTGGGGGACTGGGCGATGATGTTAGGGAGGCGGTGAGGAGGAGGCAGGGGGTGCGGAATATTGACTTTTTGGAGGAGAGTTTTAGTTGGTGATAGGATGGGGGAGTGGAATCAATAAACTTTGTACGAGTGTGGTTCATGCATGCTCGTTATAAGGAGGATTCTGTAGAATAGTGTTCGGATCGTGCTTGAGGTGGAAATATATATGTACTTTCTTGTACATAAGAAGTTGAGCAATGAAGCGAGACCATCCTTCAGCACGTTGGGTTCAAAGATAATTAGGGGCCAGTGACTAAGATTGATGAGGCGATTTCTAAGTCCTACGATGAGATTTGCGCGATTACGAAGTCACACCTATGGGAGGGTTGAAGCCTTCGCTTGAACTTATCTAACTCCTCCACCGAGTCTCCACTACGTCTTCGAGCTGCGTGAGTATCCTCAACTCGATGCTCTGGAATGTAGTGAAGCTGTCTAGTCGGCGCGAATGAGGAGGGTTTTTGTTTTGCTTTGCTGAATGGGAGCGAGGGGATAGATAGGTTAGGGTTTGAGGTCTTCAGATGACCCTACCAGGGGCGGAGAGAGATTGATTCTTGGTTGGAGCTGTTGGCAATGGAGGTTTTGTTATGTCGGGGTTTCAAAAGGGGGTTGGGATGTGGGTGGGTTGAGCAGTAGAATGTCTGTGGATATGGGAGGTTGGTGGTGTGGAGGTAGGGAAGGTTTTGGTGGGAGGTGGTGGGTTTGGGTTTTCGAGGACGGATCCTGTAGCATCGTGAGAAGAAGGGAAGAGCAACATGGTTTCTCTCATTGCCGAAGCTAGGACGGGCCCCTATGAGAGAAGAACTTCCTTGAGGGTCAGGCCCTTTGCACTTCTCAGCAAAAGTCAAACAGCACACTATCAGCGCGACTAGAATGGCCCGATACCCTCGGTCACCTTGACTCATGGTCGTACATGCATTGAGCGGCTATCGAGCTTGGACATTGGATACGATTTCCAATTTGATGCTTGGATAAGGGTGATATCCCGGCGTGAAAGGGGTGGAAGAAGAGAGGGTTTGCTAGATCTCAAGGTGGAGGAAGATTTGCAAGATATGAATGGGGGGAGCGCGGTAGCTGTTCGAAGCAGACAATAAATGATTTTTTCTTCAAGGGGAGTTATGAGTGGCATAGCAGCTAATTCCATGTAACTCCGTGAGAAGTAGAATATCCAGCCTCTAGAGTCTGCAATTCAAACAGGGATACATCTTGCAAGAGGATTGCATTCGAGACTCGAAATGTCGAAAATACGCTTCTAGTAGCAGCCGGCAATGATATGTCTGGCTTCAAACTTGCAATTCAAATGACCATGCTCCTAAACTAAATGAGAGTAGAAAACAGGGGGAACAAACCTTTACTACTGCACGTTAGAGAAGATCTAATCAAATCAATAGTACTCTAGTAGTAAAGAAGAAGACCCCAGCACGACAGTAACAAGGAGAGAGGCAACCCACTCCGCTTGCCTACATCAATATTATTGTAGAAACCAAATCCCACGGCCCCGGGGGGGACTGCGAATAATACGCAAGGCCCGTAAGATACGGCCCTCGGGTCTCGAAACATAACCCCGCGGGTTTTCTATACGCTCGCTAGGACTCCCACCTCACTCCGTCCCATCTTCCTACGACGACGGGGGCGATTTGCGTGATGCCTTGAACACTTAACGACACGCTGCCATGGCAGTGCTATGGCGTGAAGGCCCCGATAGGTGCGTGTGAGACGCTTGCCTGGGGCTACCTGGGGCTGGCTCTGGTAGGGTGGTGGGCGTCATGAGATGCGAAGAGCCTGCGTTTTTGGCTTTTGTGTTCGCGGGCGTTTTGTGGCCGTCTGGCATGCTCGTCTAAGGTATGAGAGCGTACATTGCTGCTGCTGCTGGCGTGGCACTGCTGTACTGCTGCACTGCGGGACGAGGTCTTGCATAGAAGATATCAACTTATGGGTGGCTGCCACACTGTCAGGCGCCGTTCAGGTAGGGAAGCAAGCGGCCTTTTCATTCTTGTTTGCTTCTTTGCGTGCCGGCACCTTGGACGCTTGCTTGTTTGATTCTTTTTTGCGTCTCTATCTGTCTCATCATTCCCCTTTCTTCTCCTCTGTCGCTTGCCTTCTCTTGTCCTTTCGTTCATTCTCATACCTTAAATCTATATGGCTAGGGTGCCATAAGCTGCCCGTTTCTTGCTTCGAGGATGGATACTGATATAACATTAAGCCTTTCATGGATATAGTTATGTGCCGTTATATACTGCGCTTTGGTTATAGTCCTGCCTGTTTACCAGTCAGTAGACTGCCATCTGTTTCAGGAGAATGGCTTCTCGACAGTTCAGGCACGCTAGTCATCCTCTCCTATTCTCTTTCTTCCAGGACTTTGACAGTTTCAAGTCCTCTCGTTATCTCTCTTCAGTGGATTTTCACTGTGACAGACCAGGGACATGAATGAAGTACTGCTCTTAGGACTAGCATACTGAAAAGCTTGAACAAGTCATGTGAAGACTATATCACATTCATCTGCTTTGCCTCGAGTCCTCTTTCGGTTAGCCGGCCGCACAATGATCACTTCAGTAACACAACATCAAGTTTACACACAACCTGGTTCATCACGCTCAACAAGAACTTCATAACCTACGTTAAGACCGCGTCCATTCGCTTCCTCATACCGTCAGGAAGTCAAGATGGCAGACATCGTTACCGATGTTGACTTGACGGAATTGGCTCTCCGTGCGCAAGATCAAGAGATTGCCAGTTTGCGTAAGGAATTAAGGGATACTAAACTCGATCATTCAAGCGAAGTATACGATCTTCGCGAAGAGATTCAAAATTTGCGTGAGGCACTCAACAAATACGAACAGTCGGCTACGGTGGACCGCCATGGGTTTCACGAGCAGCTTCAGGATGAGGAGATGGAGGATGAATATTCTAGTGAGATGGAGGACGAATACCGTAGTGAAACAGGGGATGGATATCCTAGTAGTAAGCTAAGATCCATCTATCCCACATTATGCATTGCTAAAATGCTTAAGTATCCCATGAGTCCATGAACCAGCAAACCCATCAAGCATCTTATGGAGCCGAGCTCAGTATAGATCCTACACTTCAAGCCGGCCAAGAGTCGTATGCTCAAATTGGAGTTGACCCAGCACCCAACGAGTTTCTGGACCGGCAAGCCCGTCTAGGGGTGTACGACTTACAGGCCAGTGTAGAGGCGACTTCTCACGCCGATCAAGAGTCTCCTGCTCAGTCTGTAGATCTCGGACCAAATACTTTTCACCATGTGCCCACTTCCCGTCAGTTTGTTCAACCAACACGGATTACTGAAACGCACGCTCAGTCGGAAATTGAGATCCCAGCGGATGCGTATCAAACATCCAAATATCTCCAGGCCAATGGACTATCGCCAAGCATTTTGGAGTCTTATATGGAATCCACCGTGGGCTTAGCTTACGATCCTCTCTGGTATCGGCGCATCGGCATCAATGTACCGGTTCCTACGAATTCCCGAAGCGCGCGAAAGCTAACAGACATTTTTGCGAAAGTGTTTCAAGCTGGTGACAGGTTTTGGGTCCGTCTTCAGTTGGACGACCAGTGGACTCAGCGATGTGCTACGGTAAGCAATGTTTGCAAAGGCAGAGGTTTACGCAGAATTTGTTATACTAATAGCAGTCATCCTTAGGTTAAATCTCTCAAACCTCGCATGCTCTTTATTGAGCCCTCTCACAATGGATCGTATGGCGTCGACTGTGAAGTTGGTGCATCTCTTGCATCGGTGTACAGCGCAATCTTAAAAGAACACACTGGCACCGCCACTGCGACTTACACTGGCACCCGAAGTTATGACGACATTGACGTCTATCGCCAAGGAGTGTACTTGGGAGACTTGTCCACCATCCGTCAATGGCATCACTTATGGACAGACGATTTTGACTTGTGGGCTGTTAAAACCGGAAACTTCCGCCTTCGCGGTCGCCGATCCTTGCCGTCCAATGTCGAAAAGGGGTCGTTGACCTGGTCACGAGGTATCTGGTTGGAGAAGCTTCCAAATGGAGGCTCACGTCCGTCCGCAAACCAGCTGCTATTTGCATCTGGCACGAAGGAGAAGATGAAGGAGGGTGAGGTATAGGGGGAACTTTTTCTTCCTGACGGGGTGGTAATGTCGGGTCTCGAGGGGTTGTCTTGTGCTGTTTTGCTGTTATGCTTCTGTGGTTTTTCTTATCGTAAAGGTTGTTCCTTCAATTAATGGGGGGGACGTGGGGGGGACGTGGGGGGCAAGTCGTGGTGGTGCTTTCGTTCAGAGCTTTTTCCTCTTGTGTAAATGCCAATCAGTAGTGCCTCAATCACTAGGTTCTTTCTTTCGACATCACGGAATTTTGCTTGTGCGACTGGACAAGTGACTCGATGAATTGCTAACTCGATCTAAGCAATCGTTGCTTTAGCTTGACGCGGATGTAGAAGACTATGGAAGACAACGAGAGATACCGAAAAGATAGAGCGGCGATGAATCCATTTCTTCGAATCAAAGATATCGTTACCGAGACGGCAAAACAGTAGTTGATTCGCCATCACATCACCTCGTCTCGGAGAATCCTTCCCATTTCCCATTCCCCATTTCCCAATCCGACCTTTCTACCTCCCCCCCCCCTTGTAAAAAATTCCCGTCCCCTCTCAACCCTCCCACCATCATTCTCACGCCCACTACCCAGCTATACATATATATATTCAAGGGTTTCGGGAGGATTTGTGGATATACCAGGAAAGAATGAAAGAAGAGGGGCGATGGAGAACGGCTTTTTTTTGTGGGGTTCTGGGATGTATGGGGGAGGGTAGTTGGTTGGTTGGGTTGGTTTGGTTTTTTTTGTTTGTTTGTACAAAGGTTTCTAGAGGATTTTTTGGTTTTTTTGGGGGGGCTTGGGGCTTGGTGGGTGGGTTGGTGGGTGGTTTGCGCGTGTTTAGCTGGGTTGGACGTAGGGGTGTGATAGATAGTAGGGGGAGGGAGATGAGGATTGAAGGGGTGTTTTTTCGTACGCGCTGGTGGGGGTTGGGGGAAATGGAAATGGGACGGTGTATGAAGGAAATAAATATTTATTTACAACAAAATGTCACAAAGATTCCTGTGTCCAGTCAACCGAACCGAAACCGAAATTTCCCCCTCTCTAAGCAGCCACAACATTGAACCCTTTAAACCCCTCATCCAACACGACTCGACACTCCTTCTGATACAACGGAAACCCGCCCGCGTAGTTCAGCTGCTCGCGCGGTTTGCCGGGGATGTTGGCGCCCATGTACTATCGATCGGCGTCAGCCATTGCCTTGTTATGTTTGTGAAATTTGAGTTGGAATGGTGGATCAGAGGGGAGAAAAGGGGAATGAAAGTTCGATATGCTTCCATGATATATTCGGAGACGAAGAAGGACGGCGCGAGAGAAGGGGGGGGGATGAGACCGGGGAAACGTACCCAGCTATTCGTGCCCGGGAACAGCGTCTTATCGCTCAGCTCCGTCACATTCTTGCGCCACTCCTCTTCCGCCTCTTCAGTCGCCTCGACCGTACGGATACCCTCTTTGCGCATTTTGGCGATGGCGTCGATGATCCAGCCGCCTTGCACTTCGACGCAGGTGGGGCCGTTGCTGAAGGCTGTGGGGCCCTGTGGCGGGTTAGCTTGGGCATAGTGCTGGGGCATTGGGAAAATTACCTGAGCGCCGTAGAGGAAGAACATGTTGGGGTAGCCGGCGCAGGCCATGCCGAGGTAGGACCAGGTGCCCGTTCTCCATTTCTCAGCCAAGGGGACGCCATTAACGTCGAGGAGCCCCATGTTTTTCATGCCGCCGGTGACCGAGTCGAAGCCGGTGGCGAGGGCGATGAGGTCGACTTCATGGAAGGTGCCGTCGGCGGTGAGGATGCCTTTGGGTTTGACCTCGACGATGGGGTTGGCTTTGACATCGACGACGTTGATGTGGGGGTTGTTGAATTGCTCGTAGAAGTCTTGTTCGAGAGAGGGACGCTTGGTGCCGAAGGCGTGAGGGGGCTCGAGGGGGGCTAGGATGTCCCTCTTAATTGGATCGTTGATGCGTGCCCTGACCTTTTTCGCCCAGAAGTCGTAAGCGTGTCTGTTGGCTGTGGTGTCAAAGAGCATGTCTTTGTATGTTGCTAGCCAGAACTCGAAACCGCCATTCTGCCATAGCTTCTCAAAGAATTTCTCTCTTTCCTCCGGCGTATCATCCGCCGTGTTCTTATCTACAAAGTCAAATGAAAAACCCGCGAACGTTGTAAGCCGATGTCGGAAAAACTGCTCGTAATCCTTCTTGCGTTCCGCTTGCTCATCCTTTGTAAGAGTAGACTGCTGCATCGGCAAACACAGATTCGGCGTCCGTTGAAACACCGTCAAGCTCGCCGCCTTCTTCGCACACTCTTGTGCAATTTGGATGCCCGTAGATCCAGTGCCAATGACAGCGACCTTCTTGCCCGTAACATCCACATCTTCTTCTGGCCAAAAACTAGAATGATGCATCGTCCCTTCAAAGGTGTCCAAACCCTTCCAATCTGGAAAATGCCTCTTTGCCGCAAAACCCGTCGCAAGAATGAAATACTTGCATCTAGCCACTTTGCCATCTTCGCTTCTCACAATCCACTGCTCTTTTTTGGCATCCCACTCGCTGCCCACGACCGTGGAGTCAAAGTAGACATCTTTCTTAACTTGTAATTGCTCCTCCACATGATCGAAATACCGCCGCAACTCCCTCCACCCAGGATACTTGCACGACCAAGTCCAATTCTTCCACACCTTCCCCAAGGAATACTCGTACACGGGAATCGGGCTGTCAACGCGTGCTCCGGGGTAGCAATTCCAGTGCCAGATGCCTCCCAAGTCCTTGCCGGCTTCGAAACACTTGACATTCAACCCCAGTTCATCTCTGAGCCTGTGAAGAAGGTAAACACCACCGAAACCTGCGCCAACGATCAAGACGTCGGTTTCGATTTCGGGTGTGGTGCCATTGGAAATGCCGTTGGAAAGGTTGTCTGATCCGGCGAGGTCTTTGCGGAGGACTTTGGCTTTGCTGGTCGGGAGGGAGGGCAGCGAGGCGGTCTGGACGCCTAGCTGGGCGGCGATGGCGTGGAGACTTTGAGAGATTTGAGTTTGTGTTTAGCAGAGATTTTTGAAAGGGGACTTACACATTCTCTATGCCGTCCATCCTTGCCTCAAGAGCGGCCATTACTTGGTCTGGAGATCTGGCTACTGCCATGATTGCTTGAAGAGAGATCTAGATACGATGCGACGTGGAAGAGCCGTAAGCTATGCATGTAGAAGAAAAGACTTGAGAAAACGAGCGGCCATGTACATCAAGATATAACAAGAAAGCAGAGCCCCGCATCCTGCTACCTCATGCTCGAAGCCCTACTTTCTTAGCTATTTCTCCATTCCGCACTTTGGAAAATGTGGGGTAGCGTTCGTCCTCCCCATATCTCAACGGAAAAAGCAAATAGCATTTCCCATCACCCGTGCCGTGAGACAATACCCCGGCACCGATCGGCCATCCCAATCGGCCGGTACCAAGCGCTAGAAAACACTATTGCATGGCTGCGCACCTCATTAGACCTATGCTCGTAGTCGATAGATCCGGGATAGCGATCGGTCCAGAACGAAACGGCCAAAAGAAAGCACATAGAGTCGTTGAGTGATTTAGTTTATATTAGGTTCGATTCCTAACAGCGCTGGTACAATGGTGTTGTGGTTATCTTTCTCTTTCATAGGTCATCTTGGCGAAGATATACAAGGTTAGACAAACTCGATGCAGCATGAGTCAGAAAAGATGGGGAATCTATTATTGAATCGTCATAACCTGTCGGATAGCATCTTCAACCACCTGCCACTTGACGTCGGCATGACAACCTAATTGATGCGCCGGCAACGTATACACGTTTCATATAATCATACCGGTACTTGACATTAATACTTTTCCAAGTACACCATAAATGGATATATCCAAGTAGAGCTCTAAGGCTTCACCTATTGCTAGAGCGACGCAATGCTTGTGCCCTAAAAGTTCCCAGGAAGTGTCGTAAAGTCGCCCTTCTGGGTCAAACTACCGATTCTCCCAAGCAAAAATTCCAATTGCCGGTATGCTGCTCCTGGTGCGTACTGAGGGATTTCATGTCCGGCCGTGGCAACCGTAACCCACGTCAAACCCCTTTCTGTATGCGTCGTGCCTAAATACCCAGCCCCCGCATCCTGCGTGAATGGTGCAGTCGCACTGCCTTGAGCTAGTTGCCCTAGACCAGGGTGATATGGCACGAAAAAGTTATTGGAGGGAGCTTTTTGGAATCCTTGCTGACCATTCCATGTCATATTCTGGATAGTGACAAGCGAGCCGTTGGTGAAAAGGAGGAAATCTAGGTTTCCATGGGCGATGATTGTGTTGTTCAGGCGTTCGATGACGCTGGGGAGAGGCCCTAGACCGCTGGGAACAGAGCCGTCTCGGCCGTTGGGAAGAAAGAATTGGTACTCTCCGCATATCAAGTAATTCGTCGGGGGTGCATGAATAGCAGCCTGCACGTCGGTGCGATTGAAGTAGTCATTAGGTCCTCCTCCAAGGGAAGGGAAGCCCAATTGGTCCCAAAGATAAGGACAGAAGTCAGTGAGGTGGTAGAAGTTAAAGCACGGGTTGACGTAGTACGCTGCTGAGACGATATCGCTCCAGACGTCACAGCCCGGGACAGAGGAGTTGGGAGCGTTTGGTAGTTTTCCCTTAGGAGGGAACTGCAGAGCGTTTTCCATAAAGTTGGTATAACCGCACTTGTCAGCGCGCTTATTGATGTCGGCCATGAAGGTAGCGTTAAGGTTGAAGATGTTTTGGAAGTAGTTGAGGGCCATGACCGAAGGGGCTGGAGGGTGTTAGTCGAAGATTTATCGACGCAGTGGAGATACGATTGCGAACCTTCTATTATAACATCGTCCTCGTTGATAGACGGATCGATGATCTGGACGCCTTTGACGTTGAAGTATTTTTTGTCCTTCCTGTTCAACATATCATTCACAATATATGGGATGTATTGCCCTGCATAGCTCTCCCCAGCAACATAGACTTTGCGGTTGTGTAAGTTAAAGGTGTCCATGAAATTCTTCCAGAAATCATTAAATTGATGAGCAACGTCGATTTCATTCTTGACCGTTGGAGGTCCTGGTGAGAAGCCAGCTCCAGCGGGCTGGTCAATCCATACCATGTTGGTGAGATTAGTCTGCATACCGCACCGTAAGCCCACTTGAAGCAAAAAACAACTTCCTGAGAGCTCTTACCCATGCATAAGGATTCTTGATCGGAGCATATGTCCCAGACTGCCACAAGAAAGGCCCATTCTCTTGGAAAAGCCCGTCGAGGGAACTACATCCCGGACCACCGTTCAACCAGATGGTAATTTCATCCGAAGCCTTGGGGTTCTCTGAGGGAAAGAACCAAAACCACAAGCTGGAATTGCCTGAAGGAGTGTTTGGTAGGGTTCCTGCATAGGATTCGCCGATATCGAAAGCAACCTCTGGAATGGCTTTTCCATTGACAGCAAATTCTATATCAAGTCAGCTGGAAACCTGCGCGTCTGCCTTCTGAGCCGCTCTTACTCGATGATTTCGAATTCAAGTACTGGGGTGCCCGCTTCTCGACTTGTGGTCGAGCATCACGTGCGAGGATGGGTTTAGGTAGTAATGGCTTCTTGTACAAAGCAGCCCGCTTGTGTGGGCTTTCGATTGCAGCAACGCATGTGCTCAAGAGCACTGCAGCAGAAAGAAGGGAGATATGCATTGTGGGCGTAGGAGAGAGGCAATGGTGCCGAGGAATGAATGAAGAACAGCTCGAGATATATAGTCTGTATGTTGGTCGCCCACGCTTGGACTATCACGCGTTTGCCCATACTTGCATTCGGTAATTGAGTCAATCGAAGCTGGATCTCTCCGCAGCTAGATCGACATTCGACAGGATGAGTTCGGTGAAAATGTATTGTTGCGCGCGCTGCAAAGTGCTTGAAAGGGAAGCTCGGGAGAAGTGAGCTAGGGTCTGGGTTCCTGTAAAGCTTGAAAGCTTAGAGTACTACATAGGTTGAAAATGGAGTACCTTCCCAATAGGGTAGCTGTGTACCGTCATGCAGGTGGAGCTTCAACCTCGCTTCTGTCTGTACCGAGAAGTCAGCATCTATCGTTCAAAGCATGTGTACCAATCTCAGTAATTGAGACAAGTCATCGACATCAAGCTTGAACGCCGATGGAGCCTCATTGTGTCCGAACAAGAAAGGCCACTGGGAGCGGAGGACCAATTTCCGGATCACGAAATAAGATGCAGGACTACGGCTTGAGACATGTTATGTCTATCTATAAGACTAACATCCGTTCTAGAGATATCGAATGGTCAGTTCCGTGCGCGCTGTCCATCGCAGGCCAAGCATTGTTGTGGAAAGAGGAATTTCGAGAATAGAACCTCTTCAGTAAAGCGTCCTCAGCCCCCACGGAATCGGCTACAGTATCTCCAACCTTAAATAGCCATTCTGTGGCCGACTACCCAAACCGAATTATACTTGACCCAACTTTGTTGAAAGCATGCCGTTCTTTACGGAGTGGAATCAGTAGAGGAGAAGGACTGCTCAAAGTAAAATCCCTGACCGTTCTACGCACCGTGGTTGAGCTTGTA